>ERZ808246.864-NODE-864-length-23678-cov-6.290649_pt1 | contig 23678 bp, 14 predicted proteins | sample MGYA00521083_ERZ808246 | MGnify/ENA primary metagenome ERZ808246 (study PRJEB31516, sample SAMN03275577) | gut metagenome | biome: mammalia-associated habitat; material: feces | host: Papio cynocephalus | place: Kenya | collected 2012-07-07 ... | reverse complement strand
CGGTTCGAGGACGGGAAGAGGCTCGTCAAGGTCGGAGTGAACATTTCCTCCGCGACCCGCACCGTCGAGAAGTGGGTTGTCGCGTGATGCCTTGTAGCACCGATGAAAAAATGGAAGAAAATATTGTTTCTGCGGATTCCGCTGGGGTTCGTCGCGTTCAGTGTCGTGCTGGTCGCGGTGCTGAAGTATGTGCCGATACGCTGGACTCCGCTGATGCTCAAGCGTTCAGTCGAGTTCCGGGACGACCCTAAGTTCCGGACACGGCAGGAGTGGGTGCCGCTGGAGAGGATTTCGGGGAATATGGGACAGGCCGTGATTATGTCCGAGGATGCATATTTCCGTCGCCACATGGGATTCGAGATTGACGCGATGCGGAAGATGCTTGAGGACCACAGGAAGAGGGGGACGAAAATCCGCGGATGCAGCACAATCTCCCAGCAGACCGCCAAGAATGTATTCACATTCTGCACGAACACATGGGCGCGGAAAATCATCGAGGCGTGGTGGACTGTCCTTATCGAGCTGATTTGGGGCAAGGACCGCATTCTTGAGGTCTATCTCAATGTCGCTGAAACCGGAAGGGGACTCTATGGCGTAGAGGCCGCCTCGCAGTTCTACTACGGTCACTCCTGCGCCCGTCTCTCCGCGTCCGAAGCCGCCGCCCTCGCCTGCTGCCTCCCGCGCCCCCTCCGCCGCACCCCTCAATGGATTATGTCGCGCAGCCCAGCCAAATACCGCCGCCTCGTCCGCAACATTTTCTGATTCCCTTTCTTCGCCAAAATAAACTAATTTTGTCGTGTCAATGGTCTGCGCCCTTCTTGTTTAGACTATGGCTTCGTGCTCGCATCATGCGATCACATATACCCCATATCTGCGTTCAATAAGGTTATCGCGCATGACCGCACCGAAAGCTACTCGATAGGGTAAAAAATCCCAATAACTCATTCTCTTTATCCCATCGCGGCCCCCGAAGCATTTCCGGGAAAGATTGGGACATGTCTTGGGATATATGAGGACAGGGCGGCGCTGTCTCAGAATTTGAGAACGGCCGTTACGGGGTAGTGGTCGGAGATGTAGGGAACGCCGGCGAAGCTCTCGGTGACGGTGCGGAAACTGAGACATCCGGAGAAGCCGCTGTAGTAGATGTAGTCGAGTATCAGCCCGTCAGTCGTGGCCAGGTCGATGAACTGGTCGCCGACAGCGGCATTCTTCAGCGGTTGACCGAACGCGTTGAAGGAGGCCGTCGAGTCCGTGACCTCCGCTGTGGCGCGGGCGCTGTGCATCACATTGTCGAGCTCGTCGAGCACGGAGTCTTCCGGAAGGACGTTGAAGTCGCCCGTGAGAACCATCGGAAAACCTTCAGGATTAATGCTGCCGATTCTGTTGACGATGAGATTGAGCCCGTTCTTCTCTGCGGCCCGTCCCCTGTGGTCAAGGTGAGTGTTGACATAGTAGAACTTCCGCCCGCTCTCTTTCGTCCGAAGAAGCGCCCATGTCGCAGTTCGGCGGCAGGCAGCGTCCCATCCGAACGACGGCACTTCCGGGGTCTCCGAGAGCCAGAACGTTCCCCAGTCAAGCATCTCAACCGTTTCCGTCCGGTAGAAAATCATCATCCTTTCTCCCGCGTCGGCTCCGTCATCGCGTCCGACCCCGACCCCGTCATATTCCGGGCACTCTTCCCTTATGTAGTCGGCCTGAAACCCGAATGCCTCCTGGAGCCCCATTATGTCCGGTCTGATTTGCCGGATCATTTCCGCCGTGGCGGCCTTTCTGTTTTCCCAGGAGTTTTCGCCGTCGTCCGCGACTCCCATCCTGACGTTGAACGAGACCACTTTAAGCTCTTCTGACTTCCCGTCGCAGCCCGACAGCGCCAGAGCCGCAGCCACGACTGCCAATAGTTTCAATGCAATGTTTTTCATAAAATGTTTCTAACGGGCACCAAAGTTACGAAAATAAATTCACATCCTGCCATCATATATCGTTTTAGCCTGCGTATGATTGACAATGAGGAAGATTGTTCATAAATTTGGCAGAAATATGTAACACATAAACTATAAACTATGAGACAGACAGTCCTGACTGAACCGGAACACATCGAGTTCATTGAAGCCGCAGAGCCCGACGTGCGGGAGCTCGGCCCGCACCAGATTCTCGCGAAGATAATGATGATCGGAATATGCGGAAGCGAAATCCATTCCTGGCACGGGACCCATCCGGCTACATTCTATCCTGTGGTGCAGGGACACGAGTATTCTGCTGTCGTGACGGCTGTGGGCAGCGAGGTAACTGCTTGTGCGATCGGAGACAGAATCACCGCGAGACCGCAGTTGGTCTGCGGCAAATGCGGCCCTTGTAAAAAAGGGCGGTACAACGTCTGCGAACATCTGAGGGTTCAGGCCTTTCAGGCTGACGGTGCGGCTCGGGACTATTTCGTGATTGATGACGACAGGGTCGTGAAACTTCCGTCCGACATGGCCTTTGAATACGGGGCTATGGTGGAACCGGCGGCCGTGGGCGTTCATGCCGTGTCACGTGCCGGCGACCTTAAGGGAATGAATGTGGTGGTGTCAGGGGCCGGAACCATAGGAAATCTCGTGGCGCAGTCGGTGATTGCCGCCGGGGCGAAAAGGGTTCTCATTACGGATGTCAGCGACTGTCGGCTTGAGATTGCCCGGCGCTGCGGTATCTCGGAGACTCTGAATGTCGCCACGACGCCACTGAAGGATGTCGTGGGGGAAATCTTCGGAGACGAGGGCTTTCAGACAGGATTTGAGGTCGCAGGAGCGGAGAGCAGCCTCAGGTCTCTTATGGAATGCGTGGAAAAGGGCGGCACCGTCGTTGCCGTCGGGGTGTTTGCCGCAGACCCGAAAGTGAATATGTTCCATCTCGGAGAGCATGAACTGAATATTGTCGGGACGATGATGTATCTCCACGAAGACTTCATCCGTGCGGTGAAGGGCATATATGACGGGTCAATAGTTCTGGATCCTTTGATTACCAATATCTTCCCGTTTGAAAAATATGCCGACGCATACAAATTCATCGACGATGGGCGCGGAACCTCGATGAAGGTCCTGATAGATCTCCGCAACTCCGGACAATAAGAAGCTGTTTTAATTTTTCTCACATTTATTTTTATGTGTTCGTTCTTTTGGTGTCTTTTTGGTCATATTTTCCCATTTTGCTTGTCATTTAGCACCGCTAAACTCCTCTCAAAACGAAAAAATCTGACTCAAAAATACATCTCAAAATAACTGAACAAAAAATTAAAACAGCTTCTAAAACAGATTTCTATATGGCAGTGATTGACTGGCTGATTGTTGCAGTTTTCCTCTGCACGCTCATATTCATAGGCTACTTCTTCTCGCGAAGAAGCCGCAACATCGAAGACTATTTCCTCGCAGGACGCTCGATGCCCGGCTGGCTTGTTGCCATAGCCGCGACGGGCACCTCCGTGAGCGCCGGCACATTCGTCGGCTCTCCGGAACTCGCCTTCAACACGAACCTGACCTACATAATGAACCTTGTCGGTGCCATCTGCGGCGGAACGCTCGTTGCCGCGTTCATACTTCCAAGGCTCTACAATGCCGGAACCATCACTGTCTACGGCTTCATCGGCAACCGTTTCGGCGAGACTTCCAGGCGCGCGACTTCGGTGATGTTCCTCCTCGGACAGCTGTTTACCTCCGGCAGCAGGCTGTTCATCGCGGCCATAGCCGTCAGCGTCATCGCGTTCGGAAGCATACGGTTCCAGTTTATGGTATGGAGCATAGTCATACTCGGAGCCGTATCGACATTCTACACGATGATGGGAGGCATTAAGGGACTGCTGTATATCGACACTTTCCAGACCCTGCTGATGATATTCACAGGAGTCCTTGCCCTTGTCCTCGTGGTCTGTGACCTGAACGGGCTGAGTGCCGCCGATGTCTGGCATCTGCTTACAGACAGGGGAATGGTGAAGGATCCTGCAGCAGACGGCGTCATCCCCGGCGTCGCATCGGATGGAAGTCTTGTGGGATGGAGCCCCGAGAGCAAGCTTGAGATGTTTGACCCGAGCCTTGATTTCAGTCGCCCCTATACCATTCTGGGAGGACTCATAGGCGTGACGATTTTCAGGATTGCGCAGTTCTCGACTGACCATGAGTTCGTACAGCGGCAGCTTGCCTGCAGGGACGTGAAGAAAGCCGGACGCTCTCTCGTGGCCTCGCAGCTCATCACTCTTCCCACAGTTCTCATATTTCTCGGGATAGGACTGCTCCTATATGTGAAGTATGTCAGTGACCCTGCTGCGGACGGCGCTCTCGGCGCGGGGTTCTTCAGCGATGCCCGCGATGTCTTTCCACAGTACATCAAGAACCACATCCCGGCAGGGGTTCGGGGGCTGATGATAACCGGACTGCTTGCCGCAGCGCTGTCAAGCTTCAATTCGGCAATCAATTCCATGGCTTCGAGCTTTGTTTCCGACCTTTATCTTCCCATACGCAGACAGCGCGGGATGGCCGACGCGTCCGATGCAGGGCAGATGGCCTCGTCCCGGTGGGTGGCCGTGCTGATGGGGGCAATGCTGACGCTCTTTGCCATACTTACCTGCGTGATGCAGCAGAGCAGCGGGCTGAACCTCGTGGACTTCGCAACCGGAGTGATGTGCTTTGCCTATGTGGGCATGCTCGGCGTGTTCCTCACAGCAATATTTACTAAAAGAGGCAACACTGCGAGCGTGCTCGCCGCCCTGATTGCGGGATTGGTCATAGTGGTTCCTCTGATGTTTCAGAAACCGCTCTTCGGGCACAACTACATTGCCTGGACATGGTGGTGCCCGATAGGCGCGGTTCTTACAACTGCAATCTGTCTGCTCGGAAAGCCCCGAAAACGAGTTTAGGTTTTATTAAAACACGCTTTGAACGGGTCGGAATCGTATATGTTTCCGACCCGTTTTTATGTGGCTGTTCATTCGTGTAAATCGTTATACATAAATTTGTTTCGTGTTTAGTAAACCTATTTCATATATTTGCAGCGGATAAGAACCAATCTTGAAAATGAAAAAACGTCTGATTTCATCAGGAGTGACAATTGCCGATGTGGCGGAAGCCGCAGGCGTGTCCGTTTCGCTCGTTTCGTTCGTGCTGAACGCCAAGAGGGGACCCGACGGTGAGTACATGTGCTCGGCATCGAGGGCGACGGCGGAAAAAATAGTCGCTGCGGCAAAGAGGCTCGGCTATCATAAGAACATGGCGGCATCAGCGCTTCGCACCGGGCAGAGCCGTACAGTCGGTGTTGTAGTGGCCGACATATCCAATTCGTTCTTCGGTGACATTTGCCGGAATATCGAGAACCTTTCCTCTCGGGACGGCTATCTTTCTTTGTTCGGAAGTTCCGATGACAACCCGGAGAAGATGTGCCAGATAGTGAGAAAATTCATATCTTCAGGCGTTGACGGGCTTATTGTCGCGCCCTGTGCGCATACGGAAAAGGAAATCACCGCAATTGCCGGAAATTCTGTTCCCGTCGTGCTGATTGACCGTGATCTCCCGAAGGCCGAAGGTGTCGGACGGGTCATGCTGGACAATGAGGCGGCCGGCAGACAGGCCACGCGCCACCTCATAGACAACGGTTACAAAAAGATAGAGATGGTCCGTTACCGCACGGACATTCCGACCATACTCCAGCGTTTCAGAGGCTACAGGCTTGAGATGGAGGAGAACGGTCTCGGAATGTATGTCCGGGACAATGTGGTGTGCGCCGACAGCATCAGGGAAGATGTCTCCGATGTAATCAAGACAGCGCGCGGACGCGGCACAGAGGCACTTGTCTTTCCGTCTAACATGATGACGGTCGAGGGAATTGCGGCAATCATAGACCTCGGCTACCGCATCCCGGACGACATCGCGGTCGTAGGATTCGACCAGGAGGATCATGCCGGAGTGTATAATCCGAAGCTCACGTATGTCTATCAGCCGACGAGACTCGTGGCGAAGCATTCGTTCGAGATGCTCCGCTCCATGATAGAGGGTGATGCGGAACCTGAGCTGAGGATGATAGACCCGAAGTTCGTGATCGGACTTTCATCGGCATTCCCGGGAGGCCGCCGCACCGACTCGATACTCCTGTGCGGTTCTTCGTTCGACGAACTCGGAGGATGGATTTCCGACCCTCAGTTCATGGACCAGATGGGGTCAAGCTGCCTTCTTGCCCACGGGCTCGGCTCTCCGGTCGCGGACGCCTCGACGTCTTTCCGCGTTGCAGTGGAGGGAGACTACAACATATTCGTCAGAACCAGGAACTGGACGGCTCCTTGGTCTGACAGACCGACGCCGGGCATATTTCGTGTCTTGATTGACGGAGACACCGTCGATTTTACATTCGGCTCCGGCTCATCCGAATGGCATTGGCAGCGCGGCGGCGCGGTGCATCTTGCGTGCGGCCGCCATACTCTGGCCGTTCACGACCTGACAGGATTCGACGGACGCTTTGATTCTATACTCCTGACGCTCGGCCACGGAGCTCCGGTTGAGGATATGGCGACTCTCCGGCGGCAGCTCCTCGGTCTTCCGGTCTTTCCGCAGGATATGGGGGCGTTTGACTTTGTCGTGGTCGGCGGAGGCATCGCCGGGATGTGCGCGGCTCTGTCCGCGGCTCGGCTCGGGCTGAAGGTCGCTCTGGTTCAGGACAGGAAAGTGCTCGGCGGCAACAATTCCTCAGAGGTCCGTGTCGGGCTCGGCGGACGCATAAACATAGGTCAGTATCCATCGCTCGGGTATCTTCTCAACGAGTTCGCGCCTTCGCGAAAGGGGAATGCCCGTCCGGCTGAGATTTATGAGGACGGGAAGAAACTGGACATCATATTGAAGGAAAAGAACATAAGCCTTTTCCTCGGCTACAGGGTCACGTCCGTTGAGAAGGTGGATTCGGAGAGAATAGGGAGTGTTGTGGCAACGAATGTCGATGACTACCGGACAATCCGGATTTCCGGACATTATTTCGCGGACTGCACGGGCGACGCCGTTTTGGGGGCACTTGCCGGAGCCGAGTGCGTGATGGGACGCGAACCTAAGTCGAAGTTCGGGGAACAGTCGGCTCCCGATGTCGCCGACGGAATTACACTCGGGGCATCGGTGCAGTGGTATTCCGAGGACTGCGGGCATCCGTGCGGCTTTCCGGATATTGACTGGGGACTTGAAATGGATGAGGACAGTGTGCAGAAAGTACGCAGGGGACAGTGGTATTGGGAAGTCGGGATGAATGACGACCAGATACGCGACTGCGAGAAAATCAGGGACTACGGGATGTATGTGGCCTACTCGAACTGGTCATATATCAAGAACAGGGCTTCATTTCGCGAAGAATATGCCGGGGCGGAGCTGAAATGGCTCTCCTATTATGCGGGGAAGCGCGAGAGCCGCAGGATTATGGGGGAATTAGTGCTGACTGAAAATGACTTGCGGAACTTTGTCCTGTATGAGGACGGATGCGTGGCGACGTCATGGTACATCGACAACCACGAGCCGGATCCGGACAATGCCCGCCGTTACCGTGACCCTTGGCTGAGCCGTGGCTGCCTTACCCCTCTCGGATTCTATCCTCTTCCGTTCCGCTGTCTGTACAGCAAGGACATTCATAACCTGTTCATGGCCGGAAGGGACATTTCAGTGAGTCACATCGCGCTCGGCACGACGCGGGTGATGCGCACCTGCGCCATGATGGGGGAGGTTGTCGGTATGGCCTGCGCGGTCTGTCTTGAGGACGGGATTGACCCGGCCGACATCTATCCGAAGCGCCTTGACCGTCTGCGTGAACTGATGAACAGGGGTACTGGCGACCCAAACAGACCTTATACGCAGATTTATACACTGATAGACACCACGGCCGAACGCAGCGAGGACTGCTGAACATCTCAAACAAATGTGTTATAATTGATTATGAATACTAAATTTCTGATAACCATTCCGTTGACTCTCGTCGTATATTCGTGCGGCAGTGAGCGCTGCCCGGCATACCTTGACGTCTCGGAGCCGGTCGAAGCAAGAGTTGAGGACGCGCTCTCCCGTATGACGCGGGAGGAAAAGGTAGCCGTGCTTCATGCGCAGGCGCGTTTCAGCTCGCCGGGAGTGCCGCGTCTCGGAATTCCGGAACTGTGGTGTACGGACGGCCCGCACGGCATCCGTGCCGAAGTGCAGTGGGACAACTGGATTTCAGCTGGCTGGACAAGCGATTCATGCACGGCCTATCCGGCGCTCACGGCACTTGCCGCCACCTTTGACCCGGCCCTTGCTCATGACTACGGCGTGGCGATAGGCGAGGAGGCCCGCTACAGGAAGAAGGACGTGCTGCTCGGCCCCGGCTGCAACATCTGCCGGACGCCGCTCTGCGGACGTAATTTCGAGTATATGGGCGAGGATCCGGCGCTTGCCTCCGCTATGGTCGTCCCTTATGTCAGGGGCGTTCAGCAGCAGGGCGTGGCCGCGTGCGTCAAGCATTTCGCCCTGAACAATCAGGAACTGCACCGTCACACCACCAATGTAATTGTCAGTGACAGAGCCCTGAACGAGATTTATCTGCCTGCTTTCCGGGCTGCCGTTGTCGAAGGCGGGGCATGGGCTGTGATGGGCGCCTATAACCTCTTTGAGAACGAGCACTGCTGTCACAATTCGCGGCTTTCGCGGCTTCTGAAGGAAGACTGGAATTTTGACGGGGCGCTTATCAGTGACTGGGGTGGAACCCATGACACGGAACAGGCCATCGCCAATGGTCTTGACATGGAGTTCGGCACATGGACTGACGGGCTGATGGTCGGGAAGGGCAACGCCTATGACAAGTTTCACCTTGCCCGGCCTTACCTTGAACGGCTTGAACGCGGAGACGCGTCGGAAGAGACTCTTGACGGAAAGGTCAGGCGGGTGCTCAGACTCATGATGCGCACCTGCATGTCCGGGAACCGTCCATGGGGACGATTCACCTGTCCTGAGCACTCCGCGGTGGCTCGCCGGATTGGCTCAGAGAGCATCGTCCTGCTCAAGAATGAGGGGAATCTGCTGCCTCTTTGCCGGCGCAGGATTCTTGTGGTGGGGGAGAATGCGGTTCGCAGTATGACAATGGGCGGCGGAAGTTCGTCTCTCAAGGCCAGATATGAAGTAAGCCCACTCGACGGTCTGCGTGCGGCATTGCCTGATGCTGAAATAACCTATGTCCCGGGCTATTCGTCTACCGGTTCTGCCGATGCCGGAGACGCGCTCGAAGAGGCTGCCAAGGCGGATGTCGTGGTCTTTTTCGGCGGACTGAACAAGGAACCGCACAATGACGCCGAGAGCTATGACCGCGGGGACTGGCATCTGCCGTATGGGCAGGATTCCCTCATCCTGAAGCTTGCGGCCGTGAATCCGTCTCTTGTCGTAGTCAACATTTCGGGCAATCCGGTAGCGATGCCGTGGGCCGGCGCTGTTCCCGCCATAGTTCAGGGATGGTATCTCGGAAGCGAGGCGGGAAACAGCATCGCCGATGTGCTCACAGGTCGCGTGAATCCTTCAGGACGTCTTCCGTTCACGATTCCTGTCCGCCTGGAGGACGGTCCGCTGCAGGACGTGTCCCAGTATCCCGGAATCCCTCGTGGCGATGCCTCCGGCAAGGAAACCATTTGGGACGAGACATATTCGGAAGACATATATGTCGGCTACAGATGGTATGAAAAAAAAGGCGTCGAGCCGCTGTTCTCATTCGGGCACGGCCTGAGCTACACTTCCTTTGAATACGGCAGTCCGAGGGTCTTTGGAACTGAACTGAGATTCTCGGTCACTAACTCAGGCCGGCGTGCCGGGGCGGAGGTCGTCCAGATTTATGTGGGACTTCCGGGTGCAGACCGTCCGGTCAAGGAACTGAAGGCTTTCAGAAAAGTCTTTGTCGAGCCAGGGGAGACTGTCGATGTTTCCGTGAAGCTTGACCCGGAGAGCCTCAGACAATATGATGACGGATGGGTTCTGCCCCACGGTGAATACAGAGTGTTCATAGGTTCGTCGTCCTCTGACATAAGAAATACAGCAACCGTTAAACTTTAGTCATAATGAAAAGAATATCCCTGTTCTTGTTTGCCGCCGCACTGACATTGTGCTCCTGTGCGCGGGAGAGCGTCTCTGACACCGATGTCAGGGCAGCGCTCAAACTGTCGGTCAGCGATGTCCTTTCTTCCTCGGCGGTAATGTCGGCCGAGAGCAGGCAGAGCGATGTCGAAGGATTTCTCATGATGCCTCCGAGGCAATATGAAGACGTTGCTCCCTATCTGTCTCTTGATGCCGTCGGAAAACTGGCTCTGATTAGGGAAGAGGCCGAAAAAGTGGAAAGCATGGCTTCTGTCCGTCTCAACGGGCTGAAACCTCAAAGCAAATATTTTGTAGGGGCTGCGGGCATAGATTCTGACGGCAAGGTCATAACTGCCCCTGTCTTCGCGACATTTGAGACCGTGAATATGTCGGTCGCGCTTTCCACGAAATATGAGGGTCGGACATCTGACGGGAAGTACACATTCACGGCAAACGTCACTCCTGACCGTTCCACAGTGAAATTCAACTATGTCTTCGGCAGCGAGTACGCATCCTTCACGGCGGAGAAACTGAAGGAGCTTCTTCTCGGCTCCGCCTCTGATGTCAAGACCGCTTCGGAGAACGTCGAGATTAAGATAGAGTCCGATGCCAAGAAAGTGATGCTTGCGGCTCTGCCTTTTGATGCGGACGGAAACACGGGCGATGTCGCCTCTCTGCTTTCAGCAGGTGAGATGACCCTTGTCTCGGTTGATGTCAGCGGGGCGCAGGTTCTGGAATCCACGGCTGAGAACGAGAATGTCTACGAAGGCCTCGTCGATGTCCCGTCGTCCGCGGAGTTCACCGTGACGATAAACGGGGAGCAGTACGGCTTCCTTTCATTCTCTGGAACAGGTGGCGTCGGAAGCTTCACCGAGAAATACAACATTGCCTATCCTCCTGTAGGGCTGAACAAGGCGCAGGACGGAACCCGCCCGCTGTCCTACACCGTTTCGAAGGCGACGGGGCGGATGGCGAGGATTTCCGATGTGGGAAATAAGTTCTGGCTTTCTCTTCCCGAGTCGCGGAAAATGTTTGTCCGCATAGACCTCGATAATGAGGACGGAATCCCGCGCTACTATTTCAGACTGCCCGACGAGGACAATGTAATTCTGCGTGAGTCGTTCGACCTCTTTGCCTATTCCGGGGACTATATGAAACCGGCGAACGGCTGTGCGGTGCCTCTTTCGCTTGACAAGGCGGACGGCACTGAACCGGGGCAGATGCAGGCGTGGAACATGACAAATGCGCAGGGCGCCAACAAGAACGAGGTCGGTTACGAAAAAACATGGTTCGACTGGCCTGAGAAGGTGAACGGGAAGGTGCTTGCTCCCGAAAGCTACATACGAAACCGTGACATGACCGGCTGGAGGATCCTCAATGGAGGCGAGAAGGTCGGGGCGCTGCAGCTTTCCGTATCCGGGACGAACACGTTCGGAGTACTCGAAACGCCGGCGTTCTCTTCTCTGGACGGCACAGCTGACGTCAGACTTGAAATTGACTTGGCGAGATTCTCCTCGTCATCAAAAAACCGAATCGCGATACGTCTGGAGGGCGGAGGCTCATTCCGGAGGGGAGAGGTCACTGTGGATGGAAAGGAGACTAAAGTGCTGGAAGTCTCTGGAAATGAGTTTCTTGCCGGGTATGAGGGCGATGTTTGCCCTCCTACTGTAGCCAACGGCACTTTGGACAAGCCTGTCTCTCATTTCGTCTTCGACATTTCGGCCGCGACCCCAAAGACGAAGGTGATCATAGACACTTCCGTTGACGCTAATGCCAAAGGTGACAATGCCAGTGCGTCACGATGCTTTGTCTTTGAACTGAAAGTCAGCAAATTATAAAATGATGACACTATGAAAAAGTTAGTTTGCATTATTGCGGTTCTTCTTCTGATGCCGTTTGGCGTCACGGCTCAGAACCGATATTCCGGAACTGTCCTCGGAAGCGACGGCGCTCCGCTGCCGGGTGCGGCCGTGATGATAGAGGGCACCACGAACGGAACAGCCACCGACACGGACGGCAGATATGAGATCGTGGCGACCTCCGGACAGACTCTGCTCGTCTCATGCATAGGCTTCTCGGACGCCCGGAAAACCCTTGGAACACAGACAGTCGTGGATTTCACGCTTGAGGACGACGCAACTTTCCTCGACGAAGTCGTCGTGGTGGGCTATGATGTCCAGAAGAAAGTCAATCTCACAGGTTCTGTCTCCTCACTCTCGGCCGGGCAAATCGAGACCCGTCCTGTGACGAGCGCCGCGGGCGCGCTTCAGGGACTGGCGGCCGGCGTGACCGTGACGAGCCAGTCCGGCAATCCGGGTGCTCCCGGGAGTTCAATACGCGTCCGTGGAATAGGAACCTTCGGCGGTTCAAGCGCCTCGCCTCTTGTGCTTGTCGATGGGGTTCAGGGCAGCATCGACGATGTGGATCCTTCACAGATTGACAAGATATCCGTCCTGAAGGACGCTGCCTCCTCTTCCATCTACGGCTCGCGTGCGGCCAACGGGGTGATTCTCATCACGACCAAGCGCGCTCCGAAGGACAGGTTCTCGCTGACGTACCGCGGATATGCAGGCTGGTCCTCCCCGACGGATCTTCCTGAACTTGTTGGTGCGGAGGACTATATGAGACTTAGTCGCGAGGCCTCGCTCAACGACGGCGACACACCGCTTTACACGGAAGAATACATTGCCGGATATATGGCCAACCATCGTGTGGATCCGGATTCGTATCCGATAACGAAATGGCAGGAAAAAGTCCTCAACGGCAACGGATTCACCCATAATCATGCGCTCGCGTTCAATGCCGCGTCGGGAAAAATACGCAACAGCGCCTCGTTCGGCTATCTCAGCCAGAACGGCATCATAAAGCGTCAGGACTATTCAAGATTCACGCTGCGCGACAACATGACGATAGAGGTAAGCGAGAGGCTGAACGTCAAATTTGACTTTGCGACAAATTTCGGACGCCGCAACGCCGTGCCTCTCGCGGCAAGCCTTTTCAACATGATGAACACCCGCGACCCTCTGATACTTACCCAATGGTCGAGCGGGGACTATGCCCCGATGACCGGCGGCTCCACGAACATCCTTCCCGTCACGGACGGAGAGGGAGGGCAGAAACGGGTGGACAATCTCAGGCTCAACGGCTCCGCCTCCGTGAGCTGGTCGCCTTGGAAATGGCTGACGCTGGAGGGCAGGATCGCCCCTCGTCTGGTAGTCTCCCACACTCATCTTTTCGAGGATGTCATTCAGTATGCCTCGGATGCCTACGGTTCTCAGTCTCCGGTGAAAAGCCGGCTTTACAATGAGCTTACAGAGTCCCAGACCCAGAATTTCTACATGACATATCAGGGAACAGCCGCCTTCCATCAGACATTCGCGGACTCTCATGACCTGAAGGTTCTTTTGGGCGTTTCGAGAGAGACGATGGGGCAGAGGTATTATTCTGCTTCGAGGCAGAGCCTCCCTTACCCTGACTATCCGGTTCTCAGCGTCGGCGCGGAGGACGAGACGATGGCTAATGCCGGCACGAGGTCGGAATGGGCTCTTCAGTCTTTCTTCGGACGCGTGAACTACAATTACAGGGAGAGATACCTGATAGAGGGAAATATCCGCTTCGACGGCTCGTCGAGGTTCGCCCGCGGAAAGCAGTGGGGAATTTTTCCTTCCGTGTCGGCCGGCTGGAGAATCAGCGAGGAACCGTGGATGGAGAATATCCGGAAGACGCTCACCGAACTCAAGTTGCGCGGCTCCTACGGCCAGTTGGGAAACCAGAACATCAGTTCTTCCAACTACCCTTTCGCAGAGCAGCTTGCAATGGATGTATATTCGGTGAACGGAGTTCTCGTGCCGATAGCCTACAGGAACACTCTGGCAAACGAAGACATCACATGGGAAACTTCTGAAATGTTCGATGTCGGCTTTGACGCGGCCTTGTGGAACAAACTCACCCTGACGGCGGATTTCTATGTGAAGAACACCCATGGAATCCTGATGACTCTCAACATTCCTCTTTCTGCCGGCCTCAACGCCCCTTATCAGAATGCGGGGGAGGTCAGGAACATAGGCTGGGAACTCAGTGCCGGCTATCACGATTCGTGGGGCGACTTCCGCTTGGGGATAGATGCCAATGTCTCGGATGTTCTCAACAAAATTACTGACATGAAGGGACAGTATGAGAGCCGAAGCGGCGGCATAATCCGCAATCAGGAAGGCTATTCAATCAATTCCATATACGGACTCAACTGCATCGGTATGGCGCGCACCCAAGAGGAAGCGGATTGGGTGAACCTCAATCTGCGACAATACGGCAAGGACATCGTCCCCGGTGATCTCATCTATGCCGACACCGACGGGGACGGAGCCGTGACAGATGCGGACATGACCGTCATAGGCAGCACGGTCCCGAGATATACGTACGGAGCGACGCTCTCCTTCGGATGGCGCGGACTTGATTTCAGCGCATTCTTCCAGGGTGTCGGGAAGGTGGATTCATATCTGAGCTCTTATTTTGTCCAGCCGTGCATCAACGGCGGAACTTTCCGCAAGGAGCACCTCGACCGCTGGACTCCGGAGACTCCGGGAGGATTCTATCCGAGAATGTCCTACAGAAGCGAGCACAACCGCAAGACTTCTTCGTTCTGGATGAGGGACGCCTCCTATCTGCGGCTTAAGAATATCACCCTGAGCTACACTCTGCCCCAGAGCGCGATGAAGAAGTTTGTCAAGAAGGTCTCGTTCTTCGCCTCGGCCGAGAATCTGTTCACTTTCACAAAATTCTATCAGGGATACGACCCTGAGGTCGGCTACGACCCGAACGCCCGTGACGGAGTGTCTCTTGGAGCGGTCGCTGACAACTATCCTCAAGTCAGGACCTGTACATTCGGTGTTGAACTCAAATTCTAAGTGACTATGAAGAAGACTGTTATAATTCTACTTTCGATTCTTGTCCCGCTCGGGTGCAGCCTCGACAGGCATCCGCTCAACGGTCCCTCAACGGTCGGCTTCCCGTCTTCCGAGGAGGAGGCCACGGCCGGGACTTATGCCGCCTACCGTGCGGTGGCGACCAATTACGGACACCTTACGGCTGGCTGGTGGAGGACCATCGACTGCATCAGCGACATCGGCACTGGACGCGCTTCCAGCGCAGCGGTCCTCCAGCTTACGACATCCACCATTTCGACGGAAAACAAGTGGGTGGTTTCCTTCTACAAGTACTCCTACATCGCGATTGGACGCGCAAACTATGTCCTCGACGGACTTGACAACCTTTCCGGGAAGGTTCCTGAGTCCACAATCGCTGCTCTCAAGGCGGAATTGCTCTGTATCAGAGCCTTTTGCTACGACCAGTTAGTTCAGTACTATGGGGCTGTTCCTTATATTGACCATGCCCTTGCCCTCAATGACAAGAGCTACCCGAGAATGTCGGTGGAGGAGATCGTCTCAGGGATTCTTGCCGATCTGGACGATGCTCTGTTAGAGGCGCTTCCCCCGGTGCGTCCTGCATCTGAAGGAACAGCCCGCTTCGGAAGGGCAGCGGCATATATGCTCAAGGCGAGAATCTTCCTGAACCATGCCACCGCCTCCAACGGATATTTCGAAAAGGCGGCAGAGTATGCCGACAAGGCCATCTCAATCGCGGAGGAGAACGGCAGCCGTCTTGCTGAATACGATCTGAACTACTATCCCACCCATGCCGCCGGCGAGCCGAACTGCGCGCTTTTCTCCTATGCCGGCGAGAACGACCCGGAGTGGCTGTGGTCGCTCCAATACAACGACCTGACCACCGACCTGCTGACCATCAACGTCTATTACATAGCACCTCGAACCCTTAACGGAGCTTCGTGGATGGGACCTTCACAGGCTTTTGTCGATGCGATTCAATGCACTGACGGCAAGCACATCACGGACTCTCCTCTGTATGACTGGAGAGACCCGTGGAAGAACAGGGATCCGCGTCTCGACCTTTTCTGTGTGCGCGACAATTCCCGTACTATGGGTGTGGAATATTCGCTCGACGTCACAAAGGAAAAGGTTCATGACTACATTGCCGGAACGGAAATCGCCAATTCAAATGTCGTCGGCAACAAAAGTGAATATGGCCCGAACGGAGCGAAGGGCCCCGGAGGCTATCTCTGGCGCAAGGGGTACGACAACGCGTTCTATGGCGCAATTACCGGAGGTTCCCGCGAGCAGACAAAGGACGCGATAAACAACGGGGTCTTCCGTCTGAGCGAACTCTATCTGATTGCTGCAGAGGCCAGAATTGAGGCCGGAGTTGAACTTGACATCGCCAAGGATTACATTGACCGTATACGTCGGCGCGTGAATATGCCGGATGTCGTCGCGACTGACCGGGCAGGGCTGCGCACCGCGCTGAGATACGAGCGTATGGTGGAGCTTTGCAACGAGGGCTTCCGCTGGTATGACCTGCGCCGCTGGGGAATCGCGGAGAAAGCCATGAACCACGATGTAATGGCTCCCGGCCAGTCTTCCGCAAAAGCTCCGAGGAATTTCATCTCCAATGCGAAGCCGCACATTGACGAGGACTGTGTCGTGACCTATTCCGATGAGACATGGGACGGAAATCCGAGCAACCTGCGAAAATTCGGAAGCTATGTGTTCACGTCCGGAAAGGACGAACTCTGGCCGATTCCGAAGTCCGAACTTGACTCCAACGAGGCCATGAATCCTTCCGATCAGAATCCGGGATATTAATAATATATATGAATATGGAAAAGAAGAAAAATGTGTATGAGACTCCTGTCTTCGGCATGCTGAATTTGGCTCCGGAGCGTGGATATGCCGTAAGCGGCGTTAATGAGGCTGACTGCGAAGGGGTCAGCGAGTCAGTTTATCGATGGTAATATGATGAGGGTATGAACATTATGAGAAAAATACTTCTGCTTGCCATTTTTTCCGTCATGCCGTTTCTCGGTGCCTGCGAAAAGCCGTCGTCCGGGATTGATTTCGGCGGCATAGACGCTCCTGTAACGGGAAAGATTGTCTGGTCGGACGGCTCGCCGGCTTCGGGGATACAGGTCAGTGACGGATTCACGATTGTGAAGACCGGTCAGGACGGCCGGTATAGCATTCCCAAGCGCAGTACGTATGCCTGCTGGGTCTATTATTCTATTCCTGCCGGCGCGAAGGTCGCAGTAGGGGAGAACGGCCTGCCGCTGTTCTATAAGAAGCTCGACCCGAAGAAGACGGAATATGATTTCAAACTTGAAAGAATCGCGGAGGAAAAGCAATTCCGCCTGCTCGCGCTCGGAGACCCTCAGGTGAAGGAGAAGAACAACGGCATCAGTCGCTTCAACGCTGAGACGGCTAAGGACATCAGGGACTATGTCGCTTCGAAGGGCGTCGATATGCCGACCTACGCCATTGCTCTCGGAGACCTCGTCCACAACGAGTGGAATCTCTACCCGGAGGTGACGCGGATGCTTTCAGCGGAGAATCTCTCCGTGCCGTGCTTTCAGGCCATCGGCAACCACGACCATGAGTTTTCGGCTTCCGACCCGATTCCGGATCTTGTCGGGCAGAGGAAATACGAGGCTGCCATGGGACCTGTGAACTACTCCTTTGACAGAGGAGCCGTCCACATCCTCGTGCTTGACAACATCGTGCATCAGGGCAAGAACGAGTCTTCCTGCAAGGAGGAACTCTGCGAACGGGTCATGAACTGGGCGCGGACCGACCTGGCCTCTGTTCCGAAGGAAAAGACAGTCATTGTGTGCATGCATGCCGGCATGGAATATGCCGCCGCACAGGAACTCTATGAAATTCTCGCGACCTTCCGTGAGGCGAGACTAATCGCCGGTCACAGCCACTACATCCACTATGCCATTGAAAAAGTGGCCGGCAAGACCATCCACATGGACGATGTCGGCACGACGAACGGAGTCGACTGGTGCGCGACCGTCTGCGGCGGAGGCGAGCCCATGGGCTATGCTTCCTACGAGTTCTCCGACGGTCATGTGACGAGTCATGTCTACAAGGGAACCGGTCTTCCGGAGACTTGCCAGATAAGGCTCTATCATCCCGCCGATTTTCCGGCGTTCGAGTATCAGGTTCAGAGCGACAAGCCTCGGACATACAGGTTTGACGTTCCGGGGAACGACTATGTCGTCGCCAACATCTGGAACGCCACGACCGAATGGACATTCGAGGTCTGGGAGGACGGTGTGAAGGTTTCGGATGCGCTTGAACAGAAAAAGATGCATGACGCGTGGTCCTGCTGGTATTTCTACAAGGTGCTGGGACGGAATACCTACAGCTACTCCAGAAAGTCGCAGCACATGTATTTCCACAAACTGCACAATCCGGCTGCTGCGGCGGTGAGGGTGGTCGCCAGGGACCCTTACGGGCACGTGTTTGAGCAGACACTTTTCACCACGCGCTCTGTGGCCGATTACCCGGCGGCACCGGCATATTGACGGCAGTTATCCATAGACTTGAACTTTTTAAATATTGATGAAAATGACAAAGACACGAAAGATGATATTTGCCGCGTGGTTTATATGCCCGCTGGCGCTCATGGCCGCAGTTTCCTGCGAGAAGGCCATTAATTCGGATTCCCACGAAGAAAGCCTGTCCGAAAATCAGGGGCGGACGGGATCGCGCGAGATTGAATTTTCCGCCACCTCCGAGTGCGGAAGGACAAAGACTGCCCTTGGAGAACTCTCCGGCGGCTTTCGCCCCATTACCTGGGTGAAGGATGATGAGATAAGAATATTCTACAATGAATCATCCACTACATCCCGGGCACTCGCTGACGGCGCGACCACTACTTTCAGGGCAGATGTGGATGATGCTCCGGTCTATTACGCTGTCTATCCGTCCTCTGCCGAGAGCTTCGCGCAGGACGGGGCGGTGACCGTCACCATACCAGCAAGGCCTGTTGCCTCGGCGGATTTCGGCTCCGTCCATTATGCGGCGGCCGTGGCTAAGGACGGGATTTTCCGATTCAAAAACCTGTGCGGATTCATACGCTTTGAGATCAGAAATCCCGAAATCAGGAATGTGATTATCCGGGGTGCCGGAGAACAGTCTCTTGCAGGCAAAGTCAGTGTGTCATTCGATGAGGACGGGAACATCGGGACCCCGACAGTTTCCGGCGGAAATTCGCGCATCATCGCCGGAGTGAGCGGAGCCGGTGTCTATTATGTTCCGGTGGTTCCGGACGCCAATCTTGAGAATGGCGTGGGATTCCGCTTCTACAAGGCCGGTGAGGTTGTCTCCGCCAACGCCATAGAGACCGGAGTCTTCAGCCTTAAGCCTCTTTCGGTCAGCCGCAGTGGAATTGTCGATCTCGGGTGCATAGACGAGAGGATTGTGACAGACTGGTATATTGCTCCGACTGCTCAAGGCACGGGTGACGGGTTGTCTGCGGAAAATGCTGCAGCGGGAGTTACATTCCTCAGGAGACTTCTTGCGCAGGATGACACCAACGACAAGACCAAGAACGGTTTGGCAAAGGGTTATGGCTGCATCGGAGTCAAAGTTCACGCGGCTGCGGGAGAATATGATTTTGGAGGAGAAGAAATTGTTGTCGCTTGGCCAGGACATACTTCGGCAGTGGGTACTACCATAGAAGGTGCTCCCGGAACTCTGTTCAAAAACAGCGGAAACTCCCGCTTTTTCAATCTTGGGGCCAGGGCCGCTTTGACTTTCAATAACCTGCGCTTCACGGGCGGCAAGGCTGATATGGGCGGCGCTCTGTATCTTGGCGGAGACGATGCCACGATAAAATGTGACGGATGCGTATTTGACGGAAATCTCGGCAGTGCCGTCTATCTGAATAATGCTTCGGCTTCCGCTTGGTTTAATTCCTGTGTATTCACGGGGAACAATTCAACTCCGAATAGCAGTAGTCAATATGTCGGACGGGCAGTTTTGACAGAGACTGGGGCTGCGACTTTTTTCAATAATTGTACTTTTGGGGAGCAGGTGGCTTCCGAAAAATGTTTTGGCGATATTGAGATTCGCTCAGGAAAACTGATTTTTGCCAATTCGACGATGATTGGTTCGGCTTCGGGCGGAATCTTGCGGGTTCACACGGGAGGTGGAAACACTTTGTATCTGAATAGTCTTGTCATAAACAAGAATGGAGCGAAGACGGCGATAAACTATAATAGTGCAAATGGCACATTCATTTCCCGTTATGTGATTTCCGGGCCGCCGCAAAACGGATACAAAAGATATTTTGACGGTACCCCTTCCGACACAGACATAGCAAATGTCAAATACGCCGACATCGGCAGTCCGGCTTTTGACGAGACTGACTTGGTCTATAAATGGGACGGAAAACTCGCCGGCTACGACAAGAGGATTTCCGCAGCGGACGCAGCCGCCATTATAAATACTGCCAATGCGGACTTCTGCACCTGGCTGGATTCCATCGGAGCCCTCGACAAGGACCAGCTCGGAAACTCACGCTCATCGTCCAACCGTCAGGGCGCGTGGTGCGGAAACTGACTTTGATCTGTATTTTTGAGCCATATTTTAAATATGGCCAAAGTTTCTTAACTTTGCGGTTGCTGAAAATTAGTAACCGCAATGTTTTCGTTTCTTATAAGTCTCGTTGCCCTCATTCTGGGCTATTTTATTTATGGACGGCTCGTTGAGCGCATCTTTGGTATTGATTCAACCAGAAGAACACCTGCTGTAACAAAGGCTGACGGAGTTGATTATGTGCCGATGCCGGCATGGAAGGTGTATATGGTCCAGTTTCTCAACATAGCAGGAACCGGACCTATTTTCGGAGCAATTATGGGCGCGAAGTTCGGCCCATCGTCCTACCTCTGGATTGTCTTCGGATGCATCTTTGCCGGAGCCGTGCATGATTTCTTCACCGGCATGCTCTCCATCCGCAACAACGGAGCGGGGCTCCCGGATCTTGTGGGCACATATCTCGGAAATGGAACGAAGAAGTTCATCCTTGCATTCTCAATCATCGTTCTGATGCTCGTGGGCACGGTGTTCGTGTTCAGCCCCGCGCTGATTCTCGGCGACATCGCTGGCGACGGGTCGAAGATTGCGATTATGATTTGGGTCGGTGTCATATTCCTCTACTATCTTTTGGCCACGCTTCTTCCCGTCGATAAGATTATCGGGCGCATCTATCCGATTTTCGCCTTCGCCCTGCTCTTTATGGCGGTGGCGCTGATGGTCTGCCTTTTTGTCAAGTGGCCGTCACTGCCGGAACTCTGGGACGGGATAGGCAATCTCGGCGAGGCAAAGGGACTGCTGAAGGACCAGCCGATTTTCCCGTGCCTCTTCATCACTATTGCCTGCGGCGCGGTGAGCGGATTCCACGCGACTCAGTCTCCGCTGATGGCCCGCTGCCTCACGGACGAGAAGCTCGGAAGGCCGGTGTTCTACGGGGCTATGATTACCGAGGGCATCGTGGCGCTCATCTGGGCTACGGTTTCTTCCTGGTTTTTCTTTGACGGAGGCGCCGAGGCTGTGGGCTCCACGCTTCATGCCGCCGCACCGGAAGTCGTAGTGAACGTTTCCAAGAGCTGGCTGGGCGTACTCGGAGGCATTCTCGCGGTGCTCGGCGTAGTGGCGGCTCCTATCACGAGCGGCGACACGGCTTTCCGCAGCGCACGTCTGATTGTAGCGGATTTCCTGCACCTGAACCAGAGGTCCATCCGTAACCGTCTGATAATCAGTATTCCGCTCTTTGCTCTCGCAGGCCTGCTGCTCTGGTACAACATCGCTGACGAGGACGGTTTCAATGTCATCTGGCGCTACTTCGGCTGGGCCAACCAGACCCTTGCCGTCTTCATGCTCTGGACCGCCACGGCCTATCTCGTGAAGTCCAAGCCTAAGCACTCCGCAGCCTATCTCTTGACGCTCATTCCCGCAGCCTTCATGACAGCCGTCTGCACCACCTACCTCTGCATAGCCAAGATAGGCTTCAACCTCCCGACTACATGGAACTGTGCCATAGGCTCCGTCACATTCCTCCTCTCCCTCATCCTCTTCTTCCTCTGGAAGCTCCGCCGTGACCGGAAATAAGCATGAGATGGCTGTCGGAAAGTACATCAGCATGATTCGGATCATTGTAGCTAATATGTGCGTTTCACGAGTTTCTGGATGACCATGAGAAGCAGATTGGCTATAAGCGTCACATGGACCTGTATTTTGATGGCATTCTTGGTCGAAACAAAAGTAGCGAAAAGGCTGGATCCCGGAAACAGGATTCAGCCTTAATTTTTAATGTCCGGGAAAAGTCTAGCGGACAGTGATAAGTTTCTATCTTAAATTCCCACAATAGTCTGGATTTTTTATACCTTTGCATCGAAAATATAGCGAAAGTGTTTTCGTGTCCTTCATGGAAATGTGGAAGTTTTCAAAATCTCGGGATTACGAAATACGTCTCGCTCGCATTGACTATGCTGTATGCCTGCATCATATGCAGGTATGTACTCCATATCAATCCGAGTGTGGAGTATCAGTAGTTTATCGAGACCGGCTCTTCCACAGCCACCATGAGATAAGCGAAATGACCCCACACTTTCTTTGTACAATAATACTTGGTACGGGGTTCAGCCAGTGTAGAACATTATGAACAAAAAGTTTGTTTTTATCATTCCGTTGATGCTCTCAGTGGCACTCAACGCGCAGACATTTGATTATTCCCTTCCGGTGCAGGAAGAGAGAGAACTTAATCTTGATTTGAAAAAAATCACTTCAGACGATGATTGTGTGTATATGCCGCCGGTTCGAAAAACATCCAACCTTAATTGGATGACAAATAACGTCATCGGGCTTGATCCAAACAGAAAGAATATATCATGGATTTCAGTGCGTAACAACAGCTCGAATATTTTTGTCCGGGCATTGGACGGAGGCTCTGCACTACAAAGAACTAATCGCCAGAGCGTGTTGGACTTCAACTATTCACCGGATGGAAACAGATTCTGTTTTTCAGAAGCCAATGGACAGACTAACAGGATTTTTACGACAGATGCAAATAAAGGCTATGTCTGCAAACAGATGACAAATGACGAGCGAGATTATTCTCCAATCTATTCAAGCGACCAAAAGTATATCTTTTTTACGCGAAAAGAAAACAGAGGGGGATTCGGGATATGGAGATATGACTTGACGGAAAATTCGTTGTCATATATCACAAGTGGCATCAATCCATACCCGATAAAGGGAACAACAGAGATTTTATGCGTCAGGACATCCAATAACGGTAAGAATGAAGTTTGGAAAATCAACTACGAAACAGGAGACGAAGTATGCATTGTGTCTGATGCGGAAAGAAATTTCTCTTCTCCAACACTTTCCCCTGATGGTAAATGGATTCTAATGGTAGGAAGCAGCGAATTCCAATTTAAACGTAAAAAATATCCAAATACCGATATTTTCGTATGTTCTATTGATGGAACGAATCTGACACAATTGACATATCATCCTGCGAATGACCTTAGTCCGCAATGGAGTAGCGATGGTAAATATATCTTTTTTGTTTCGGAGAGAGGAAGCAAGACAAAGACACCAAACATATGGAGACTATCATTTAATGTTAATATATATTGCTGTCCGCTAAAAATGAAGCCGCATATTTAAGCCGGCAGCGATGATGCTC
>ERZ808246.862-NODE-862-length-23765-cov-11.156052_pt1 | contig 23765 bp, 17 predicted proteins | sample MGYA00521083_ERZ808246 | MGnify/ENA primary metagenome ERZ808246 (study PRJEB31516, sample SAMN03275577) | gut metagenome | biome: mammalia-associated habitat; material: feces | host: Papio cynocephalus | place: Kenya | collected 2012-07-07 ... | reverse complement strand
GATGAAGGTGATGACGAACAGCACGATGAACAGCGTGGTGTTGACGTTGACCAGTCCGAACATGCCGGAGAAGATCAGCATGATCAGGACGGAGGACACCAGTCCGCCGATGAACTGCCATGGACGGAAGCGGCCCCACTTGGTGCTGGTGTTGTCGACCAGGTTGCCCAGCAACGGGTCGATGAAGATCTCCGCGATGCGGATGACGACGATCAGGCCGGTGATGACGGCGATCATCTTGGCCGCGAGGGCCTTGCTGTAGCTTGCGAACAGGCAGCTGGTGACGTACGTGACGAAGTACGTGCTCATCGCGTTGTAGAAGGCGGATTGTCCCAGGTTTCCGCACGCGTAGGCGATGCGCTGGCCGAGCCCGCCCTTCTTGCGGACGTCGCCGTCCGCGGTCTTTCCGTTGCTCATTTGTCTTCTCCTTTAAGAGTCCGGAGCTGAAGATCACCCATTGACCTCGTAGGATGAGTATACGACGTTTATCACGGAAAGTAAAAAACATTAGTAAACAGCAAGGCGGCCGGCGTGTCGCAGACGGGAGCGGTTGGCTCTGGGGGAGACTGACCGTAGGTGTGGAGTGATTGTGGAGTATTGCGACTGCAACGTATCCGTGGAGGTAAATACGATTTGCGTTTTACCTAAACGATGTTTATCATTTCGGTAAAGAAGGTTGATTCCCTTCCGAATCATTCACAACGACGTAATGACAGAAAGCAGGAGAACATGGCAGACAGCACGCGCGTGGAGCACGCATCCGCGGCCTGGTTGACCGATCCGACGGTGTTCGGGGTGAACCGGATCCCGGCCCATTCCAGCCACAAGTGGTATTCCCGCGGCTCCCGAAACGGAGAGTGGTCCGACCTCAGGCAGAGCCTCGACGGCGAGTGGCGGGTCGAGGTCGTCCAGGCCTCCGACGTGGACCTGGACGATGAGCCCGCGACGACCGAGTCGTTCGACGACTCCTCGTTCGAGCGGGTCCAGGTCCCGGGCCACCTGCAGATGGCCGGACTGATGGACAACAAGTACGTGAACATCCAGTACCCGTGGGACGGACACGAGAACCCGTCGGAGCCGGACGTCCCGGAGGACAACCATGTGGCGCTCTACCGCAGGAGGTTCTCCGTCTCCGGACCGCTGGCGCGGGCCAAGGAGTCCGGCGGCTCCGTGTCGATCGTGTTCCACGGCATGGCTACCGCGATCTACGTGTGGGTCAACGGCCTGTTCGCCGGCTACGGCGAGGACGGCTTCACGCCCAACGAGTTCGACATCACCCGGCTGCTGCACGACGGCGAGAACGTCGTGGCGGTCGCCTGCTACGAATACTCCAGCGCCTCCTGGCTCGAGGACCAGGACTTCTGGCGGCTGCACGGCCTGTTCCGCTCCGTCGAGCTCGCCGCGCGCCCGCGCATCCACGTCGAGGACATGCGGGTCGAGGCCGATTGGGACGCCGCGGCCGGCACCGCGTCCCTCGACGCCACGTTGTCCGTGAACGGCGCGTCCGACGCGGCCACGTTCTCCGCGGTCCTGAAGGACGTCGACGGCGGAACCGTCTGGGAGTCGGCGGGCTGCGTGTACGAGCGGACCGTGGTCTCCACCGGGTCCTTGGGCGGCGTCGATCCGTGGAGCGCCGAAAGCCCGACGCTGTACGAGTTCGAGGTCATGCTCATCGACCATGCCGGCAACATCGTCGAGACCGTCGTGCAGAAGGTCGGCTTCCGCCGTTTCCGCATCGAGTACGGCATCATGACGCTCAACGGCAAGCGCATCGTGTTCAAGGGTGCGGACCGGCACGAATTCGACGCTCGCCGCGGCCGTGCGATCACCCGCGAGGACATGCTGTCCGACGTGGTCTTCTGCAAGCGGCACAACATCAACGCCATCCGCACCTCACACTATCCGAACCAGGAATACTGGTATGACCTGTGCGACGAATACGGCCTGTACCTGATCGACGAGACGAACCTCGAGACGCATGGCAGCTGGTGCCTGCCCGGCGACGTAGTCACCGAAGAGACCGCCGTCCCCGGCAGCAAGAGCGAGTGGGAGGGCGCGTGCGTGGACCGCGTCGACAGCATGATGCGCCGCGACTACAACCATCCGAGCGTGCTGGTCTGGTCGCTGGGCAACGAGTCCTATGTGGGGGACGTGTTCCGCGCGATGTACAGACACGTGCACGACCTCGACCCGAACCGTCCCGTGCACTACGAGGGCGTGACGAAGAACCGCGGCTACGACGACGTCACCGACATCGAGACCCGCATGTACGCGCACGCCGACGATATCGAGGAATACCTGAGGAACGACCCGAAGAAGCCGTACATCTCCTGCGAATACATGCACGCGATGGGCAATTCGTGCGGCAACATGGACGAATACACGGCGCTCGAACGCTATCCGAAGTACCAAGGCGGCTTCATCTGGGACTTCATCGACCAGGCCATCTACGCCACCCAGCCCGACGGGACCACAAGCCTGCGCTACGGCGGGGACTTCGGCGACCGTCCAAGCGACTACGAATTCTCCGGCAACGGCCTGCTGTTCGCCGACCGCACTCCGACCCCCAAGGCCCAGGAGGTCAAGCAGCTGTACTCCAACGTCCACATCGGTGTGACGGAGGAGTCGGTGTCCATCACGAACGACAACCTGTTCACCCCGACCGGCTGCTACGCGTTCGTCCTGCGCGTCCTCTCCGACGGCGAGCCCGTATGGCAGTCCACCAGACGTTTCGACGTGCCGGCCGGCGAGACCCGAGCGTTCAACGTCGAATGGCCCGTGGAGGCGTACCGCGCCGACGCCCGCGAACTGGTGCTCGAGGTGTCGCAGCGCCTCGCCGAGACGACCGACTGGGCCGAACGCGGCTACGAGCTCACCTTCGGCCAGGCTGTGGTGCCCGGGGGCGCACAGACGGCGACCGTCCCCCTCCCGGCGGACGGGACCGTCACCATCGGCCGGTGGAACGCCGGCGTGCGCGGCGCGGGACGCGAGATCCTGCTCTCCCGCACCCAGGGCGGCATGGTCTCCTACACGTGCGGAGGCCGCGAATTCGTCCTGCGCCGTCCCGCGCTCACCACATTCCGCGCGCTGACGGACAACGACCGCGGCGCGGGCCACGGATTCGAACGCGCCCAATGGATGGGCGCCGGACGGTACGCCCGCTGCGTGGACAACACGATCGAACAGATCGACGACTGCACGCTCAAGGCCACGTACGCGTACGAGCTCGCCACACCGCAGCGCACCAAGGTGACCGTCTCCTACACGGCCCGCACCAGCGGAAGCGTGAACCTGCGCGTCGAATACCCCGGAGAGCAGGGAGACCTGCCCACCATCCCGGCGTTCGGCATCGAATGGACGCTGCCGGTCCAGTATTCGAACCTGAGGTTCTACGGCACCGGACCGGAGGAAACATACCGTGACCGCAAGCACGCCAAGCTCGGCGTGTGGGACACCGACGCGTTCTCGGACCACGCGCCGTACCTCATGCCGCAGGAGACCGGCAACCACGAGGACGTCCGCTGGGCCGAAATCACCGACGGGCACGGGCACGGCCTGCGCGTGAGCCGCGCCGACGGCGCCGAACCGTTCGCGATGAGCCTGCAGCCATACTCCAGCCTCATGCTCGAGGACGCCCAGCACCAGGACGAGCTCCCGGAACCGAAGCACATGTTCCTGCGTGTCCTCGCCGCCCAGATGGGCGTCGGCGGAGACGACTCCTGGATGTCGCCGGTGCACCCCCAGTACCACATCCCGGCCGACCGTCCGATCAGCCTCGATGTCGACCTCGAGCTGATCTGACCGTCCGTCCCGTTTGCGGCCACCACAGGGCGGCCGCAAACGGGACGGCATACGAGGACGACGCGGCCCTCCGCTTCAATCCATACGGATGGGGTGGAGGGCCGCGTCGTCCTCGTATGCCGGGTCAGGCCTCGGTGCTGGCGGCCGGGACGAAGCTGTCCCTGACGACCAGCCTGGTGGAGACCCGCATGTGCTGCGTCACCGCGCGTCCGGTCGACAGCGCCTCCGCAAGCATGAACACGGCCGCCTTGGCCAGCTCGTCCTTGTCGATGTCGTACGACGACAGCGCCGGCGACGTGTATTTCGCGATCTCCTGGTTGTTGATGCTGACCAGCCGCATGTCCCTGGGAACCAGGATCCCCGCGGCCGCGAACGCCTGCAGGACGCCCACGGCGAGCGGATCGGCCGCGACCACCAGCGCGTCCGGAAGATTGCCGGCATGCTCCTTGATGAGCCTCTCTCCCAATGCGCGCCCGTTCTCCACGGTGACCGGCCCCTCATCCAGGACAAGCCCATCGACGTCGAGCCCGAGCCTGACCGCCCAATTGCGGAACGCGAACGCGCGCGGGTCCTCGGGATACTCGTGCTCTCCCATGATGTTGCCGAATCCGCCGATGAAGCCGATGCGGGGGTTCCCCGCCGCGACCAGCGCGTCCAGCGCGTCCAGGACCGTCTGCTCCAGATCCGGCTGGACGGAGTCGAACAGCCCCGGGGCCGGATTGATGTCGATGAACACGCCATGGGGAAGGGCGCCGTGCAAACGGCGCAGCACGCCGCGATCGAACGGCGCCGGGCCGATCGAGATGAAGCCCGAGTACTTCGACGCGTCGGCGATCAGCCCGTCCACCACGCGGTATTCGTTTACGTTCATGCGCTCGTCCTTGGCATGCCGGCGCAGAGACGACCTGAGCTCGTCGAAGTACGCGTCCTGCAGGCCCTTGTCCGGGATGACGTTGTCCAGCAGGGCGATGTTCTGCGGGATGGTGACGCGCTGGTACTGCGGAACGTTCTCGTACCCCATCTCCAAGCTGGCGTTCAGGATCTTCTGTCGGGTGGCCTCCCTCACCGAGAAGGACGGATCGTCGCTGAGCACCCTCGAGACGGTGGCCTGGGAGAAGCCCGACCTTTCCGCGATCTCCCTGATCGTGGCCATGGAAACCTACCTCCTTGGGGATTCAATGACTAAACATGTTTACTAACGAGTTTAGCATGTGTGGCGGCGGAGGATACCGCGCCACACGCGGCTTCTTCCGGAAAACCAAGAAGGCGCAGGCCGCACCCCCCTCTGGAAGGGCGTGGCCTGCGCCAGTCCGCGCGGTCCCGGTTCTTTGCTACCGGCGGATGGTCCCCTCGAACGGTGCGTCGGGGGACAGCTCGACATGCGCCGCGTTGATCCCGCCGACGATCAGTGTGACATCCGTCGGCTTCGAGCAGCGCAGCGTGTATTCGATGGTGTCGGCCGTCCACGAGGCGTCCACGGAGATGCCTCCTCTTGCGCGCAGGCCGCGGAAGCTGCCCTCGCGCCAGTCCTTGGGCAGGGCGGGCAGCAGGCGCACCAGACCGTCGTGGCTCTGGACGAGCATCTCCGCCAAGGCCGCGGGGAAGCCCAGATTGCCGTCGATCTGGAACGGGGGATGCGCGCACATGCCGCTGGCGTACACCCCGCCGCCGAGCAGGTCGGTCTCGGCGTCCGCCTCGACGGGACGAAGGAACATGGCGATGATGCGTTCGGCGTGCTCCGCGTCCCGCAGGCGGGCCCACATGATCATTCGCCAGACGATGCTCCATCCGGAGCCGTCGTCGCCACGCGCTTCGAGAGACCGTCTTGCCGCCTTCTCCAGGCGCGGCGTCCTCGATGTGATGCCGGCGCCGGGATGGAGCTCGTACAGGTGTGACAGATGGCGGTGGTGGCGGTCGGATTCGATGAACTCGTCGTTCCATTCGAGGATCCTGCCGTCCGTGCCCACGTTGACGTCTGCCAGCTTTGCGCGGACGGACGTCGCCTCCTGCACCAGGGCCCTGTCGTCATCGCCCAGATCGGGCATGTCCTGCGCGGCGCGGACCAGGTCATCGAGCAGGTTGCGCACGATTGCCGTGGCGTTCTCGCTGCTCTGGGCCACGGAGGCCGGCTTGCCGTCGACCAGGAAGCAGTTCTCGGGCGAGGTCGCGGGGGATGGCGCCAGACCGTGTTCGGTGTCCGACAGGAAATCCATGCAGAAGCGGGCGCTTTCCTTCATGATCGGCCAGATGCGGGCCAGATACGCCCCATCCCCGCAGAACAGGTAATCGTCGAACAGGTCCCGGCACATCCACGCCTGTCCGAACGGCCAGAAGGACCACATCGGATTGCCGTACGCCGGCAGCGCCCGACGCCAGATGTCCACGTTGTGGAAGACCGCCGAGCCACGGCATCCCAAGGCCTGCTTGGCGACTGCTCGGCCCGGCGCGAGCAGCTCCTCGTTCATATCGGCGAGAGGGCCGATGAGCTCGTGCAGGCCGCATGGCCCGGTCATCCAGTAGTTCATCTCGACGTTGATGTTCGCCGTGTACGCGCCGTACCAGTTCGGGAAGTCCTTGTGGCTCCACAGGCCCTGCAGGTTCGCGGGCTGGGTGCGCGGTCTGGAGGAGGATATCAGCAGATAGCGGCCAAGGTCGAACATCGCCTCCGAGAGCGTCTCCAGACGGTGCGGCGCGGCCTTGCCGTCGGAGCGGAGGACGTCGGCGAAAGGCACCTCTTCGTCGTCGCCGTGCGCCGGGCCGAGGTGGACGGCGCACCTGTCGAAGTAGCGGCGGTAGTCGGCGATGTGGTCGTCGAGCAACGCCTGCGGGTCGGTCCGGCAGGCGGGGAAGCCTCTTTCGAGGCGGCCCGCCAAGACCGTCATGTCGCGCTCGGGCTGGCTGTCGTATCCGCGGAATCCGCTTTTGCTGCGGAACCGCAGCAAAAGCCCGGTGACGCCGGAGCACTCCAGCGCGTCGCCGTCCCGGCGGATGGATCCGTCGTCCGCGATGAGCGAGAACATGCCGGCGTACGCCATGCCGACACCGGATTCCTCGTCCTCCCAGGGATGGTCGGAGGGGTAGGGCAGCAGGCCGATGTTAAGTCCGGGCATCCGGCCCATGGCGACGATGGACGCCTCGCGTCCGTCGGAGTCGGGACGGACGGAGGTCCTGAACTCCCTGAGGAAGCTTCCGGACACGTCGACGCGCACGTCCACGGGGTTGTTCGATGTCATCCTGTAGACCAGCACGTCATCGGGCGCGCTGCACCACGATTCCACCGAGACGTCCGCGTTCCCGGACTGGAACGATTCGGAGGCGACGGCTCTTGAGAGGTCCAGCCGCCGCCTCATGCCGCCGCGTCCTCCGGAGGGGGCCGAATAGCTGATCCGCGCCCGGCCGAACGGCTCGTACATCTGCTCGTCCCTTTCGCGCAGGGTGGTCTCCTCGATGATGCGAGTCGATTCCGCATAGTCGTCGCGGAGCGCCGCCTTCCGGGCCTCCGCGACGGCCTCAGGGGTCAGGGCTGCCTTCTCTTCGTGCGGGTATCCCGACCATAGGGTGTCGTCGTTGAGGTACAGGACGTCCGCGTCCGGTTCGGCGCACAGGACGGCTCCCATGCGTCCGTTGCCGACCGGGATGCCTTCCTCCCAATGCGTGGAGGTTCCGTTGAAAACGAGCTTCATGATTGTGGTCTCCTTCCAGTCGCGTCAGCGCAGGATGTTCAGGATGTCGCGGTACTGGTCTCCTGTCAGCTGCGTCGCGGGCTCGTGGATGGACGTGCTGATGGGCAGTCCCTTCGCCCTGACCGCGCCTTTGATGGCGCTGATGAACAGGTCGGCGGTGTCGTACAGGCGCATCAGGTGGGAGATCCGTTCGGCGGCGGCGACGGCGGTCGCGTAATCGCCGGCCTGCCATGCGCGGTGCATGCTCACGAACGTCTCCGGCTCCACGTTGGTCAGGCCGCACAATACGCCGTTGCCGCCGCTGACGCGGTTGACGATGTAGTATTCGTCGAATCCGGACAGCACGCTGAACGACGGATTGACCCGGCGCGCCTCCACGATGGTCTTCCGGGTATGGCTGATGGTGTCGACGGTGTCCTTGATGCCCACGATGTTCGGGTTCTCGCGGGCAAGGTCGGCGACCAGGGCGGGGGAGAGGTCGCTGCCGGTCCTGGCCGGGAAGTTGTAAAGCAGCACCGGCAGCGCGGTCATGCGCGCCACGGCCGAGAAGTACCGTCTCGCGGTGTCCGGCGACGGTCCGAAGTAGTAGGGCGACACGGCGACGAGGGCGTCGGCACCGGCCTTCTCGCTCGCGGCGGACAGGGCCCTGACGTTGTCCAGGTTCGTGTCGCCGACGCCGACGAGGACCTTCATGCGTCCGGCCACCCTCGGCACGGCGAAGCGCACGGCTTCGATCTTGGTCGCCACGTCGATGGAGTAGAACTCCCCGATGCTGCCGAACAGCAGGACCCCGTCGATGCCGGCGTCGGCCAGATGGTCCAGATGCCTTCCCCAGTTCTCGTAGTCGATGGTCCCGTCATCCTTGGTGATGGTGATCGAGGGGCAGAACACTCCCTCAAACACGGCTTTGCCGTTCATAGGTCTTCCTTTCGCCGATATGGTACGCTTCGCGCGCGTTGTTGATGAAGAAGTCGTCGTCCCCCGCGAATCGGTCTAGGAGGATCGACAGGTGGTCGTCGAAATCGGCGTACGTGCCGATGACCGGCCAGTTCGACGCGTACATCAGACGTTCCTTGCGGAACGACGACTGGACCAGGTCGAGCAGATCGGACACGAACGGCGCGTCGTCCGTCGGGTATCCGGACACCTTGACGTACACGTTCGGGAGGGCCCCCAGCGCGCGCATGGCGCCGGTCGATTCCTCGAGGGCCTTCCGGTCGGCGATGTTGCCCACATGGTCGACGATCACGGTGGCCTCCGGCACGCGTTCGCATATTCGGACGAGGTCGGCGAGCTCGCCGACGCGGACGCACGCGTCGAACGGCATGCCGGTCTCGGCCATGAGCCGGAGCCCCCGGACGAAGTCCTCCTGGAGGCAGCGGCCGCGCGGCGACGAGGCCGTGTGGAGCGGCTCGCGCACGCCATGCGCGTACAGGGGCACGCGCATGGCCGGTCCTACGGACGAGCGCATGGAGGCCGCCAGCAGCAGAGGGTCGCGGTTGTCGGCCACGAGCCTGTCCTCCAACGCAGTGTCGCCGGTGTCCACCTCCACATACACGCCTCCCTCGAACACGATCCCGTCCTCCGGATGGCGTCTGGCGTATGAGGCGTATGCCTGTTCGAGCCCGTCCATGTCATATCTGCGGGTGATGGAGCCGTCCGTGTCCTCCAGCCATGCGAGCGGCTGTATGGCCGGATCCCAGATGTGGAAATGGGAGTCGATGATGTGTTGCATGGCATGTCCTAGTCGAGGGCCCTGTCGAGGTGGACGTATCCGCCGTCGGGGAAGATCCACTGTCCGGTGGTGTGCGAGGACCGGTCGGACAGGAGGAATGCGACCGTGTCGGCGATCTCCGAGGTCTCGGTCATGCGGTGTCCGAGCGGGATCCTGTCGGTGATCTTCGCCAGCTGCTCGCGTTGCGCGGCCTCGTCGCCGAACGTCTTGATCCACTGCGCGTACAGGGGGGTCCACGCCTCGGCGACGACGACGGCGTTGACCCTCACGCCGTCGTGGGCGAGGGCCGCGGCCCATTCGCGGGTCAGTCCCAGTATCGCGCCCTTCGCCGCCGCGTAGGCGCTGGTCCTTCCCTGGCCGGTCAACGCGGTCTTGGAGCCGATGTTGACCACGGAGCCCTTGCTCTCCTTGAGCGCGGCCGCGCACTGGTGGACAAGCTCGTAGTAGTGGGTGAGGTTTCCGTGGAGCGATTCCTCGAATTGGCGCCATGACGTCGTCTCGAGCGGGAGGTTGTCGTTCCTTCCCGCGTTGTTGACCACGCCGTCGATATGGCCGTATTTCGACAGGACCGATTCCACGATCGGCCTGATGCCGTCCGTGTCGTTCAGGTCGATCATGCGCACGTCGTACGTGTCCGTGACGCGTTCGATATCCCGTCGGAACTCCTCGTCGGCGCCGTCCGGACGGTTCAGCACCACCGGGATGGCGCCCTCTTCGGCCAGCCGCAGCGTTATGCCCTTGCCGATCCCTTTGAATCCGCCGGTGACGATTACTATCTTGTCCTGAAGATGGAGGTCCATCGCAGGTCCTTTCCGTCTAGTTCCTATGCAGGTACCGCATGCATTCGTCGAGCTTCATCTCCGTGCCGTTGCCGGGCGCGAGGGGCGCGACGTAGCGTCCGTTCCTGATGATGGCCGGGTGCTTGAAGTATTCGTGCTGGTTGTCCACGTATTCGATGACGCGGTCCTCCATCTCGCAGGAGACGGAGACGTAGTCGAACATCGCGAGCTGGCTGACCGCCTCGCACAGGCCGACGCCTCCGGCGTGGGGGCAGACCTTGACGCCGAATTTCTTGGCGAGCAGGTATTCGAGGACGATCTCCTGGGGGCCGGCGACGCGCGTCGCATCGATCTGCATGACCTTGAAGCTTCCTGCCTGCAGGTACTGCTTGTACATGACGCGGTTCTGCATCTGCTCTCCGGTGGCGACCGGGATCGGGTCGATGGCCTTCTGGATGGCGGCGTGCCCGAGCACGTCGTCGGGGCAGGTCGGCTCCTCGACCCATGCGAGGTCGTAGTCCTTGAACCTGCCGATCCATTCGATGGCCTGGGGAACGTCCCAAACCTGGTTGGCGTCGACCGCGATGGCGACGTCCGGTCCGACGGCCTCGCGGGCGAGACGGAGCCTGCGCAGGTCGTCGTCGATGTTCTGTCCGACCTTGAGCTTGATCTGCTTGAAGCCCATGGTCTCGGTCTCCTGCTTGGCCAGGCGGACCATCTTCTCGTCGGAGTATCCGAGCCATCCGGCCGCCGTCGAGTATCCGGGATAGCCGACCTGCTTGAGGTGGGCTATGCGCTCCGCCTTGCCCTTCTGCCCGTCTCGGAGGATGTCTGTCGCCTCCTGCGGGGTGAGCGCGTCGGTCAGATAGCGGAAGTCCAGCGTCGAGACGAGCTCCTCCGGCTCCATTTCGGACAGGAGCAGCCACAGGGGTTTGCCGGCGCGCTTGGCCTTGAGGTCCCACAGCGCCGAGAGCACGGCGCCTATGGCCATGTGCTCCACGCCCTTCTCGGGGCCGAGCCAGCGCAGCTGGGAGTCCCTTACGAACAGGTCCCATGCGAGGCGCATGTCGTCGAGCAGCTCCTCGACGTTGCGTCCGATGAGCGTCTCGGACATGGAGTCGATGGCCCGGACGACGACGTCGTTGCCGCGCCCGATGGTGAAGACGAAGCCGTTGCCGGAGTCCCCGGCGTCGGTGGAGATCACGACGTAGGCGGAGGAGTAGTCCGGGTCCGGGTTCATCGCGTCGGAGCCGGAGAACGTCGCCGACGTCGGGAAACGGAAATCATATGTGGTGGCTTTGGTGATGACGCTCACGATGCGTGTCCTTCTTTGGAATGCTTGGGTTCGTGTGTTCTTTTTTGAAAAGGGGAGGGCGGCCGGAAGACCGTCCTCCCCATGATGGCTATGCGCCGCTGGTCATTCCGCGTCGGTCGTGACCTTGAAGTCGTTCTCCTCCGCGTAGGACTTGAGCTTCTCCTGGGCCTTGGCCATGGCGCCTGGCATGTCGCCGCCGGCCTTCATCTCCGGCGTGATGACGTCCTTGTACACGACGCCGACCTGGGACATGAACGGCAGGTACTCCCAGTCGGTGTTGACCTTGTCCATCGACTCGAAGTAGACCGAGTTGACGTCGGTGTTGACGAAGTACCCGTCGGTCTCCTTCTTCTCACGGACGTTCTTGTCATCCTGGTAGATGGAGGCCGCCATGAAGTAGTTGCCGTTGTTGGAGTCCTGCCAGGACTGGATTGAATCCTTCGACGAGTCGAGCCAGTTGATGAACGCCAGCGCGGCGGCCTGCTTCTCCTTCGGGCATGCGGCGGAGACGCTCATCATGGATCCGACGGACGAGGATTTGAAGTCGGAGGCCGAGTCTCCGAACGCCGGAGGGAGCGTGACCTGGATCAGGCCCTTGAGCGACGGGTTCTGCTCCTTGTAGGAGTTGCCCTGCCAATTCTGCGAGATGTAGGTCGCGTAGGTGCCTTCGTTCGTCGCGCGGTTGAACTCGTCGGTCCAACCGGGGGCCGCCTCCATGACGCCGTCGTCGAGGCATTTCTGCAGGAACTTGATGAACTCGTTCGTGGTTCCGGTGGTCATGTTCAGGCTGATGTCGCTGACGGAGTTGACCTTCCACGGGCGCGCTCCGGCGGACCGCAGGAGGTCCGTGAAGCAGGAGATGTCGTTGTTGATGAGGACGCCCATGTACTTGCTCGGATCCTCCTTGTGGAGTTTGACGCCCTCGTCGTAGAACTCCTGCCAGGTGGTCGGGACCTTGAGGCCGTGCTCGTCGAGGATGTCCTTGCGCACGTACATGGCCACCGGGGTGGCGTCCTGCGGCACGCCCCACAGTCCTCCGGCGTAATGCACCTGGCTCCACGCCGTCTTGGTGTAGAGCTTGCCCCACGCGCTTTCGATGTCCTTGTTCGCGAAGTTCAGCAGGGCGCCGGAGACCGCGTACTGTTCGAACTTGTCCGCGGACATCTGCACCACATCGGGGATGTCCTTGTTCGCGGAGACCACGTTCTGGTACTTGGTGAAGTGGTCCTCGGCGGCGCCGGTGTTCACGAATTTGATCTTGATGTGCGGGTACTTCTTCTGGAAGGCCTGGACCGGGCCCTCCATCTGCTTGGCGGAATAGGCCCAGACGGTCAGGTCGACGTCCTTGGAGGTGTCGGTGAGGGCTGCGTCGATGTCCTTGATGGTCACGTCCGTCGTGGTCTTCGACGTTCCGGAGTCGGAACCGCAGGCGGCCGCTCCGGCCACCATGGTCATCGCGGCGGCCGCCGCGATGAGACGTGTGATCTTCTTCATGATTGCTCCTTTGCTTGTCATGGTTTTGCGTGTGTTCTTTTTTCTTGTGTTTTCGTCTAGGTGCCACGGCCGTCCAGACGGTCGGAATGGGTGGTCCTCAGGGACGGCCGTGGAGGTCTGTCTCACTGCTTCACGGCGCCTGCGGCGAGACCGGACTGCCAGTACTTCTGCAGGAACATGAAGGCGATGATCAGCGGCACGATGGCGATGAGGGAGCCGGTGACGATCAGGTTGTTCGGGACCTGTCCATCGGCGGTGCCCTGCGCGCCCATCTTCAGCCACATGTTCAGGCCGACCGTCAGAGGATAGTCCTTCGTGTCGGAAAGCATGATCAGCGGCAGGAAGTAGTTGTTCCACACGCCGACCAGAGTGAACAACAGCACGGTGACGAATCCCGGGGACAGCAGCGGGAAGGCGACCTTCCAGAAGATGGTCCAGGAGTTGGCGCCGTCGAGCTTCGCCGCCTCGAGCAGCGACACCGGCACGGACGTCTGGGCGTAGATGATCATCAGGTACAGTCCGAACGGGGTGGCCAGCTGCGGGATGATCACGGCCCATGGGGTGCCGACGAGGCCGATCTTCGAGTACATGAGGAACAGTGGCACGGTGATGACGGTCGACGGGATCGACATGAACGCCAGCGTGACGGCCAGCAGTGCGTTGCGTCCCGGGAACCTCATCGTCGCGACGGCGTATCCGGCGAAGGTCGCGATGATCGTCGCTCCGAAGCCGGCCACGACCGCGTAGACCACCGTGTTGACCAGCCAGCGCGAATACGCGCCGTGCTGGTACGCGAGGGTGTCCCGCACGTTCTGCCAGAACACGTTCTTGTCGTCGAACCACAGGCCGAAGGAGCTGAACATGCCCTCGCTGGTCTTCGTGGACGAGAAGAACACCCACAGGAGCGGCACGAGGCAGTAGATGACCATCAGCGCCATGACGATGTGCAGCAGCCAGTTAAGCACGCGCTGCTTGCCGGTCAGCTTCGGCGCGGGCTCCCGCTGCTGCATGCGCTTGTATCTTTTGCTTGCCTTGAGCGCGAGCTTGGCGTCCCTGCGCTGGAGGGATTTGGACCGCGGCTTTGCGATTGCTTCACTCATCACTTGTTCTCCCACTTGTTGCCGATGATTTTGACGACCGCTACCAGGCCCATGACGATGACTCCGACGACCAGCGACACCGCGGCCGCGTAGTTGACGTTCTGCCCGTTGAACGCGAGGTTGTAGGTGTAGATGTTCGGCGTGTAGCTGCTGCTGATCACGTTCGGCGCCGAGGTGCGCAGGATGTTCGGCTCGTTGAACAGCTGGAGGGTCCCGATCACGGAGAAGAGGACCGTCATCATGATGGAGCTCTTGATCTGCGGGATCTTCACGGACCATGCGATCCGCAGCTCGGACGCGCCGTCGATGCGGGCCGATTCGTAAAGCTCGTTCGGGATGCCGATGAGGGCGGAATAGTAGATCAGCATGTTGTAGCCGAGGCAGCACCACGTGACGATGTTGGCGATGGCGAACAGCATGAGCTTGTCCGAGAGCATGTTCGGCGCGGTCACTCCGAAGATCGCCGCGATCTGTCCGACGAGGCCATACTTGTCGCCGTAGATGTAGCCCCACATCAGGGCCGCGATGACGCCCGGCACGGCATAGGGCAGGAACAGCAGAATCCTCGGGATGGCCACGTGGCGGATACGCTGCGAGTCCAGCATCAGCGCCGCGATCAGCGACAGGATGAGGTTGAGCGGAACCTGGATGGCCGCGTAGCACAGCACCCGTCCGAAGCCGCTCCACAGCGCCTCGTCCTTGAAGGCGCGGATGAAGTTGTCGAATCCAGCGAACGTGGTTCCGCCGAGAAGGGACTGCTTGAAGAAGCTCAGATAAAGCGCGTAGAACATCGGGACGATCATGCCGAACAGGAAGACCACCACATATGGAAGGCAATACAGGATGCCCACCCACTGGCGCTTCGGCTTGCGCATCCCGGAGGTGTCCGGTCTCGCCGTTGCTTTTGCCATATTATTTCTCTTTCTGTTGAACCGGGCGGCCAAGGCCGGCAACGACATCGTCGCCATCGCCGTCATGCATCCGCCGGTACGACCAAGCATATCCACGTTCGCGAAAAAAAGCAAATAAAACTTCGTGTGTCGTAACGAATATTTCGTTAATCGGTGTATGTCAGGTTTTCGTCTATGTGAGTCGTGCACTTTCCGCATGACGCAACGAATCAGCGCTTTGTTGGAACCATGGCGGATTTGTCGTAAGAAAAAGAAGAACTGCTGATTCTCTTTCTTAGGGGTGACACACCCTGGAACGTGTCGACGGGCAATGGAAATTTTCGTTATTATTGATGATTATTGGGATTATCTCTTCGATTTTTCAGAGGGACATCATGACTGGGAAAAGGGAAACGGACAAGCTGAAGGTCAGTGATGTGGCGAAGGTCGCTGGAGTGTCGGCGTCCACGGTGTCCAAGGTCATCAACGGACGTCCGGGGGTATCCGACGAGACGCGGGAACGTGTGGAGCGCCTGCTGGCCGAGGCCGGATACCGCAAGAGGCTGCCGACGACCAAGACGACGCGCTCGATCGAACTGGTCGTCAAGGAGGTGGCGAACAACGGATCGGTCGAGATGGTCAGGGAGACGACGGCCTATGCCAAGGAACTCGGCATCGGCATCACCGTGAGCTGCGCCGGAAGGGAGCAGGACGAACGTCCGTCCGACGACGGCGTGGGGGATTGCCTGAGGGGCGTCATCGAACGCAACCCTCTGGGGGTCATCCTTCTGCTGTCCGGTATCTCCCCTGCCGAGGAGTCGCTGCTGAGGACCAGGAACATGCCATACGTCATCGTCGATCCGGTCGGGCAGGTCTCCGCGGACACCCTTGGTGTCGGCATCGACAACTGGACCGGAGGCCTGTTGGCCACCGAGCACCTCATCGGGCTGGGACACCGCAGCATCGGCGCCATCACCGGTCCGGTCGACTCGCAATCATCCCAGGCCCGTCTGAGCGGCTACATGGCCGCGTTGCAGAAGGAGGGGATCAGCGTGCGGCCGGAACTGATCAAGGTCGGTGACTACGTGTCGGACAAGGCGTACGAAGCCGCATGCGAATTGCTTGACATGAAGGACGGGGAACGCCCCACGGCAATCTTCGCGTTCAACGACCTCGCGGCCGTCAACGTCTACCGGGCCGCGAGGCAACGGGGCATCAGCCTGCCGGACCAGCTGTCGATCATCGGATTCGACGACGTGTATCCCGCCGCGAGCATGTATCCGGCGCTGACGACCGTCAGGCAGCCCTTCGACCTCATCGCCAGGAAATGCATCGATCTGATCCTGGAGGCCCGCGAGGGGAAAGTGGAACAGAACTACACCATACTGCCCACACGGCTTGTGGAAAGGGAAAGCTGCGCCCCGCCCGCCTCCGGCCGGGGCGAGTCGCCACGACCCCATTCCGCCGCCGAGCCTGCGGAGTAGGCGTCCGGACAACAGAATGGGGCCGGACACCTACGGGCGTTTCATGCCAACGGTGACATATCATTTGCCTTCTAAGAGGCGGACTCGTCTTGTCTGAAGCCGTTAATCACGGTGGTAGAACGGCAGGTATCGTGCGGTCCGGCGCGATCCCTTCGTGGCGGGATCCAGGAAGATGAGGCCGGCATCGACCGCGGCCGCGATGACTTGCGAGGTCACTGCCGTCTTCGACTTGGGAAGTCCGAAACGTTCCCTGAGCGAGGAATTGGTAAGGAACTCTCCCTTGGCCGCTTGAAGGCAGCAATGCAGGTATGCGGCGTTGACACGCTCTTTCATGCCCATGTCTTCGAAACGTCCCTTGCGTAGCTCGACGGTGGTGCTGCGTGTCCCGACAACGAATTCCGGCGCGTCTGTCTGTTGTTTCTCGATGTTCTCCAGAGCCCGGTCGATGCCGCTTCCCCTTTTCTCGCAAATACGGAGGATTCGTAGCGCTTCGGCCAGACTCTCGTTGCGTTCGTATACTTCGTCGACGAAACGATTGGTCGGTATCTGGGGTATTCCCGGGTTCGATACGGTGATGCGCTGGGAGGAGATGGTGACGTCGATGCCGCCATGCTCCATGAAGTCCTGATGCGCACAGGCGTTGGCGACGATCTCGCGAATCGCGACGAGCGAGAAATCACGGTGCTCGTCGCGCAGTCCGCCCGCGAAGTCCTCGTTCACTGGAAGCAACGCGCTGATCTGTTCGATGACGTCATCGAACACCACGGCGTATCCCTTGCCGTATACACGGTCGAACACCATGTCCGTTATGGACGTTCCGCGCAGCCGCATGACGCGGATCGTGTGATGCTCGACATCCGGGAAATCGTTGAGCGAGCGTGCCAAGGTGATGGCTCCCAGTCTGCGTATGTAGAACAACGAGGCGTCGAAGGCCGTGCGTTCCACGAAATGCATCCTGAGGAAATCCCTGATCTGCGTTTCCTCTCCCGGCATGCGCGATCCGATAAGCTCGTAGTATCTTTCCACGGCCAGCAGCAGTTTGATCTCGTCCCAGGAATGGGTGCCGGGCTCGTTTTCGTCCAGATAACTCGGCGCGCCTTCGTTGAGCAGTTCCCTGAGTCGTTCGGGGCTCATGGGTTCGAGGGATTCGCCGCTGCGCATCCAGTACTGTCCCTCGTAGGATGTCGGATGGCCGATGATTGAACGGGGTATATGGAGGATGAGCACACGCTTGTCGTCGATTTGCAACGTTTCGAATGTGCATCGCAGCCCGATACGGTTGTATATATCGCGTTCCATCTTGGCGGGATCCGGGAAGGCCTTCGTGCCAACGACTCGTTTGTCGTCGGACACGCCGAATACCATCGTGCCGCCGCCTTCGCAGCTCAGCGCGCAGCAGTAACGCATCAACTTGGTGGAATCGAATTGCGTCGTCGCGCTCTTGAATTCCAACTGTCTTGATTCGTTCTCGGCTAGGTATTGTCTGAGCCTATCGATGTCTCCGGTCATTACAGTCCTTTTGCCTTAAATAAACAAAACGCGGAAAATCAACGTTTTCTGCGTTTTTAGTCTATGGATAAGCCTACCAGCTTAAATAAAAAAGTCTTATCCGCTGACAATTGCCGTCAGTGGGTGGCTTGGGATTTTGCTAAGCGCGCCCATGACGGATTTCGAAGGTCAACGGTCATTCTTCTGATTGGGGCATCGATGTCGCCTTAAATAAACAAACCGCGGAAAGCCAACGTTTTCTACCTCATTATCCTGTAGATGAGGCCACCGACTTAAATAAAACCTCTGCGTTGATGGTTGGAGCGGAGCAACCTCAATGTCGAATTCATTGTCCGATAGCAAAATGATGTCCGGAAATATATGGTGAGAGAACGTGTCCATGATGCTTTTGTAAACCAATGGCGTTATCCCCGGATGACGCATTCACATTGCCTTAAATAAACTTTCCTTGGAAAATAAGGATTTTGATGAGACAGGAGCATTGCGTCGGCCTATTGCCTTAAATAAAAATACTCCCATGGAACAGAAGAAAACCGAGGATGCATCAAACTGAAGTGGCCTGATGCCGACGCCTCCGCAGACCTTCCGTCCGGATAGGACATCGGGCCGAGCGACCTGGAATTGTGCGACGGATGCACATGAACGCAGTCGGATGCCCACACCTTATATATATGGTGTTAGCAGCTGAAGAATGAAACGACGGACGCCCCTGTATGATTTCACGCAAATCATTAAGTGTTGTATTTGAATTACATACAACATTTAATAAACTGAAACAGAGTCCGTGAGGCGCATCGGAATATGTTCCGAAAACGGAGGTTTCCGGAACAAGATCCCGAACACTGGGCATCGTCCCCGACACTCCGGCGATTGGTGTTCCGAAACCCGTCCCGCAATCAACGTCCCGGAACTCCATGCCTTTGACGGGTAGTGGTATGGTCTATGGCATGGCGAGCATGGTTTACGGATACGCGAGGGTCAGCACGGGCGACCAGACCACCGATCTGCAGCGGGACGCGTTGGAGAAGGCGGGATGCGACCGGATCTTCACCGATGTGGCGTCCGGCGCGAGGGCGCACCGTCCCGAGCTCGACCACATGCTCGACCTCCTGCGCGAGGGAGACACCGTCGTCGTGTGGAAACTCGACAGATTAGGCAGGAGCATGCAGAACCTGGTCGATCTGATGACGATATTCGACAAGAGGGGAGTGCAGTTCCGCTCGCTGACCGAGGCGATCGACACCAGCACGCCCGGCGGCACGCTCGTGTTCAACATCTTCGGTTCGTTGGCGCAGTTCGAACGCGACCTGATCCGCGAACGCACCCGCGCCGGCCTCGAAGCCGCCAGGGCAAGAGGCAGGAAAGGCGGACGTCCCGCCAGACTCGACGCGAAGCAGGTCAAGGAAGTACAGCGGCTGTACGCGTCGAGGACGGTGACGGTGGACCAGATCGCCGCGATGATGGATGTAGGACGATCCACCATCTACCGCTGTTTGAAGAGGCACTAGAGCCTTCCAACAATTTGATATGAGCTGATTTTTGTTCCGCACACACTTAACTTGATGGAACTGAAAGAATTGGGGCTAAAGCGGGAATGAAACCGAATCTGCACAAGAAACAGATCACTATCAAGAGCTAAGGGGCAATGGTCAATCGATATCTTCCGCCTTCATATGCTTCTTCGAATAGAAGTTCCACAGAAACGTAAAGCTCGGCACCCACACTACTCACCAGTAATGGATATTCTTTACGCGCGATACGCGACATGTAGACTATCTCCGGCGAGGATCCCGACAATTCAAGATAAGGCCTAGGCTTTGCCTTCGACGGAGGTGCCGGCGGTTTTAATTTAACAATGCATTTGCCTCTCCACCCCACATGATTCCTCACGAAGTCAGTCACCCTATCGCTTGTGTCGGGGAAGACAACTTCAACAGCTCCAGATAAATCCGTTGACCGAGAACCGGTACGTTCACGGATACTTTTCTCTCGCTCTTCTTTTTTGCGGATTTCCTCATCTCTCGCATAAACATTTCCACGAATAGGCCAAGTCTTGTATTTGCCGATGATATCGGCCATTGTCAGAATCTGAGACTCCGTTGGCGTATATGTGACAATTTCGGGCCAATCCCCACTATAATATTCCTTGAAACAACAATCCAAAGACAACTTCCAGCCTATTTCCTTCATTGCCTTTTCAAGATCAAGAATCTCGAAAGCATGAAAAGTCCCAAAAACGCTATCGTTATATGAGATAGCCCGGGATGTGTCCTCTCTATTCCAAACATATCCAGTCAAACTGGATTTTAGAGACGTGGTGTTGTGATTGATTTGTGCCCCAAAATGTTGTCCCAGACTTAATCGCTCAAGAGCGTCCTTCTTATATGTGTATATAATTCTTTCCCTGCTGCCTGTCAGAAGAAAGTCATTATTCCCTGTTTGTATCAGGTTGTTCGCCAATGAATCAACATATTGTTCGTAGCTTTCATAAAAGTGCATCTCATGGCCTCCCCTCGAAATCTCGCACATGGGGCTGCGGAAATTTTCTTGGAGATGATCACGCAGCCCCTTATCCTACTTGTCGTTCCGTATGTCAATTTCCTGGACTTCACGGTATATGGCGTGGATGTCGTTGAGGTTGATACGGAATTGGCTCCTCGAATGAGGGGTCCAGTTCCCTTTGCTCAAAGTCGCCTTGTCGCCCGGGTCGTACACGGCCTTGCCTTCGTTGAAGGCCTGCAGGAACAGGCCGAAGCTGGTCGATATGCCGAGGGTGACCAGCGGGCCGAATTCCACGAAATCGCCGGTGCCGTCCTTGCCGCGCGTATAGGGGACATAGGCGGCGCGGTTGTGCTTGCGCTGCCAGTGCTCGAGGAGTTTCAGGTACGACCATCCGGCCGCGAGCTCGCCGCTCTCCCTGTCATACAGCGCGATGAAGCCGTTCGGATCGAAATTCGTCGCGTCGGTGAATCCCACGAGTCTGAGGTCGAGTCTCGCGTTGGGCGTGGATTTGCCGGGCCTGTTGATATCGCCCGAGGTGAAGTAGTATTCGTCCGGCTTCCCGGATTCGTCCCTGCCGCTGACATGTCCGTACTTCTTCACGAAATCGACCTGCGGCCTGCCGATGGTCCATCCCATGTCCGGCTGCGGGGTGAACAGCGTGACCCTGTGGTTGTTGCGCCTCTCAAGCGATTTCTGCTTGATCGCCTTGAGCTCCCAGACATCGAAGTCGGGACCCGGGATGGCGTTTTCCCCGACGCCGAGCTCCGCCTCCAACGTGAGTCCCGGGGCGTTCGGCGCGGTATAGGGCCGTTCCACGGAACCGTCATTGCGCAGCCGCCAGGGGACGAGACGCCTGTTGATGATTTTCCGCAGGGCGTTTTCGAGGACCGACACCTCGTCCGCATCCGCCTTGCCGTCGAACGCGACCGGGCTGACCCTTCCCTCATGGAACGAGCTCATTCCCGACACGTACAGCGCCGCCGGCGACGCGGCGCCCACGACCAGTCCCACCACATGATCGGTCTTTTCCCCGTTCCCGTCCTTCACGGGGCCGAAGAACAGGCACCGGTCGGGTTCGTGGCCGCGCATGGCCTCGCTCATCAGTTCGCGCGGCGGTTTCCCGCAACCCTTCAGGAAGCCGGAGAGACGGACCTCCGGATACTGGGGGTAGAAGCATAGTTTCGTATTGGGCGCCTCGTATTCGCCGTCCGGATCGACCCAACGCCACGGCAGCGGGATCTGGATGACCGGAGCGCCGGCCTTTTTCTTACGCGATTGGGTGGGCGTGTACGTCGGCGCGCCCAATGGCAGGAACGCGAGGTCCGATGGGTCGTTGCCGAAGAACACCTGCTGTTTGGAATTGTGGTTCCGCTTGAGCTGCTTCACCCATATGCTTTCCGCCCCGGCCGTCTCCAGCAGGCCGCGCACCTGCTGGATGTCGGCTCCGTCGTACCATGCCGCTTCGGTAACGTCGACTTTGTCCATACCGCAACGATACCCCGCCCCGGGCATGGAGGCGGCGACGGAGCGCCGGCCTTTTCCGAATCAGTCGTGGCTCGCGCCGGCGATGGCCTTCCTGCGCGCCCTGCCGATCGCCTCGCCGGTGTCCGTCCCGACGGTTCCGGAATCGCCCTCGCGCATGATCCTGAGGATGTGGGGCTTCATGATGCGGGCGATTTCGGCGATCGCCGGGACGACGACGGAGTTGCCGAACTGGCGGTACGCCTGCGTGTCCGATACGGGGATGCGGAAGTCGTCCGGGTATCCCATGAGACGCGCGCATTCGCGCGGGGTGAGCCTGCGGGGCCGCTTGCCGGGCTGCGCGACGAGGATCTCCGAACCGTCCTTGTGGTAGCGTGCGGACAATGTGCGCGACACCATGTCCGGCGTGACCAGACCGTAGCCGAAGCCGTGTCCCAAGGCCTCGTGCTTGGCCTTGTAGTCCTGCAGGTACTGCCATAGACGCGGGGTCAGCGTGTACTTGTCCTGGACCTTGTTGCTTTCGAAGTCGAAGAACCGGTCGCCGTCCCAAGGGAGATAGGGTTCCGTGCCGTCGGTCCTGTGCAGGATGTCCGCGAGAACCGGCTTGCGTTCGGGGAAGCGCAGGTCGTCCCATGTGAAGTCCGTCTTGTCGCGGAAGCCGACGATGTATATACGCTCGCGGTGCTGGGGGACGAAGTTCTGCCCGTCGACGACCTTCCAGTGGATCTCGTAGCCGAGCTCGTTCTGCAATGCGTCGAGGATGACCTTGAAGGTGCGTCCGCGGTCGTGGCTGGTCAGGTTCTTCACGTTCTCCAAGAGGAACGCCGCGGGGCGTTTCTCCGCGATGATGCGCGCCACGTCGAAGAACAGGGTTCCCTGGGTCTTGTCCCTGAAACCGGTCTCGCGGCCGAGGCTGCGCTTCTTGGCCACGCCGGCCACACTGAACGGCTGGCATGGGAAACCGGCCAGCACCACGTCGCCGTCGGGGATGTCCGCCGCATCGACCTTGGTGATGTCCCCGGCCATGGTCTCCGCGAATCCGTAGTTCGTCCGGTACGTGCGGGTCGAGAACTCGTTCCACTCGGACGAGAACACCGCGTGTCCGCCGACCGCCGCGAAACCACGGCGGATGCCGCCGATCCCAGCGAACAGGTCGATGTCGCTGAAGTCCGTGCCGGTCTCGTGCGTGGTGCCGTAATACAGCTCGTGGAGCGCCGGCACGTAGGCGGGCTTGCATTCGACCTTGCCCGTCTCCCAACGCTCCACCGTGGAGGTGGACACCTGAAGGGACTCGGCCAACTGGCGGCGGGTCATGCTCTCGCGAAGCAGCGCGATGAGCTCGGACGCGGTTCGGGGGTCCTGCCGGTCATGTCCTGATTGGGTTGAAAACTGTTCCATAGGAAATAATATATGGCATTATGATATGCAAAACTCCCAAATTGCAGATTTCAGTCAAACATTTGTTCGACTAAAAGAAACTTTGAAATATCTGATTTGCCGAACGTCTTTATATCGCGTGTGACATCTTGATTTGCGAGAATCCCGCCGAGGTGTCCAGAGACCTTTGAGAATGGACCCAGACCCATGCAAGGGAATGGAGTCGCGTCCATCGCGGCGTCTTGTCGGATAACGCTGGAGGAAGAAGGCCGCTAATGACACGAAAGAAATCCGATAAACGTACCTTGGGGGAGCGAATCGGCAGATGGCCGCTGTTCGGCAAAATCGTCGCGTGGGTCGTTCCCGCCATCCTCGCGTTCGGTGGCATCATGTGCTGGTTATGGCATCTGACATCTGATCCGGGGAAATCCGCGGCAAGCATCGCCGCGACTTCCCTGACGATCGTCGGCGGTGTGGGCGCGGTGGCCTATCTGGTGATCAAGTACCAGGAACGACGACAGGCCGAACGGGACGAGGAACGCGAGGAGGACCGTCTCATCTGTTTTGCTTCAATTTTTCTTAAGCAATTTCTGCACTATTTTTCCGCAGCATAG
>ERZ808246.861-NODE-861-length-23786-cov-4.169862_pt1 | contig 23786 bp, 25 predicted proteins | sample MGYA00521083_ERZ808246 | MGnify/ENA primary metagenome ERZ808246 (study PRJEB31516, sample SAMN03275577) | gut metagenome | biome: mammalia-associated habitat; material: feces | host: Papio cynocephalus | place: Kenya | collected 2012-07-07 ... | reverse complement strand
CCAAAACCGCCGATAACAACCATAACAAGAATCTCAATCGAGTAGTTGAAATCAAATACGGAATACGTAATAGGCGTTACATAATGACCGTATATAACTCCAGCGATTCCGGCAAATGCGGCGGCAATAACGAATACAAAAAGTTTATAGAACGTAACGTTAATGCCCATGGCTTTAGCTGCAATCTCGTTATCACGTATAGCGGTAATCGCTCTGCCGTGTTTTGATCTGATAAGATTCTGAATAAAAGCGAGAATAATTATTACAAGAACAAAAGAAATGATAAACAACTCTTTTGCCGGCATTTTAATTTCGCTTGTTTTAAGTCCCATAGCCTCGCCGAACCAAGGGAGATTTTTGAAAATATTTCTTACAATCTCGCCGAACGCAAGCGTTACGATAGCAAGATAGTCGCCCTTAAGTCTCAGCGCAGGAAGACCTATAATAAATCCGAATACAGCTGCAATTAAAGCACCGCAGACCATTGAAATTAAGAAACATACCGTTACGTTATCTATAACAGTGTGGAGCTGAAGCGATATGAAACAGCCTAAATATGCGCCGACGCACATAAATCCGGCATGTCCGAGCGACAGCTCGCCGAGGAAACCTACTACAAGGTTAAGAGAAATCGCAAGAATAATACTGTATGCGATTTTAGGAAGAAGGTTTACAAACGAACGGTTAAGTACGCCCGCAGAACTCAATACAATCATCAATACGAGAAAAACCGCAAGGACGATATAATTTATATAGTATTTAAGTTTAAACTGTTTTTTATAATTGGAGAAAAAATTAGCCATTATACTTTCTCCCTTCTGCGTTTACCGAGCAAGCCGACAGGTCTTACAAGGAGTATAAGAATAAGAAGCGCAAATTCAATCGCCGTGGTATACGAAGCGATAGGCGTGTTTTTGCATATCTGCTCAATGATACCGAGCAGTATTCCTCCGATCATTGCGCCGGGAATTGAGCCGATACCGCCGATAACCGCAGCAACAAATGCTTTAATTCCGGGCATGGAACCTAAAGTCGGAGTCGTAGAAGGAATTCTTATTATATAGAAAAGACTCGCAAATGCCGCCAAAGCGGAACCGACAGCAAACGTAATCATTATTATCTTATCGACATTTACGCCCATCAGTCTCGCAGCTCCGCTGTCTTCGGAAACAGCAAGCATTGCACGTCCTGTTTTTGTCTTCATTACGAAAATCTGAAGCGCCGCCATAATAACTGCGCCGACAATAAGTGTGAGAATTGTACCGACGCCTATTTCTGCGCCGAAAACTTTAACTGTGCCGAAATCATATATAGTAAACGATCTCGAAGTAGAACCGTAAACAAGCTGAGCAATACCCTGTAACAGGTTGCTTACGCCGATGGCGGTAATAAGAACCGCAAGAGGAGACGCACCCCTCAGAGGTTTATATGCCAGTTTCTCAACCAGAATACCCGTAACCGTACACACGACAACAGAAACGCCGATCGCAATGAAAGGATGAACATGTAACATTAATGTGGAATAAATAGCGTACGCGCCTACCATTATAATATCGCCGTGCGCAAAATTAAGCATCTTAGCAATACCGTAAACCATGGTATAACCGAGTGCGATCAGAGCATAAACCGCGCCGAGGCTAAGTCCGTCTATTAGTATACTCATGAAACTCATAATAAACTCTCCAAACAACCGCAGTCGGAGAAGAATATCTCATCTCCGACTGGGGTCAAGTATTAACTGCCGAATAAAATTACTTTGTAACGGTAACAACGATGGGTTCCTTATTAGGAGCACCGTTTGCATTCCATGTCATATTTCCGGTAACACCCGAGAACTTGAATGAAGGATCAAGGATAGCAGCCTTAACTTTGTTGCAAAGGTCAGAAGCCGAAATATTTGCATCCTTGATGTCCGCAGACTTCATAGCATTGAAGATAACATAAATTGCATCATATGCATCGGCTGCGAACTGGTCAGGAGCAGCGCCGTATTTCTCGGTGAATTTACTTACGAAGGAAGCAACATTTTCATCAGTGCTGTTCTTGTCGAAGGGAGTGATGTACTGAACTTCGTTAGTAACGGAACTGTCAATCTGCTCCGAAACGCCGTCAAGACCGTCACATCCGAAGATAAGTGCATTTACGCCCTTAGCTGCGCATGCACGTGCAACAAGACCTGCCTCTGTGTAGTAGAAAGGAGTAAAGATTGCGTCGCAGTCCTTAAGAGCCTCTACCTGAGTCGAGAAATCCTTATTGTTCTCTTTATCAAAAGTCATGGTCGTGAACGAAACTCCGAGCTTGTCCATCTCACCTTTGAATGCTTCGTAAATACCCGAAGAATAAGTATCAGAAGTATCATAGATACAGCCGATCTTCGTCTTCTTGTACTCGTTTACAAGTTTGTCCGCAGCAAGGATACCCTGGTCGGGGTCGCCGAAGCATACACGGAAACCGTTGTCACGTCCGTCGATAATGTCAGCGTTTGATGCCGAAGGAGTAATGAAGAAAAGATTGTCGTCAACCGACTTTGCCGCAAAAGCCTCACAGGAAGCACTCGTTACGGAACCGATGGAAATCTGCATTCCCTCGTCCATAAGCTGGTCATAAGCAGTGTTGGTCTCGGTAGCATTTGCCTTATCATCTTTCATGATAAACGTATAATTGATACCATTGATTCCGCCGGCTGCGTTAATCTCGTCAACTGCAAGCTGTGCACCGCGCTGAACGGAAATACCGTACTGAGAAGCATCGCCGGTAAGAGGACCTGTACATCCGATAACGATAGAACCGGACGTATTTGCCGAATCCGCTTTAGAAGCCGAATTGTCTTCCTTGCCGGAGTTTGAAGTACAACCTGCAAAGCAGGTTACAGCCATGGCTGCGGCGAGAACTCCGCTGAACACCTTTTTAAAACTTTTCATTTTTTTCTACCTCTTTTTTAAGAAATAAAATATATTTCAGCTTTCGCTGTAAATACCGATTAACAAAAAAAACGGTTCTGCACTTTAGGCAAAACCGAAGATCCCTGAAAATTTTGAATATAACGACTGCGTTATACGAAAATCAAAGGGATAATCCCCGATCTGTCCGTTATATATATCTACGAAACAGACGCGATCACGTACACCGTTGCAGCAATGATCGAAAAACCTGAAAAAACGAACAATCCTAAAATCAAGCCGACGAAAAATGCCGAATGGCTTATACGAAACATCGTTTTTCGTTTCTTTTTAATATATTATAGTTATATTTGAACGCAATGTCAAACTATTTTTGTAATTTAAATCACATTTGTAAAAACTGTCATATAGAGTATTTTAATAAATCCTTTTGTTGTTAATAATTACAACAAAACAATTGAATTTCCGTACATATTGCACATGTCTTTTTAACAATGCACCTGCTAAGTGTCGATAAATTCAAAAAATCAGTCACTGCCGATTCGATTCGGATTCTTCAATTTTATACTGCACACCGGCATGGTCTATCCTATAAGGAGCGGAATAAATCAATTCGCTGACCGTTTTAAAAGAATACCCTTTTTCCTTAAGCGCGGTTATTATTCTTTCGAGTACACCGGCTGTGTTTGCAGTTCCCGTATGAAACTGAATGATTTCCCCGCATGAAACTTTATCAACTACACATGAGAATATTTCGTCCTGAGAATTGTTTCTCCAATCAACGCTGTCTACGCTCCACTGAATCGGAATCATACCGGCTGACTGCGCGGTTTCAATCGTTTTATTATCGTAGCTGCCGGAAGGACTTCTGAATAAAACCGGATATGAACCTGTTATCGACTTTACGCGTTCATTGCATTTCATTATTTCATCATAAATCTCAGTACGAGACAGCTGTACGCAGTCGGCATGAGAATAAGAGTGATTGCCGATTTCATGCCCGCGCTCATATATTTTTTTCAAAGAATCGGGATGTGCGTCAACCCAAATTCCCAGCGGGAAAAAAGTCGCCTTGATATTATACTTATCAAGCGTAGTGAGAATCGAAACAACATCCTCGTCTCCGTCTGCACAGTTAAAAGTCAAGGCGACTGTTTTTTCATTTGTTCCGACTTTATATATCGGTATTTTTCTGCTCTGTGAATTTGCCGGGACAATGCATAAAAAACCGGCTAAAACCGCGATAAACAAAATTGAAGCTATAACAATGACAATCTTTCTCCTGAGTTTTAACGTTAAGTACATATTGATCACCGTTATAATTATATTTCGGTTCGAATGATTTGATTCACAGACGACAAAAAAAAGACGAAAACAAACCGTTCCCGTCTTTTTCTTCATTTTGATTATAAATCAGAATACGTAAATTCTTACGCCTCTGACTCCCCATGCCATACAGTCGGCATATGAATTCATATAAAGGTCGGCTACCCTGCCGCTTCCGTTCCATACGAATCCGCCTGTATCTTCGGCCCTGCAATAACCGTAAACCACGCTTCCGTCAAGAGAAACGATATACATCATCTTTCCGTACGGAATAACGCTCGGGTCGATAGCAACCGAACCCTGGTGAGGTCTGGTTCCCGTCGCGGTAACCGAACCCGTACAATAAGCACTGGCTCTGCCCTCGACGACATAGGAGTAATTCTGCGGAAGTCCGTTTTCGTCAAAGGTTATATAGTCGGGTACGCTCATATCCGACATCGGAACAGCGTCGGAATTAAGAGTAATATAAGATCTGCCCGCGGTGTAAGAAGTCTTTGACTTTTTCTTTTCCGCCTCTTTGATAATAGAGTCAGCGTCAAGCTCCGATTTTTGATTTTTAACGGAAGCCGCCGTGCTCTCTTCATTGTCTGCAAAGAAATATTCGAAATCCGATGATTTTTCAATTTCCTTTTCTTCATCCTGCTTCGTAAAATTATAATAGACTACTCTCTTTGAATCATAGTCTGTTGAATAATTAACGGTAACTACATTGTCCTGTGATATTGAAGCATTCTGTGCCGCCGAAGCGAGGTCTATCTCGCTGACAGTCGCATGCGACTTTATCGGACAGCAGCTTACAACCGTTACAAACGAAAGACCGATTACGGATAACGCGGAAAGCGTACGCTTTGATAATTTGGTCTTAGGCAGAGGCTGAAGATTCTTCAGTTTCTTTTTCTTCATCGATGCGATCTCCTTTTAATGTTGTTTGCTCCGAAATTTTGATGATCAAATGTACTTTTTCTGAGTTCATACATCTTCAGGTGAAAGACACGACGTATTATATTCAAGCATTCCGCATATGTCAAGGATTCAAAATTCAGTTTTTTTATACATGTTGCACAATTGACTTTCGAACATTTGTTTTTAATAGGTTTTTAACGGAAAATTAATTGACATTTAATAAATTCTGATGTCGGTTTTTGTCAATTAATTCGTAGCATGTTACAAACATGAAATAAATTCGAGCTCAATTATTACATTTTGTAATAATTTATTTCCAATACAGAACTATTCTTGAGCTATGTACGTTGATAAGAAAAAATCGATTGTAAATATTGCATAATTTTATTCAATTTCATTTACTGCATCTTTGTGTATATTTTAGCACCCAAAAATCTATTTTTTAATACTTTTTTAAGACATATTTACAGACCGATTAAAAACCATTCTGTGATTATATATATAAAGCCCTTCTTATTAATTAAAAAAAACGCGCTGTAAAAATACAGAATTATATAATAGGTATATAATAAAAATATTATATTATATAGTTATATTAAAATATTTTACCATATATATAAGATGCTCATCGATATAATGCAAAAAAAAACAGCCCTAATAAGGACTGTTTAAATTCTGTTTTAATATTAAATTATCGTCTCTTTACCGAAAAGTAAACAACGAGAGCGACTATAACGCCTATCGTGGCAATTGACAGGATAACAATAACGATTATCGATGCTGTAGAAAGACTCTTTTCATCAGCAGCTGCGGAAGTAACGCTCTCGGTCTTTTGGGTAACCTGCGGAGCTGTAACCGCATAAGTCGACGGGGACGTTGTCGTTTCAGGTGCGGCTGAAGTAGTATTTGAATTTGTTACAGCCGGAACTGTGTCGTATGTAATAACATATGTTGAAGCTGCGGCACGTGCCGTTGTAGCCTGTTTGGTTCCGGTATTATCCGACGATGAAGTTCCCGAGCCGCCGCCGATAGCGTCTTTTATCATATCAACAGCGCTGTTCCATGCTTCCGAACCCATATCAAACAGTTTCTGAAGATCAAACTCCGAAATTACCGAGCCGATATCCGTGCCCGAAATCTGGTCCCAAAGTTCCTTAACCTGTTCGCTGAACTGCGCTTCATCAATCACGCTGTCGGCTGAGGAACCCTGTGAATTATCACCTGAATTGCTGTTGTTATTATTGTTATTGTTTCTCTCTGCCTGCCATGCCTGGATTCTGTCCTGTATCGTCTCGGCAGAAGCCGAAAAAGCAAATCCGCCTAACAGGGATAAAGCAAAAACAAAACAAAGAACTCTTTTAATAACGGACTTTTTCATGAATTCTCACCTTTGAAAAAATGCTGAGCCGACAAAAAGCGACTATAAATAATATACAATATTTATATCCGTTTGTCAAACAAATTCAAAAGTTATTATATTACAATACTATGAATTTTGTAAGACATTGATTCTATAATGTATATTTTATTTTATAATAATTATATTTAACCCTAAATTATTTAAAAATGTATTGAAAAAAGACAGACATAATGATAAAATCATTTCAAGAATTTTCATAAAACAGAGGTTTAAACTATATGAAGGTTATCGTAGTCGGATGCGGAAAAATAGGCGTTTCCGTAATCGAAAATCTCGTACTCGAAGGACACGATGTTGTTGCAATAGACAATGACGCGGAAGTACTTGAACACATAAACAACATTTACGACATAATGAGTATTTGCGGAAACGGTGCCGACAGCGATACGCTTTCAGAAGCCGGAGCAAAGGACGCAAATCTCTTTATTTCTGTAACCGGAAGCGACGAGCTTAATATGATTGCGTGCTTTCTTGCAAAAAAAATGGGCGCCGAACATACCGTTGCACGTATAAGGAATCCCGAATATAACGACTCCGGGCTTAATTTTATGAGAAGTCAGTTTGAGCTTGATATGGCACTGAATCCGGAACTGCTTACGGCTAAGGAATTAAGAAATATTCTGAAACTCCCCTCCGCAACAAAAATTGAGAATTTCTCGAAGCGTAATCTTGAGATGATAGAGATAAAACTTCCCTCGGATACGAAACTTGACGGCATGACGCTTATAAAAATGAGGGAAAAGTTTAAAGCAAATTATCTTATAAGTTCAGTCGAACGCTCAAACGAGATTTTTATCCCGGACGGCAATTTCGAATTGCATCACGGAGACAGACTCGGTATAACCGCGTCACCGGATGAAATAGAAAAGCTTTTAAAATTGCTCGGGCTTATGAAACGAGAAGCGAAAAATGTTATGATTTTCGGCGGCAGCAGAATTTCATTCTATCTTGCAAAACATCTTGAACGCTCAAGAGGCAATGTAACAATTCTCGAAAAAGACGCTTCAAGAGCAAAAGAGCTCAGCGAAGAACTCAGAAAAACATACATAATAAACGGAAACGGAATTAATCAGGATCTGCTTATGGAAGAGGGACTGCTGAATGCCGATGCATTCGTAGCTCTTACTGGAATCGACGAGGAAAACATTCTCATGTCCGTATTTGCTTCAATGCAGAGAGTTCCGACAGTCATTTCCAAAATTAACAGACCCGAACTTGTAACACTGGCGGAGAAAATCGGAGTCGAATGCATTGTTTCACCTCAGAAAATAACTTCGGATATAATAGTACGCTATGCGCGTGCACTTGAAAATTCATTCGGAAGCAATGTCGAAACATTATATAAACTCATGAACGGCAGAGCCGAGGTTCTCGAATTTATCGCGAAAGAGGGTTCGAGAACTCTGAATATTCCGCTCAAGGATATAACACTTAAAAGAAACATACTTGTAACGGGAATCATGAGAAACAGACAGACCATCATTCCGTCGGGCGCAGACCATATAGAGGCAGACGACAGAGTAATAGTTATAGCCTCAGGTCAGAGACTCAACGACCTTGACGATATTTTGAAGAAATAAAGGTAGTATTATGAATCGCAGAATGTGTTTTTTTATGGCGGGGCAAATGCTGAAGCTCGAAGCCGGGCTTTTGACATTACCGATGTTTGTATCGTTATACTATAACGAAGACTGCTTTTGGGTTTATCCCGCATCTATTGCAATAGCTCTGTTTTTAGGATACGGACTCACTATTGTTTTCAAACCGTCGTCACGAACCATCTATGCACGCGAAGGATTTGCCACCGTTGCACTGTCGTGGGTTCTTCTCTCGGCTGTAGGAGCGCTTCCGTTTTTCCTATCAATGGAAATCCCGTCTTATGTCGACGCATTTTTTGAAACGGTGAGCGGTTTTACGACGACAGGTTCATCTGTTTTAACGGATGTAGAGGCGTTAAGCAAAAGCGTTTTATTTTGGCGCAGTTTTACGCATTGGGTCGGCGGTATGGGCGTACTTGTATTTATCATGGCAATAATCCCGTCTTCGTCTGACAGAACAATGCATCTTTTAAGAGCGGAAATGCCGGGACCGACAGTCGGAAAACTCGTTCCGAAGGCAAAAGACACAGCAAAAATACTATATCTTATTTATATAGTAATGACGATAATACAGATTATAATTCTGTACCTCGGAGGAATGCCGTTGTTTGACAGTATCGTATTGTCATTCGGCTCCGCAGGCACAGGCGGATTCGGCATAAAAGCCGACAGCATAGCATCATACTCCGTATTTTCGCAATGGGTAATCGCCGTATTTATGTTTTTATTCGGAATCAATTTCAATTTATTTTATCTTGCGATTACGAAAAAATTCAAAGCCATGCTTAAAAGCGAGGAACTTTGGACATACACCGCAATAAGCATTGTTTCCGCGGCGGCGATTGCGGTTAATATATATCCTATATACAAAAATGCGTCGGACTGCGCGCGTCTCGCGGCGTTTCAGGTTTCATCCGTAATGACGACGACCGGATATGCAACAACTGATTTTAACTTATGGCCCGAGTTTTCACGTGGAATACTGCTTATACTGCTGTTTATCGGCGGATGTGCAGGTTCAACAGCCGGCGGTCTTAAGGTTTCCAGAGTCGTAATGCTCGTAAAAATAATGAAGCGCGAAATACGCAGAATGCTTCATCCGAGATCGGTTAAGGCTATAAGATTTGAAGGAAAAACAGTAGACTCGTCAACATTGAACGGAGTCAGTATATATTTTGCAACATACATGTGCTGTATAGGTGTCCTGTTTCTGATAATTAATTTTGAGCCGTTTGACTTAATTACAAACTTTACTGCAGTTGCAACATGCTTTAACAATGTAGGTCCCGGATTCGGGCTGGTCGGTCCTGCCGGCAATTTCTCGGCATTCTCCCCGTTTGCAAAAATAGTATTGTCTGCCGCAATGCTTTTGGGGCGTCTTGAAATTTATCCTCTGATAATTGCCGCAACGCCTTCAACATGGATAAAACGCAAATAATTAATATTTTCTTTAAAATCATTTTTGCATTTCAAGGTTTGTTTAAGTCGGCAGGGGTATATTTTACTCATAGGTTGAGACAAGACAATAAAAAACCTTAACAAACAGATTGCCCCCATGTTCCAACGAACATTTCATGTACATATACCTCTCTTTTTCAGACTTAACAGTTTGAAGAAAATCGACCCCGCCCCCGGGTCGATTTTCTTTTTTAAATAAAAATATTGATATGTTACCGAAAATAATGTATAATCACTTTAAGGAGGCGACATCATGAATTCAATAATATCATCAATCACCGCATTTTTGTTCCTATTACAGGTTTTGTTCGGACTCGGCGGAATAAAGGACAAGGGCGGGTTCGACAATAACGACTGGATGAAAAACATCAGTGACAACAAACTTATTTCGGAAATTTCGATTCCCGGTTCTCACAATTCCGGTGCTCTGTATGAACCGGCATACTCGGTTGCAAAATGTCAGAATTACACACTTAACGATCAGCTTAACATGGGTGTCAGAATGCTTGACATCAGAGCGAAGGTTTCGTTAGGTAAATTAAAAATTGCACACGGCGTTGTTATGCAGGGCTCGACTTTTGAAAAAACCGCCGAATACTGTTATAAGTTTTTAAACGATAATCCGAGCGAAACAATTCTGCTCAGTTTAAGAGATGAAGATGACGACGGAAACAAGACCGCGTCATTTGTAAGACTGTTAAAGAAAGAAATTGAATCAAACGAAAATTTATGGTACACCGAGAACAGGCTTCCGAAAATCGGAGAAGTCCGCGGAAAAATCGTGCTTATAAACAGATTTGACCAAGAGAGCACTCTGGGATTAAATGCGGCTCACGGCTGGAAAAACAACGATACATTCGCAATATACAACGACGGATATTTTATAAATGTACAGGACGTATACAGACCGTCTTCAATTGAGCAGAAAAAAGATTCTGCGCTCTATTTCTTTAAAAATAATTATTTACCCGCAGTTGTAACGCCCGCTCTTTGCCTCAACTTTATAAGCTGCAGTTCCGATTCGGGTTCAATTCCTCAGTATTCATCTCAAATGAACAGTTTCTTTATTGAGTTTTCAAAAACAAATCCTGCTTTTTACGGATGTGTTCTGTTTGACTTTGTGACAGAGGAATTGTGCGATATTGTTATTGGTGCAAATAAATAAAATTGATGCTGTAAAAACTCGGTTTTTACAGCATCGCTTTTTTTCTAATACTTTTTTAATCATGAACGGTCTATCTTTAATTCAATTGAATCGATGTCATACCCATCTGAAGCAAAAAAGAAATAAGCATACCCGTCGATATTATCAAGAAACCCCGTATCTTCGCATAACGGGTCAAACTGTAAAAAGAGTTCCCCGTCAATTTCGATATCTGTTGACGGCTGACCGAAGAGTTTAATCGCGTCATAATCGTCATCGGCTCTTTCAAAAGACATAACCCAGTCTTTATTTAAGTGAGTAAAACGCGGTTCTATTTCGTTAAAATCATCTATTACCGTATTCGGTTTGCCGTCATAGTAATAAGACATAGCCTGATACGGGTACATCTCAATATCGAGAAACAAATATAAATAACCCGTATGGGGCAGTTTATTATCAGTGTCGTATTCTGCAATATCGCTGAGTTTTATCTGTGCAAAGAAAATCACATCGTCCGAAAACATATCGACCCACTCGGCAGGAAGCACCGGAGCACCGAAAAATTTACTTGCACCCGGGTCGGGATTATTTTCGGTTTTCTTTATTTTAACAGCTATTGCACTCATTATAATTCTCCTCCCGCTCTGTTAAATAAGTTTAAAATCGTAAAAATATCCGCCGTCAAACGAGCGCGGGCGGTACCTTATTTCTTCGCCCTTTTTTATGAGCCATTCTTTATTATACGCCTGATTTGCACATAAAACGGAAAGTTTTATATAATCGTCTCCCGTTTCATTTATAACGAGACGCCGTCCGGCGTTTGATAACGAATCAAGTTCGCCGTTTTTGCATATAAAGATATTTTTTCCGCACACTCGTTCTTTATATTTACCTGATTTGCGGTTTATGCCCCATGATGTGGTTTTAACAATCAGTTTCATGCTCTCCGCGCTCCTGTTCACATATAACGGACATATAATAATCAGCTTTGTCTTTATCGGGTTTTATATCATACAATCCGTCCGAATATATTTGATATAAACGCATAGCAGCCGCGATAACACCCGATTGTGCGGATTGTGTGTACAAAAGTATCGCCGCAGGGATATCCGACTCTGTTCCGAAGCCGTTTTCATAATAATAAGCTGTCTGATAGAGCCCCGTAGGGTCAGATAAATCTGCACTCCTGGACGCATAGAGAAAAGCGCGCTCATCGTCTCTTTCAATCGGATATCCGAGATGATACGCCATACTTACGGCGTTCATAGCATCTGTATCTCCGAGTTCGGCGGCTGAAATGTAGTATTCCATCTGTTTTTTATGTTGTTTAGTGATTTTTTTCTTAACTGATTTTAAAGGAATATCAATACTCCTGAGTTTAGCAGCGCACTGCCAAAAAGGCATATCGGAACTTTCAGCCTCAATATCGCCGAGCATAATCAGAGCCTGAACGCTTGAGTTTTCGGCGGCTCTTTTCAGATAATAAATTCCTTCTTTTTTATTATAAAATCCGCCGGACTTATCAAGATAAACTTCAGCAGCGCTTAGTAAAGCGTCCGGCTGACCCATTTCAAGAGCTTTGTTAAACCATGATTCGCTCTCCGATATTTTATTTTCCTTTTTACACAATAGAGCCATTTGCCACAATGCGTCCGTATCACCGTTGTTTATACGCTCGGTAAGTTTTTCACGCTTTGATTTTTTTGTCCTGTTTAAGCATTCAAACTCTCTGTCCTGAACTGCTTTGCTTAAAGAAACTCCGCCGTAACATTTCACCGCAGTTTCAAAATCACCCTGCATTTCAGCTATAAATCCCTTTTTTACAAGAATGTCACTACAGTACTCTGTGTAATATCCGCACTCAACCTCATCAAACAATCCAAGCTGTATTTTAACAAGATTCTCAGTCGAAAAAAATTCGGAGGCAAAACGTGCGTCGCGCTCATTCCCGAGCGGAAAATCACCGTCAAGTTCTTCATTTTCCGAATCTATTATTCTCGCCTGTTCAATATAATACATATCGTCATGAGAATCATGAAAATCGGATTTATTTCTCTGTACATAGAATTCATATGCTTTTTCGGCACGGCATGAAAGTTCGTTTGCTTTTTTAGTAAGAAGCGGATATTTTACCGAAGCTAGGCGGTATGCATCAAGCCATTCGTTTAACTTATCATGAGCGTTATCTCCATTTTTTAAATTCAATACAAGTTCGGGAGTCAATTTTTCCGCCTCCTTCAAAAAATAACGTACGCACTGAAATTATCGACCGCAGTAAAATGCGGACCGTCATATGAGGATTGATATTCCTTTATGCAAAAGAGAAAATTATCGCCCTGTTTGAGAATATAGCTCTTTTTATCGAAAGTAATTTCAACAGAATCCTCTTTTATATCTTTTATATTGAGTTCAAAAACATATTTCGGAGAGTATATTCCGAAATCAACAGTATAAGTGCCTGTTTTTAATGGGAGAACAATATATCTCATATGAACATCCGACGGACTGCATTCGGCAATATTACCGTTTAAAACTATCGATAATGTGTTCGGTTTATCTGTCAGAGCAAATGTTACTTTATTATATTTCATTTTATTTCACTCAACTCATAGACTGCGTTAAAGCGTCATCATCAAAATAATAATCCTCAATCCAATCTACAGCCGGTTTATAACCAAGCTGAGCCGAAGCATATATAAACGAATAAGCCCTGCCGATATCCGGAAAATCATATTTTCCGTTATAGGTATAGATCCCGAGCCTATACAGTGAATCGGGACTGCCTGATTTTGCTGACTTTAAAAGTTTTCTGTATTTTTTCGTTTTTGCCGTGATATACACATCCTCCCGACATAAAAACAACAGAAGCCGCCGCACAAAAAACGGCATTAAATTTATCGAGTTAACTTTCCGTATCTATTCAATAATAGCATATAATAAATAAAATAACAACATCTGATTATAAATAAATGTTTATAATGTACAAAAGAAAAAAACTGCCGAATTTCTTCGACAGCTTTTCCTCTTACCTCAGAATGTTGAGCGTACACGCTTCGCATACAGCGTCATTGACGATTTCGGGGATTTGCCTCTTGTCAACATCAGATTCATTCAACAGTTTGACCAGTTTTTCTGCACGTTCCCGCTCAAAGAAAATATCCGGATATGTCACCGTATTTTCCGTCCCGTCAGCAAAAACCGCGTCAAAACCGTATACGGTATAAGAGCTCCCGTTTTCGTCCTTAATTTTATCAGTTCTGAGTTTGTACATAATGCCTCAACCTCCTAGAGGAATTGTTTCAAAACTGGTACTTATTTTACACCCATTTTATGTGGATTTCAAGTCTTTTAATTCAATTTCTATATTATATACCAATTTTAAGGTGAATATTTGTCATTATTTAACATAATTCTTTAAAAGCCGGAGGTTAGATACAAAATTAAAACGATTTTTTGTCAAAAACTACAAGAATAAAACTCATGCAAAATAAAAAAAACACCGTAATTTTATCAAAAACTACGGCGGGGAATATTATTTTTCATTTGTTACAAAAACAATCTCATAATGCAATTTTATAAATACGATTTCACTATTACTTTTCAAAATGGACAAGATTGCTCAGTGAAGAGTGATGAGTGAAAAGTGAAGAAGTAAAAAAAGCAAATCTCGTCAGAGATTTGCTTTTTTTGGTGGAGCATAACACCCAATATCCGAACTCTTTAGGGTAAGGGTGTTATTGTTTGACAGATTGAATGTAAGCACAATCCGTTTGCCCCCATCGCCTTCATCGTAAACATATAAGGAATTTACAAGCGTATCAATGATTTTTCGTTGGTACGCTTTGTCTTTTCTATCGCCGTTCTTGAATGAAGTGAGCCAGTATCGTATGCGCTCCTCAGACAAGAGCGGCTTTTTCATTTCTTCACGGGCGATTTGCCCCTCGATGGTAGTCTTATCTCGTTCCAGCTCGTCAAGACGCTCTTTCGTAGTAGCAGACACAATACCTTGCTCAATGGCAGAGACAAGGTTCTTTATCTTTCTCTGCGCTTCCTTGAGGTCAGCCCGTAGCCCCTCCAAGTAGGCGGTATCGGCTGACTCTTTTTCGATAAGCTCCATAGCCCTTTTCGCAATGCTTTTGATGTTTTCATCGGTCAGCACTTTTTCAACCGTGAAGCGAACGACAAGTTCTTCAATCCAATCTTTCTTTTCAGTTTTCTTTTTACAGGTGCGCTGTCGTTTTGCTGTTATGCATTTATAATAATGATACATTTGCCCTGTCTTAGAAGTACCGCTTTCGCCGACCATGGGCATACCGCAATGACCGCAAAAGAGCTTTGTTGTAAGCAAATATTCTTCCTTGGCTTTTGTTCTTGCTCGTGCAGACGCATTATGTCTGAGCATAGATTGTACCTTATCAAATAATGGCTTGTTCCACCTGGAACAACAACATCCATCATTTTATATATGCCTAAGTATTTTTCGTTGCTGAGAATAGTCCTAAGACTGTTTTTGCTGAAAACATTTCCTCGTACTGTTTTATATCCTTGTGCATTACAATAATTAACTATTTGGGTTGCAGAATATCCATCAGCATACATCTGATATATTTCTCGAACAATCTTTGCGCCAACTGGGTCGATAGCATACTTTTTGTCTTTACCTACGGTATACCCCAAAAGCATAGTTGCTCCACCGTTAGCGATACAATTTAGGGCATTTTCTCGCATTCCTCGCTTTATATTACGGGAAAGATTTTCCGAATAATATTCTGCATATCCTTCAAGGACAGACTCAAGGATAATGCCCTCCGGCGTGTCCGGCATGGGTTGCTTTGCGTAAAAAATACGGACACCATTCTTTTTAAGCCTTGCTTTATAGATAGCGGAGTCATAGCGATTACGAGCAAAACGGTCAAGAGTATACATTATCACCGCTTCAAACTGTTGCTTTTCGCTGTCTTTAATAAGTCGTTGAAAACTGGGACGGTTGTCTGTTTTCCCCGATAAAGCTCGGTCAATGTATTCGTTGATGATGGTTAAGCCGTTTTTAAGCGCGAAGTCGTGACACTCACGAAGCTGTCCCTCTATGGACTCCTCACGCTGGCTGTGGCTCGAATATCGAGCGTATATTACCGCTTTCGTAGTATCACCTCCAATATGCGTTTACGCTTGAGAAGTTCTATGGGGATTATCTTCTCAACCCGTAGCACTTGTATTATCCCCATCTAACTCTCTGCGGTTTTCATATTCATATACCATTGCCATGAACTCATGCTTTGCTCTACGGGGCAGAGAGCGATAAATACGCAATATGTCCTTTTCGTCCTCATTATTGGGGACGATTTCTTTTTCAATCAAGTCCTCCTCGTCTGCGAAGAAGTCCATGACCGAACAATTCAATTCTTCGGCAAGGCGAATAAGTACCTCTTGCTTCGGCAATGAGCCTTTGTACCATGCAGACACTTTAGATGTGGATAGTCCCCATTTCTTCATTATGGCAGTCGGAGTAGTCCCTCTATCTTTGCAGATACGCTTCAAATTCTCCTCGAATGTCATGGTCGATACCCTCCTTTTCAGAAAAAAGTTCTGAAATTTAGAATTTACCTCTTGACAACTCCGCCAATCAGAATTATAATAAGACCAAGAAATCTAAAAAAACGAATTTGGCAGTAAAAAACTGACCCCCTCAAAATTGGCGTTTTGACAGGGCGTTGTTGTTAAGAAGTCCAATAAGAATAATAACATCAATTCTGCCTTTTGTCAAGATGATTTCTGAAATTCTGTTTTCCAGAAAGGAGGAAATTCTGATGAATGTTCTCGAAAGAATGAAAAAGCTCGGTCTAAAACAGGTGGATATGATTTTGGAACTGCGAGTGCGAGGTATCGTAGTCCAGCCCCCCGAAATGTCGAGCATTTTGAGAGGGATTAACACCTACCCCAAAGCTAAAAAGGTGCTTGAGGAGTGCGAAAAAATTGTTGCCGAACATGAGTCCCATTCTGACTGATGAACAAGTAACAGACCTCGCAAGACCTTTAGTGGGTATCTTGGAAGCCTTTTACCAAGACCCTAAAAATGAGGAGGATTTTCAGAGATGGCTACTGAGTGTAGAAAAAGAAAAGTCAACAGATACAAAATCGTGAGAGCCGAAGCGTGGGTGGTTCTGCTTATGCTGTTCCTCGGCGGCGGGTTGATTGGTTTTCTCGTTGGAAAGTCACAGGCAAAGACCGTCACTAAAACAGAAACGCTCACCGAGACGGTGGAAATTCCTGTTTACGAAGCAGACAATCTCCCCGAAATGTCCGAAGCGGTGTACTTCGATGTGCCGCTTTCTCACAGTCTCCAACGGTATGTCTATGAGATATGCGCTGATGAAGAAGTTCCCGTAACGCTGATTATGGCAATGGTTGAACATGAAAGTCAATTTAATCCCGAAATCGTCAGCAAGACCAATGACTACGGGCTTTTACAGATTAACGCCGTCAACCATACACAGCTTGCGGAAAAGTACAGAGCCGCCGATATGCTCAACCCTTATCAGAACATCTTCTGTGGCGTGAAAATTATCGGCAGTTATCTTAGAGCGTATGACGGTGATTACACCAAGGCTCTGATGGCTTACAACATGGGAGATTACGGAGCGGCGAAAGCAAGGGAGAGCGGGATTACCTCTACCGCCTACACCGACAAAATCCTTGCTCTCATGCAAGCGTATGAGGAGGTGCTGAAAAATGCCGGAAGTTCTGTCGCCGATTGATAAGAAAGTCACAACAATCTTCACCCCGTATGACTTTGAAGAACTCGTAGATAAGTACATGGGGTGGGAAGCCCGGCGATACATTCACCGTCTTTTGGAAGAACTCGCCGCCTATGAGGAGAATACGGACGAAGAAACCGTAGAAGCACTCAAAAAAAGAGTGTCCGAGCTTGAAAATGAGCTTGAAATCCTCCGTGACGAGTACAACGCATTGGAGGAAGAATATGGACACGAATAAATCTCTCGGAAACAGCTTTGAGTCCAAGTTCTGTGACCTCCTGTTCCAAGAGGGGTTCTGGGTTCATAATCTCGCTCAAAATCAAAGTGGACAACCCGCCGATGTGATAGCCGTTAAGAACGGTGTCCCCTATCTCATTGATTGCAAGGTGTGTTCAAACGGTAAATTTCCGTTCTCCCGTGTCGAGGAAAATCAAGACCTTTCTATGGCACTATGGGAAATGTGTGGCAACGGTCAAGGTTGGTTTGCTCTCCTGCTTGAAGACGAGGTGTTCATGATACCTCATGTGGTAATCAATCGCTATCGTAAACGACAAGCGAGTTTCAATGAGCGAGAGATACGGGACGGTATTCCTCTTGATTTATGGATTAAGGGGGTGTCACCGTGAGAGTTGTTGTATCAAATGTGTTGACCGTCACGGACTACCCCGAAAGCGTGGTCGAGTGGTGTGAAAAAGAACTACGAATAGCCAATCCCGAATACGCAAAAAAGCTCCGTATGCACTTATGGCTCGGTAATACGCCGAAGACCTTGAGCTTGTACGAGAAGCACGGTGAAGCGTTGGTTTTGCCGTTCGGAACACTACGGAGATTTCCCGAATTTGCACCAAGCGACACAGAATACCTACCGGGCTTCACCAGAGCGTCACCAGTCGATTATAAGGGAAAAGATGTTCCGTTATACCCCTACCAAAAAGAAGCCGTAGAGAGCGTTTATAAGGGCAAATACGGCATACTCCAAAGCCCCGCAGGAAGCGGTAAGACGCAAATGGGTATTGCCCTTGTAAAAAAGTTCGGCAAACGGGCGTTGTGGCTTACTCATACATTGGACTTGCTCAACCAGAGTAAGAGTCGAGCGGAAATGTATCTCGACAATAGCCTTATCGGAACGATTACCGAGGGTAAGGTCAACATTGGAGAGGGTATCACATTTGCCACTATTCAGACCATGTGCAAGCTCGATATGAGCCGATATAAAGACCTGTGGGACATTGTGATTGTGGACGAGTGCCACCGTTGCACGGGAACACCGACCGCAATGACACAGTTCTATAAAGTCCTCAATGCTCTCTCCGCACGGCACAAGATAGGTCTTTCCGCTACCGTACATCGTTCTGACGGCATGATTGCCGCCACCTATGCTCTACTCGGCGAAATCATTTACGCCGTGCCGGAGACAGCCGTAGGGGACAAAATCATGAAAGTTGGCATTTACCCCGTTGGAACGGGGGTTGGAATGAGCCGTGAGTGTATGAACACGGACGGCACATTGAATTATCAAAAGCTCATTAGTTACCTGTGTGACAACCGAGACCGCCTACACTTCGTAGCGTCATGGATTGTCTCGGAGAGCGAACATTCCTGCCTTATCCTCTCTGACAGGTTGGAACACCTTGAAAACCTTATGAATTGTCTCCCCGCCAAAATGAAAGCAGACGCAGTTATGGTGAGCGGCAAAATGACCTCCAAAAAAGGCAAAGCCGAACGGGAGCAAGCCATTGAGGATATGCGGACAGGACGCAAAAAATACCTATTTGCCACCTATTCTCTCTGCAAAGAGGGGTTGGATATACCGAGACTCGACAGACTCTTTATGACCACTCCCGTCAAGGATTACGCCGTAGTGGTACAGTCCATCGGGCGTATCGCAAGAACCTTTGAGGGCAAGGGTGAACCCATTGTGTATGACTTCGTGGATAGCATTGGTTATCTCATGAGGGCGTACAAGCAGAGGTGTAGGCACTATAAAAAGGCAGGGGCTTATTTCGTAGAGGATGGTGAAAGTGGCGATGGCGATTAAAATTCTAATCGGCGGCTCTCCTTGTACTTATTGGTCTATTGCCCAAAAGAATAATCGTGAAACCGAAGCTAATGGTGTAGGCTGGGAATTATTTAAAAATTATCTCATAGCGCGAGAAAAGTTCAAACCGGATTATTTCCTTTACGAAAATAATAAATCGGCAGCACAATCAATTAAAGACCAAATCAGCCGAGAGTTGGGTGTTGACCTTATGTACATAAACTCAGCTTTGGTATCAGCACAAAACAGACAAAGGTTTTACGCTTTTAATTGGACTGTCGAGCAGCCGGAGAACAGAGGTATTTTGCTAAAGGATATTCTCGAATCAGGCGAAGACCTAACCGGCAACGATAAATCTTTTTGTATTACATCATCATACAGCGGTGCGGTAGCGTGGAACACCATAGAGCGACGTCAACGGAATATGGTAGCCGAGCCAGTGCGTGTGGGTGATTTACCTAACGCAAAAGGTGAAATAAGCGGCAGTCAGGCAACGCGCGTTTACAGTGTTAATGGCAAATCCGTGAACATTGTAGCGAACGGAGGAGGACAGGGTGCTAAGACGGGGTTATATGCAGTCCCCGCAACTCAAAAATCCACTGATGTGTACGAAGTAAGAGACGGATTTATTACAATCAAGAACAAGCGATACCCTATTAAACTTGCCGATGGCTTTTATACCATTCGCAAGCTGACCCCGTTAGAGTGTGAAAGATTGCAAACGCTCCCCGACAACTATACAAAAGCGGTAAGCAATACTCAGCGATACAAAGGTTTAGGTAACGGTTGGACGGCAGAGGTTATCATTCATATTCTTAACGGTATTTTGAAAAATGTTCCGAAAGACGAAGAAATAATTGTTCTTTCTCTCTATGACGGTATTGGAACTGGACGATATTGTCTTGAAAAGATGGGATTTACCAATATCAAGTATCACGCTTACGAGATTGATAAATATGCTATCAAATGTGCATTGGATAATTACCCCGACATTATCCAACACGGGGACGCTTTTGCAGTCCGTGAGGACTCTTGGAGACCTCCGCAAACTAAGTCCGAATGGCTTGACGAGCTTTTGGGAGGTGACGAGGAATGAGACTGATTATCTACGATGTTGAGGTTTTCGCTTTCGACTGGGTTGTGGTTTTCAAAGATGTTGAGAGCGGGGTACATACGGTCATTCACAACGACAGCGAAGCCCTCCGAGAGTGTATTTTCGAGGACGGTATCTATGTCGGGTTTAACTCCAAGCACTACGACCAATTTATCATCAAAGCCGCCGTGTGTGACTTCTCCCCGCAGGAGATAAAGGCACTCAACGATTTCCTTATCGGCGGCGGTAGAGGTTGGGAGTACGCCCCATTAAAAGAGTTCTACTTCCGCTTCAACAATGTGGACATTCGAGACGATGTTCAGTTGGGTCTATCCCTCAAGGCTATCGAGGGTCACATGGGTATGGATATTCAAGAGACGGAGGTATCGTTCGACCTTGACCGTCCTCTTACCGAGGACGAGCTACGGCAGACGGTGTACTACTGTACTCACGATGTAGACGCTACCCATGAATTGATGAAGCTCCGAGCGGACTATCTCAAGACCAAAAAGAACCTTGGGAAACGAGCGGGAATTGATGAAGCGAAGTCCCTTGCCGCCACTAACGCCAAGTTGACCGCTATGATGTTACGGGCAGAGCGTAAAGAGTGGAACGATGGGCGAGAGTATGTTTACCCCGAAAACCTTGACACCGCTGTTATTCCGAAGCCCATCTTGGACTTCTTCGAGACAATACACGATATGTCAATCCCCGATGATGTTCTGTTTAAGACCTCGTTTGAGATTGAAATTGGCGGTATGCCCTGCAAATACGCATGGGGCGGTGTCCACGGCAGTTTGACGGGATATTACGAAGAAGCGACAGAGGACAGGGTTATTCAAAACCGTGATGTTTCGAGCCTGTACCCCTCGCTGATTGAGATATACAACTACCTCTCCCGTAATGTTCCCGACCCCGAATTGTTCTACGCTATCAAGCGTGACCGCATACAGGCGAAGCACAACGGCGATAAGCAGACAGCAAAGGACTTGAAGCTACCTCTCAACACGGTATCGGGCGCACAGGAAAACCGTTACAACGACCTGTATGACCCTCTCCCGACTCGCTCTCTGCGTATATCGGGACAGCTTTTCCTTACCGTTCTTACTATGCGTCTGCTGAACGCCTGTAAGACCATCAAGCTACTCAACCTTAACACAGACGGCTTGATGTACTCCATCGACAAATCCGAGCTTGCTCTTGTGGACGAAATCGCCCATGCGTGGGAAGCCGAAACCAAGTTTGAGCTTGAAGTCGATGATGTTCAGAAAGTTTGGATTAAAGATGTCAACAACCTCTTGATGATTAAAACCGATGGCGAGGTCAAGACCGTTGGCGGGTATCTGAACTACGGTGTGTCCGTAAAGGGCGCATGGGCGATAAACAACAACATGGTTATCGTCAAGAAAGCTCTCATTGAGTATTTCGTCCACGGTACACCCGTTGAGGACACAATCAATGGCAGTACGAATATTTTTGACTTCCAGCTGATAGCCAAGGCCGGGGCAAAATACCGTGAAGCCTATCACATTGTCGATGGTGAACAAGTCCCCGTGCAAAAGGTAAACCGTGTGTATGCCACGGCTGACGAGCGATACGGGAAGCTGTTCAAGGTAAAAGCGGAAACTGACGCAACCGCAAAAATTGAAATGCTCCCTGACCATTGCATTATCGACAATGACAATCATCTATCCATTGACGATGTAGACCGAACATTCTACATCGAGATGGCAAAAAAGCGAATTAACGATTTTATGGGTATCAAACCCGAAAAGAAACCAAGAGGAGGTAAACGAAAAATGGCTACCACCACTACCAAGAAAGCAGAAAACTCCACCCCTATGAATGTTTATCAGAGGTTACTCACGGCGAGGGCAAAATTCCTCGAACACGGAGTATCGAAGTCGGGTAAACACATGGAACTGCGGTACAAGTATTTTGAGCTTGACGATATTGTTCCTATCGCAATCGGTATCTTTACCGAAGTCGGTCTCGTCCCGCTCGTCTCTTTCACCGATGAACAGGCGGTTATGACGATGGTGAACACCGACAATCCCGATGAAACAATTCAGTTCTCCTGTCCCATGCGCTATCCGTCCGAAAATAAGATGGTGAACCCCGTACAGGCTCTCGGCTCTGCTCAGACCTATCTTCGCCGCTATCTCTATATGATTGCGCTGGATATTTGTGAGCCGGACACCATCGAGCCTACCACCAAAAAGGACGATAACACCCCTGCCCCGAAAGCTCCCCCTGCCACTCCCGAACAGCGAGAGGAAGTCAAAAAGGAGCTGACCGCTCCCGCTGATAATGCTACCGAAACCCAGCTCAAGGGTCTCAAGCGTGTTCTCAGGAAACTCATGGACGCACAGCCCGACAAGGAAGAAATGATTGCGAAAATCGCAGTTCAGACCGAGGGCTTTACGAAGATTTCCAAGAGTGACTGCGAAACGCTCATTGAGTGTATCACCACTATGTTGGAGGAGGAAGCGTAATGGAATGGCTTGACAGCAAGCAGATTAAGATTGCCCCGCCGAAAAAGACCAAAAAGGTCACGGGTACACGGTTCGCAACAATCCTCGGTCTGAACCCGTGGAGTACGGAGTTTGAAATGTGGTGCGCTATCACCAAGACATTTGAGCTTCCGTTTAAGGACACGATTTACACCAAAGCGGGTAAAGCAATCGAGCCGAAACAGGCTGATTATATGAAGAAGTCCTACGGTATGGACATTATCACCCCTACCGACCGCTACGGCAAGGACTACTTCAATAAGACATGGGGCGATTTCTTCCCCGAAAGCCCTCATTTCGGCGGTATGTGGGACTACCTCGGCGTAGACGAAGACGGAACGGTTGACACGGTTCTCGAAATGAAAACAACGAGGCGTTCCGAGGATTGGGCAGGCGATATTCCCGAATATTACGCTCTGCAAGCGGCTCTGTACGCTTACCTCCTCGGCGTTGACAATGTAATCATGGTCGCTTCTTTCCTTGAGGAAAAGGATTATGCGAACCCCGAACAGTACAAGCCGAGCGTCAAGAACACCATCACAAAGGAGTTCAAAGTCTCTGAGCGTTACCCCGATTTTGCTGATAAGGTTGCCCGTGTAGAGAAATGGTGGAAAGACCATGTGGACAGCGGCGTTTCT
>ERZ808246.860-NODE-860-length-23843-cov-3.158441_pt1 | contig 23843 bp, 19 predicted proteins | sample MGYA00521083_ERZ808246 | MGnify/ENA primary metagenome ERZ808246 (study PRJEB31516, sample SAMN03275577) | gut metagenome | biome: mammalia-associated habitat; material: feces | host: Papio cynocephalus | place: Kenya | collected 2012-07-07 ... | reverse complement strand
AAATCATGCCTTTTTATTTTTATATATAAAAGCATTATATTTTTATAAACTAATTGATTTTAATTTTTATAATTAATATATTATTAGATATGAAAAAGAGAAGAATTATTTATATACCACTAATGTTATCTTTTTTATTAAGTGGTTGTAACCAAGGAACAAAAAAAGACACTCCTATTGTTAATGCGATAAATGATTTAAAAGGTAATTTAACTGTTACTGGTAATTATAATCAAATTGCGTATTATGAAAATACTGAAATTGCTAGTTCTAGTGAATTATTAACTTTTAAATTCTTAAATGATGAAACAAAATCGCGTTATAATTCCATTTCTAATGAAAATGAAATTGTTGAAGAAAATATCTATTTAATGGGTGAAGATGGATATACATATACTCCATTATTAAATTATAAAAATGAAGTATTCATTAACCAAATTTATGATGAAAATGAAAATCCAATTAATTTTTTAATTAATTATGGTAATCCTTTTGAATTATTAACTCAAGATTTATTAACTCAAGGTGAAAGCATTAATGAATATGTTTTAAATTTAACTTTTGCTAATCAAATATATGCATATTTTACTGAAACTAATAATTATGTTGAAGAAGCTATATTAGAAATAGAAAATAATAATTTTGTTTCATTAAATTTTAAAGTCTCTTCTTATGAAGGATATTATAATTTTGAAGGTCAAAATGTAAAAGTTAAAGTAGATGAAGAATTGTTATTAAATTTTAAAGATTATAAAACTACTTCATTTACAATTAATGAAAGTACTAATGAAAATAAAGAATTACATGATGCATTTATTGATTTAGGTAATAATTATACTTTAAAAATGACTAGACATACTTCTACTTCTGAAGATTATGTTTCATATTTTTATTTCACTGGTAAAGAAGCATATTTACAATATCGTGAAGGTGATGAAAGTATGAAATATGATAAATGGTTTAAATTAGATAAATCAAATCCTAATGATAAAAATTATTATGAATATAAATTTAATAAAGATTCACAAAGCTGGACAGGTAAATCTGATGGTAGTGAAGAAAGTAGTATAACTACTAATTATGAAGATTTTTTACCTAAGTTTACAGAAATATCAAGTAATTTATTTGTTAAAAAAGGTTCAAAATATGAAGCTATGAATAAAGCAGTTGGCTCTATTGCACAAGCAATTTGCCCTAAAGATTATCAAGGTTATACAAATTTTGAAGATAATGCTGGAGATAAAGTTGAAATTACTTTATTAAATGGTGATCTTAATAAAATTGTTATGCATACTCAATATGAACAATTTACTGCAGTTTTCGAATATGAATACACTTTTGAAATTTTAAATATTGGAGAAACAAAATTACCAAGTTTTGTTAAATAATGGAGGTTATTATGAAAAAGAAATTATTAAGTGCTTTAATGTTATTTTCTTCTTTTGGTGTTATTTCAACATTAACTAGTTGTAATCATATTATTGAATTAAATTCTAAAGCTGAAATTAAGCTTACTTTAGAAGATGTTGAAAATAAAACTTTAGAAGTTGGTGAAACTCTAACATTAAATTTGAAAGTTGAAAACACTAATAAAAAAGCTACTTTTGTTAGTTCAAATGAAGAAGTGTTAACTGTTAATGAAAATGGAGTAGTTGAAGCTAAAAGTGTTGGAAGTGCAAAAATATATGCTTTAATTCAAGACGAAAAAGAATTTAAAAGTAATTCACTTGAATTTAATGTTTTAGCTAAATCAGATATTAAAGTAATATTAGATGTCGAAACACCTATGTTAATTGTAAATGATACATTAGATTTAAAACCTACTATCACAGGAAATATTAATAATTATCCTATTTCTTATATTTCTAGTGATACAAGTGTAGCATCTATTGATAATAGTGGAAAAATTACTGCTTTAAAAGAAGGTAAAACAAAAATAAGTGTAGTTATTAAAGATATAGAAAGAGCGTCAATCGAATTTAATATATTTAATTCTTATGTTCCATGTGAAAATATATCTTTAAAAGAAAAACAAATTCTCTTATCTATAAATGAAGAATATGAAGTTAATCCAATTTATAGTCCAATGAATTCAATTAAAGGATTTACTTTAACTAGTGAAGATACTGAATTAGTAAAAGTTGAAGGAAATAAAATTATTGGTTTAGAAGAAACTGATAATCCAGTTAAAGTAACTATTACTAGTGGAGATGCTACTTTTGATTTATCAGTTACTGTTGTAAATGGAGAAAACGCTAAAATAATTGAAGAAGTTAAAGCAAAATTAGATACAAGTCTTTCTTTAGAATCTACTTTAGCTAAAGATGGTAATTTAACTATTTCTTCTTCTGATGATAAACAAGAAACAGCAAAAGAAATTTATGATTTTGAAGTTTATAATGATAATAAGACAAGTTCAATTTATACAAATAATAGTTATGGAAATGAAAAAATAAGTAGATATACTGCTGCAATAGAAGGTAATATATTTGTAAATAGTATTGAAACAAAAACTAATAATGGATTTACTTTTGATGATTTTGCTAATAAAAAAATTGGTGATAATTCTGGTGAAATGAAAGAAGAAAATGCTCTTAAACAAGCTAATTTACCAATAGTAGGTGGATCATTACCAAATGGATTATCAAAATATATTAAAAATAATTATTTCAATTATAGCAATTATGATACTAGTGAATATTTTGATGTTGCAAATTATTCTAAAAATGGAGAAATATATACTTTTAATGTTACTCAAGAAAATAATGATAGTAGAAAAATAATGTCTGCAACTCTTGAATTTGATGATGGTTTAATTAAATCATTTACATCAACTATTTCAACTTATTATGATGATTATGGAACTGGATTTGAATTATATGAAACAAAGAAAGCAACTGCTTCAATGAATAAACGTACAAGAGAAAAATCAACTTCTTTACCAGATTTTTCAAAACTAATATGTACTAATTTTGAACTTAAATTTTTAAATAAAGGTGAAGCAAAAACTGAATTTAATGTAGGTGATGTTGTTTCTATTGATATTAAAGCTGAACCATCAACATATAATAGTGAATTTGATCCAATTAATATAAAATTAAGTAGTCCAAGTGTTGCTACATATAATAAAAATAAACATACATTAACATTAAAGAAGGAATGTAATGAATTAAAAATAACTGCTTCAACATTTAATGTTACTAAAGAATATACATTAAAAATTAATGCATTACCTGTTCAAAGTTTATCTATTGAATCAAGTGAAATGGGCTTAGCAAACAATACTATTTCTGGAAAAATAAATGTTAATCCAGCAAAAGCAAGCTCTGATTTAGAATATGAAATAATAAGTGGTGATAAAAATAAAGTTAATATTGTTTCTAATCCAGGAACAACAAATAACGCTCCATCATTTAAATTTACTGCTAGTGAAGCTAATAAATATACATTAAAAGTTACTGATAAATTAACTAATGTTTCTACTACAAAAGATATTACTATTTTTGAAGATAATGATGAAGGAATAATTAATTTAATTAAAGCATGTAATATTACTTCTGATAATGAATATTTATCTAATTTCAATTTAACATTTGATAGTGAAAATACTGGTACAATTAGCTTTACTTATAATATGGAAGATAAAAATAGTAGTCGTAACAATTTAGATTTTAGTCAAAAATTTACAATCAGTAATAAAACAATTTCATTAGAACCATCTTCAACAACACATTATATTGATACATTTGAATTTGATACTAATCTTGATGGTTCAAAAGATTATTCTACATTAAAATTAAAATGTTATAATAGTAAAACAGATTTAACAGAAAATTCAATTATATTAAGTTTAAATTTAAAATAAAAAATTTTGTTAATAATGGTAAGTCTTTAATGATTTACCATTTTCTTTTATTTGAAATAATATATAATAAAAGTAGGTGGTAATATATGACAGATTTTTCTCAAGAAATTGATTTAAAAAAAGATATTGAAACAACTTATTTAGGTAAAACATTAATTTTACATAATTGTTTTACTTATCAAGGACCAATAACTATGCAATATATTCCTTATGGAGGAATACAATCAGTATTTAATAATAATATAATTCTACATGTAAAAAATGGGTTTATTTCTTGTAAGAATGTTACTTATGATGGAATAAAAATGTCTAATAAACAATTTATAGATATGTTTAAAAATTTGGTAAATATAGTTTTACCATGTTAGGAGGTATTATGAGACTAATAAAAAAATTAATCATAACAATAATTACTATTGTTGTTATTCTTATAGTAGGAGCGTTTGGTACATATATTTATGTTAAAAATACTTATGATATTGATTTAATAAATACAGTTTTAGAATTAAAGAAAATATCTGATCCAGTTGATGAAAATAAATTAATTACTAATCCATATACTGAAGAAGATAAAACTAAAGCTCATGAAGAAGTTAATAATTCTGTTAAAGGATTTATTGGAAATGAGGGTATTAATTTTGATAAATTATTAACTGAAATGAAAACAATTATTAAACTTGATGATAAACAATTAGCATGTTTGGCTCAAGAAGTTATTGATCAAGAAATGGAAGGTAAAATAACTATTGGTGAACAAGATATTCCTTTATTTTTAAAACAAATAGATATTAGTAATGTTGATGATGAAGGAAATGCTAATTTTAATACTATTGTAAAATTAGATATTTCTTCTTATAAAACTAATATGAATAGTTTTCCTTTATCAATGATAAAAAAATATGTACCTGATTATTTATATATTTCTTCTACTGTTTGGGTTGAAAAAAATAAAGAAAATGATGTAGTTGTGCCTTTTTCTTATTCTACTAAATCAACTTCATTTACAATTAATACTTTAACTGATAAAGAAACTACTGAATTATTTAAAACTCTTGATGCTGTAATAAAAATAGGTACAGCAGATAATCTTAATACTCAAATTGGGAATGCTGTTTTAGGCTCATTAATTGGTAGTGAAGAACAAAATGGCTTAGCATATTCATTAAAAAAATATGGGGCTAAAGATTATAAATTTACATTTGAAAATGATGTTGATTATTTTGTAGTAGAAAGATAATAAAAAATATTAAAAAAATAAATATTAGATTATAAATTTAGTATTTATTTTTATTTTATAAAAAATTAGCACTTACCTATTGACAGTGCTAAAATTTGTGATATATTATAATTAGCACTTGAGATATGAGAGTGCTAATAAAGGAGACAAAGATTATGAGCAATATGATAAGAAAAGAAAATTATGGAATATTTGATCCATTATTCGATGAATTATTTTTAAATGATAGAACTAAACATGAAGTTATGAAAACTGATATACAAGATGAAGGAGATCATTATTTAATGAAAATTGATCTTCCAGAAATCAAAAAAGAAAATATTAAATTATCTTTAGAAGATGGTTATTTAACTGTTTCTACTAAAGTTGATTATCAAAATGAAGTAAAAGAAAAAAATAATTATATAAGACGTGAACGTCATTATGGTAATTATTCAAGAAGTTATTATTTAGGTGAAGATGTTACTGAAGAAGACATTAAAGCTAAATTACAAGATGGTGTTTTAACTCTTAATGTTAAAAAAGTAGATCCTAAAGCTAAAGAAACAAAGAAATTTATTTCTATTGAATAATATATAAACTATTTATTACTCCTATTTACAAGCCTATAATGTATTTGTAAATAGGAGTTTTATTATGGAAAAAAATAAAGTAGTTCTTATTACTGGTGAATCATCAGGATTTGGCTTAGAAATGGCTAAATTATTTATTGCTAATAAAGATATTGTATGTGGTTTTTCTAATCAAGAATTTCAAATGGAAGGTGTTTATCACCAAATTGGTGATGTTTCTAAAGAAGAAGATTGTCAAAAAGCTATCAAAAATATTATTGATAAATATGGAAGAATTGATGTGTTAATGAATAATGCAGGGTTCGGTATTTTTGGACCTTTTGAAGAAACATCATTAGAAAAAGCTAAAAAACAAGTTGATGTTTCTTTTTTTGGTACTTTTTTAATGGCAAAAGCAGTTTTACCATATATGAGAAAACAAGGTGGGGGAAAAATAATTAATACTTCTTCTATTGGAGGAGTTATTCCTTTACCATTTCAAGGCTTTTATAGTGCTTCTAAAGCTGCTATGGACATGTTGTTTAATTCTTTAAGACCAGAAGTTTATCCTTATAATATTCAAATATGTTCTATTAAACCAGGAGACGCAAAAACAAGTTTTACTAAAAATAGAATTAAAGATACACTAAGTGATGATAGTCCTTATAAAGAAGCTTTTAATCATTGTTTAGATAGTGTAGCTAAAGATGAACAAGGTGGAATTGATCCTAAGAAGATTGCTCAAATTGCTTTTAAAATTTCTTTAAAAAAGAGATTACCTTATTCAAGAAGTATTGGCGCTAAAGATAGATTTTTAGCATTTATTTATCATATTCTTCCTAAGAGAATTAAAAATTATTTATTATATAAAGTATATGCTTCTTAATAATATTTTAATTTAATTAAAAATACATAATCATGATTATGCTAATCACAATTATGCAAATTAATTCATTATATCATTTAAAGTTAATAAATGTATTTTGATATTATTTTTAGCTTCTTCAATTAATGATTTTGAAAATCCACTTAAAGAAAATAAATAATAATGGATATCTCCACATAATGATATTTTTTTTGTTAAATCTTCATATTGAGTGTAGTTAAATTCTGAATTTCTAAATTTACATTCACCTAAGATATAACATTTATTTTTTATATCAATACCTAAAATATCAATTTCTTCAGGAGTAGATACTAATTTATTATCTTGTGTTTTATGAGTGGGTTTGCCCCACCATCTACCAATATTTAAAAATATAGAAGGTAATTGATTTTTACTAGATAATTGATATAAATATTTTATACAAACATTTTCAAAAGTCTTTGAAGCAAAATTATGAAGATCGTTTTTTATTAAAGATTGCCATAATATATTTATTTTTTCTAATTCATATTCACCCATATAAGGAAAAATATATTTATAATAAAAGTTAAATAAATTGTCATTAATTATATATTCACCTTTAGAATTATTGGATTTAGTTTTAATTGAAGTTTGAATTGGAAATTCTTTTTTAATTATTCCTAATTCAATTAAATTTTTTAAATAAACTGTTATTTTTTGACTATCAATTTTAGAATGATCAATAATTTCAGTAAAAGTATTACAACCTGCTGCTATTGCTTCTAAAATTGAATTATAAACTGCTGGTTCTCTAAGTTCTTGATGAATTAAATAATCAACGTCATCAAATAAAATTGTACCTTTTGTTAATATATTTTTTATTATATTATTTTCTAATGTATCATTAGGATTAAATTGTTTTAAGTAATGTGGGATACCGCCTAGAATAGAATAAGCTATTAATTTTTCTTCATTAGAATAATTAGGAAAAAATTTAATAGCTTCATCATAATTAAGTGGTTCTAATTTATATATAGCAGTTGAACGACCATATAAAGGATTTTTATATCCTAAGATTTCATTTTCAAAAAAACTCATTGAACTGCCTGATAATATTATCATAATATTTTTATTACTTAGGTTATGATCCCATATTCCTTGAAGAATAGAAGGTATACTTTTATCACCTTTTACCATATATGGAAATTCATCAATTACAACAATTAATTTTTCTTCTGAATGAATTTCACCTAAATAATTAAAGGCTCTTTCCCAATCAGAAAAATAATCATTAACTAAAATATTTTGATTGAAACTTAATAATTTTTTTGAAAAATTATTTAATTGAATATTATTTGGATATTCATTACATAAATAGAAAATATTTTTTTTATCTTTACAAAATTCTTTTATTAATTCTGTTTTACCTATTCGACGGCGACCATATAAAACGATTAATTCTGCATTATTACTTTTATAACGATCATTTAAAAATTTTAATTCTTCTGTTCTTCCTATAAACATAATTAAATAATCCTTTCAACATACATAATCATGATTATGCTAATCATGATTATGTAAAATAATTATACATTTATATTTTAATTAAGTCAATCTTACTTTTATTTATAAAATTTATAAATTATAAAGATAATAAGCGGAAAATACTAAAAATATATGGTTGACCGCTTTTTTTATTAGTGATAATATATTAATCGAAAGGATAATAAGCGGATTTTAATAAAAAAATCGTTTACCGCTTAATATAATGCACATGGTAGGAAGAGAAAAAGAAATTAAAGAATTAAAAAGATTATATAATTCAAAAAAAGCAGAATTTGTCGCTGTATACGGAAGAAGAAGAGTAGGAAAAACATATTTAATTAATAACATGTTTAAAAATAATTTTGTTTTTAAACATGCTGGTTTATCTCCAGATGAAGAAGAAAACAATAAACAATTATCAAAACAATTAAATCAATTTTATAATTCGTTACTAATATATGGTTTGAAAAATGAAAAAAAGCCAACTAATTGGTTTGAAGCATTTTATTTGTTACAAAAATTAATTACTGAAAAAGATAATGGAACTAAACAAGTTGTTTTTATTGATGAACTTCCATGGCTAGATACTGCTAAATCAGATTTTATTAATGCTTTTGAAGGATTTTGGAATAATTATGGATGTGCTAATGATAATCTTTTGTTAATAGTTTGTGGAAGTGCTACATCTTGGATAAAAAATAATTTAATAAATAATCATGGTGGATTATACGGAAGAGTTACTTATGAGATAAAACTTAAACCATTTTCTTTATATGAATGTGAAGCATTTTTGAACTCTAATGATATTCATTTATCAAAATATGATATAGTGCAAAGCTATATGATTTTTGGTGGTATACCATTTTATTTGAACTATTTAAAACTTGATTATTCTTTATCCCAAAATATTGATGAATTGTTTTTTAAAAGAAATGCATTATTATCATTAGAATTTGATAGGTTATTTGCTTCTGTTTTTGATAGTCCTGATAAAATTAAAGACATTGTTAAGTTTCTTGCTACAAATAGTTTGGGATATACAAGAAAAGATATTGTATCTAATTTAAAAATTAGTGATGGTGGGACATTATCTAAATATTTAAATGCATTATTGGCAAGTGATTTTATAATTAAATATGTTCCTTTTGGCTATAAAAAAAATGAAGAAAGGTATAAATTAATAGATCCGTTTAGCATATTTTATTTAAAATTTATTTATGAAAATAAAAATATAAATGAAAAATTTTGGAGTCAAAATGTTACAAGTCATTATCTTTCTTCTTGGCGAGGAATAGCGTTTGAAAATGTTTGCTTTAATCATATTGAACAAATAAAATTTAAACTTGGAATATCTGGTGTTATTACTGAAGCATCTAGTTTTTTTAATAAAGAAGATGGTTATCAAATAGATTTAGTTTTATCAAGAAATGATAATATTATTAATTTATGTGAATTAAAATTTTATTCATCTGAATTTAATGTCGATAAAAATTATTATTTAAAAATAATGAATAGAACTAATTTGTTATTAGAAAAAATTAATAATAAGAAAAAAGTTATAAATAATACATTAATTACAACATTTGGTATCAAAAATAATGAATATTCTAATGTTTTCAATAATGTAATAACTCTTGAAGATTTATTTAAATTTTAAATAAAAAATGTCACTTTTTCTTTACTTTAATGGTTATATATATGTAGGAGTTAAATTTTAATAAATGAATGACAAAAAATTTAATGAATTATATAATCAATATTATTTAGATGTTTTTCGTTATGCTTATTCTTATATTAAAAGACATGATATTGCTGAAAATATTCTTCAAGATACTTTTTTAGAATTATATCTTAATTGTCCAAAAAAAGAAGATAATATAAAATCATGGCTAATGAAAGTTTGTTTAAATAAATGTCATGATTATTATAATAAAGAAAAAAATATTGTTAGTCTAAATGATGATTATGATATAGGTATAGAAAATAAATATGATGATAATCAAGACTTGATTTTAACGGCTTTAGATAAAATACCAAAGAAATATTCATCAATAATTAGATTATTTTATTATGGTAATTTGTCAATAAAAGAAATTTCTAAATTGTGTTTTTTATTGGAAAATACAGTAAAGAAAAGATTACAAAGAGGAAAAGAGTTGTTAAAAAAAGTTTTGGAGGAAAAATATGAATATTGATAAAATGATTATACAATCTGTTAATAATATAAATTTAGTAATTGATAAAGAAAAAATGATTAATAATATTAAACTAAAAACAATTGATAAATCACATAAAGATAAAAAAATTATTATTTCAATATCTAGTTTAGCTATTGCTTCTATTGTTTGTATATTTTTAATTCCTTACCTTATTAAAACAAATGTTAATGAAATAATTAAAAGTAGTTATTCTAATAATTCTTCAAGTCCAATGAGTATTTTAGAATGTGCTTTTTCAACATCATTGAAATCTACTACAAAATATGAAAATAATAAAGAAATAGAAGTCAATTATAAAAGTTATTTGAGTATAGAAAATGATAATATAAAATTTGAAAATGATCAATTAGTTAATTTTTCTTTAATAAGAAATGTACATTCTGATAATGATTTAAAAGAAAAAATAGTGTATTCTTTTGACAACAATATTTCATATTTTTTTAATGATAATTTTGATTATATTTATAAAGATATAGTTGATTTAGATGATATTAGTTCAAATAAAGGCTTTATTAATTATAGTATTGTTATTAAACCAAAAAATGAAGATAAATTGACTCCTATATATGTTTATAATGATAATAATGAAATTATTGATAGTTATGAAAATAAAAATGATATAAGGTCACATTCTTTTTTAGAAGGATATTTTTCATATACTATTTATATGAGATTAATTGGCTTAGAAAAATATAATCCATATAAAAATTGTAATCTTTAAATTATAAATTTAGCTTTATTTATGTTATTATGAAATAAATAGAGGTTAAGTTTATGAAGATTATTCATTGTGCAGATTTACATTTAGGCTCAAAAATAGAATCAAAATTAATGTCGATTTCTTCAGATAGAAAAACTGAAGTTAGGAATTCATTTTCTAAATTAGTTGATTATGCTTTAAAAAATGAAATATCAGTTATTTTATTATCTGGAGATGTGTTTGATTCAGATAAACCATTAAAGAAAGATAAAGAATTTTTTTATAATGTTATTAAAGAAAATCCTAACATTGATTTTATTTATTTAAGAGGAAATCATGATAGTTATGAATTATATAATGAAAATATTTCTAATTTAAAAACATTTGATAATACTTGGAAATGTTATAAATATGGAGATGTGTGTATAAGTGGAATAGAAATATCTAATGAAAATTATGCTTCATTATATTCTACTCTTAATTTAAATATAAATAATGTAAATATTGTTATGTTACATGGTCAAATTAGTGAAACAATAGGTATTGATAAAATAAAATTAGCTAAATTAAGAAATAAAAATATAGATTATCTAGCGTTAGGACATGTTCATTCTTATCAAAAAGATAAACTTGATGATAGAGGAATTTATGCATATTCAGGTTGTTTAGAAGGAAGAGGTTTTGATGAAACTGGTCCTAAAGGATTTATTGTTTTAAATATTGAAAACAAAAAAATATTCCCTGAATTTATTAAATTTTGTTATAGAACAATTAACGAAATAGAAATAAATGTTTCTAATTATAAAACTATTTCTGAAATTAATAAGAATATAAAAAATAGATTAGATTCAAAAAATGATATTTATAGAATAATTATAGTTGGAGATATTTCTTATGATTTAGAAATAAATGAATATGATATTAAATCTTATTTAAGTGATTATTATTTTATAGATGTTAAAAATAAAACTCAAAGGAAAATAGATTTTTCTAAATATCAAAATGATTTATCTTTAAAAGGAGAATTTGTTAGAAGCATTTATTATCGTAATGATTTAACTAATAAAGAAAAAGAAGATATTATTTCTTTAGGATTAAGAACAATGGAAGGAAGAGAGGTTGATTTATAATATGAAAATCTTATCTTGCTATATTGCTAATTTTGGTTGCATTAAAAATAAAGAATATAAATTTAATAATCATTTAAACACTTTTTGTGAAGATAATGGTCAAGGTAAATCTACTTTAGCAGCTTTTATTAAAGCTATGTTTTATGGTTTACCTAAAACAACTACTAAATCATTTGATAGGGAACATTATATTCCTTTTGATAATATTGAAGCTTCAGGTAATATTGTTTTCATTTATAATAATAAAGAATATAAGATAGAAAGGACATTTTTTAAAAATATCAAAGATGATGATATAAAAATTTATGAAAATGGAAAAATCACTAATGCGCTACTTCCTACACCAGGGGAAATTATTTTTGGATTAGATTTAGAATCATTTAATAGAACGATGTTTATTTTTTCTAATGATTTAGAAATTAATTCTACTGATAATATAAATAGTAAAATGTCTCATTATGTAGAAGGTTCAACTTATGATTTAAATGAAGTATTATCTAAATTAGAAAAATATAAAAAGGATTTAAAACCTGCTAGACTTGCTGATGAAAAAGGATTAATTGCAGATGTTAATACTAAAATTAGACAAAAAAATGAAGAATTAAATAATTTATATAATATTAAAAACAATTTAAATGGTAAATATAAATTGTTTAATGATTTAAACATTGAAATTAAAGAATTAAATACTAAATTATCAAAAGCTGCTTCTATTAATGAAATTATTAATAATTGGCAAAGATATGATGATTATAAACAAAAAATATATGAAGGTAGAAAAGATATAGCGTTCTTTAAAGAAAAATATCAATATGGTATTCCTAATGATGAAGAATTAAAAATAAATGAAAATAATCTTAATGAAATGAATAATATTAATACTAAAAAAGAGAGTATTAATTTAACTCAATTTGAAAAAGATAAATTAATTAAATATAATTCTTTATTTAAAGAAATTCCTTCTAAAGATACAATAAATGAATACTCATCATGCATTAATGATTATTATCAAAAAAAGAATTATAAAATAGAAGAATTAAATCAAAATGAAATAACAATTTATAATAAATATGTAAATAAAAACATTGATGATTCTGTTTTTGTGCAATTAAATAATTTTAAAAATGAATATTTAGAAACTAAAAAACAATTTGATCAAACACCTAATACTATTATAAAAAAGACTTTAGATACTACAAAAAAGAAGTCTCATTTACCATTGATTTTATTGATAATATCTATATTAATTATTGCTTTAGGAATAGGTTTAGGATTTATTAATAATTTGTTATTTGTTATTTCTGGGATAGGATTAATATTATTATTTGTTGCGGGATTTATTTACTTAAAAAATCAAATAAATGATAAACAATTATCTTATATTAATGAAGAAATACCTAATATAGAAAAAGAAGAATTAAATAAAAAATTAAATTTAATAATTAATAAAATTGATACCATTATTATGCAATATGGATTTTCTTCTTCTTTAAATGAATCTATTGATATTGCTCTTACTTTATTTAAAAATGAATATGATAGATATAAAGAAATAAATGATAAATATAATAAAATAAACAATCAAAAACAAATTAATCAAAAAGAAATAAATTCTTTAGAAGAAAAAATAAAATCATTTTTTAGTCAATATAATTTTCAAGAAACAAATTATAATCAAGCTTTACAAAATTTAATTGCTTCAATTAATGAATATCAAAATCTTAAAAATAAAAAAGAAAACATAGATAATCAACTTATTGAATTAAATAATAAATATTCTTTTATCAAAGAAAATCTTGATGAATTTATTTCAAAATATCATATTGATCAAGATATTAAATCTTATATTGATACTGTTAGAGTAGATAAAGGAGTATTAGCTAAAAATAAAACTAATTTAAATAATTTAATTAATGAATTTAATAATTTTGTTGAAGAAAATAATTTATATAATAGACCTGAAAATATAGAGAAAATAGATACTAATTCAATAACAAATGAATTAAGTATAAAGAATGAATCATTTTCAAGAATAAAAGATGATATTGCTAATGATGAATTAGAAATAGAAAAAATAGAAGCTTGTAATAATGAAATTATTGAATCAAAAGAAAAATTACAAGAATTAAAATATAAATATAAAATAGTTGATGAAACTATAAAATCAATAAAAGAAGCAGAAGAAACATTAAAACACAAATATATTGAACCAATGTTAAATAAATTTAATCAATATTCTTCTATATTAGGGGAAGTCATTAATGAAGAAATAACAATGGATTCAGATTACAATTTAAGTGTAATTCATAATGGTAAAGAAAAAGATTATCGTCATTTAAGCTCAGGACAATTATCTTTGTGTGCATTATGTTATCGTTTAGCTATAATTGATAATATTTTTAAAGAAGATAAACCATTTATAATTATGGATGACATATTCATTAATTTAGATAAAAATAATTTAATTAAAGCCTCAAAATTATTAAAACAATTATCAAATCAAAGACAAATAATTTATTTTACTTGCCATGAAAGTAGAAATATAATTGATTAAATTTTTTCTAATTTTAAAGCTTCAATTAATTGATACACATTACAACAAGGATTCCATTCCCATATTTTATAATCAGTAAAATAATTGATTTTTTCATGTTCAGAAATAAATTTTTGATGAACAATTTTTGAATTATTAATTGCAGTTTTTAGGTTAGGTATAAAATATTTTTTTAATAATTCTTTATCTGCTTTATCATAATTTTTATTTATATTTAATTTTTTCAATAATTTGTTCATTTCTAATATTAATTTATTATTGTCCATTGACTTTTGAATTTTATTATAATGTGATAGAAGCCAAACCTCGAATGATTTATTAGAAAAAGCTATGTTTATATTATTTTTTTTAGCTAAATTAATAGTAGGAATTAATATGTTTTCTTCCATTGTATTATCGATGTCGAAAACACACCATATTTGATTGACATTTGGTATACTTATTCCATATTTAACAAGTTGTAATGAACTTAAATTATGGTATTCGATTTTAACATCATAAATACTTTTATTTGATTTTATTAAATCAAAATAATTTTTTTCTGTTTCTTTACCATTTGTTAATATATAAAAAATGTTTCTAATTTGTAATTTTTTAGATTTTCTAGCCATTTTATTTACCTATCTAAATTAGGAAGTTTTAAATAGAAACCTGCTAAATATTTTTTGCTAAATAAATCTTTTTTTCTTACACCTTTATAATCTGCTAGTGAAATAAGTGAACTTACTCCATATTCATCTTTACTAGTAAAATAAATTTGATCTCTTCTTAAATCATCATCCATAAGCATAATATTGTGTGCGGTACAAATTAATTGTGAATTATTAGGATTTTTATCTATTGAATTAAACATTTTTAATAAATAATCTGTAACTAAGAAATGTAATTTTGAATCAATTTCATCAATGAATATTATTTTACCTTTATCTAAAGCTGCTAAAATATAACCCAAATAACATAGAAGTCTTATAGTTCCTTCAGAATGGAAACCTCTATCTTTAAATAACATTATATCTTTAGTGGCAATTTTTTCATTTTTATTATTATAAACATTGAATTGGGTATCTAAATCTATATTATACATATTTTCATTTTCTTGTTTTAATTGACCATACTTATTAGGATTAGATTGAAATTGCATATTAAAAGCAAGAACAGAATTTAAATCTTGTAAAGAAGCAATTTTATCTTTAACAACAGTCATTTTTTGGATACCAATATCAGCTTTTTTTAAAATTTCAATAGCTAAATTTTTATATTTTTGGTTTTCAACTGAATATATATCTAATGAATTTGCATTATTTTCAAATACTATGATTATATTATTAAACCAATCTAAAACATCTTTTAAATAGTTTGAAATTGATAAATTAAAATTAGATCCGATTGATAAAAATAATGTCGTTTCAGGAATATTAATTAATGATTGGATTAATTCATTTCCTGTTATCTTTAGTTTATTTTTTTCTCTTTCAAATACGATAGTAGTTCTTTCGTTTCTTTTATATAACCATTCTTTTTCGATTTTTCCTTGTAAAATAGTAAAACCATATTTATATAAATTATTATTTTGAATAATTTCTACTTCATATAAAGATATTTCATTATTTGCATTTTCATAAAAAGCAAAAGTTTCATTATTTTTAATGACATCAATTTGTTGAGCAGATGATAACCTTATTGCGTTATACATATAAGTTATTCCTTTTATGACATTTGATTTTCCTGAAGCATTACTACCAAATATAATTGCAGATTTTAATAATTCATGCTGTTCAGTTTTATTAAATAATGTTTCATTAACATTAAAAGTATTAATTTCTTCTAATTCATTATCTTTAGTTGCTTGTAAGCTTAAATTATTTTCATTATAAAATGATTTAAAATTTTTAAATCTAAAATTCACTAACATAAAAACCACCTGTTAAATATTTCATTACATTAATATTATATGTTAATTTACAATCGTTAAACAATATATTTGCAAAAAAAATACAAAATTATATTCTTATGCATTGGTTATTGATGATAAATAAAACAAAAAAGCAATTTTTATTTCAATATAAATTATTAAGTAAAATAAATTAAAAATAATTATTAATTTCCTATTTCGTTAAAATTTATACTAATTTCGCCAAAACTATATATGATGAAGATTATAAATGATTAAATAATAATTGAGGTTATGTTCATGAAAATTAATGTCAAAAATAAAAGTGAAATAATATCTTTAAGTAATTTATTATTAAGTGTTATTATTGCAATAATTAATATTGTTATTTATGCATGTGTTGGTGAAGTAAAATTATTTTTAACAATGTTTATAATTAATATTTTAATATTATTATTTAACATAATTGGTTATAAAACAAAATTACCTATTTTATATATTGGTTCAAGTATAGTTATGATTATTTTAAATTCATTAACTAATTATGAGACATTTGTTTTTAATTATACTTATTTAATTGGCGCGATAATATTAATAATTGGTTCAGTTATTGAAATAATATTTTTAATAATAGAAAAACAAAAACCTCAATTTAAAGGAGTTATATATATTGCTTCTTTTAGTGTTATTTTATGTTCTTTCTTATCTTATTATTTTATTGAATGTAATATAGATAAAAATAAAACTAATGTTGAATTAAATAAGTGGGCTGTACCTTCTTTTATTGATAATAAAGAATGTGAAAATAGAGGAGAAGTATTACAAATTTCTTATAAAACAAAAGCGTATGCGACAGATAATAGAGAAGTGATAAAACACGCTAATGTATATTTACCTTATAATTATTCTAATAATGAACAATATAATATTTTATATTTAATGCATGGAACTGGTGATAATGAAGATTATTGGTTAAAAAAACATCATTCAAATAAAATAATGTTAGATAATTTAATTGATAAAAAAATAATTTCTCCTTTAATTGTTGTTACTCCTACTTTTTATGTTGAAAATGATTGTGAAAATGAATTAGATAAATTAACTTATTCTTTTAATGAAGAATTAAGAAATGATTTAATGCCTTATGTTGAAAGTACTTATTCTACATACGCAAAAAGTACATCAAAAGAAGATTTTATTTTAAGTAGAGATCATCGAGCATTTGCTGGTCTTAGTAGAGGTGGAGTTACAATGTATCATTCTGCTTTATGCAAAAGTTTAGATTACTTTTCTTATTTTGGTGCATTTAGTGGTTCAAGAACTAGTGGAGAAGAATTGAAAAATAATATTCAATCGGAAGAATTAAAAAAATATTCAATTAATTATTTATATGTTACAGGTGGAACTTTAGATTTTATTTTACCTGATTTAATTAATGATTATAATGAACAAATTAAAGAAGAACCAAGATTAAAATTAAATGAAAATACATCTTTTGATATAACTTTTTTAAAACGTCATTCAATAGAAAATTGGCATTTAAATCTCTATAATTTTTTACAATTAATATTTAAATAAATAAGTATGATATTATATATCATAAAATTTTAGGGTATTTTTTTATCTTAATTTATGATGTAAAATAATATAAGAGGTAAATATGATTAGAATTGCTATTGTTGAAGATGAAGAAAAATATCAAATACAATTAGAAGATTGTTTGAATAAATTTTTTACAGAAAAAAATATAGATTTTGAATACAAAGTATTTAAAAATGGTTTAGATTTTGTAGAAAGTTTTCAATCTAATTATGATGTAATATTTTTTGATATAGAACTTCCTATTATGAATGGAATGGAAGCTAGTAAAAAAATAAGAAATATTGATCAAAATGTAGAAATTATTTTTGTTACTAGATTAAACAATTACGCAATAGATGGTTATTTAGTTGATGCATTTGATTATGTTTTAAAGCCAATAAATTATACTAGTTTCTCTTTAAAATTAAATAGATTAATAAAAAAAATAAATGCTAAAATAGGAAAATCATTTGTATTTTCTATTAAAGCTAATGAAAAAATAAAAATAATGCAAACATCTATTTTATATTTTGAAAGTAATAATCATTATGTAAGAATTGTTACTACTGATAAAGAATATGAAATTAGAAGTACAATAAAAAATATTATTATGGAACTAAATGATCCAATGTTTGTGCAATGTGGAAAGAGTTATTTAGTTAATTTACAACATATTAGTTCTATTTTAGATAATATTGTTTATTTAGATAATAAAGATAGATTACCAATATCAAGAGCATATCATAAAGAATTTGTTGATGAATTTACTAAATTTTTCGCTAATGGAGGAATTAAATAAATGTTTTATTCTTCTTTTAGTAGCTATATTATGTTAATAGTGTATTTTTTTCAAATATATATAGCTAATTTATTATTTTTTATGATGTTTAATAAAAGAAAACATTTTATTATAAAATTTTTAATTGGCTCAATATTAGCTTTAGGATTATTTTTATTATTTGCTCCTCTATTAAATAAATTATTAAGTGGATTTATTGTGGGTGGAAGAACAACTTTATCTTTTTTATTGTTATTAGGATTATTTTATTTTTGTTTTCAAAGAAATTTTATTGATACGTTATTTTGTAGTGTGGCAGCTTTATTAACTCAAAACATGGGAGCTAATCTTTATGATATAGTCAAAGCATTATTAAATATAGAAGGATTTCAACCATTAAGTATTTATATGTTTTTATCATTTATATTTGTTTATTTTTTAACATGGTTATTTTGTTCACGCCAATTAAAAGGTTTAGAAAATATAGCGGTCAATCGTATTATGACATTAATAGTTGCTATTATTGCTTATTTTTTAGTGTGTTATTTCTTTATGAAAATTTCTGATTATTTCCCTAATAGAGGAGAAATGTTTATATATTGTCATTTATTAATTTTAATATGTGATTTCTTTGCTTTGTTTATAATGTTTAATGATTTGAAAAAGAGATATTTAATTACTGAAAATATGATAATTGATCAAATGATGGAAGATACTAAAAAAAGATATCAATTAGAATCTCAAACAGTCGAAATGATTAATATTAAATGTCATGATTTAAAACATAGATTAGATGAATTTCATTTAAATAATGAAGATGAAGCTAAATCTCTTGAAGAAGTAAAACAATCAATTATGATATATGAATCTATTGCTAAAACTAATAATCCAGTAACTGATTTAGTTATTTCTAATAAAGCTTTAATATGTGAAAAAAATGATATTATTTTTACTTATCAAGTTGATGGTAAAGCAATATCATTTATGAATAAAACTGATATTTCTGCTTTATTTGGTAACATTCTTGATAACGCAATAGAATATTTATGTAAAATTGAAAATAAAGATAATCGTGTACTTAATATGAAAGTATATTCTAATAACCAAACAGTAGGTATTCATGTAGAAAATTATTGTAATAGTGAAATTAAATTCTTAAATGGTTTACCTGTATCAACTAAAAATGATGCTTTTTACCATGGATTTGGAACAAAAAGTATAAAATATATTGTTAATAAATATCATGGTAATTTAGCTATTACAAATAAAAATAATTTATTTAGTATTGATATTATTATCCCAATTCTAGAAAAAAACTAAATTCGCCAAGATTTAATCAAAATTTGCCAACTTTGTTATAAAAGCGCTTTCTTGTATTATATTGTCCTTACAAAGCAAGATTATTTCTTGCTCTAGGAGGAATCATGAAAATTAAAACATTAGGAAAACTTGGTGTTTGGCGTTCAGTCGCTTCAGTTTCATCAATGATATTAATTTTATCTATTGGTGGTACTTTAGTAACCAACGAATGGTCAGGTTATATTAACAAAATGCTTAATATAAACAATACCAAAATCGTTACAGATGAAAATGCCGATGAAGATCCAATTCATTTTAAATCAAGTTTCACATCTTACAAAGATGTAATGAAAAATGCTAGAGAAAAAGCAAAACAAGTACAATTAGAAGGTACTGTATTAATGAAAAATGAAAACAATGCATTACCTTTAAATCAAGGCGCTAAAGTTACTTTCTTATCTTATTCATCAGCAGAAGTATTGTATGGTAGCTCTGGTTCAGGAGGAATTACTCCTGAAGGTGGTCGTTTACAAGATTTAGTTACTGCATGTCAAAATGATAATAAATTAGACATGAATATGACTGCTTATAATTTTTATAAAGACAAATATGATAATAAAGTAGGATTCACTGAATCTAAAGGTTGGGGTGGAACTACTATGAAATTCCGTAATCTTAAAAAAGCTACTGAAATTGCTGCTAGTGAATTCACTACCGAAATGACGAATAGTTTTTCTACTTATAATGACGCTGCTATATTTATTCTTTCAAGAACTGGTAGTGAAGGAAGTGATTTATCAGCAGGAACAGATAAATATTTAGCTATTACTGATGAAGAAAAATCTGTTTTACAAGCAATGAAAGATGGACCTTTCAAAAAAAGAATTGTCTTAGTTAATACTTTTAATGCTGTAGAATTAGGTTTCTTAGATGAATATAATATTGATGCTTGTTTATATATTGGTGGAACTGGTGAAGTTGGCTTAGATGCAGTTACTGATATTCTTGTTGGTAAAGCATGTCCAAGTGGCAAATTGGCAGACACTTATGCTTATGATTCATATTCATCACCAGCAATGCAAAACTTTGGTGATTATACTTTCTCAAATAAAGATGATATTTTAAATCCAGATTCAAGAAAATATGTTATGTATAATGAAGGTATCTATGTTGGTTATAGATATTATGAAACTCGTTATGAAGATTATGTTTTAAATAGAGGAAACGCTAATAGCAGTGCAGGAAGTTATGTTGACGCAACATGGAATTATGCTAAAGAAGTTCAATTCCCATTTGGATATGGTTTATCTTATGCTAATTTATCTCAAGAATTAGTTTTTTATAATATTGATTGGAACGCTAAAAAAGCCACTTTTACTGTTAAAGTAACTAATGATTCTTCATTTGATGCTAAAGATACAGTTGAAGTATATGCTCAAGCACCATATACAGTTGGTGGATTAGAAAAATCAAGTGTTCAATTATGTGGCTTTGCTAAAGTTGATGTAAAAGCAAATTCTTCTATTAATACTACTGTTGAAGTAGAATTAAGAGATATTGCTACTTATGATGCTGAAACATATAAAACATATATCATGGATAAAGGTGATTATTATTTTGCTATTGGTAATGGTGCACATGATGCTTTAAATAATATTTTAGAGAAAAAAGGTTTATCTAGTGAACAAAAAGCTTTAATGGTTGGTCAAGGAAATAGTAAAAATGCTGTTGTTTCTACAAAAACTACATTTAATCCTGAAGAATATATGGCTTCTGCAACTTCTACTAAAACAAAAATTACAAACCAATTTGATGAAGTAGATGTTAATAGTTATTTATCAGATGATAAAAAAATAACATATTTATCAAGAAGTGATTGGAAAAAAACATGGCCTAAATCAATGACAAATTTTGCAGCAAGCCAAAAAATGATTGATGTAGCTAATTCATATTATTCATCAGATAACAAAGGAACTGGTACTTTACCAAGCGCATATACTAAAGAAACTGATGGAGAAAAAGTAACTCTTGGGGCAGAAAAGAAATATACTTTAGCTATGATGATTGGAGCTTCTTATGATGATCCAAACTGGGATCTATTATTAGACCAATTAACAAAACAAGATTATTTGGATTCAACATCTCAAGGTAGAAAACCTCTTGCAAGTGTTGGTTTACCTGCTACAACTGCAGTTGATGGACCAGCAGCATGGACAAAATCAAATTATATTGAAGATTATACAGTTCAATATGATGCTGAAAAAGTAAAGAAAACTACCGAATTAACTGTTCTTTATCCTACTGAAACTGTTATGGCTGGAACTTGGAATGTCTCATTGCTTAATGAAATTGGTAAGAGTTTTGGTGAAGAAGGATTATGGGGAGGCGGAGTAGGCTGGTATGGACCAGGTGCTAATACTCATAGAACTCCTTATGGTGGTAGAAACTTTGAATATTTCTCAGAAGATAGTTTTATTGCTGGCAAATTATGCGAAGCAGAAATTCATGGTGCAATGGAAAAAGGTACAATCCCATATTTAAAACACTTCTTCTTAAATGACCAAGAAACAAATCGTATTGGTGTTTGTACATTTGCAAATGAACAATCAATTAGAGAAATCTATTTAAGAGCGTTCCAATATTCATTTGAAACAACTGGTGAAAATGATAAATCATGTTCAGGTGTTATGGGTGCATTTAATAGATTAGGTATGATTTGGTCAGGACATTATTCTAATTTATGGAAAAATGTTATGGAAAAAGAATTTGGTTTCTTAGGAAATGTTACTACTGACTTTGGACAAAAACAAGGAAGTTTGATGGAACCTCAACTTGCTTACGAAGCAGGTACACACATGTTCTGTACTTCTGGTACTGGATTTGCTACTTATCTTGAAAATATTAACTTTACTGAAGATACTAAACTTATGAACAATATGAGAGAAGCTTTACATCGTCAATTATATAATTTTGCCAATAGTGCAGCGATGAATGGTATGACTTCTTCATCAAAAATTGTTGTAGTAAGAGTATGGTATGAAAATGCTTTAACTGCTACTACTGTTGTTTCAAGTATTGTATTTGCTTTCTCATTAGGACTTATGTTAATTGGCGCATTTGCCCCTAATAAAAAGGAGGAAGAATAATATGAATAAGTTTATACAAACAAAAAAATCTGGTTGGTATGTAGAAGTATGTTCATTAATTCTTGCTATTATTACTACTATTTGTTATGTTGCTAGAAATGGAAATTATTTATCTCCAGTAAGTGGTTTAGCTGTGACAATGTTAGTAATTGGTATAGTTATTAATGCATTAGTTCTTTATAAAGATTTTAAAGTTGGTGGATTATTACCTGTTATATTTTATTCAATATCACTTGCTACTTTATTAAATACTGAAATGTTATATATCTCAAATGTATTCTTTGGTGTTGATGGTAATGTATTTGATGTAGCTTTCTTTATCTTTGTAATATGTGATATCTTAGCAGTAATTACTTCAATAGTAGGCTTTTCAATCGGATTAAGTAAAGAAGATAAATAATTTATATTTAAATTTAACTAAGATGTGAGAATTATTTCTTGCATCTTTTTTAAGTGTGCCAGGCATGGCATTAATCTTACTAGTGAAAGTCTAGTCACAG
>ERZ808246.856-NODE-856-length-23893-cov-7.578572_pt1 | contig 23893 bp, 16 predicted proteins | sample MGYA00521083_ERZ808246 | MGnify/ENA primary metagenome ERZ808246 (study PRJEB31516, sample SAMN03275577) | gut metagenome | biome: mammalia-associated habitat; material: feces | host: Papio cynocephalus | place: Kenya | collected 2012-07-07 ... | reverse complement strand
ATGGTGCGCACGTTGAGCGTGATGTCCTCGCCGGTCACGCCGTCGCCGCGCGTCAGGCCCTGTTCGAGCACGCCATGGCGGTAGATGAGGTTCAATGCGAGCCCGTCGATCTTGACCTCGCAGCTCATGGGCAGCGGCTTGCCCTCCGGCCAGTCGAGGCCGCGCAGCACGCCGTCGTACCAGTCGTGCAGTTCCTCGATGGAGAATACGTCGTCGAGGCTCATCATGCGCGAGGGGTGGCGCACGGATACGAAGTCGTTGGAGAAGGTGCCGCCGACGCGATGCGTGGGCGACTGCGGGTTGTCGAGCGTGGGGAACGCGGCCTCGAGCCGTTGCAGGCAGCGCAGGCGCGCATCGTAGGCGGCGTCGGAGCTGACCGGGGCGTCGTCGATGTAGTAGGCGATCTGGTCGGATTCCACCCATGCGGCGATCTTCGCCCACAGCCGGGCGGCGGTGTCCGCCTCCATGGCGGAGACGTCGAGCCGGTTCAGGCGCAACGCGTCCTCATCGTTGGCCTGCAATGCGGCGACCCACTGGTCCGATCCGATGGGGAAGCTTGCGATCCCCTCGTCCGCCACGATGGCGATGTCCGGTTCCGCATCCGCCGGGGCATCCGCGCTCCCCTGCTTCCTACCGTCCGCCTGCGCGTTTGCCGCCTGATCCGTCAGACCATCGAAATCCCATGCCAGCTGTTCGCTCTCGTTGCTCATAATCCCCGATTCTAACGCCCGGCCCGGCGACTGCCCATCCTATTCGCTCAACGAGCGGATGAACTGAGCCTGCACCACGTCGATGCCGTTCGATTCCGTGTCGTTCATGCGTGCCGCGGCCACCGCCAGCGTGCGGGCGGGCACGAACAGCCCCTCGTCCACGGTGATGCGCACGGCCTGGCGCACGATGCCGGCGGCCTCGGTGTCCGGCCAGACGGGCAGCCCGTGGTGCCGCAGCACCATGGCGGCCTCCTGGACGTTCTCCGGCACGGGGATGCACTGCGAGTCGGCGCGCGAGACGAGTTCGCGCAATTCGTCCTCCAACGTCATGATCTGGCCGGGCGCGATGTGGTTGCTCATGATGTATGCGGCGGCGGCCGTGTCGAAACGGTCCTGCATCCATTCGGCGTATGCCAGGCGGTAGTAGGCGAATGCGGCATCGTCGCGGTCGAGCGCGACGAGCAGCGCGTTCAGGCATGCGGCGCGCGCGGAGTCCCAGTCCTCGTCGCGTGCCAGCTGCACGGCGAGCTTGAGGTGCGCCAGCGGGTAGGACGGCGCGTACGCCACCATCGCGTTCAGGTGCGGCAGCGCCTCCTTGCTTCCCTTGAGCTGCGCGTACATGTCGGCCATTTCCATGTGCATGTAGAACAGGTTGTCCGGGATGAGCACGGTGCGCTCGTCGGGCGTGGCGAACAGGCGGTTGTATACCACGCGTTCCGCATAGGAGTTGAAGTATCTCGGCACACCGTCGCCCTGCGCGTACAGCGCGTCCAGGCTGGTGAGCAGTTCCTCCGCCGATTCGCAGGCCTGGTCGGCCTGACCGGAGAACAGCAGGTCGTGCATGCGCCCGCGTTCGGTGTCGATCCGGCCGGCAAGGTCGAGCTTGATCGCCGGGGTGTCGCGTCCGTCGATCAACGCGCCCGCGATAGCGGCGGACTGTTCGCTCAGTTCGGGGTCGGCGATGCCGTCGATGATGCGCGTGGCCTCCTGCGCCTTGGCGACGGATGGCATGGTCGTGTCGGAGGCGAGACGGTGGAATTCGCTGTCCGCGCGCTGCATCACGTCGACGCGTTGGATGGACAGACCGAGCGCGTTGTGCGCACCAAGGGCCTGCGCCGCCTGCGGTGCGAACTCGTGGTCGGCCATTTCCGGCTCCTCCTGGGAGCCTGCCGGCGCGAAGCCGCGGTCGCGCAGGTCGAAGTCGGGGACGATCTGCTTGAGCCCGCCGTTCTCGTCGACGTCGATCGTCGCATCGAACATGCGGTACGTGTCCTGCGGGTGTTCGAGACCGTCATGCCTGATGCGCGCAAGGAACTCGTCGCGGGTGAACCGGACGGTGGCGAGCGTGCGCACCGTGGGATTACGTCTGAGCACGTTCATCGGATCGTCCTGGTCGCCGTCGTCGTTTTTGAATCCGGCGGGCTGTTCGCCGGGGTCGGCGAAGGTGGTCTCGTCGATGTCGATGCCCTTGACCAGATCCTCGAAGCGCTGGTCCACGGAAGCGTCGGCATCGGAGCCGCTGGCGTCGGCCTCGTCGTGGGGCGCGCCGGCTGGCGGCATGAAGGTGTCGCCGCCCATCTCCGCGATGGAACGGGCCGCGGTGCGCGAGGGATCGCCGTGCAGGTCGCCGTCCTTGGGTTCGGCCTTGCTGCGGGTCGGTCCCACGTCGCCGGTGTGCATGCGTTCGAATGCGCTCAGCGCCTCGCTCATCAGCGCCTCGATGGCGGTGTCCTGTTCGGCCACGGCCTCTTCCAGGCCGAGCGAGTCGACGTGCAGCGACACTTCCTGCACCTTGTCGCACGCGCCGAAGCTCATCAGCGCCAGCATGAGGCCGACGCGCAGGTTGTAGTCGGCGCTCATCGCCGCACGTTCGTGGTCGCTCAACGTGACCCATTGCCCGGTCTTCTCGTCGTAGCGGGTCGCAGGCATCATCGAGACGCCGGCCGTGGTGAAGCCGACCGCCACGCGTCCCTCCGCCAGGTTGGACCGCAGTGCCACGTCGAAGCGGTACGGCAGGCGCAGGCGGCGGATCAGCAGCGACATCGTCTGCCGGTACACCCATTCGGAGTCCGCCGGCCCTCCCACGTTCTTCGATACCTCACCGGCCGTGTCGAACAGCGCCTGCATGGAGCTGTGGCCCGGTTCGGGGGCATGGTCGACGCCCAGCGCCAGCAGCGCCGGGTTCTTCAGCAGGTTCATGTCGATGGCGGCGGCCTGCTCGCGCGTCACGGTCTCCTCGGTGGGTTCCAGTCCGAGCCGCGAATTGTGTTCCAGCCACGAGCTGACCATGGCGAAGCGGTTGAGGTTGCCTTCGATGGCGAGCGCCCGCAGTGCCGGCGCGAGCGCCAGCGAGGAATCCCAGGTGAAGAAGTACGCGCCGGAGTAGCTGGAAGTGTACAGGTGCAGCGGTTCGGCGCCGTGGTTGGCCTCGAGTCCCGGTACTTCGTCGAGGGCGCCGGCTTCGCGCATGAGTTCCGCGAAGTGGTCTTCCAGACCGGATACGCGCATGTCTCTCGCGCGCGCCTCCAGCATGTCGCGTACGGAGCGGCGGATCGCGCCGATCGGCGCCTCCCGGTTGAGCCTGCGGAAGATGTTGCCGGCGCCGAAGCCGATCAGGGCTCCGCTCATCTGCGGCAGCATGTATGCGGCGAAGAACGCGATGGCGATGGCGTCACGGTATTCGAGTCCTTCGCGCATGGTGTCGGGCAGTTTGCGGCGCATCTGTTCGAGCCGGTATGTGCCGTCCTTGCGGGACCATGCGGCCAGCCAGGTCATGCGTCCGGTCATGTCGCGTCCCACTATGCCGCCGTAGTCGGGGCGTTCCTTGGAGAAGATGAAGCGCGGTTCGATCCCCTGAGTGTCCATGCCGATCTCGTTGCCGACGAACACGCGGCCTTTGCTGTCGGCCACGGCGATCTGCGCGAAGCGGTCGCGTCCGGCGAACAGGCCGAGCGAGAACACGTTGCCCTGGTAGTTCGTGCTGGGCAGCTGCGCCCAGCCGAGGGTGAGCTTGCCGGGGACCTCGTCGAAGTCGAACATGTGGCGTTTGACCAGCGGGCCGAGTCGGACGGTATGGCCGGCGAATTGGTCGATGATGGCCTGCTCGCTTGGGCTGTGCTTTTCTCCGTCACGGGTGGCGTGCTGGCTGGCGGGTGCGGCGTCGGTGCCGTGGGTATTGCCTTTGCCCGGATGCGGGTCGATCGTCGCGCCGAACGGGTCGACCATGCGCATGGTCGCCTTGCCTTGGCGTGACAGGCGCGACGCCCAGTGTCGCGCGCGTCCCAAGGCATCCCCGAAGGGGTCTGAGTGTGATTTGCGTGCTGACATATCCCACATTCTTTCAATTCATTCAGACATACCCCGCCGATTATTGCCCTCGGAGAAACCGGGGAGTCGGGCGGCCGTCGTATCCGTTGCGTCGCCGGTCCCGTTCATGGTCGCGGTTTGCGGCGCGAACCGTCACAGGAACCAGGCGAATACATTGTAGAACAGGTTCGGTGCGGCGGAGATCAGCGCATCGTGGCGTCCGATGGTGAACAGCGAGAGCACGCCCACCGCGATGGAGCACATCATGATGGCCGCGACCGCCAGTCGGGCCAGGCGTATCCGCATCGGCGTGGCATCGGTTCGGCCGTGTTCGCCGCCGTTCCCGGCGCCGGGTTCTCCCAGCAGCCGCAGCAGCACCGGCGTCGCTGCCAGAGCGAACAGCCAGCCGAAGTCGGCCATGTACCGCCAGCCGAGACCGGCGTTCACCGCGTCGAATACGACCAGTCCGATGGCCAGCGCCAACGCGGTCAGCGTGGTGCGCGTGCGGCCGGGCCTGCCGTCCCGGGCGCGCAGGAACGGCAGGGCGAACGAGAGCGCCGCCAGCGGGCACATGTCGAACAGGCCGCCGATCATCGGTTCCGTGTAGGACCATTCGGGCAGGGCCGCGGCGGATAGCGCGATCCAGGGGAAGATGTCGGTGCATCGCAGCGGCAGCAGCAGGTAGTCGCCGGCGATCGGCAGGATGTTCGCCGCGGCGACCCGGTATGCGGTCATGTCGGTGACGGTGAGCTGGTATTCGTTGCCGAAGTTCATCGGCGAGCCGAATCGCGTCGCATTGTAGGCCATGAGCGGCAGGACGGGAATGAGCGCGGCGATGATGACCACGACGGGCGCGTGCAGCGCCGCCGGCATGGGCACGCCACCGTTTCGCAACGTGGATGCGATGGCTTTCAGCTGCGGCCAGAAGATGGCGATGCCCAGCAGGGCCGTCAGGCAGAAGGTGGGCCGGCATCCGAAATTCGCCGCGATGCACAGCGAGCCAAGTCCGATGCGGGTCAGCGAAAGCGCCGGCGCATCCCCCGCCTGCCAGCGGTCGGCCGCCCGCAGAGCCTGCCGTGCGCGGCCGAGACGCCCGCCTCCGGCCGAGGCGCGGCCATGTCTTCCATCATCGTATGCCGCCCCCAGCCACAGCCATAGTCCGAGCGCGCTCAGGGCGAGGGACGCGGCGAACGGCACCGAGTAGAAATTCCGGCGGAACAGCAGGTACCCGGCGTTCGATCCGAGCAGCATGGTCGTAAGCGCGATGGAGACGGCGGCCAGCGAGGTCTTCGGCGCTATGCGGTCGATGACACGTATGGTGAGCAGCGCCAGGAACAGCATGGCGAGGAACATGAGCAGCAGCACCGCCGCCCCGCTGGAGAGCATGTGGCCGGTGATCATCCGGTAGGGCATGAACAGCAGCACAGCCGGCAGCACGCCGAAATACGAATACCAGTGGCCGTGATAGTAGGCGTAGTCCCAGTAGATCGGGTTCACGCCGTCGGCGAGCAGTTTCGCGCGGGTGGCGGTGCTGTACGGGTTATCCGCGGCGGCGAGCGCGTCCGGCACGCTCAGGTCCAGCGAGGTGCGGCCCTGCAGCAGCGCGTCGGCGATGTGCCCGTATTGGTCGAAGTCGTAGGTGTAGCCGCCGACTTCGTGGAAGACCAGCGGGCCGGAGGTCAGTTGGGTGCCGATGCCGTAGACCGTGGCGAGCGCGATGGGGACGGCGATGCACCAGGCGACGGCCCGCTGCCTGCTGCTGGCCGTGTCGAGCGGGATGCGCCAGAGCCGCGATCCGGGCCGCCAGCAGGCCGCGATGAGCACTATGGCCGCCATGATCGCCACGCGTGCCGGGTTGAAGTCGAGGGGAACCTTGACGTTGGCGCGTACGGCCTGGATGGGGATGAGCGAGCCTTTGGGCTCTTCGATGCTTACGCGCAGGGTGCCTTTGCCCGGCGCGTGGATGTAGCAGGATCGTGCGGATTGCGGGCTGAACGAGGTTTCGCGCGCGATGCCGTGATCGACCGATGCCCTGAGGTGCACGGCGGCGAGCGCCTTGCCGGTGACGAATGACGGGTCGATGCGCGCATAGTCGGAGGTGCCGTCCGTCTCCACTTCGAGCCATGCCTCGGTGGGGTCGGTGACGCGCAGCATGCCTTCGCGTGTGCGTTCGAGACCGGGGCCCATGGCGTTGGTGTATGAGGCCGTGTCGGTGCTCGCGCCGAACGTGCGCCAGAACGGCATGTTGAAGCCCACGCATTCGATGAGGAGGATCGCCAGCATTGCGATCAGCGCCGTGCACAACGTCCGTCGACGCGTGCGTCGGCCCGTGCGGACATGCTGCGGGTTCTTGGGCACTGGGTGGTGGAGAAGGTGAAGCACCCCCTTATTCTATATGGTGCGCTCATAACACTTCGCACGCACGCGTAAGATGGCGGTATGCCATTTTTTGTCAAGCGTGCCATGCAGCCGAAGCCGGCGCAGCTCACTTTCGCCCTTGCCGATGCCGGGCTCGTCTACGATGACGGCGCGGCCGGGCTGAATCCCACCTCGCTGATCATCACGGAACGCCGTGTCGCCGTCATCGGCCTGAACGGCAGCGGCAAGTCCACGCTGCTGGGGCTATTGGACGGCACATTGAAGGCCACCACGGGATCGCTATCGATCGGTGGAAACGTGCCAGGCGGCGCCACAGAGACGCTTAGCCCGGCTTCCAAACGCGACAGGAAACGCATCGACGAACTGATCGGCCGCGTGCGCCGCGAGGAAATCCCCGAATCATTCTATAAGGCCGACACCATCGCCGGCGCGATCGACGCCATGTTGAAGAAGCGGCGCGTGCCCGAGTCGGAACGCCAGGCGACCATCGGCAATCTGTTCGCGCATTTCTCCCTGGCCAACGTGGCGAAGGAACCCGCGTCCGCATTGAACAGCGAACAGCGGCATCTGCTGGCGATCGCCGCGGCGCTGTGCCTTCGCCCGAGCTGCGTGGTAGCGGACGAACCGTCCAAGGGGCTGGATGAGATCGGCACCGCGCATGTGGCCAAGGCGCTGTTCTCGTATAACAGTCAGGTGATCTTCGCCACGCATGACACGGATATGATCGTGCGCCCCGAGTACGCGATCGAACGCACGCTGGTCCTGGACGGCCAGTCGGTCGTGTTCGACGGCACGCCTACGGATGCGGTCGCGTTCTACACCGATCTGATCCGCAAGCACTACGAGGCGGCACGGCTCGGTTGAATCGGCTCGCCTGAATCATATTCGATCGGATCGGCTCAGGCTGTCAGCCGATTCGATCAGCCCAGCATCGCCCGCACGGTGTCGAGCACGGCCGTAATGCCCCGCGCGAACTCCTCCGGTTCCGGCAGGAGCGACACGGCCAGGTACCCGTTCGAGGTCATGTCGAAGAAGTAGCCGGGCTGGCCGGTAAGCCGGTGGTTCGCGATCAGTTTCAATACCAGCTCGTTCTCGTCCAGCACCGATGGCATGCGCAGCAGCACATTCCACCCGCCCTCGGGGCGCAGCACGTCCGTCACGCCGAGCTCATCGGTTTCCAGCATGCCGTGCAGCGTGGCGAGGTTGCCGCGCACCCGCTCCCGTACCCGATTGGTCTGCGCGTCCGCGGCGTCCAGCAACGCTGGAATGCGCCCGGCGATGATGTCGCTCATCGGCAGGTAGTCGTCGGCGATCACATCCAGCCGCCGCTGCGCCTCGGCCACATCGTCTTGCGGTCCGGACACCTGGATCCAGCCGACCTTGGCATGCGGCGCGGCCAGCATCTTCGAGAACCCGTCGAGCGCGAAGACGAGCGCGCCCTCTTCGCCGGCCAGTCTGCGGTTTTCGGCGAGGGGCTCCAGATCGTAGTCGAAGAACACCTCGTCGGCGATGATGGCGATGCCGCGCTCATGGCACAGTCCGATCATTGTCTCGCGTTCGTTCTCCTTGACGTAGGATCCGGTGGGGTTGTTGGGGTTGATGAGCACCAGCGCCCGCACTCGCTCGCCTTCGGGCGAATCCAGGATCGCGGCGATGTCGGCGGGTTCGATGTACCACGCGCCGTCGTATCGCAGCTGGTATTCGATCGCGTGCACGCATTCGAGTCCGGCGATCGATTCGATGAGCGGGTAGCCCGGTTTGGGCGCGAGCACCGCGTCGCCCGCGTCGCACAGCAACTTGATAAGCCAGGAATACGCTTCGGATGTGGAGGACAGCAGGTACAGACGTTCCGGGTCGACCGTCCGCCCATTCCGACGGCCCAGGAATGCGGCCAGCGCCTTGCGCGCGGCCTTGGGACCGCGCGGGTTCGCCTCGTAGACGCCGGGGATCTCCTGCGGTGCCAGTCCGTGACGGGTGGGGTTGGAATCGTTGAGTTTGCCGAGCGTGACGCCAGCGGCGGCGGCCTTGGCCTGAGCGGCGGCGATCGGGTTCGGCTCGCTGATGTCCACGCGGGACGAGAAATGCACAGTCATGCGTTCCAGACTACTCCGTGCCGTCCGCCCACCGTCTTTTCCGCTCCGCTCCCCCGCTGTGCGCGGCCGGCGAGGATACGAAAAGCGGGGAGGACCGGAACGAACCGATCCTCCCCGCTTGAACCCCTCACACAGGGTGGCAGGTCAGCAGGCCAACAGCTCAGTGCTGCTGCTTGACGCTGGCGTAGTAGGCGGCGCCGATGATGCCGGCCTCGTTGCGCAGCGTTGCCGGCACGACCTTCGTCTTGATGTCGATGCGCGGGATGAACTTGTCGGCCTGACGGGACACGCCGCCGCCGATCACGATCAGATCCGGGTTGAAGTACTTCTCCAGCAGGCCGTAGTACTTGGTGAGGCGCTTGGCCCACTTCTTGTAGCTGATGCCCTCGATGTCCTTGATGGAGGACGCGGCGTACTTCTCGGCGTCCAGGTGCTTGGAGTTGAGGATGATGTGCCCGAGCTCGGTGTTCGGGACCAGCACGCCGTCCATGATCAGGGCGGTGCCGATGCCGGTGCCCAGCGTGGTGGCGATGACCAGGCCCTTCTGGCCCTTGGCCGCGCCGAACTGCTGCTCGGCGAGACCGGCGGCGTCGGCGTCGTTCACCACGGTGATCGGGCGGCCGCATGCCTCGGAGAACACCTCGGTCACGTCGGTGCCGATCCAGGACTGGTCCAGGTTGGCCATGAAGTCCAGCGGCTGGCCGGGCTTGATCGGGGCCGGGAAGGCGACGCCGACCGGAACGTCGGCCGGAACGTCGAAGTGTTCGAGCTGCTGCTTGACGATGGCAGCCACAGCATCCGGGGTGGAGACCTCGGGGGTAAGGATCTTCAGACGGGGTTCAGCAAACTCGCCCTTCTCAAGATTGACGGGCGCGGCCTTGATTCCGGACCCACCGATATCAACGCCAAAAGCCTGAGCAGTTTCAATCATCTTTGACCTCTCTTCGCAGAAGGTGAATAGTTTAATGAACCGGTATTGTTATGGTATCGCCCGAATGCGCCGTGGCACGCAGGAAACCCCATAACACCAATGCATCTTATGCAAACGTATGCGATATTCTCGCCGCCCCGGCGTGGTGCAAACGTTACCATGCTACGTCTCGCCAAATGGACGCTACACGGCCCCGGTCGCACGCTCAGTGTAGAAACGGAACCGTAAGTTTCAGGGAAGGCGAAATTCCTTACTGGCGGTAAGCCTGCGCCCGGCATTCATAACGGCACGCACGGCAAGCCCGCGACCCGCGCAAGCGGCTGATTCGGTGCGAATCCGAAGCCAACGGTTACAGTCCGGATGGAAGAAACGAGGAGCTCCAATGAGCCAGTCTTCTGCTATGCAATCCCATACCGACACCGACCACGGCACCGCCGCGCCGTCGAACCACGCCACCGGCACGCACTCCACCGGAGTCGCCGACCACGGCCGCTGGTCCACCCGCCGCATCGCCATGTACGCGCTGTTCGTCGCGCTCGCCATGGCCGCCAGCCTCATCGAGCTGCCGATCTTCCCCGTCGCGCCGTGGCTCAAATACGACCCGTCCGGCATCGTCTGCCTGATCGCCGGCTTCGCCTTCGGCCCCTACGCCGCCGCGATCGTTTCCGTCCTCGGCTTCCTGCCGCATGTGTTCACCAGCCCGTGGGGCGCGCTGATGGGTGTGCTCGTGGCCCTGGCGATCTCGGTGCCCGCATCGCTCGTATACCGCCGCAGGCGCACCCGCGGCGGCGCGATGGCCGGCATGGCGCTGGGCATGGCGATCGCGCTGGTGGTCGCGCTGGTCTCGAACCTGCTGGTCACACCGCTGTACGCGCATATGACGGTGGCGCAGGTGGCCGCGATGATCGTGCCGATCCTGCTGCCGTTCAACCTGTTGAAGTTCGCGATCCACGCCGTGGTGACCTTCCTGATCTACAAGCCGGTCACCGCGCTGATCGACCGCGCCTCCTGACATGCCCTCCGCAATGGGTGACAACGCATCGGACAAGACGGGCGGCAGGGCGATCAGCGCGCCGCTGGCCGAGCTGCATGACGTGCGCTTCAGCTACGACGCCGGCGCCCACTGGACGCTCGAAGGCGTGGATCTGACCATCATGCCCGGCGAACGCATCTGCCTGACCGGCGCGAACGGATCGGGAAAATCCACGCTCGCCCGTCTCATCTGCGGCCTGGCGGCCCCCGATTCCGGAGCCATACGGCTTCTGGGCATGCCTGTCTACACCACGGAAGACGGCCCGGATGCCGAGGCCTACCGTACGGCCCGACGCGGCATCGGCGCGGTGTTCCAGAAACCCGAGGACCAGATCGTCACCACCATACTGGAGGACGACGTGGCCTTCGGACCGGAAAACCTCGCCGTGCCGCACAAGAGGATCGGCGAACGCATAGCGGGCGCCCTGCACGCCGTCGGCCTGCAGCACAAGCGACACGCCGATCCGACCCGCATGAGCGGCGGCCAGCAGCAGCGCGCCGCCATCGCCGGCATGCTCGCCATGAAGCCGCGGCTGCTGGTACTCGACGAGCCGACCGCGATGCTGGATGAAACCGCACGCGCCGACGTCATGCAGGTGCTCGACGAGCTGCAGCACCGGGGCTCCACCATCGTCCACGTGACGCACCGGCCCGAAGAGACCGGCCGTGCGACACGCATCCTCAGACTGGAACGCGGAAGGCTCATCGACGTCACCGGTTCGGCGACCGGCCCGAAGACCCTCGCGACACCCGAAACCGGCAGCCGCGAAAAGCCCTCGATCCATGCCACGCCACCGGCAGCACCACGTGCCGCGAACGCCGAATCCGACCCACTGGTCTCCATCGAGCACCTCACCTACACCTACCCCGGCGCATCCGCACCGGCGCTCGACGACTTCTCGCTCGCCATCGGCCACGGCGAGACCGTGGCCATCATGGGCCCCAACGGCGCCGGCAAATCCACGCTCGCGAAGATCCTGTGCGCGCTCGCCAGGCCGAACGCCGGCACGGTCACGGTGGACGGCATCCCCGTGCAACGCGCCAGGCGCAGACAGCGTGCGCAGGTACATGCCACGGTCGGCTACATCATGCAGCACCCCGAACGCCAGCTCTTCGCCGCAACCGTGGCCGAAGACATCGCCTACGGCCCGCGCAACCAGGGATTGGGCGAGCGGGAGGCCATACAACGAGCCGAGCAGACCATGCGCCTGCTGCATATCGAGCATCTTGCGGACCGTTCGCCGTTCGCCCTGTCCGGCGGGCAGCAGCGGCTCGTCGCCATCGCCGGCGTGCTGGCATGCCGGCCGAAGCTCATCATCATGGACGAGCCCGCGGCGGGGCTGGATGACGCGGCACGGCACCGTCTGCACGGCGTGATCCGGCATCTGCACGATCGGGGCGTTGCCGTCATGCTCATCACGCATGACGCCGACGAGGCACGCGCCCTTGCCGACCGTATCGTGCATATTCCCGCATCTGCCGATGTGGGAACGGATACGGGTACAGATACGGACGCGGAAGATGCGGATGGCGATACTCGGCGAGACGCCCCCGCCCGGCCGGCGGATCGTGTTTCCGATTCTCCGATCGGGTGTCTCGACCCGCGTGCGAAGCTGCCGGTCTTCCTGCTGGTCATGATGTGCGCATTCGCCATCTCGAATGTCCGCCAGCTTGCCGTGGGCGCATGCGCGGTGGCCGGCGTGCTGGCGGCGTCGCGTATCGGCGTGCGGCGGCTGTGGCGTTCGGTCCGCGTCTTTCTGGTGCTGTTCGTGCTCATGGGACTGGCGAACGTGCTGTTCGTACGCACCGGCACCGTGCTCGCGACCATCGGCTCCATACCCATCACGGACGACGGATTGGCCATATCGGCGCTGTATATCTGCCGATTCGCGATGGTCATCGTGCTGGGGTCGGTGTTCCTCGCCACCACCACGCCCACGGCCATCACCGACGCGGTCGATTCCCTGTTCTCGCCGTTGCGCAGGTTCGGCGTGCATACGCAGGAGATCGCGCTGGTGTTCAGCCTGGCGCTGCGGTTCATGCCGACCCTGGCCTCAGAGACGCGTGCGATCATGGACGCGCAGTCGGCCCGCGGCGGTTCCATCGAGACCGGCTCCCCGCTGAGCCGCGTGCGCGCCCTGGCCGCGATCATCGTGCCGGTATTCGCCGGGGCGCTGCGGCATGCGGATAATCTCAGTCTCGCGCTCGACGCGCGCTGCTACGAGGAGGGCATCCGACGCACGCATTGGAGGGTACTGCGTATCACCACGCATGACATCGTATTCATGGCTGCTGCGGGCCTGACCGTCCTCGGCATCGCCGTATTCGCGTTCCTGCCGTAACTGGCGTCGCACGAACCGGACGGAAAACAGGTCGGTCGGGCCCGGACAGCCGGGCGGCACCGCCACGCCCTGCGCAACCCCTTGCGGTATGCTGGCGGATGGTATGAGACGCGTATGACCGCATGCGCGCATTGATTCGAAGGACGTATCCATGGCATTGACCAAGAAGCAGACCAAGCAGCTGCGCGCGCTGGCGAATTCGCTCAAGCCGCTGTTCTACGTGGGCAAGAACGATCTGACCGAGGCCGCGATCAAGCAGGCCGACGAGACGATCGAGAAGCACGAGCTCATCAAGTGCGCCGTGCAGGACGGTTCCGGCCTGACCGCCAAGGAAGCCGCCGAACAGCTGGCGGAGCAGCTGGGCGCCGACGTCGTGCAGACCATCGGCAACCGTTTCGTGATCTACCGTCGCTCCAAGCGCGACGACGTGGAGCACATCCGCCTGGTGCGCGAATAGTCCACACGCTTCAACGCGATGAGCCGCCCTAGGAAATGGCGGATGGCGCATCGCATATACAGACGATTGGGGCGGCTTCCTTCCTAAGCGAGGGAAGCCGCCCCAATGCATTACAGGCGATTATGGGCGCTCGTGCGACGCGGTTCCTGCCGCACCGCACGGGCGATCTCAGCCACGTCGCCGCACGGAGGCATGGCGACGCACACGGATGTGCATGGCCATGGCAAGGCAGCTCCAGCCGATCAGGCAGATCAGAATCATCGTGGCGAAGATCCACGCGCCGCCCACCGCCGTGGCATGGGCGAACGAAGCGGTCCCCTCGGCACCGGTACCGGCCTGCGCCACCGACAGGATCGTGGCGAACAGCGCGGTTCCGGCCGCACCGCCGAACTGCAGGCAGGTGTTGAAGATGGCATTGCCGTCCGGCTTGAACGCGCCGGGCACCTCGGAGAGCGCGCTGGTCATCACGTTCGCGTTGCCGATGGCGTAGAAGAATCCGAAGATGAAGTAGAATCCGGCCAGCATGCCCGCCGTCAGGCGCATGGAGAAGACCAGCATCAGCGTCGGACCGAGAACGGCGATACCCATGGGGATGAGGATCGGCTTGACCGCGCCGAAACGGTCGTAGAACCAGCCGCCGAGCGGCGCGCATACCGCGCCGATCAGGGCACCGGGCAGCACCAGCGCACCGGCCACGAACGTGGATGTGCCGAGCGAAAGCTGCGCGACATTGGTGATCACATAGCCGTAGCCGATGGCGACAAGCGGCATCAGCGTATACGCCACGGCGTGCAGCAGCACCACAGGGTCACGCAGGATGCCCAGGCGCAGCAGCGGCGAGAACGCCCTGCGGGACATGTACGCGAACAGCACCAGCGATCCCAGTCCAATCACCAGGCATACCACGGTCACGACGATCGGGAACGTGGCGTCCTCTCCGGACACCAGCTTGCCCACAGCCACGCCGCCCTGGTTCAGCGCGAGCACCAGGCCGACCAGCGCGAACACGACGGCGATCAGCTGCAGCGGATCCAGGTAGGCGTCCTCGTTCGGCACCTTCTGCTCGATGCAGCGGCAGCCGATCACCGCGGCCAGCAGGATGATCGGAATCGCGATGACGAAAATCGCGCGCCATGGCAGCACGCTGGTCACTGCACCGCCGACGGTCGGGCCGATTGCGGGGGCCACGGTGATCACCAGCGAACCGACGCCCATCAGACGGCCGATCTTGGAACGCGGCGACTGCTCGAGGATGATGTTCATCATCAGCGGCGTGGCGATGCCCGACCCGATGCCCTGGATGACGCGTGCCAGAAGCAGCAGCGGGAAGGCATGCGCGACGATCATGATCAGCGAGCCGATGATGGCGAGCGCCACCGCGGCGAGGAACAGGGCCTTGCTCTTGAAACGTCGCTTCAGGAAGGAGCTGACCGGCATGGTGGCCGCCACGGACAGCAGGTAGATGGTGGTGATCCATTGGACCGTGGAGGTGGAGACGCTGAATTCGCGCATGAGTGCCGGGAAAAGCACCGTCATCACGGTTTCCGTGAGGATGCCGATGAAGGCGAGCGATCCGACCGCGATGATGGAGCCGATGAGCTTGCCGCTGATCTTCTCGTCGTCGCCTTGCCGCGCCTGCGGCTGCTGCGGCGGCTGTGGTGATTGTATCGACTGCTGTGATTGCACTGCGCTTGCCGCCTGTGCCGTATTTATGGTGTTGTCTGCGTTCGTTGTTTCCGTCGGTGCGCCCATTCGCACGTTCCGACCAGTGTTGCGTTCCATCGTGAACTCGACCCCGTTAGATTTCGTTGTTTCTTCTGTGCACTTGGAATGTAAGGTTTGCCAACCGGCATATATGAGCAATACGTGATGTTCATGCGCATCCGAATGCCGCGCGTACGGCGGCCGATGCGGTATCAGTATCGAATAGCCAAGGGCACAGTCTAGTCAGGTCAACTGGACAAATCTTCAGGGCAAAACCTGCAGAGCGATGGGCCGCTCCGGCGGAGCTTCGAGGATCGCCGGGCTTGTGCCGGCCGACGGGGGTCAGGACGCGGTGCCGTCCTCGCTGTGCAGGATGGCGCGGATCTTGGCAAGGCGCGCCCCCACCTCATGCTCGTACCCGCGGTCGTTGGGATGGTAGTATTCGCGTCCCTTGAGCTCGTCGGGCATGTACTGCTGCGGGGCCACCGCGCCGGGCCAGTCGTGCGCGTAACGGTAGCCTTCGTGGTTGCCCCATTCCTTCATGAGCTTGGTGGGCGCGTTGCGCAGGTGCAGCGGGACCGCGCCGATATGCCCGGCGTCCACATCGGCCAGGGCGTCGTTGATGGCGTTGTAGCTGGCGTTCGACTTGGGGGCCGTGGCCACCGCAAGCGTCGCCTCCGCAAGGATGATCCGCGCCTCCGGCATGCCGACCAATGCCACGGCCTGGGCCGCCGCCACCGTGACCTGGAGGATCTGCGGAGCCGCCATGCCGACTTCCTCTGCGGCGGCGATCATGATGCGGCGGGCGATGAAACGCGGATCCTCGCCAGCACGGATCATGCGGGCCAGATAATGGATGGCCGCGTCCGGGTCGGAGCCGCGCATGGACTTGATGAACGCGGAGATCACGTCGTAATGGTCGTCGCCGTCCTTGTCGTACCGGACGGTGGCCGTATCCATGACGGTCGAGACGACATCCGGCGTGATGATGGGCTTGCGCTCACCCTTTTTCCGCGCCTTGTCCCCCGTCACCGCGCCCGCCGCGGCTTCGAGGATCGTCAGGCTCTTGCGGGCGTCGCCGCCGGCCATGCGCACGATCTCGTCGATGGCGTCGTCACTTGCCTTGACCTCGCCCTTCAGCCCGTTCGAGCTTGCCAGTGCGCGGACGATGAGTTCCCGGAGCTGATCGGGCTCCAGCGATTCGAGCTTGACCACCACGGAACGCGACAGCAGCGGTTTGATGACGGAGAAACTGGGGTTTTCGGTGGTGGCGCCGATGAACGTGACATCGCGGTTCTCCACGGCCGGCAGCAGCGCATCCTGCTGGGATTTGGAGAAACGGTGCACCTCGTCGATGAACAGCACCGTCTCCCTGCCCTGCGACACCAGGCGTTCGTGCGCCCGGTTCAGCACCTCGCGTACGTCCTTGACGCCGGACGTCACGGCGGAAAGCTCCTCGAACTCACGGCCGGACTGCTTGGCGACGATGGTGGCGAGCGTGGTCTTACCCACGCCGGGAGGACCGAACAGGATGATGGAGCTGGGCGCGGTGAGCGACCCTTTGGAGGCGGGGTTGGCGAGACGGCGCAGCGGGGAGCCCTGCCCGAGCACATGCCTCTGGCCCACCACCTCGTCGAGGGTGTGCGGGCGCATGCGCACCGCCAATGGTCTCGTCATGTCTTCGGGCGCGTCGGAAGCGCCGAACAAATCCTGCTCGCTCATGGTTCTCACTCTACCGCGCGGCCCCGCGAAGCGGCCGGCGGATTGGGATGGCAATACGATGGCTGACCGCTCCCGCACCCGCCTGCCGCCATCGCGACCGGCAGCGTTGTTTGCGACAATCCGCCGGAAAACCGCCGATCGCAAGAATTCGCCGCTACGATGGAATCGACCGCAATATCGGCGGCATCGGCAAGGAGGCTGACATGGCTGACAAGGATGTGAAGAGGGGAACCGTCAAGGACTCGAACGTGGAGAGGACCCTGAAGAAGGTGGAGGATCATCTCGACACCATCAGAAGGGCGAAAACCGTATCGGTGCGTCTGGCGCATGTGGCGAAGGTGAGCGAGCTGCTGAGCTCCGTGTGGGAGCTGCCGCCGGCGCAACTGCTGCGCTTCCATTCCGACATGGATGTGCGCGAGGTCGATCCGCATTCGCTGCCGGGTTGGGGCGGCGACCGCAGCGACGCCGAGCATTTCATGCAGATCAGCTCGCTGAGCATCGCCCGCTACCAGCGGCTGCTGTACGCGAACGGCACGCAGAAGTCGCGCAAGCGCCTGCTGATCGTGTTGCAGGGCATGGACGCCTCCGGCAAGGGCGGCATCGTGCGTCACGTGTTCAGCCAGGGCGATCCGATGGGCATCCACTACCACGGGTTCGGCGCACCCACCGAGGAGGAGAAGCAGCACGACTACCTGTGGCGTGTGAAGAGGCAGCTGCCGTCGAATGGCTGGATCGGCATCTTCGACCGTTCCCATTACGAGGACATCGTGATGCCGCACATCTACGGCACGGTTCCGGAGGACGAGTGGCGTGCGCGCTACGACGAAATCAACCAGTTCGAGCACGATCTGGTGGCCGACGGGTGCACCGTGCTCAAGATCTTCCTGGTTTCCAGCCGGGAGGAGCAGAAGAAGCATTTCCTCGACCGTCTGGACGATCCGACGAAATACTGGAAGTTCGATCCGAGCGATCTGGAGGCCCGGGAACGTTGGGACGAATATATGGACGCCTGGCAGGAGGTCTTCGAGAAGACCAGCACCGATGACGCGCCGTGGTATATCGTCCCTGCGGATAACCGCTGGTATTCCAGGGCCGTGGTGTCGGAGCTGCTGCGCATCAGCATGCGCAACATGAATCTGATGTGGCCGCCGCTGCGGGTGGACGCGGACGAGATGAGGCGTCGTTTGGAGAACGACTAGGCGAGCCTGCAGGCCGGGTTGTGTGATATCGGGCGGTTGCCGCTGTAAGCGGTATTCGCCCGATGCCGCAGCGCATCATGTTGCCGGACCCGATGTTGCCAGACCCGATGCCGTCGGAGCTGCCGAGCCCGATGTCATCAAGCATGATGCCGAAAACGCGTATCCCACGCCGGAGCCGGCGCTACCGGAGGTCGGCGCCCACCGCGTAGTCGAGGAACACCACCTCGCCGCCGTTCTGCGTGGCGTCGAGATCGACCACGCCGGTGATGGCCCAATCGTGGTCGCCGTCGGAGTCGTCGATGATCTGGCGCACCTTCCACGTGTGCTCGTCGCGTTCGTGGGCATCGTCCAGCATGAAGAGCTTGGGAGAGCGGGCCTCGGCGTCGACATTCACGTATTCGTGCTCGTCGTAGTAATCGTCGAGCGTGTCCTCCCACTCGTGCACGCCGTGGCCCCAGTCCTTGTCGAGGGCACCGAGCTCTTCGGGCCTGTCGAGGTCCATAAGCTGCACACGGCGGAACATGGCATTGCGCACCAATACGGTGAGCCCGCGCCGATCCTCGACCACCTCGTTGCCGGAACCGGGCGCGGCGAGGGACGCGGCGGCCTGCGACGCCTCATCCGACGTGCCGGCGTTCTCCCATTCGTCCACCAGGCTGGAATCGATGGAACGCACGAGCACGCGCAGCCAGGCGATGATGTCCTTCAGCCGTTCGTCGCGCTTCTCGACCGGCACGGTACGCGCCAGCGAACGGTAGGCGTCGGATAGGTAGCGCAGCAGCGTGCCTTCGGAACGCGCGATGTTGTACCGGGCGATGTAGCCGGTGAAATCCGATGCCGTCTCGACCATGTCCCGCACCACGGATTTGGGGCTCAGCCAGTAGTCGTTCGCCCACGGCACGTCGTGGCGGTACTTGGTGAAGGCCGCGTCCAGCAGATCCTCCAGCGGCTTGGGATAGGTGATCTCGGCAAGCCGGTCCATACGCTCGTCATAGTCCAGGCCGTCGGCCTTCATATCGGCCATGGCCTTGTCCTTCGCCGCGCGTTCCTGCGCGCGCAGCACCTGGCGCGGATCCTCGAGCGTGGCCTCGACCATGGAGATCACGTCGAGCGCATAGGTCTCCGATTCGGGGTCGAGCAGTTCGAGCGCGGCCAGCAGGAACGGCGACAGCGGCTGGTCGAGTGCGAAATCGTCCGGCATGTCAAGCGTCATCAGATAGTCCAAGCTACCGTCGGGGCGGCGTTCGGTCTCGATGACGTCTGTGTCGAAAAGCGTCTGGAAGATCTCGTCGGCGCGCTGGTGCAGTCGTTCCTTCTGATCGGGGGTCTGCGCCGAATCGTCGATGAGCCGGTCGATGCGCGCACGGGCGTCGCCGCCCTGCTCCACTTCGTTGAGCACCATGGAGTGCGTGATCTTCAGGTGCGGCACCAGCGTCTCCGGCTCGGCGTCGATGAGTTTGTCGAAGGTGCTCTGGTTCCAGTTCACGAAACCTTCGGGGGCCTTCTTGCGCTTGATCTTCTTCAGCTTCTTCGGATCGCCGCCGGCCTTGGCCACGGCCTTCTGGTTCTCGATCTCGAATTCCGGGGCCTCCGCGATCACCAGCCCTTCGGTGTCGAATCCCATGCGCCCGGCGCGCCCGGCGATCTGGTGGAATTCGCGGGCCTTGAGCCTGCGCATCCTGTTGCCGTCGTATTTGGTCAGTGCGGTGAGCACCACGGAATGGATGGGCACGTTGATGCCGACGCCCAGCGTATCGGTGCCGCAGATCACGGACAGCAGACCCTGCTGGGCCAGCTGTTCGACCAGCCTGCGGTAGCGGGGCAGCATGCCGGCATGATGCACGCCGATGCCGGTGCGCAGCAGACGCTGCAGGATCTTGCCGAACGCCGTGGTGAACTTCACGCCCTTGATGGCCTCGGCGATGGCGTTGCGCTGCTCCTTGCTGGACACCCCGGCGGATGCCAGCGCCTGAGCGGTCTCAAGCGCCGCGTCCTGGGAGAAATGCACCACGTAGATCGGCGTTGAACCGTCCTTGTATGCCAGTTCGACGGTGCGCTCAAGCGGGTCGAGCGTGTATTCGTAACTCAGCGGGACCGGACGCGGCGCGTTCGCGATGACATCCACATCGGGGGTGTCGTTCAGTTCGGAAAGCTTGTCCGCAATGGCGTCCACATTGCCCAGCGTGGCGCTCATCAGCAGGAACTGCGTCTGCGGCAGCGTAAGCAGCGGCACCTGCCATGCCCAGCCGCGTTCCGAATCGCCGAAATAATGGAATTCGTCCATGGCGACCAGCCCGATGTCGGCGTGGACGCCTTCGCGCAACGCCTGATTGGCCAGGATCTCGGCCGTGCAGCAGATGATCGGTGCATCGGCATTGATATGGCTGTCGCCCGTGATCATGCCGACGTTCTCGCGGCCGAACACCTCGATCAGATCGAAGAACTTCTCGCTGACCAATGCCTTGATCGGCGCGGTGTAGTAGGAGCGTCGGCCCGTGCATAGGGCCGCGAAATGCATACCCAGCGCCACCAGCGACTTGCCCGATCCCGTAGGGGTGTTCAGGATCACATGGTCGCTGGCGAGGATGTCCATGATGGCCTCCTCCTGGTGCGGCCATGGCTCGATGCCCTTCACATCGACGGCCCAGTCAAAGAACCGCGCATAGATGTCGTCCGCCGTCAGGTTGCGGACGCCTTCGTCGCCCTCCCATTCCGGGGCGAGACGCCCCAGGGACCCATACATCGTCTCATCGCTCATCGTTTGCCCACCTTATAACCATGCCGCCCAAGCGGGGGCCTGCAGTATCTTGCCCAATGTCCCGAATGCCGGGAAGCCGCATCGCTCCCGTTCCGTCAATCCTCGTTGCCGTTGCGCAATTCGTTGATTGCCGCCTGGAAGTCCTCAAGGTTCTCGAAGTTCTGATACACGCTTGCGAACCTCATGTATGCCACCTCGTCCAAATCACGCAGCGGCTTGAGAATCGCCTTGCCGACCTCCGCCGACGTGACCTGCGCCTGCCCCGCCGAGCGCAGATCCTCCTCGACCCGCTGCCCAAGCTTCTTCAGATCGGCCTCCTGCACCGGCCTGCCCTGGCACGCCTTACGCACCCCGGAGATCACCTTGTCGCGGTTGAACGGTTCCAGGCTCCCGGAGCGCTTCTCCACCAGCAGCGTGGTGGTCTCCAGCGTGGTGAAGCGACGGTTGCAGTGCAGACACAGGCGCCGACGCCGAATGGAGTATCCGTCCTCGCTCACACGCGTCTCGATGACCTTGGTTTCGGAATGATGACAATAAGGGCAATGCATGACCCCCACCATACCCGAAACCGCAGGAATTCGCGTGTTGCGACGCGATTCTACGCACGAGGCGGCTAGTCCGCGGGAACGATGATCCGCTGCCCGGGAACAAGCACTGCTGAATCGAGCTCGTTCAGCGACATGAGCTCGTTCACCGTCTGCGCGATATCGCCTCCCTCCGGAGTGACCGAGGACGCATACGCCCACAGGGTGTCCCCCGGGCGCACCGTATAGCTCACCACCCGCGTCGGCAACGTCGCCGAGTCGGCCTGCGGCAGCTTCACCACATCCGCCATGAACCAGACGGCGGCCACGGCCAGCAGCGAGACGAGCAGGCAGGCCCATCGTCTCGCGCCGGCGGGGCCGAACGTCCGCGCCACTCCCCCGGACCGGTGCGGACGGCCCACGACGTGCCCTTCCCCGATCCAACCGGCCGGGCCGTCATCGCCCGCCTGCGTATCGACCACGCTCTCCGCCATCGCGACCACCAGCCTTTCGAACATCTGTTCTATCGAACGTTTGTTCTAAGTGTTGCACGGATGTTCGAATTCCGCAACCCGCCACATCGAACAAATGTTTGATTTCGATGGGGATTCACGTTAAGCTGAGTGGAACAACGAAAGGAGCGCCCCATGAGCACTGCCCCCCGCAATACCCAGTCAGACGCCGCGGTGGCCGATCTTACCGACCGCCAGCTCCAGGTGCTCAGGGCGATCACCACATATCAGAACGAGCGCGGCTTCGTGCCCTCGTTCCGTGAGATCGGCGCGGCGGCCGGTCTGAAAAGCCCCTCGTCGGTCAAGCATCAGCTGCAGATGCTGGAAGACAAAGGCTATATCCGTCTCAACGCCAACAAGGGCCGTGCCGTTGAGATCCTGCACGATCCGTCCTGCGAGGAATCCGTCGGGGTCGAGGTCTCCGGCAGCCGCGAAGGCGTCGCGACCATCATCCCCTTCCCTTCGGAAAAGACCAGCGAGGCCGTCCTGGAATCCCGCGACATCCCATTGGTGGGACGCATCGCCGCGGGGACGCCGATCACCGCGGAGCAGCATATCGACGACGTGATGCGTCTGCCCGAGCGTCTTACCGGCTCCGGCGGCAACATGTTCATGCTGGAGGTGCACGGCGATTCCATGATCGACGCCGCGATCTGCAACGGCGATTTCGTGGTGGTGCGCGAACAGCATACGGCGGTGAACGGCGATATCGTCGCGGCGTTGCTTGACGGCGAGGCGACGGTGAAGACCTTCCGCAAGGAAAACGGCCACGTGTGGCTCATGCCGCACAATCCCGCCTACTCCCCCATCGACGGCACGCACGCCACCATCATGGGGAAGGTGGTCACCGTCCTTCGAAAGTTGTAGAGTCAAACCCGGATTTATTGCGAGACCCCGGCCATGCGCCGGGGTTTCGTCGTATCTGAGGCTAAAAGCAAATGGTATTGAGAAGCAGTCTCATCTGCATGAGGGAAAGGAACCGACATGGCACACACGCATACCGCGCCCCAGGGCAAGGGGCACCAGCAACGTCTGATGGCCACATTGACGGTCACCGTCACCGTATTCGTCGTCGAGGTCGTGGCGGCGTTCATCACCGATTCGCTGGCGCTGCTCACCGATGCCGGCCACATGCTCACCGACGTCTCCGTACTGATCGCCTCCACCATCACCGCCGTGCTGATGCGGCGCAAACCCAACAGCACCCGCACCTGGGGCTGGGCCCGGCTTGAGGTCATCACCGCGGCATGCGGCGCGTTGGTGCTGCTGTTCGTCGGCATCTACGCGCTGTTCGAGGCCGGCATGCGGCTGTTCGGCGGCTCCGATTCGGAGATCAGCGACGTCCGGCTGCTGCTGTTCGTCGGCATACTGGGTCTGGTGGCCAACATCGTCTCCATCACCATCCTCTCCTCGCAACGCGGCGACAACATGAACATGAAGGCGGCGTTCCTCGAGGTGATGAACGACGCCCTGGGATCGGTGGCCGTGGTCGCGTCCGCACTGGTCATGCTGACGACCGGCTGGGATAAGTTCGACGCGATCGCCGGCGGCATCATCGCCCTGATGATGATCCCCCGCGCCATCACACTGCTGCGCAACGCCGTCCGCGTACTGCTGGAGGAGACCCCTCAGGGATTGGATCTCGACGAGGTGCGCAGGCATCTGGAATCAGTGCCGCGCGTGGTCACCGTGCATGATCTGCACGCCAGCACCGTCTCGACCGGCATGCCGATTCTGATGGCGCATGTGGTGGTGGAGAACGGGCTGACCATGCAGGAGGGCGCGGACATCCTCAAGCAGCTGCAGGATTGCCTGCGCGAGCATTTCCCCGTATCCGTGCCGCACACCACCTTCCAACTCGAGCCGGAGGGCTATGACTCCCCTTCCGCCGACAAGATGCATCGCTGACGGGCCTCTCGACCAAACGGGCGCGCTCTGACAGAACGCGGCAAAGCGCAACGGGACAGCCACGGAAAACAGAAAAACGGGACGCCGCGCATCAGGCAGCGTCCCGTTTTCCTATTCGATCTATGACCGTCGGCGAATGAATCAGAAGCCGAACTGGGCGGCGGTCTGCTTCAGGGTCTCGGCGGAGCGGTTCAGGGCAGCGAGCTCGCGATCGGACACCGGAGTGTTGATGGCGGTGTTGACGCCGGAACGGTTGAGCAGTGTCGGCACGGACATGCACACGTCGGAGATGCCGTGGAAGTCGTGCAGCATGGAG
>ERZ808246.854-NODE-854-length-23936-cov-3.968594_pt1 | contig 23936 bp, 14 predicted proteins | sample MGYA00521083_ERZ808246 | MGnify/ENA primary metagenome ERZ808246 (study PRJEB31516, sample SAMN03275577) | gut metagenome | biome: mammalia-associated habitat; material: feces | host: Papio cynocephalus | place: Kenya | collected 2012-07-07 ... | reverse complement strand
CCGGATTTTTCATACCGGAGCTGTATGGATTTGAGATCTCTACACTCTATAGCCAGGCGCTGATGCTGGTGCCGACGCTCCTTACTGCTGTATGTCTGCGCATGAACTGGAGAGAGATTTTTCCGCTGCGCCGTATTCATCTGGGACAGACGGTTCTGGCACTTCTGATGACTGCGGCGGCGTTCCCGGCTGGGAATCTTCTGAATGTCCTCTCGTCGATGCTCACAGGGAACACGGTGGAACAGATGAGCGGGGAGATTGTCAGAAGTCCGATGTGGGAGATGGTGCTTCTGATCGGGCTGATCGGTCCCTTCTGCGAAGAACTGGTCTTTCGTGGGTATCTGTTCCAAAACCTGAAAAGAGGAAACCGGGCTGTCAGTGCAGCGGTTCTTTCGGGACTTCTGTTTGGCCTGTTTCATCTGAATTTTAATCAATTTGTTTATGCGGCGGGAATGGGCATCCTGTTCGCACTGGCGGCGGACGGGAGTCTTTGGGTTCCGGTGCTGATGCATCAGGCGTTCAATACTGCGGAGGTCTGGATGCTGTATCTTCCGGGAAGGAATGCACGGAATGCAGGCGAAGCTGCTGCTCGGGCGGGAGCCGGGGCTGCTTCCTTAGAGAGATTTTCCGTTTCTCTTCCGGAGATGGCGAGATCTGTACTTTGGGCGGCAGTGGGGCTGTGGATGTTCAGCCTGCTCCTGAAACAGATGCGGAAAATTTCCAGGATTTCGGCAGAAGAAGGCCGCGAGGCAGACCGGCCCAAAGAAACCGAAGCCGCGGAAGACAATATGCAGAGAAAAGAGCCGGAAGAAAAAGAGAAAAGACTGCGCTTCTCCGGGCTGGGGATGGCAGGAATCGTGATTGCTGCAGCATACATGATCTTTGCAGAGCTTTTTCTCTACTGAGGTGCCGTGCAGGCTTTTGCTCAGCTGCGGCACAGCTGGAGGGTGCCGTTCCGGCTGCGCTGCGGCCGGAGACTGTCACCGGCCGCAAAATGTTTCGAAGGTATTTGATCTACATTGAAAGCCTCCGGCGCTGAACAGATTACACAAATCATTTCCTGCAGATTTATGGATTTTTTTGCGGCAGTGCTTTAGAATAATTCTTAATGGGGTTGTTACGGAAATGTTTCGCTGGATTTCCAGTCCGGGAAACGAATATCTGAGAAAGAGTGTGGGGGCATGATTTCAAATCAGGTTTTACAGAATACCATTGACGGGATCAAGGACATCTCGCATCTGGATGTCTGTGTGATGGATGCAGGGGGACACGAGGTGGTGTCCACGCAGCCGGTGTTTCGGGAAGCGGCGGCGGCCATCCCGGATTTTGCGGTTTCTCCGGCAGATTCGCAGTCGGCCGGGCCGTTTCAGTTTTTCAAGGTGTTTGATGAGAATCAGCTGGAATACATTCTGGTAGTGAACGGCAGCACCGACAGTACCCTTCTTGTCGGCCGGATGGCGGCTTATCAGATTCAGGGACTTGTCGGTGCATTCAAGGAGCGCTACGACAAGGACAGCTTCATGAAGAACCTTCTGCTGGACAATCTCCTTCTGATTGACATCTACGAGCGTGCGAAGAAGCTGCACATCCAGGCGAACAGTCCCAGGGTGGTCATGCTGGTGGAGACGCAGCGGGACAAAAGTCATGACAAGGATGCACTTATTATTCTGCAGGAAATGGCAGGAGCGGGTTCGAGCGATTTTGTGACGCAGGTGGATGAGAACAATGTCGTCATCATTCACGGTGCGGAGAATGAATATGCGGACGAAGCCATCCGCCGCTATGCGGAGGGACTTCTGGAGTATCTGCAGGGAGCCGGCGTGCAGGATGCCCGGATTGCGTACGGGACTGTGGTCGGAGAGCTGAAGGAGATCAGCCACTCCTACAAGGAAGCCAGAATGGCACTGGATGTGTCACGTATTTTCTTTGAGGAGAAGACCGTGATCGCATACAACCAGCTCGGAATCGGGAGACTGATTTATCAGCTGCCCATTCCGCTGTGCCGGATGTTTATCCGCGAGATTTTCAAGGACAAGCGCCCGGATGAATTTGACGAAGAGACACTGACGACGATCAACAAGTTCTTTGAGAACAATCTGAATGTCTCGGAAACGTCAAGGCAGCTGTTCATTCACCGCAATACACTGGTGTACCGCCTGGATAAGCTCCTCAAGAGCACGGGACTGGACCTTCGTGTGTTCGAGGATGCGATTACCTTTAAGATCGCACTGATGGTTGTGAAGTATATGAAGTACATGGATCAGGAGAATCAGTAATTCATGAGAAGAAATTCGTACAGGCCCGCAGACGATGTGGTAATCTCCCTTCGGAATGTGAGCAAACAGTATTCGAAGGATGCACCCGGTGTCATCGGCGCCAATCTGGAGGTGCGCGAGGGTGAATTTGTATTCATCACAGGAGAGACCGGATCGGGAAAATCTACGCTGCTGAAGATGATCATGCGCCAGCTCCGGCCTACGGACGGTTCCATCGAGGTTCTGGGCTATGATCTGAACCGCATCCGCCACAGCAAGATATCCAAGTTCCGCCGCAACATCGGCATTGTGTTCCAGGACTTCCGCCTTCTGAAGGACCGCGATGTGTATGAGAACGTTGCCTTCGCACAGCGTATCCTGATGGTTCCGAAGAACCAGATGAAGCACAATGTTACGAGTGTTCTTCAGATGGTTGGCATGGCGGACAAGTACAAGCGTCAGGTGACACAGCTCTCCGGAGGAGAGCAGCAGCGTGTCGCGCTCGCACGTGCACTCGTGAATAAGCCGCTCCTTCTTCTTGCCGATGAGCCTACCGGAAACCTGGATCAGGATACGGCCTGGGAAATCATGCAGCTGATTGACCGCGCAAACCGTGAAACCGGAACCACGGTTCTTGTCGTCACGCATGACCGCGGGATCGTGGATCGGATGAACAAGCGCGTGATTGAGATGAAACGGGGCGAGATCATCAGTGATACGGCACAGGAGGTCTATTCCGATTACGAGGAAGAGCAGTACGAGTATCAGGATGTAGATTCGGACGGGTACGATTATTATGAGGATTAGTAATATTTTTTATGCCATCGGACAGAGCTTCCGGAACATGGCGAAGAACAAGGGCTACACGATTGCGTCCATTGCGACGATCTCGGCGTGCCTGTTCATGTTCGGCCTGTTTTTCTCGGTTCTGTTCAACCTACGCTCCATCATGAATACGGCGGAGCAGGGTGTTTCGGTAACGGTGTTCTTTCAGGAGGGAACCACGGAGGATGAGATTCTCCAGCTGAAGGTTGCTGTGGAGGAAAGGCCGGAGGTTTCGAAGGTAGAATATGTTTCGGCGGATCAGGCATGGGAGAGCTTTGCACAGGATTATCTGCAGGGCTACACGGACGGCTTTACAGAGAATCCGCTGGCGGATTCGGCGAACCTGGAAATCTATCTGTCGGATGTATCGAAGCAGGCGGATCTGGTGAGCTATCTGGAGGGCCTGGATCAGGTACGTGAGGTCAATCGCTCGGAGCTGACAGCGGATACGCTGTCCGGCGCGAACACGCTGATTATGTATGCGTCCGTTGCGATTATCGTCATGCTTCTTGTGGTCTCGGTTTTCCTGATCAGCAATACGATTGCCATGGGCATTACCACGCACTGGGAAGAGATTTCTATTATGAAATACATCGGCGCGACGGATCTGTTCGTCCGTGCCCCTTATGTGGTGGAAGGCGTCATGATCGGACTGGTGGGGACCATCATTCCTCTGATCCTGATGTACTGGCTGTACAACAAGGCTGTGGAGATTATCACTGGCAAGTTCTCCATTTTGATGAACTTTATCCAGTTCCGCTCCGTCGGTGAGGTCTTTCATTATCTGCTTCCGGTCTCCCTTCTTCTGGGCGTCGGCATTGGATTTTTCGGAAGTATTATCACGGTAAGGAAGCATTTGCATGTCTGAGAAGAAAGAAAAACGGCAGGAATCCAGAAGAATATTCAGAAAATACACCCGGCAGTGCGCAGTCAGCTGTGCACTGCTTTTTGGCTTTATAACGACGGCACAGCCGCTTTCTTTTGCGGTGCAGGCGGATACAGTCACGGAGGCCTCCATCAAGGAAAAGGAGAACCAGATTGAAAACGCCAAAAAGGAACGGCAGCAGGTTCAGAGCAGCCTCAGCGATCTGAAGAATATGAAGGCCAGTCTGGAAAACAAGAAAGCGGATCTGAATACCTATGTGACGCAGCTGGATTCCAAGCTGACGCAGATTCAGCAGAACATTGACAGCCTGAAGCAGCAGATTGAGGACAAGGAAGCGGACATCACGAAGACCGAGACGGAACTTCAGGAAGCCGAGAACACGCAGCAGAAGCAGTATGAGAATATGAAGAAGCGCTGCCAGTTTATCTACGAGAAGGGGGATACCTACATGATGGAGATTCTCCTGAAGTCCGCAAGCTTCGGTGATCTTCTGAACAAGGCATATTATATTGAACAGCTTTCCAACTATGATCAGAATCTTCTGAGCCGCTACAAGGAGCAGACGAAGCTTGTTGCGGCGACCAAGGAAGCCCTGGAGGAGGAAAAGCAGACACTGGATGACGAGAAGAAGGCGGTAGAGGAGGAAGAAACCAACATGACGGCTCTCATCCAGGAGAAAAAGCAGCAGATTGCGAGCACAGAGTCCGAAATTGCGGAGTCTGCGTCTACCATTGAGGAATATGAAGCCCAGATGAATCAGCAGACCTCTGCCATTGCGGCTCTGGAGGCCTCCGTTGCGGCAGACAAACAGGCTCTTGCCAATCAGCGCAAATACAGCGGCGGTGCGTTCACCTGGCCGGCACCGTCCTATACGTATATCTCTTCGGAATTCGGCTACCGCGTGCATCCGATTTATGGAAGAACGATTTTTCACAGCGGACTGGATATGGCTGCGCCGAGCGGCTCTCCGATTCTGGCCGCGGCAGACGGCGTGGTTGTGGCAGCTACCTATGAATCGTCCATGGGAAATTATGTCATGATCAATCATGGGGACGGCCTGTACACGATTTATATGCATGCAAGTGCCTTGTATGTGTCTGCCGGACAGGAAGTCAGTGCAGGTCAGCAGATTGCAGCAGTTGGCAGTACCGGCAATTCGACGGGACCGCACCTGCATTTTTCCGTGCGGTTGAACGGCTCCTATGTGAGCCCGTGGAATTATCTTGGCAAGTAAGGAAATGAAAATGATAGAAGCAGACAGGAAGGACGAAGAGGTAAAGCAGGAAGAAAACGTAAGGAAGAGCAGGAAGAAACGGAGCGCGGGACTTTTTCTTGGCGGGGCTGTCGCGGGGGCTCTTCTGATGGCGGCGGGACTGAATGCGTTAAGCAGTGGAATGCTGTTTTCAAAGGGACTTCTTTCCGGGCAGACGGTTCGAAAGGTAAATGTCTTGAAACAGCTCATTGATCAGCATTACTACAAGGCGGACGAGGTTACGGATGAGCAGCTGGAAGAGGGACTCTACAAGGGACTTCTGGAATCTCTGGATGATCCGTATTCGGTTTATTACACGCCGGACGAAGTGGAGAAGCTGAATGAAACCATCAGCGGAACCTACACCGGAATCGGCGCGTATGTTTCCAAGGACGCATCGACAGGCTGCCCCAAGATTGCAGGCGTGATTTCGGGAGCGCCTGCGGAAACGGCGGGACTCCAGACGGATGATATTCTCCTTGAAGCAGATGGCGAATCGCTGCAGGATCTGGATCTGGACATGGCGGTCAGCAGAATCCGGGGAGAGAAGGGAACGACGGTTCATCTGACCATCAGCCGGGACGGAAAGAAGCAGGAAGTGGATGTGATGCGGGAGGAGGTCCACTCGGAAACGGCAGCGGGCGAGATGCTCGAAGACGGGATCGGTTATCTTCAGATTGCGGAATTTGACGACGTGACGCCGGATCAGTTCACGGAGGAGCTGAAAAAGCTTCAGGATCAGGGCATGAAGGGCCTTATTCTGGACCTTCGCAACAATCCGGGCGGAACCGTGGAAGCAGTGACATCCGTTGCACAGTACCTGATTCCGGAAGGACTGGTGTTTTATATGCAGTATCCGGACGGCAGCCGCAAGGAATACAAGGCGGATGGAACCGACTGGATCAATCTTCCGATTGCAGTTCTGGTGAATGGGAATTCTGCCAGTGCCTCGGAGATTCTTTCCAGTGCAATTCAGGATTCCGGCGCCGGAACGATCATCGGAACGCAGACCTATGGAAAGGGTGTGGTTCAGACGGTTTACTCTCTGCAGGATGGCACAGAAGTAAAGCTGACGATTTCGGAATACTTTACCAGAAACGGGCATGAAATCAACAAGATCGGCGTAACACCGGATCAGACGGTGGAGTTCGACTCGGAGGAATATCAGAAATCCGGGACAGACAATCAGTTGGAAACGGCAATCGAAACGATTACGGAGAAAATTAAGTAATTTTAAATCCGGAGAACCTGCTGCAGAGAGTAAGGCTATAAGATGGGAAAAGTCCCGCAAAACACAAGAAATTATGTGTTTTGCGGGACTTTTTTTCCTTGATAGCGGGGAGAGAATGCAGCAGAAAAGATGCTGCGGAGACGAAAAGGAAATCGGAAGAGCTGAACGAAAACGATTTACATAAATGACATGGAATGGGCGCTAAACATGTGAGTTACAGTGAAAATAACAGACAAAATAGAAGGGTGGATTTTGGTGGAACCTCACAAAAATATAAGATATGCACAACAAAACAAAAAAACTACTTGATTCCATGTGAAAAATGATCTATAACAAAATCACGAAAACGTTTAAGGGACACAAGGGGTCCTGACAAGCACAAACGGAGGGAAAGAAAATTATGAAGAAAAGGTTAGTAAGCGTTTTACTTGCTTCCACAATGGTGGCTGGCATGGTAGCAGGCTGCGGCAGTACTTCTTCGAGCACCGATACGGCAGCAACGGAGGCGGCAACAGAAGCCGCTGCAGAAGAGACCACAACGGATGATGCAGCAACGGCTGAGACGGAAGCAGCTGCAGAGGAGACTACGGAAGCAGCAGACGAAGGCAAGGTCCTGAACATTCAGTGCTGGAACGAGGAGTTCAAGAGCCGCTTGGAGGATCATTATCCGGGATATGAGAAGGTAGATGACACGACAGGAAAGATCGGCGATGTAACCGTGAAGTTCCACATCACTCCTTCGGATGACAATGCATACCAGAACAATCTGGACAGCATTCTTCCTGGAAATGCGGATGCAGCAGCAGACGACAAGACGGATATCTTCCTGATTGAGGCAGACTACGCACTGAAGTACACGGATGCAGACGCAGATGTTGCTATGAAGCTTTCGGATCTTGGCATCACGGATGCAGATCTCTCCAAGCAGTATCAGTACACCAAGGACGTTGTGACCGATGCAAACGGCGATCTTCGCGGCGCTTCCTGGCAGGCTTGCTCCGCTGGACTGATTTACAACCGTGCAATCGCAAAGGAAGTGCTCGGATCGGATGATCCGGCGGATGTTCAGGAGGCTGTTAAGGACTGGGATACTTTCGGTGCAACAGCAGATACCCTGAAGAAGGCTGGCTACAACATTACCTCTACGGTAAATGATACCTACCGCGTATATTCCAACAACGTATCTGAAAAGTGGGTATCGGATGACGGAAAGGTTCAGATCGACGACAACATCAAGAAGTGGGTGGACGATTCCAAGAAGCTTGTTGATGCGAAGGAAACCACAACGGCTGAGCTTTGGAGCGATGACTGGAGCAAGGGCTTCTTCGAGGATACGCCGGTATTCGCATACTTTGGACCTGCATGGCTGATCAACTTCTCCATGCATGCGGATGAGGAAGGCTCCACTGCAAATGCAGGCGGCTGGGGACTGGTAGAAGGACCTCAGGGCTTCTATTGGGGCGGCACATGGATCTGCGCAGCAACCGGAACCGATAACCCGACTCTTGTAAAGGATATTATCCTGACCATGACCACAGATGATGATGTCATGAAGGATATCGCAGTCAAGGATTCCGACTGTGTCAACAACAAGGACGTGCTTGCAGACCTCGCAGCAGATGATTCCTTCGGAAGTGCAGTTCTTGGCGGACAGAACCCGTATGAGATGCTGGCAGCCGGCGCTGAGAAGGTTGATATGAGCAATATCTCCATCTATGATCAGGGCTGCAATGAAGAGTTCCAGGGTGCAATGAAGAACTACTTCGACGGCAACGCTTCCTATGATGAAGCTCTTGCACAGTTCAAGAAGGCAATCGTTGAGAAGTATCCTGAGCTGACCACGGACTGATCCTGAAGTAGTCGGAACAGAAATACGAGAAATACAGATTGACGAAAAGCGCCTGTCCGGTATGGCCGGGCAGGCGCTGTTTTCCTGAATTTCAGTTCCTTCTCCGGGCTTCTGCATGAGGGGGAAGATAGAAGAGTTTTCCGCAGAAACGCGGAGCAGGTACTGAAATAACAAGGGGAGGGCAATGATGGAAAAGAAAGACAACAAAACGGTAGTTTTGAAATCCAACAATGTGACAAAGGTGAACCGGTGGGGCTATATCTTCCTGATTCCGTTCTTTGTTACCTTTGTCATCTTCCAGCTGATTCCGCTGGTATCCACCATTTACAACAGCTTTTTTGAGAATTATATGTCCGGTCTGAAGAAGATCGGCCCGAATTTTGTCGGGCTGAAGAATTACATCAGCCTGATTCAGACCGGGGATCTCGGAACCTATACTGCCAATACCCTGATCATGTGGGTCATGGGCTTTGTCCCGCAGATCATCGTTTCGCTTCTTCTGGGTGCATGGTTTACCAATCCGCAGCTTCGTCTGAAGGGACAGCGGTTTTTTAAGACAGTGATCTATCTGCCCAACCTGATCATGGCTTCGGCGTTTGCCATGCTGTTCTTTACCTTGTTTGCAGATTCCGGTCCGGTCAACTCCATCCTGATGCAGATGGGAATTCTCAAGGAGCAGTACAGCTTCATGTCTCATGTATGGAGTGTGCGTACCTTGGTGGCCTTTATGAATTTCCTGATGTGGTTCGGCAATACGACGATCCTCCTGATGGCAGGAATGATGGGAATTGATCAGAGCCTGTTCGAGGCGGCTGAGGTTGACGGGGCAACGTCAAACCAGATCTTCTTCAAGATTACGCTCCCGCTTCTTCGTCCGATTCTGGTATACGTGATGATTACCTCCCTGATCGGCGGCCTGCAGATGTTCGATGTTCCGCAGATCCTGACCAACGGAAGCGGTGATCCGATGCGGTCCTCCATGACACTGATCATGTATCTGAACAAGCATCTGTACAGCAAGAACTATGGCATGGCCGGCGCACTTTCTGTCATGCTGTTCATCATCACCGGTATCCTGAGCCTGATTGTATTCAAGTTCACGAATGCTAAGGAAGTCAAGTAAGGGGGAGAAGACGATGGCAAAGAATATGAAAAATAATCCTGCGGCCATGGACGAGCGGAATACTTCCAGCCTGAAAGCAAGAAGAACAGGCTGCTACATCGTCCTGATTCTGATCTCGTTTATCTGCCTGTTCTGGTTCTATGTGCTGTTCATCAACGCAACGAGAAGCAATTCCCAGCTGGCGAAGGGCTTTACAGCAATTCCGAGCACCTATCTTCTGACGAACCTGGACAATTTGTTCAAGGGAACACTGCCGGTTATCTCGGGCCTTCTTAATTCACTGTTCGTGGCAACCTGCACGGCAGTTCTTGCGACCTACTTCTCGACGATGACGGCGTACGCCATTCACGCGTATGATTTCAAGCTCCGGAAGGCGATGTTCACGTTCATTTTGGCGGTTATGATGATTCCGACACAGGTTACGGCACTGGGCTTCATTCAGCTGATGACAAAGATGAACCTGATGGACAATTTCGTCCCGCTGATTGTTCCGGCGATTGCATCTCCTGCGGTGTTCTTCTACATGAAGCAATATATGGATTCGGTGCTGTCAAAGTCTCTGATCGAGGCAGCGAGAATTGACGGAGCCGGTGAATTCCATACCTTTAACAGTATTGTTCTTCCTTTGATGAAGCCGGCAATTGCCGTGCAGGCAATTTTCTCCTTTGTGGCAAGCTGGAACAATTACTTTACTCCGGCCCTGATTTTGCATAAGGATACGATGAAGACCCTCCCGATCCTGATCGCACAGCTGCGTGCCGCAGACTGGCTGAAGTTTGATATGGGCCAGGTGTACGCGATGATAGCATTCTCGATTTTCCCAGTCATCATTGTCTACCTGTTTCTCTCGAAGAACATTGTCGGAGGCGTGATGATGGGCGGTGTCAAGGAATAACGGAACGTTCGGATTCCTTGCACAGGCTGTCTCCCGGAAGCTTTCATCGGAAGGGACAGACAGCGGTAAAATACGGCATCCTCTAACTCTTTATGCGAATCCCGCAGCGTGCAAATGCGTTGCGGGATTCCGGCGTTTATGGAATAATGAAACGTGAAAGTGGCAGATTTTAAGGAAAATCAGCCACATGTGGTAAGACTGTTGATGTACAGAAGCTGCGGAGAAAGCCGCAGAAAAGGGGGCACAAATGGGACTTTTGCAGGTAGGAGTCGGCGCAGCATCTTCCGTATTGTCGGATCAGTGGAGAGAGTATTTTTACTGCTCCTCACTGGATGAGAAGACGCTGGCTGTCAAGGGTGAGAAAAGGAAGCAGGCGCGCTCCCGCAATAATGGAAGTGATAATGTCATTACTGACGGCTCTATCGTCGCGGTCAATGACGGACAGTGTATGATGATCGTGGAGCAAGGCAAGATTGTAGAGCTCTGCGCAGAGCCCGGTGAGTTTGTTTACGACAGCAAGACTTCACCGTCTCTGTTTACCGGCGGCCTGCGGAAGGGAATCCAGGACTCCTTCCAGACCTGGACCAAACGTGTCGGGTTTGGCGGAGACACCGGCGTGGATCAGAGAGTCTATTATTTTAATACCAAGGAAATCATCGGCAATAAATACGGGACGGCGAATCCGGTTCCGTTCCGTGTAGTGGATGCCAACATCGGGCTGGATGTGGATATCTCCATTACGTGCTTCGGCGAGTATGCATACCGGATTCAGGACCCGATTTTGTTCTACAAGAACATCTGCGGCAACGTGGACAGCGCATATACGAGAGACAAGATTGATTCCCAGCTCAAGTCAGAGCTTCTGACAGCTCTGCAGCCCGCATTTGCAGAGATTTCCGAGAAAGGTGTCCGCTACAGTGCGGTCCCGGCTCATGCGGACGATCTGGCGGAGGCATTGAATCATGTTTTGTCGGATTCCTGGGGCAAGACTTATGGAATTGCCATCTCTTCGTTCGGTGTTTCCAGCATCAAGGCAAGCGAAGAAGATGAGAAGATGATCAAGGAGCTGCAGCGCAATGCCGTGTATCGGAATCCGAACATGGCGGCTGCAACGCTGACTGCAGCACAGGCGCAGGCGATGCAGGATGCGGCGAAAAATACAAACGGCGCGATGATGGGCTTTGCCGGAATGAATATGGCACAGCAGGCAGGCGGAATCAATGCGGGACAGCTCTATCAGATGGGAGCACAGCAGACAGCGTCAGCACAGCAGCCTGCTCCCCAGATGCAGCCCGCATCAGCCGTCTGGACCTGCCCTTCGTGCGGACAGACCGGCAACACCGGGAAGTTCTGCGGCAACTGCGGAAGTCCGAAGCCTGCGGCGGACGGCCCCTGGACCTGCCCTTCGTGCGGACAGACTGGCAACACCGGGAAGTTCTGCCAGAACTGCGGAAAGCCCAGAGGATAAGGGGGAGCGGATGGCACAGCAGGTTACCAGTTATATCTGCCCGAACTGCGGCGGACCGGTGCATTTTGATGCGACGAGCGGCAGGGTGAAGTGTGATTACTGCGACAGTATCTTCACAATTGAGGAAGTGAAGAAGTACTACGAAGAGAAGAACCGGAAGGCGAAAGAGGCAGCCGGGGAGGTGGAGAAGAGCTCTGCGGAACCGGGAGCGGAAGCGCTCGGAGCTTCGGCACCGAATGTCGAGACCGCAGCCGGGGACGGCTGGGGCGGCGATGCTTCAAAGCTGAAGGTTTATCACTGCGGAAACTGCGGCGCGGAGCTGATTACGGATGAAACGACCGCGGCGACAACCTGCCCATACTGTGGGAACCCGACGGTCATTCCGGGACAGTTTTCTGTGGGCCGCAGACCGGATTATGTCATTCCGTTTGCCTGCGAGAAGGAACAGGCGCTTCAGAAGCTTCAAGAGTATTACAAAGGGAAAAAGCTTCTTCCGAAATCCTTTACTTCCGGAAATCACCTGAAGGAGATCAAAGGGGTCTATGTTCCGTACTGGCTGTTCAGCGGAAGTGTGGACGCAGATATGACCTTTGAGTGCGGAAAGAGCACGACAACGCGGGAGGGAGACTTTGATGTCACAAGGACCCGGCTGTATCGTGTGCACCGCGCGGGAACCATGACCTTTGAGAAGATTCCCTGTGATGCCTCCAGCAGCATGCCGGACGATCTGATGGATTCTGTGGAGCCCTATGATTACAAAAGCCTGCGTAAATTCGAGCTGGAATACCTTCCTGGCTTTCTTGCCAACAAGTATGATGTCGAGCAGAAGGCTGTCCAGAGGAAGGCGGATGAGCGGGCGGCTGAAACGGCCTGTGACGAGCTGAAAAGCAGCATCTCCGGCTATGATCGCATTGATGAGAAGAGCCGCAGCACGAAGATACGCCGGGGCAGGACGGACTATGCGCTGATGCCGGTATGGCTTCTCTACACGAAATGGAATGATCAGGATTTTCTGTTTGCTATGAACGGACAGACGCAGAAGATGACAGGAAACCTTCCGATTGCACCGGGGAAGGCAGCTGCCTGGTTCGCGGGCGTTAGCGCGGTGGTTTTTGCATTTCTGGCAGCGGTGATGTTTCTGATGACAGATTCGGGAAGCAGCGGGACCTCACTTCTGGTATCGCTTGTTCTTGCACTGATTGTGGGCGGAATTACTGTTGGAATCATGGCGGGACAGATGAAACCGGTCATGGCAGCGACGCACGCACAGCAGTATCTGAAGCGGGATCAGTCGAAAATACTGGTTCGCACGGACGATTATATTCGGACGGTTGAAACCCGAACACCGGTCAGTCGTGAAGAGAACCGCCCAGGCATTGCAGGAAGAAAATAAAGAATATTAGATGCAGCATGAATAATACAGGGAAAAAGAGAATAGGTTTTCTGATGAATCAGACGGCATCCAGCTACACTGGTGCTCTCTTTTGCGGAGCGCAGAAGGCAGCAAAGGAGCAGAATGTGGATCTGTATGTGTTTTCGGGATCCCTGGAGCAGACGCCGAGCAGCAGTGATCTGGACCGCACCGCGTTTCAAAGAAATGTTCTGTATGAATACAGCCTGAAGCTGGATCTGGATGCGGTTGTGATTGCCTATGACGGCGTCAAGCAGAGCAGCGAGCCCAAAGCCTTTGCCCGCTATCTGGAGAGGGCAGAGCAGATTCCGTGTGTCTTTATGGAGACGGAAATTCCGGGGAAACGCTGCATTCAGTCGGATCAGAAAAGCTCAGTCCGCTGCATCCTGGAGCATATGCTGAAGGAGCATGGACTGCGAAAAATCGGGTGTCTTCGGGGACCGGTCGGTTCGCCGGATGCAGATGTCCGTTACCACGTTTATGAGCAGTTCATGAAAGAGAACAACCTGGATTTTGCGGAGGATTACACCGTGACGGGGACATTTGCCGGAGAATCCGGGGACAATGTCCGGATTCTTCTCCGGAATCATCCGGACCTGGAGGCAGTGGTCTGCTGCAACGATCTGGTGGCAATGCGGGCAGAAGAGGTTCTGTGGGAAATGGGACGCCGCCCCGGTGTGGATATTGCAGTAGCAGGCTGCGACAATGTGGAGGCAGCTTCGCGGTGCAATCCACCGCTTACCACGATAGAGATGGATGTCAGCTCCATCGGATATTATGGAGTAGAGGAGGCCATCCGACTTTTGAATGGAGAACCGCAGCAGGTTCGCTATGTCCCGAGCCGGGTGATCTTCCGTGAATCCTGCGGATGTCCCCCGCAGCCGCAGGAGAAGAGGGAACCGGATTACTGGAGCCGCATGGCGGGACGCTATGAGAAACGGCTTTCGGAATTCGGGGCCAACGCGTTAATTGCGGCGACTCTGACGGATGCGGCACTCGGGCAGACGACGGTAAACCGGGAGGTTTTAAGCCGGGTTGCGGAAGGCCTGCGGGAGATGAAGATTGACAACGGCGTGCTTCTTCTTTTTCCGGAGCCGATCCCAATCTATGACGGGAAGGGTAATTTTAACTGTGCGGCGCAGGCACAGCAGACTCTGCGCTTTCACGAAGGAGAAGTGATCATCCGGCAGCCCTGGGAGAGCCCGTATCTTTCAATGGAAGAGATTCTGCAGAATGTATTCGGCTACGGGGGAAGGGCGAAGTCGCGGATGGTTTTCGTGCTTCAGTGCGAGCAGGATCAGTTCGGATTATTCATCTGCCGCGGTGATGTCGAGGAAATGGCCAATCTGTACATGGCGTGCTATCAGCTTGGAAGCATGCTGAAGTTTATTTCGCTTCAGGCACAGCACTACCGGATGGAAGAAGAACTGCACGGTGCAGTCAGGACCATAACGGAGAAGAATAACATCCTGAAGAAGCTGTCCAACTATGACGCGCTGACTCAGGTCTACAACCGGCGCGGCCTGATTGAGGCGATGCAGGAGGCCGAGGAGAAGCATCATGGTGAGAGGGCAACGCTCCTGTTCATGGATCTGAACAGTCTGAAGCAGATCAATGATCTTTTCGGGCATAATGCGGGAGATTATGCCATTTCCAGCTTCGCAGAGATTCTGAAGGAGGTGCTGCGCAAGGAGGATATCGTCGGCCGTTTCGGAGGAGATGAGTTCATGGCGCTGCTTCTTGGAATGGATTCTATTCAGGAGGAGGAAATTCGGGACCGGATTCAGATCGCTTTTCAGATTTTTAATGAGAAATCGGAGCGACCCTTTTACGTAGAGGCATCCATCGGTTTGTGTTCCTTCCGGATGGGAGACAGCGTCAGCATGGAGGCGCTGTTCGATTCGGCGGATCAGTACCTGTATCTGGATAAGCAGAGAAAGCGCAAGGACGTGCGCAAGAAGCGGTAAGAATTCTGTGTGAGCAGCCGATTTGATGACTGCAAACGAACATACTTTCGAAAAAGAATGGACGAAATCAGGAAACTGCGGTACAGTGATTGTGCCGCAGTTTTCTATGTATCTATGTATAAGTTTGAATGTGATCGCTGATGCGATCGCATTCAAACACGAATTGGTGCCGCCAAGCGGCCCAATTTCGATGATCGCATCGGAGAAAGCCCATTCGGGCATTTCTCCTTGGGGTGCCGAAAAAAAACGCGGCATAGAAAGGTGAGTTTGAAAGTGAAAATACTGTGTCCCGGCAGGTGGGACACTACAGAAAGATAACGCAATGGATCATTTCGTACTACATTCCGAATTTCAGCCGATGGGAGATCAGCCGCAGGCCATCCGCGAGCTGGTCAAGGGATTTCAGGAGGGGAATCAGTTTGAGACACTTCTTGGAGTCACGGGTTCGGGCAAGACCTTTACCATGGCCAATGTGATTCAGGCGCTGAACAAGCCGACGCTGATCATTTCTCATAACAAGACGCTGGCGGGACAACTCTATGGAGAGATGAAGGAATTTTTTCCGGAGAATGCGGTGGAATACTTTGTCTCCTACTATGACTATTACCAGCCGGAGGCCTATGTGCCGCAGACAGACACGTACATTGCCAAGGATTCGGCGATCAATGACGAGATTGACAAGCTGAGGCTTTCAGCGACTGCATCCCTGTCTGAGCGGAGGGATGTGATCGTTGTCGCCAGTGTTTCCTGTATCTATGGACTGGGCTCGCCAGACGAATTCAAAGGTATGTCCATTTCACTTCGCCCGGGGATGCAGAAGGACCGCGACGATGTCATCCGCGATCTGATCGCTATCCAGTACAAGCGCAACGATCAGAGTCTGGAGCGCTGCAATTTCCGGGTTCATGGGGATACAATTGAGATTTATCCCGCGCAGGGAAGCGAATATCTGATCCGCGTGGAATTCTTCGGGGATGAGATTGACAGAATCTGCGAGGTGGAGATTGTGACGGGACGCGTGCACGCGAGTCTGGAGCACGTCATGATTTATCCGGCTTCCCACTATGTGGTTCCTCAGGAGAAGATCAATCTTGCCTGCGAGAACATTGAAAAGGAGCTGGAGGAGCGGGTCCGCTATTTCAAGGGAGAGGACAAGCTGATTGAAGCGCAGCGGATCTCGGAGCGGACGAACTTTGATATTGAGATGATGCGGGAGACCGGCTTCTGCTCCGGTATTGAGAACTATTCCAGGCATCTGAATTTCATGCCGCCGGGAGCAGAGCCACTGACACTGATGGACTTTTTTCCGGATGATTATCTGATTATTGTGGATGAGTCGCACATGACGATCCCGCAGATCGGCGCGATGTACCACGGAGACCGGAATCGGAAGATGACACTGGTGGACTATGGATTCCGTCTGCCGTCCGCACTGGACAACCGGCCGCTGAATTTCGGGGAATTCGAGCAGAAGATTGACCAAATGCTGTTCTGTTCGGCGACGCCGGGCAAATACGAAGAGGAGCATGAGCTCCTTCGTGCGGAACAGGTGATCCGGCCGACAGGGCTTCTGGATCCGGAAATCGACGTACGTCCGGTGGAAGGGCAGATTGATGACCTCATTGGAGAGATCCGGAAGGAAGTGGAGCGTGGGAACAAGATTCTTGTGACCACCCTGACGAAGAAGATGGCGGAGGACCTGACGGACTATCTTGCGGAAGCAGGAATCCGCGTGCGCTACCTGCATTCGGACATCGATACGCTCGAGCGCTCGGAAATCATCCGGGATATGCGTCTGGACGTATTTGATGTGCTGGTGGGAATCAACCTTCTGCGTGAGGGACTGGACATTCCGGAAATTTCGCTTGTAGCGATTCTGGATGCGGACAAGGAAGGATTCCTTCGATCGGAGACCTCGCTGGTTCAGACAATCGGACGTGCGGCCCGCAACGCGGATGGACATGTCGTGATGTATGCGGACACCATCACCGATTCCATGCGAAGAGCAATTGACGAAACGAAGCGCAGACGCGCGATTCAGGAGGCCTATAACAAGAAGCATGGCATTACACCGCAGACCATCCGGAAGGCGGTGCGTGACCTGATCGCTATTTCGAAGGAAGTGACCAGCGAGCAGGCAAAGTTCGAGAAGGATCCGGAGTCCATGTCGCAGAAGGAACTGGAGAATCTGATCAAGAAGACAGAGAAGCAGATGCGCAAGGCTGCAGCGGATTTGAACTTTGAGGCGGCCGCAGAGCTTCGTGACCAGATGACGGAGCTGAAGAAGCATTTGCTGGAGCTGACCGGTGGAAAGTGAGAGACAAAGGAGCATTATGGCAGTAAAAATCAGGAAACCGGACTATTGGCCCACGTTGAAGGAGGCAGAGCTTTTGGCGCAGGGACAGAAGAAATATGATGAGAAGCGGCGCAGCCAATTGCGCGCGGAGGACTGTATCCGGATCACGGGTGCCCGGGAACACAATCTGAAGAATATTGATGTTACAATTCCGCGGAATGAGTTGGTGGTTCTGACCGGCCTGTCCGGATCAGGAAAATCCAGTCTTGCCTTTGATACTATCTATGCAGAAGGCCAGCGGCGCTACATGGAGTCCCTGTCTTCGTACGCAAGACAGTTCCTCGGTCAGATGGAGAAGCCGGAGGTGGATCAGATCGAGGGCCTTTCGCCGGCCATTTCCATTGATCAGAAATCCACGAACCGCAATCCCAGATCTACCGTGGGAACGGTGACGGAAATCTATGATTATTTTCGTCTCCTGTATGCACGCATCGGAATTCCGCACTGCCCGGAGTGCGGACAAGTGATCGAGAAACAGACGGTGGATCAGATGGTGGACCGCGTGAAGTGCCTTCCGGAGGGGACGAAGATCCTGGTGCTCTCTCCCGTGGTCCGCGGCAAGAAGGGGCGGCACGAGAAGGTTCTGGAGAGAGCAAGAAGGGGTGGATATGTCCGCGTCCGCGTGGACGGAAGCCAGTACGATCTTTCCGGGGAGGAGATCCAGCTGGACAAGAATATCAAGCACAGCATTGAGATCATTGTGGATCGGCTGGTAGTTCGGGACGGCATGGACCGGCGCCTGGCGGATTCGCTGGAGAATGCGCTGGAGCTCGCCGACGGGCTGGCGCAGATTCAGGTGGTGGATGGAGAACTTCTGCAGTTTTCGCAGAATTTTGCATGCCCGGACTGTGGGATCAGCATTCCGGAGATCGAGCCGAGAAGCTTTTCCTTCAACAACCCCTTTGGCGCTTGCCCGGGATGTGCTGGTATCGGCTATAAGATGGAATTCGATTCAGATCTGATGATTCCGGACAAGAGCAAGTCCATCAATGAAGGGGCCATCGCCGTGACTGGCTGGCAGAGCTGCATGAAGGACGGCAACTGGACCAATGCAACGCTGGTGGGACTTGCGAAGAAATTTGGATTTGACCTGAATACTCCCTGGAAGGACCTTTCGGAGAAAGCGAAGGATGTCCTTTTGAACGGTTCGCCGGAAGAGTTCGAGATCATGTACAAGAGTCAGTCCAGCGTCAGCAAAGTAACCTATCGCATCACGTTTGAGGGACTGATGGAGAATACCTACCGCCGCTACAAGGAGACCGGAGAGCGGATGCGCCAGGAATATGAGCAGTTCATGCGCATCAGCCCCTGCAAGGTTTGCGGAGGGAAGCGGCTGAAGAAGGAATCGCTGGCGGTGACGGTCGGCGGGCGCAACATCTATGATGTCACCTGCCTGTCGATTCGCGACCTGCTTGACTTCGTACAGAATCTGGAGCTTTCGCCGCAGCAGCAGATGATCGGCGAACAGATTTTAAAGGAGATCCGGAATCGTGTTTCGTTCCTCAGTAATGTCGGCCTGGACTATCTGTCTTTGTCACGGGCGACGGCAACGCTTTCGGGCGGTGAGGCGCAGAGAATCCGTCTGGCGACGCAGATCGGCTCGGGCCTTGTAGGTGTCTGCTATATTCTGGATGAGCCGTCGATCGGTCTGCATCAGAGAGACAACGACAAGCTTCTCAGGACCTTGAAGAATCTGCGCGATATGGGAAACACGGTCATTGTCGTGGAACACGATGAGGATACGATGCGTGCGGCGGATTATATTGTGGATATCGGACCGGGAGCCGGATCGCACGGCGGAGAGGTAGTCGCCTGCGGAACGGCAGAGGAAATCATGCGTAATCCTGCCTCCGTTACCGGCCAGTACCTGTCCGGGCAGAAATTCGTCCCGGTTCCGGCGGTCCGAAGAAAACCAACCGGATGGCTTACCGTGCGCGGCGCGGCGATGAACAATCTGAAGCACATTGACGTGAGCTTCCCTCTGGGGGTTCTGTGTCTGGTGACCGGCGTTTCAGGATCGGGAAAAAGCTCGCTTGTCAATGAGATTCTGTACAACCAGCTGGCAAGGGATCTGAACCGCGCGAGAACCATTGCGGGGCCGCACGACGGCATTGAAGGAGAGGAGCAGCTGGACAAGGTGATCAATATTGACCAGTCTCCCATCGGAAGAACGCCGCGCTCCAATCCGGCAACCTACACGGGGGTTTTTGACATCATACGGGATCTGTTCGCCGGGACGCAGGATGCCAAGGCCAAGGGATACTCCAAGGGCCGTTTTTCTTTCAATGTAAAGGGCGGGCGGTGCGAGGCCTGCTCCGGAGACGGCATCATCAAAATTGAGATGCATTTCCTGCCGGATGTTTATGTCCCTTGCGAAGTGTGCGGAGGAAAGCGTTATAACCGCGAGACGCTGGAAGTGAAGTACAAGGGGAAGAGCATCTATGATGTCCTGGACATGACGATTGAGGAGGCGGTGCATTTCTTTGAAAATGTTCCGGCTGTTCGTGACAAGATTCAGACGCTGTATGATGTGGGACTTGGTTATGTGAAACTGGGACAGCCCAGCACGGAGCTTTCGGGCGGCGAGGCACAGCGCATCAAGCTGGCTGCGGAGCTTTCGCGCAGATCCACCGGCAGGACCATCTACATTCTGGACGAGCCCACGACCGGACTGCACTTTGAGGATGTCCGGAAGCTGACGCAGATTCTGCAGAAGCTTGTGGATGGCGGCAACAGCGTGGTGGTGATCGAACACAATCTGGATGTCATCAAGACGGCGGACTATATCATTGACATGGGACCGGAAGGCGGAGACGGCGGCGGAGAAGTGGTTGCCTGCGGAACACCGGAGGAAATCGCGAAGGCACGCTGGTCCTATACCGGATATTATGTCAACAAGATGCTGGAACAGGGAAAATATCTTTGAAAACTACAGGGCCGTAGTCTATACTTAAGGAGATGCCGGTAAACGGCACCTCCTTTTCGGCTTGTACGGGAATTGACAGAATGATTTCCCGGAGCGAAGGGATTGACACCAGTGATGGAGTTGACGGGAACATTCAGGAAGAGAATTGCGGCAGTCTCCCGGGAGACTGCGTGAATCGGATAGAGATAGGGGTTTATTACATGGCACTGCAGCATTCAGATATCGGAATTGATCTGGGCACCGCCAGCGTACTGGTATACATCCGGGGACGCGGCGTCGTTCTGAAGGAGCCCTCCGTTGTAGCATTTGACCGTGATACGAACAAAATCAAGGCAATCGGTGAGGACGCCCGCCTGATGCTGGGCCGTACGCCCGGCAACATTGTGGCAGTTCGTCCGCTTCGTCAGGGTGTCATCTCGGACTATACCGTCACCGAGAAGATGATGAAGTATTTCATCCAGAAGGCAGTCGGAAAGAGAACCTTCCGCAAGCCCAGAATCGCAGTCTGCGTACCGAGCCAGGTGACTGAGGTTGAGAAGAAGGCAGTAGAGGATGCAACCTTCCAGGCAGGAGCACGCGAGGTTTATATCATTGAGGAGCCGATTGCAGCGGCAATCGGTGCCGGTATTGACATTTCCAAGCCCTGTGGAAACATGGTTGTTGACATCGGCGGCGGAACAACGGATATTGCTGTCATTTCTCTCGGCGGAACGGTTGTCAGCACCTCCATCAAGATCGCTGGCGATGACTTCGACGATGCACTGGTCCGCTACATGCGCAAGAAGTATAACCTTCTGGTTGGCGAGCGCACCGCAGAGGATATCAAGATCAAGATCGGCAGCTGCTATCCGACAGTGGAGGAAGATTACATTGAAGTTCGCGGCCGTAACCTGGTGACGGGACTTCCCCGGACAATCAAGGTTTCTTCTGGAGAGACGGAGGAGGCACTGAAGGAATCCACGAACCAGATCGTGGAGGCAATTCACAGTGTTCTGGAGAAGACACCGCCGGAGCTTGCGGCAGACATCGCGGATCGCGGCATTGTCCTGACGGGCGGCGGCTCCCTTTTGAATGGCCTGGAGGACCTGATCACGAGCAAGACCGGCATCAGTGCCGTGACGGCAGAGGATCCGATGACGGCAGTGGCCATCGGCACAGGTAAATATGTGGAATTCATTGCGGGAGAGAGCACCATCGAGGCGTGATCCTGCTGCTTTGGACCGGACGGAAGCCTTCCGTCCGGTTTTCCTTTCTTCTGGCTCATCTGAACGATCTGATCTACTCATGGAAAATATTAAAGGATACATTTCATCGGTTATTTATCGGAACAAGGACAATCTGTATACGGTTTTTGAGGTCTGTGACGAGGGCGAGCAGATCACCTGCACGGGGTATCCTCCGGCAATTTCAGAGGGAGAAAGCGTGGAACTGGAGGGAGAGGTGGTCACCCATCCGGTATACGGCGAGCAGTTTAAGGTCAGGGAGTACCGCGTCGTGGAGCCGGAGGGAGCACAGGCGGTGTACCGCTATCTTGCCTCAGGAGCCATCAAAGGGATCGGGGAGACGCTTGCGGCCCGGATCGTGAAGAAATTCGGTGAGGATACCATGCACATTCTGGACGAAGAGCCGGAGCGGCTGGCTGAAGTCAAGGGAATCAGTGAGCGAATCGCCCGGGAGATTTCGGTGCAGCTTGCCGAGAAGAAAGACATCCGGGATGCCATGATTTACCTGCAGCAGTACGGAATCGGCGGGAGAAAGGCTCTGAAAATCTGGGAGACCTACGGCGAGAATATGTACGCGGTTCTGAAGGAGAACCCGTACCGGCTTGCAGAGGACATCACGGGAATCGGCTTTTCCACGGCGGATGAGATTGCAAAGAAGAGCGGCATTCGGCTGGATTCCGACTACCGGATCCGGAGCGGCATCCAGTATGTCCTGTCGGGGAGCCTTCAGGAAGGAAGCAGCTATCTGCCGGAGTCTGCGCTTTTGTGGAAGGCCGAGGAGCTTCTGCATGTTCCGGGAGAGGTGATTGCGATTCAGCTTCAGAATCTTGTGCTGGATCGGAAGATTCGGATTCGGGTGCCGGAAGAGGATGGCGGAACTGGGAACGACAGCGATCCGCAGGTGTTCTCTTCCTATGCATATGGCCTGGAGCAGAATATTGCGCGGCGTCTTATGGAGCTGGACAGCGTGGAAGTGAAGAGCTTCACGGAAGAGGAAATTCTTCTGCGGATCCGTCATATCGAGGAGAAGGAGGATCTTCATCTGGATGATCTGCAGAGAAAGGCTGTGGAGCTTGCTGTGACAAGGGGTGTCCTTCTGATCAGCGGCGGCCCTGGAACAGGAAAAACGACGACAATTAATGCGATCATCCGTTTTTTTCTCGCAGATGTGAAGTCCGTACTCCTGGCGGCCCCGACCGGGCGCGCGGCGAAGAGAATGACGGAGGCGACGGGATACGAAGCGGCGACAATTCACCGCCTCCTGGGCTACAAGTCGATGGGAGAAGAGAATGCGGAGGAGAGTCGGGGGACTGGCGAAGAATTCTGGCGCTTTGACAAAGACCCGGACAATCCGCTGGAGGCGGATGCAGTGATCATTGATGAGATGTCGATGGTAGACCTGTTTCTGTTCCATGCGCTTCTTCGCGCGATCCGTCCGGGAACCCGGCTGATTATGGTGGGAGATATTCACCAGCTTCCCAGCGTCGGACCGGGAAGAGTCCTTCGGGATCTGATGGAATCGGGAGCCTTTTGCTCCATTACGCTTCAGAAGATTTTCCGGCAGGCCCAGCAGAGTGACATCGTCATGAACGCACACCGGATTCTGCAAGGAGAGCCGCTGGATCTGGACAATCATTCCAGGGATTTTTTCTTTCTTGAAAGGAAGGATCCACAGGTGATTTATAAGCACATTGTGATGCTGATGCAGCAGATGCTGCCAAAGTATGTGCAGGGGACACGGGATGACATACAGGTGCTGACTCCGATGCGGAAAGGGGCACTTGGCTGTATCCGGCTGAATGAAGTACTGCAGAGTGTCCTCAACCCGGCGGCAGCGGGCAAAAAGGAGACAAGAGCCCACGACCAGGTTTTCCGGGTGGGGGATAAGGTGATGCAGACACGCAACAACTATCAGATGGAATGGGAAATTCCGGGGAATTTTGGTATGCCGATCGAGAAGGGAACCGGCGTATTTAACGGAGATTTTGGCGTGATTGCGGATGTGGACATGGAGAGCGCGGAACTGGTGGTTCGCTTTGACGAGGATAAGGTTGTCCATTATCCGTTCACACAGTTGGATGATCTGGAGCTGGCCTATGCGATCACTGTGCATAAATCGCAGGGATCGGAATATCCGGCAGTGATCCTGCCTCTTCTTACGGGGCCGTCCGGCCTGTTCAACCGGAATCTTCTGTACACCGCGATTACGCGGGCGAGAAAATGTGTTGTGATCCTCGGAGAGCGGGAGACTGTTGCCAGAATGGAGCAG
>ERZ808246.852-NODE-852-length-24009-cov-4.810637_pt1 | contig 24009 bp, 19 predicted proteins | sample MGYA00521083_ERZ808246 | MGnify/ENA primary metagenome ERZ808246 (study PRJEB31516, sample SAMN03275577) | gut metagenome | biome: mammalia-associated habitat; material: feces | host: Papio cynocephalus | place: Kenya | collected 2012-07-07 ... | reverse complement strand
TCACAAGCAAGTTAATATTTAATTCCTGTCTAAACTTTGGGGTTCACTTCATTTTTTCTATGTTAGAAAAGGAGAAGCGACATGCACAGACTTTGCCTCTTTTCCGGCGGCTTTGCCGCAGCTGCAGCGGGGTATCTCTGGCTGCTGCACGGCGCGCCGTGGGCGGTAATTGCTGCGGCGGCAGGGCTCTGTGCGCTGCTTTTTGCGCTGCGGACGAAGGTTACGCGCTGCGCGGGCATCTTCCTGCTTGGCTTCCTTGTCGGGCTTGGCTGGTGCCGGGGCTATGAGGCGCTGCGGCTGCAGCCGCTGGAGCAGTATGACGGGCGGACGCTTCTCATCGCCGCGCAGGCGCAGGACGGCGCGCAGAAGACGGCCTACGGCTTTTCGGTCGACGCGCGCGTGCAGCTCGGCGGGCGCAGCTATCCGGCGGTTTTGTACTTTGACGAGGCCGACGGCACGATCGAACCGGGCGACTGGCTGCAGTGCGAAGCAAAGCTGACGGACGCGCGGCAGAAGCTCGAGCGCGGAAATGTCTACGATTCCTCCCGCGGCGTTCTTTTGTCTGCCGGCTGCCGCGGGACGCTGCATGTCTCGCCGGGGAGCGCGCCGGTGTCCGTATGGCCGGCCGTGCTTGCAGGAAGGCTCCGGACGGCGATCGGCGCGGCCTTCCCGGCGGATACCGCGGGATTTTTGCAGGCTCTGCTGCTGGGCGATAAGACGGCGCTGCCCTACGCGGAGCGGAACGAGCTGTCCATCGCCGGAATTTATCACGCCGTCGCCGTGTCCGGTATGCATGTGTCCGTTCTTCTGGGGATGGTGCTGCTGCTCTGCGGCGGGAACCACCGGCTCGCGGCGGCGCTCGGGATCCCGGTGATCGTGTTTTTCATTCTTATGACCGGCGCGCCCGCGTCCGCCGTGCGCGCGGGCGTGATGCAGACGCTGCTTCTGTGCGCGCCGCTCGTGCGGCGGGAAAACGACCCGCCGACGGCTATCTGCGCGGCGCTGCTGGTGCTGCTGGCGCAGAACCCGTGGTCGCTTTTGAATGTCGGATTGCAGCTGTCATTTGCGTCCACGGCGGGGATCGTCCTGTTTGCAGGCGGCATCTACCGGAGTTTGACCTGCCGCCGCGCGCTGCAGCGGTTTTTGCGGCGGCGGACGATGCTCGCGTGGCTCCTGCGCGCGATGCTTGCCGCGCTCAGCTGCACGGTCGCGTCCATGGTCTTCGCGCTGCCGGTCACGGCGGCGCAGTTTGGCGAATTGTCGCTGGCTGCGCCGGTGGTGAACGTGCTGTGTCTGTGGATGCTTTCCATCGTGTTCAGCGGCGGCATGCTGACGGGGCTTCTGGCGCTCGTTTGGCCGGTGGGCGCGGCGATCCCGGCGTGGCTCCTCAGCTGGCCGGTGCGGCTGGTGCAGACCGTCGTCCATGCGGCGGCGCAGGCGCCGTTCGCGGCACTGTATCTGGATAACGGCTATCTCATCACGGCGGCGGTCTTTCTCTATGGCCTTGCGCTTTTGCTTGCGCTCCGGCCGGGCCGGGTGCGGCTGTGGCAGGCGGCGCTGGCCGCGGTCATAGTTATCGGCTGCTGCATGGGGCTTTCGGGTCTGGATTACCGCCTGCCGGAAATGAGCTTTACCATGCTGGACGTCGGACAGGGGCAGTGCCTGGTGTACCGGGCCGGGGACAGCGTGAACGTCATCGACTGCGGCGGGCAGGAGGATGTGAGCGGCGAGACGGCGGCGCGGTATCTGCTTGCCCGCGGCGTGCGGCAGATCGACCGGCTCATTCTGACGCACGACGACGCCGACCACTGCAACGGCGTCCGGCAGCTTCTGCGCCGGATCCGGGTCGGGACGATCCTGCTTCCGGCAGGGGCGCAGACAGGCGCCGTGCGCGCGCAGCTGCTGCTTGCCGCCGCGCAGGCGGGTGTGCCGGTGCGCGAGGTCGAACGCGACCTTCCGCTGCCTGTTCCGGGCGGAATGCTGACCGTTTTTGCGCCGGTCGGCGACGCAGAGGCGGATAATAACGGACTTTGCGTCTTGGCAGCATGCGAAAAATGTGATATTCTAGTAACCGGCGATTTGCCGGAGCAGGCGGAATACCGGCTGCTTTCCACACATGAGCTGCCGCACGTGACGGTGCTCGTCGCCGGGCATCACGGCGCGAAGACCTCGACCTCGCAGACGCTTCTGCGGGCGGTGCAGCCGCAGGCGGTGCTCATTTCCGCTGGCGCGGACAACCGCTTCGGCCATCCGGCAGCCGAGACGCTCGCGCGTATCCGCCGCGCAGGCGCGGCGGTCTACCGGACAGATCTGTCCGGCACCATTACCATCAGGGGGTAAGCAAATGGCAAGAAGGGCGCTCGACGAAGACGCGGGCGAAGCGCTGCGGCGCTTCAAAACGGATCTCAAAAACGGCTCGCTGGGAACGCTCTATATCATCTGCGGCGAAGAGGCCTTTCTGCGTGACCACTATGTGAACCTCATCACCAAAAAGCTCATCGACGGCCCGGCGGGCGAGTTCAACAGCCACCGCTTTTCCGCGGCGGACTGCACGCCGCAGGCGCTGGCCGACGCGGTCGACGCCATGCCCATGATGGCCGAGCGGACGCTCATCCGGGTGGACGATGTCGACCTGTTCAGGCAGCCGGAGGCGGCGCGCGAACAGTATGCCGCCATTTTATCCGACCTTCCGGACTACTGCTGCGTGCTGTTCGTCTATGATACCGTGGAGTTCAAGTTGGGCGGCACGATGAAAAAGCTGGCGTCCGCTCTCAAAACGCACGCGCAGATCCTGTCCTTCGGCAAGCAGTCGGAGCGGGACTTATGCGCGTGGATCACGCGGCATTTCCGCGCCCACGAAAAGTCGATCACCGACCAGCTGTGCCAGTACCTCATTTTCCGCACGGACGGACTGATGACGACGCTGGCGGGCGAGATCAACAAGATCGCGGCCTATCAGGAAGGGCCGCAGATCACGCGCGGCGCGATCGACGCCGTCGTCATCCCCGCGCTGAACGCGCAGACCTTTGACATCAGTGACGCCGTGGTACGGGCGGATTTTGAGACGGCGCTTTATAAATTGCAGGAGCTGTATGTCATGCAGACCGACCCTATTGCCGTGCTTGGCGCGATCGGCGCGCAGCTGCGGAGATTATTTTACGCGCGCGTGATCCTGTCCGCGGGCGGCGGGCAGAAGGAACTGATGGAGCTGACCGGCCTCAAAAGCTATCCCGCGGGGCTGACCATGACGGCGGCGCGCCGCGTGACGGACGGCTTCTGCCAGAGGGCGGTCGAGCTGGTTCTGCAGACGGACGTCGCCATGAAGACCGGCGCGGACGACCCGGAGCGGCTTCTGGAGCTGCTGATCGTCCAGCTGGCGCAGGAGGCGCGGCATGGATAAAGTGAAGCTCCGGCAGGCCGTCGTGGTCGAGGGCAAATACGACCGGAACACGCTCCTGCAGCTGGTGGATACGGCAGTTTTCGCCACGAACGGCTTTACCGACATGAAAGATCCGGCGCTTTTGCGTCTGCTTCGCCATGCGGCGCAGACGACGGGGCTGATCATTCTGACGGATTCGGACGGCGCTGGCTTTCTCATCCGCAGCACACTCAAGGGGATGCTCCCCAAAGAGGGCGTGCTGCACGCCTATATCCCGGATATCCCCGGCAAGGAGCGGCGCAAGGCCGCACCGGGCAAGGAAGGACTTCTCGGCGTGGAGGGCATGCGACCGGAAATTATTCTGCAGGCGCTGCGCGACGCGGGCGGCACATTTGAAGATGGCTGCGAAAGACCGGCGCGGGAGCCTGTTACCAAGCAGGACTTCTTTGCGCTCGGTCTGTCCGGGAAGCCGGACAGCGCGGCACGGCGCGCCGCGCTCTTAAAGGAACTGGAGCTGCCCGCGCACATGAGCGCGAACGCACTTTTGCAGGCGGTCAATACGCTTTTCTCGCGGGAGGAATTTCTGGCGCGGGTTTCAGCGGAATAGCTGCGTATTTGCACAGGCCAAACGGCTTCCCCCGGGGGAAGCTGGCACGGCGCAAGCCGTGACTGATGAGGGACTGGATGCATCGAATATTTGCTTTGCAGTGTCGATAGTGCCTACTGTCCCTCATCCGGCGCTTCGCGCCACCTTCCCCGGAGGGCAATGTCATCAACTTAAGGATTTCGTCCAACACAAATAAAAAACAGAAGCGGATTTTATCCAGCGAACGGCTTAATTACTCGCGGTTTGGGACGGCAGATTCCTGTCCTACACGCTTAAGTTGATGACATTGCCCCGGAGGGGAAGGCTTTGGACATTCCGCAAGCCAAAACGGCTTCTCTTGGAGGAAGGCTTTTGGAACTCGCAGACTGATATAGAAGAGGGATCACCATGATCGATATTTCCGTAAAAGATCTCGTCAAGAGCTTTGACGCAGATACAAATCTGCTCGACGGCGTCAGCTTTGACGTGCAGGCGGGCGAGCGCGTGGGGCTGCTGGGCCGCAACGGCGCGGGCAAGACCACGCTTTTTAAGATACTGACGGGCGAGCTGGACTATAACTCCGGCGAGGTGCGCTTTGCGCCCGGCCGCAGGGTCGGCCTCATTTCCCAGATCCCGCATTATCCGGCGGGCTACACCGTCGAGGACGTGCTGCGCACGGCCTTCCGGGAGCTGACAGGCATTCAGACCAAAATGCGCCAGCTGGAGCAGCAGATGACAGCGCACCCGGACAAGGCGACGCTTGCCGAGTACGACGCGCTTTCCACGCGCTTTCAGACCGGCGGCGGATATGAGACGGACATGCAGACGGATAAGATCTGCAACGGTCTCGGCATCCCCGCGGCGCAGCGGCAGCAGGAATTTGACAGCCTGTCCGGCGGAGAAAAGACGCGCGTGAATCTTGCGCGGCTGCTGTTGGAAAAGACGGATATCCTCCTGCTCGACGAGCCGACGAACCATCTGGACATGCATGCGGTGGAGTGGCTCGAGGGCTATATTGAAAAATTCCGGGGGACGGTCCTGACCATCTCCCATGACCGGTATTTTCTTGACCGCGTCGTCACGCGTATCGTGGAGCTGCACGACGGCAAGGCGGAGTTTTATTCCGGCAACTATTCGTTCTACGTGCAGGAAAAGCAGGCGCGCTTTGAGCTGCAGCTCAAGCAGTATGAGAAGGAGCAGGCCAAGCTCGGCCAGCTCGGCTTCACGCTCGAGCGCATGAAGGGCTGGGGCATCAACAACCGCACGCTCTACCGCCGCGCCATGTCCATCCAGCACCGCATGGAGCGCATTGAAAAGACCGACAAGCCCACACAGGAGAAGACCATGCGCGCAAGATTTGCCCAGCGGGATTTCTTCGGCGACGAGGTGCTGTCCGTCAAGGGCCTCGGCAAGGCATATGACGGGCGGACGCTGTTTTCGGACGTCGAGCTGCAGGTCGCGGGCGGCGAGCGGATCGCGCTGCTCGGCGACAACGGCACGGGCAAATCCACGTTCCTGAAGATCCTCCTCGGCGAAGAGGCAGGCGCAGGGCACATCAAATTCGGCCCCACAGTCAAGTGGGCGTATCTGCCGCAGATCATCCACTTTGCCCACCCGGAGCGGACGCTCCTTGATACCATGCTCTATGAAAAAAACTGCTCTGTGCAGACGGCGCGCGACCGGCTGGGCGCGTATCTGTTTGAGGGCGAGGATGTGTTCAAGACCGTCGGCTCTCTCTCCGGCGGAGAGCAGAGCCGGCTCCGGCTGTGCATGCTGATGGATGAGAAGATCAACCTGCTGGTGCTTGACGAGCCGACGAACCATCTGGATATCGACTCGCGCGAGTGGCTCGAGGACGCGCTGGAGGACTATGAGGGGACGCTCATCTTCGTCTCCCACGACCGCTATTTCGTCAATAAATTTGCTACCCGCATCTGGGAGCTGGAAAACGGCCATATCCGCGACTATCTCTGCGGCTATGAAAAATACCGCTCCATCAAGGAGAAGGAGGCCATCGCCGCGTCTGTGCCGGAAAGGCCCAAAAAGGAGCACAGGGAAAAGCCGAAGACCTCCGGCAGCAAGATGATCGAAAAAAAGATCCGCACGCTCGAGCGCGAGATCGAAAAGCAGGAGGCGCTGTCCGCCGAGCTGGACGGGAAGATCGAGGCGGCCGCCTCAGACTATCAGGAGCTGGCGCGGCTGATGGAGGAAAAGCAGCAGGCGGAGGACGCGCTCACGCAGATGATGGACGAATGGGAGACGCTCTCGTGCGAGCTGGAGGACGCGACATGATCCCGGTCTGGCTGATCGTTCTGCTCGCGCTTGTGGGCGCGGTGTGTCTGGCGCTGCCGCTGCATATCGGCATGACGGGCGTGTGTCTTCTTTTGCTGGCGGCCGTGCTGCTGGCGCTGCGGATCCTGAAGAAAAAGGACGCGCCGAAGGTCTGGAACCGGATCCTCATCGGGCTGACAGCCGCCTCGATGGCGGTGATCTTCGGCGCGATGGGGTATATTGCCGTGCAGGGAAGAGAAAGCAGCATGCAGCAGGCGGACGTGCCGGATTTCATCGTCGTGCTCGGCGCGCAGGTGCAGGGCGACGGGCCGTCGCTGACACTTAAGAAGCGGCTGGATCGGACGCTGGAATTTCTGCAGGAACACCCGGACAAGACCGTCATCGTCTCTGGCGGACAGGGCGCGGATGAGGCACATACCGAAGCTTCGGTCATGGCGCAGTATCTGCTCGCCCACGGCGCCAAGCCCTCGCAGGTGATCGAGGAGGACCGGGCGTCCAACACGCGGGAAAACCTGATCTTCTCCGCGGCGCTTGCCGAGGCGCGCGGGATCGACACATCGCGGGTCCTCATCGTGACGAGTGATTTTCACATGTGCCGGGCAAAATACATTGCGAAGACGCTCGGCATGGAGCCGTATGGGCTGACGAGCAGCACATGGCCGTGGATCCTGAAGCTCAACTACACGCTGCGCGAGGTCTTTGCGTTCTGCAAGGCGGTTTATCAGGCGCACCGTTGACTTTCCGGCGGCCTGTGATAGAATGATAAAAAACGACACAGAAGGAGTGTTTTCAGTATGAGCGGATGCAGCGGCAACTGTTCCAGCTGCGGCGAAAGCTGTTCCGACCGCAAGCCCGAGAGCCTGCTGGCGGAGCCGAACAAAAAATCAAACATCAAAAAGGTCATCGCCGTCGTCTCCGGCAAGGGCGGCGTCGGAAAATCGACGGTCACGTCGATGCTGGCTGTCGCAATGCGGAAAATGGGCTACAAAACGGCGATCCTTGACGCCGATATCACCGGCCCATCTATCCCGAAGGCCTTTGGCCTGCACGAGCCTGCGCTCGGCAGCGACGACGGGATCCTTCCGGCCGAGACGAAGGACGGCATCAAGGTCATGTCCATCAATCTGCTGCTGCCCAACGAGACGGATCCCGTCATCTGGCGCGGCCCGGTCATCGGCGGCGCGGTCAAGCAGTTCTGGACGGATGTGTGCTGGGGCGATGTGGACTACATGTTCGTCGATCTGCCGCCCGGAACGGGCGACGTGATGCTGACGGTGTTCCAGTCGCTGCCGGTCGACGGCGTTGTGATCGTCACGAGCCCGCAGAGCCTTGTGTCCATGATCGTTTCCAAGGCGGTCAACATGGCGCGGATGATGAACGTCCCGGTCTACGGCTTCGTCGAGAACTACAGCTATTTCCAGTGCCCGGACTGCGGCAAAAGAGTCGAGATCTTCGGCAAGAGCAAGCTGGACGAGCTGGCGCTGCAATTCTCCCTGCCCGTTCTTGCCCGGCTGCCGATCGACCCGGAGGTCGCCGCTCTGTTTGATGCCGGAAAGATGGCCGAGGCCAATACCGATCCCGTCATGCCCGCTGCCGAGCTGATGGCGAAGGCATAAAAAGCAAAGCACCTGCCGCAGGGCAGGTGCTTTCAGTTTGTCAAAAAACGATGTCCGTTCTATGCTGAAATCCCTCCGGATTGTCTGCAATGGACGATGCCTATCTTCAGCGCTAAGAGCCGCGCTGCGCGCGGATGCACCTCGAAACCGGCCTGCGGGTATCGTATCGTCCCGGCAGAATCGAAGGTTTGGTAAAACTTGCAGCTGTTCTCAAGCCGGTGTGGGCCGTTTGTCAACGCTGTTTGAACATGGCGGAGAAGGTCAAGATGCGGCTGCTGAACGACAGACAGAAGGTGTCCAGTGCTACGCGAAGGACAATAAGCCAGTGGACTTTGTGAAGGGGGGAGCTTTGCCCTGCACGCAGATAAAAAAGAACCAGCCCGTTACTTAGAACAATAGGCTTCCAAATACCTATCACTCTGCAACGCTCTGATTCTATAAACAGTATAGCCTACAAAGAGCCTAAAGTCAACTTGCGCGGGGAGAAACCGTCAGATGCTGTCAAGCTTGAAGGGGCGGAAGACGCGCTACCGCAAACAGAAAGAAGAACCGACGCCCCCCGGACTTTCACTGCCGGGGTCAGCGGCAAAAATGCCGCCGACGCAGGTTCTTCTAAAATAGTATATCAAAAACGGGAAAAATTGTCAATGGAAATTCTTTGACGGCGCATAGCCGACGAAGGAAGATCAGCGGTATTTGGGGGCGGTCGAGCGACGAATTTGTGCTGTTTTGTAAAAAGCAGGATTTCTTTGATTTTCGTCAGAATCCGGCTTCGATGGCGGCGTTTCCGGCGGCGAGGATGCGGTCGGCGTTCGGGCCGAGGGCGCGGCGCAGGAGCGCAAGCTCGTCCAGTCCGCCCTGCGCGTGCAGGACGCGGTAGGCGCCGGCGTCGCTGCCGCAGGCGATCTTCGCGCCGAGGGCGGCGGCCTTTCGGACGGCGGCAAGCTGATACTGCAGAAGCGGCTGCAGGACATCGTCCGGGAAGCGGCCGCAGCCGATCAGGTTCCCAATCGTGACCAGCGTGGGCACCCAGACGGCGCTGCTTTCGGCCAGCTGCGCGAGCGTCTCGTCGGACAGATACGCCCCGTGCTCAATGGAGTCGACACCGCCGAGAAGCGCCGCGCGGACGGCGCTGTCGCCGTTGGCGTGTGCCATGACGGAGAATCCCGCGTCGTGCGCAATGGCGATCATGGCGCGGATCTCGCTTTCTTCCAGCGGCTGCCCGGTGATGACGCCGTAATGGTCAAAGTCCATCAGGCCGGAGATCATGAGCTTGATAAAGTGCGCGCCTTCGGCCTTCGCTTCGGCGATCAGCGCACGGTATTCGTCCGGTGTGTCAAAGCCGCGGCCGATGAAGCTGCCGTAGTGGCCGGATTTGTAGATGGGGAAGGCCGGCATGCGGTAGCGGATGCCGTATTCCGGCGCGAGCCGGGCGGCCAGTGCGCACACGCCCCAGCGGTCGCCGCCGTCGCGCAGATACGTATAGCGGCGCAGCTGATACTGCCGGAGCGTTTCGCGCACGGCCTGCTCCTGCACGCCTTCCTGATGGCGGGCGATGGCGTCCTTCCACCAGATCCCGTCAAGGATCATATGGATATGGCAGTCAACCATGGGTTGCCTTTCCCGGCACGCAGTGCCGCTCGATGGCGATGGCCGCGCCGTCCTCGTCGCACTCGGCGGTGACTTCGTCGGCGAGAGCGAGAAGCTCCGGGCAGGCGTTCTGCATCGCAACGCCGACGCCGGTCATGCGGATCATGCTCCGGTCGTTCAGCCCGTCGCCGATGGCCATGGTCTGCGCCATGGGGAGGCCGAGATAGGCGGCGAGCGCCGCGATGGCTTCGCCCTTGTTGGCGTGCGCGTCGTTGATCTCGACGTTGCAGCTGACGGAGGAGCTGATGCTGAGGCCTTCGAATTTTTTGCCGATCTCCTGCAGCAGCTGCAGCCGCAGACCGGCATCGGCGGTGAACAGCTGCGTTTTCTGCACGTCCTGCCCGCGTTCGCGCAGAAAGGCCTTCAGATCGTCGACCGGATGGCGCAGCTCCCGCGCCATGTATAAAGAGTGCGGATTTGTGATATAGTCGGCGGCACGCGCCTGCATACTGCGCGTGATCCAGCCCCAGTTGTCCATGTAGCAGTCATAAATGACCGGGAAGCCGTCGAGATATTCCATGATCCGGAGCGTTTTCTCGAGCGGCAGCTCCGCGCGGCTGACGGCGCAGTCCCGGCGGATGTCATAGACCTGCGCGCCGTTGATGGTGATGGCGTAATGGAGGAACGGCAGCGTGCGGATCTCCTCCGGCATGGCGCCGAAAAAGCGGCCGGTCGTCGGCACGATCTCCACGCCGGCCTCCGCCGCGGCATACAGCGCCGCACGCGTGCGCGGCGTCAGTTCCTTTTTCGAATTTAACAGCGTCCCGTCCAGATCGAGCGCCAGCAGCTTGATAGGCTCCACGGTGCACCCCTCATTTCCCTGGGCAGCACCGCACAATTGCACCGGCGTGCTTCGCCGGATCTGCTTGCCGGATTGTGCGGTGCTGCCCTTGATTTTCGCCCTCATGATAGCAGACGCGCGGGCAAAATGCAAGAAGGGCGTGCGTTCTTCGTCGCGGTGTGATAGAATGGAGAAAAACCGCGCGCGGGAGGAACATTATGCTGATATCGGCAGAGCATCTGAATATCAATTTCGGCAGCCGCCAGCTGCTGCAGGACGTGGACTTTTATCTCAAAGAGGGCGATAAGACCGGCGTCATCGGCATCAACGGAACGGGAAAATCGACGTTTCTGCGCGTGATCGCAGGCCAGCTGCCGCCAGACAGCGGCACGATCGCCCGCAAGCCGAACCTGCAGGTCAGCATGCTGCAGCAGAACCCGCAGATGCGGGACGACGCGACCGTTCTGGAGCAGGTGCTCTCCAGCATGCCGCCGCAGTACCGCGAGGTGAGCGAATACGAGGCAAAGGCCATGCTCATGCGGCTGGGCCTTCCGGACACGGAGCGGCGCATCGGTACGCTCTCCGGCGGTGAGCGGCGGCGCGTCGCGCTGTGCGCGGCGCTCATCCATCCGGCGGATGTGCTGATCCTCGACGAACCGACAAACCATCTGGATACCGAGATGGTGCAGTGGCTGGAGGACTGGCTGCGCAGATTCAAGGGCGGGCTCGTCATGGTGACGCATGACCGGTATTTTCTTGAGCGCGTTGTCAATCACATCACCGAGCTTTCCCGCGGAAAACTCTATCACTACGAAGCGAATTATTCCCGTTATCTGGAGCTGCGGGAGCAGCGCGCGCAGATGGCGGAGGCGTCCGAGCGCAAGCGGCAGTCCATTCTGCGCGTGGAGCGGGAGTGGATCCTGCGCGGCTGTCAGGCGCGCAGCACCAAGAGCAAAGAACGCATCGACCGCTATGAGGCGCTGCTTGCACAGAAGGCGCCGGAGACGGACAGCACCGTCCAGATGGCGGCGGCGTCCAGCCGTCTCGGCAAGAAGATCATCACGCTGGAGCATGCAGGGAAGTGCTATGACGGCAGGCCTGCTATCTCCGATTTTTCCTACGGCGTTCTGCGCGCGGACCGCATTGGCATCGTCGGGCGCAACGGCGCGGGCAAATCGACGCTCCTGCGCCTGATCGCGGGCGAGCTGGAGCCCGACAGCGGCACGGTGGAGCTGGGCGAAACGGTCCGCATCGGCCACTTCTCGCAGGAGGGGCGCGAGCTGGATCTGGATCAGAAGGTCTTTGATTTCATCTACGGCATCGCGCACGAGGTCAGGACCGACGAGGGGACGTTCTCGGCCAAGACCATGCTGGAGCGATTCCTCTTCACGCCGGATCTGCAGCAGACGGCGATCGGCAGGCTCTCCGGCGGCGAGCGGCGGCGGGTGTATCTGCTGTCCGTTCTGATGGCTGCGCCGAACGTGCTGCTGCTGGACGAGCCGACCAACGATCTGGACGTGACGACGCTGTCGATCCTTGAGGATTATCTGCAGAGCTTCCCGGGGCCGATCATTACCGTCTCGCATGACCGTTTCTTCCTTGACAAGATGGCGGATACGATCTTTGAGGTGCGCGGCGGCGGGCCGGTCGAGATCTTTACCGGCAACTGGTCCGACTGGATGCGCAAACGCGCGCCGGAGGAAGCCAAAAAGCCGGAAGAGGCCAGAAAACCGCAGTCGGAGCGGCCGCGGGAGAGGAAGCTGAAATTTTCCTACAAGGAGCAGCGGGAATTTGAGACCATCGATGAGGAGATCGCCGCGCTGGAGCAGCAGCTCGAGGTGTGCCGCGAGGAGCAGGCGGCCTGCGGCAGCGATTATGTCCGATTGCAGGAGCTGACGGACGAGCAGGAGCGCTTGAGCGCGCAGCTGGACGAGAGAATGGAGCGCTGGGTCTACCTCAACGACCTCAAGGAGCGCATCGACGCGCAGGAGAATAGGGCATAGTGCATAAAAATTTTCAAAATCCATGTACGTCTCCGGTATGTTGTGCTATACTGTGGATGTAAAGATCGGCCGCTTGGTGAACGGATGCAAGACGGAAAAAGGAGGCGTTCGGAATGCATCTGAAATCGGTAAAAATTCTTCTGTTTGTGCTGCTTTCCCTGACGGTGGCCTGCCTGCTGATTGGCGGTGGGCTGTCAAAGCCTGCGTATTTTCTTCTGGCCGCGGCGTTTGCCGCGGGCTATGCGATCGCCTATGCGGCGCTGTGGCGCTGCCCCTGCTGCGGCAGGCATCTCGGCCGCGGCGACGGCGAGACCTGCCCGCACTGCGGCAAAGCGTTAGACCCGGGCGTAAGACGCCCGGCGGGATAAAAAGAACCGCGGAGCGCCGTTCGGCGCTCCGCGGTTTTGTATGCAAAAGAGACTGCACCAACAGGCTTCCATGCAGACCCAGCGAAGCGGTCTGCATGGAACGAGGAGGAACAGAGCGCCAGAATAAGAAGCCTTGCGAAGCAAGGATTCGTTTCGTAAGCTCTGATTCCGACGTCACCCTCGATACCCGATCGAGCGGGAGATGGCTTCGCCGGCGGCGCAGACGAGGCGGATGGCGTGGAGAAATTCGTCGGACTGCACCTGCCGGAACATGCCGACGCAGCCGATGGCGTAGCGCACCTCGCCCGTGACGTTATAGACCGGCGCGGAGACGGAGCGCAGGCCGATCTTGTATTCGCCGTTTTCGACGGCGTAGCCCTGATCGCGGATGCGGCTGAGCTCCGGCGTGAACTGCTCGGGCGTGGTGAGGGTATGCGGCGTGAAGGCCTTCAGCTCCGTATGCGTCAGGATCCGGCGGCATTCGGCCGGGGAGATATTTGCGAGGAAGAGCTTGCCCTGTGAGGTGCAGTGGACCGGCAGGCGCGCGCCGACCTCGGAGACGACGCGCAGGCTCGCGCGGGATTCCTCCTCCGCGAGCGTCACGACCGAGGCGCGGTCAAAGACGGACAGGAAGACGCTCTCGCCAAGCTCATTGCAGATGGCCTGCATGTGCGGCCGGGCGATCGTGCCGATGTCCCACGAATTTGAGACGGCGCAGCCGTATTCAAACAGATGGATACCGAGCCAGTAGCGGCCGTTGGCCGTCTGCTCGATGAGACCGGACTCGCGCATGGTGGACAGAAGACCGTGGATGGTGCTCTTGGGCCAGCCGGTCTTCTGATACAGCTCCGTCAGAGACGCGGGCTGCCCGCCGGCGGTCAGAAGATCCAGCAGCCGGATCGCTTTTGCGACAGAGTGTATTGTTTTTCCTTCGGATTCAGCCATGGGGATACCTCCTGACAGATTTCTATGGCTACTATATCACGCCGAACGACTTTCAGCAACATCATATATTCGGCAATGCCGAAAAAAGTTCGGAATGATGCAGAAATACGAAATTGGCAAAATGCTCAATCCGGTTGCAATTTTGAAGCCGGTATTGTACACTGACAACAAAGAACAAAAAGGAGGCGTGCCGGATGTACCAGATCATGCTGGTGGAGGACGAGATGCTCGTCCGTGAGTCCATGGCGCAGAACACCGATTGGGGCCGGTTTGGCTTTGCCGCGCCGCATGTGTTTGAAAACGGGCGGCAGGCGCTGGAGCAGCTGGAGGCGCTGAAGCCGGACGTCGTGATCACGGATATCTGCATGCCGTTTGTCGACGGCCTGGAGCTGGCACAGCATATCTATGAGACGCTGCCGGAGACCATTGTCGTCGTCCTGACGGGCTTCAGTGAGTTTTCCTACGCGCAGAAGGCCATCCGGTATCACGTGCACGATTATCTGCTCAAGCCGGTCAGTCCGCGGGAATTTGACCAGCTGCTGCAGGGACTGGCCGCGGAGCTGTCGGAAAAGCGGGAGCGGCAGGGCATCTACAGCCGTGCCGCCGTGGCCGGCGAGGTGCTGAAGGACCGGTTCTTCCAGAGCCTTCTGCAGCCGGAGCTGCCGCAGGAGCTGAGCGGGGCGATGCGGGAGGCCGGCGTGGAGTTTGGCGGCGGGATGCACGCCGTGGTGCTCGCGGCGCTGCCGGAGGGGCAGAACGCACTGGATGAGCGGGAGGTGACGCAGCTGTGTATGCCTGCGCAGTTTCGCGTGCTGGAGGATCAGCAGGCAATGCTCATCGTGAGCGGCGAGGACACGGCGGAGCTCATGGCGCGGACAGCAGCCGGTGCGCGGCAGCTGTGCGCGCAGCTGGAAAAATGCGCGCATGCCGTCCCGGTCGGGATCGGCGGCGCGTACAGCGGACTGGACGGCCTGCGCCGGTCGGCGCAGGAGGCGCAGCACGCGCTGGGCTACGCGTTCTCGTCCGGACAGACGTTATTATTTGACCCGGAGCTGCGCAAGGCGTCCGGCTCTTTGCAGACGGACGACTGTCCGACGGCGGCGATGATCGCGGCTGCTCTGCAGTCCGGCGCGGCGAACCGCGCGCTGGAGCTGACGGGGACGCTCTTTACCTGCATACGCCGCAGGCGCGTGCATCTGGATGAGTGCCGCCCGGTCCTGCAGCGCCTGCAGATCCTGATGGCGTCCCATCTGACGCGCGAGCAGCTGCGCCGCGCGCCGGAGATGCTCCTGCCGCGGGCCGGATGCTCTCTGGAGGAGGTGCGGCTGTCCGTGGAGCGGCTGGAGGGATACATCCTGCAGTGTCAGTCGCAGCAGAACGACACGCCCGCGGCGCGCTGCGGGCGGATGGCCGTGGAATACGTCAGCGAGCATTATGCCGACAGCGATCTGAAGCTGCCGGACGTCCTGGAGCATCTGGGCGTCAGCCGGAGTTATTTTTCTACGGTCTTCAAGGAAAAGACCGGCCAGTCGTTTGTGGAATATCTGACGAATCTGCGCATGGAGAAGGCGAAGGAGCTTCTGCGCGAGACCGGCCTGTGCACCTATGAGATCGCCGAGCGCATCGGCTTTGCCGACCCGCATTACTTCTCCCTGACCTTCCGGCGGCGCGAGGGCATGACGCCGAAGCAGTACCGGGAGGCGACAGGATGAAGACCGGAAAGCTTTTCTCCCGCCACTCGATCGGCACGCGCATCGTGGCGCTTTTTATGCTGCTGATCCTTGTCATCACGGCGGCCATGACATACGTGTCGATCAACGCTTCGACCAATGAGCTGCTGGCGAATGCGACGGACTATACCGGCCAGCTCATCCTGCGCGTCAACGCGGAGATCGACATGTATGTCGAGTACATGAAGGATATTTCCGACTTTATCGTGGATAACAACGTGGTCTCGGCTTACCTGACGGCTGCGAACGAGCATGTGCTGACCGACGCGATCTGCGCGTCCGCCCAGCAGCAGCTCGCCGCCGCGCAGAAGATCCGCTCGGAGATCACGGCCATCGCACTCATCCCGCAGTCGGGCGGCGCGCTGTTCGGATCTGCGGACGCGCAGCTCAATACGGATTCCGGCTATCAGCAGGCCGCGTGGTACACCGGCGCGCTGGCGCACCCGAGAGAGGTGCAGGTTTCCTCGTCGCGCGTGGAGAATCTGATCGCGGGGCAGTATAACTGGGTCGTATCCATCTCCCGCGCGGTGCTCGACCAGGCGGGGCGCGTGCAGGGCGTGCTGCTGGTCGACCTCAATTACCAGATCATCGACCGGCTGTGCGCCGCTGTGGATCTTGGCAACCGCGGCTATATTTATCTCATCGACCAGAGCGGCGGCATCCTCTGGCACCCGCAGCAGGATCTGATTTATGCGGGACTGAAGCGGGAAAACGTGGAGGAGGTCCTGGCGGCGCAGAACGGCCGGATCCTCTCCGGCAAGGGTGCGGCGCGCAGGCTCTATGTTGCGTGCGAATCGGAGGCGACAGGCTGGACGGCGGTGGGCGTGGCCTACACGCAGGAGCTGCTGCGCGATCAGGACCGGCTCTATAAGACTTATCTCTGGATCGCCGCGCTGGCATTGATATTTGCCCTTCTGTTTTCCGTGCAGCTGTCCGCTGCGGTCGCGGAGCCGATCCGCAAGCTGACGCAGACGATGCAGAGCGTGGAGGACGGAGATCTGCATGTGCGCTGCCATGTCTCGTCGCGCACGGAGCTTGGGCAGCTTTCGGACAGCTTCAACCACATGATCGCCAAGACGGCGGAACTGATGGACGAGCGGCTGCGCATCGAGGAACAGAAGCGCAAGAGCGAATGGAAGGCGCTGCAGGCGCAGATCCAGCCGCATTTTCTCTATAACACGCTCGATTCGATCATCTGGATGAGCCATGCCGGGCGCAATGAAGAGGTCGTGGAGATGACGAGCGCGCTGGCGCAGCTGCTGCGTTCGTCGATCGGCGACGGCACCGACACGAATACGCTTGAAAAGGAGCTTGCGCACGTGCGCAGCTACCTGACCATCCAGAAAATGCGCTACAACGAAAAGCTGCAGTACGAGATCGACATGGATCCGCAGACGGGCGGCTGCCTGCTGCCGAAGCTCGTTCTGCAGCCGCTGGTGGAAAACGCGATCTATCACGGCATCAAGCTCAAGCAGGGCGGCGGGACGGTGCGCGTCGAGTCGCTTCTGGAGGAGGACCGGCTCCTCATCACCGTGGAGGACGACGGCGTCGGCATGACGCAGGAACAGCTGGAGACGATCCTCGAGAAGAAGGAAGCGGACGGTGAGAGCAGCAAGCTCGGCGTCTATAACGTGAGTGAGCGGCTGCAGCTGTTCTTTGGCCCCGAGGCCGCGATGAAATACTATTCCACGCCGGGCAGGCGGACGATGGTGATGCTGGTTTTGCCGATCGTCCGGGAAAAGGAGGAGAACGATGCGGAGACGTAAATGGCCGGCGGTTTTGCTGGCGGTCTGCCTGCTGCTCGTGAGCCTGTCCGGCTGTGCGGGGCAGCAGCGGCAGCTGCGCGTGACGCTGGTCCTGAAGACGGAAACGGACGTCGCGGAGTTCTGGGGCATGCTCCTGTCAGGCGTTGAGCGGGCGGCGGAGGAATATGACGTGAAGCTGAAGGTCCTGGCCTCTCCGACCGAGACGGCGATCGACACGCAGATCGAGCTGATCCGGCAGACTGTGGCGGAAAAGCCGGACGTCATGATCCTGTCTGCCGCGGACTATGACCGCTGCGCCGAGGCGACGGAGGAAGCGATCGCCGCCGGGATCCGCGTTGTGGCTGTCGATACGGACGTCAACGCCGAAGGGCGTGCGTGCTATGTCGGCAGCGACAACTACGAAATGGGGCTGGAGATGGGGCAGCAGATGGCGTCCTATCTGCCCGAGGGCGGCAAGGTCGCCGTGATCCAGCACATGCTGACGACCACGACAGGCATCGACCGTACGCGCGGCGTCATCGACGCGCTGACGAAAGCCGGGAATATCGAAATTCTCGGCAGCTTCTGCTGCGACAACAGTACCGACCGCGCGCGGATCATCACGCAGGAGCTTCTGGAGCAGGCCCCGGACATCAGCGGCTTTGTCTGCACGAACGAGGTCTGCAATGTCGGCGCGGCGAACGCGCTGGTCGAGCTTGGCATGGGCGGCAAGGTCTTTGTCGTCGGCTGCGATAACTCCCAGCGGCAGATCGCGTTTCTCGAGCAGAATATCATTCAGGCGATCGTGACCCAGCGGCCGTTCAACATGGGCTATATGGCCGTGCAGCAGGCGGTCGGGGCTGCATCCGGCGAGAAGAGCGAGAACTTTGTAGAGGTCCCGTGCGTCCTCATCACGCGTGAAAATATGTACACGCAGGAAAATCAGAAGCTCCTGTTCCCGTTGACGGGAGAATCGTAAACTGTGCAATAAAGATCCGCAGAACGCAGAAGATCCGCGTTCTGTGGATTTTTTGCGCAGCTTTGTCCATGCGGCGGAGAATACAACGGGAAAGAGAAAAAATTGTACAATCTCCACGCACAATTTTCACCTTTTTGTGGACAATTTTCATGCCCCTTCCGAAAAACGGCTGTTAAAATGAAAGCATAAAGCGAGGGACGCGGCCGCCGGTTCCCTGATGCGGCGCCGTGCGGCAGAAGAAAGGGGAATGCGAAGAAGATGGCCGAAACGATTCTCAGAATGACCGGCATTCAGAAATACTTCCCGGGGGTACACGCGCTGGACAACGCCCAGCTCGAGGTACGCGAAGGGGAGGTCATGGCGCTTGTCGGTGAAAACGGCGCAGGCAAATCGACGCTCATGAAGGTCCTGACCGGCATCTATCCGAGCGACGGCGGCACGATCGAGTTTTTCGGCAAGCAGGTGCATCTGCATGGCCCGCGCGACGCGCAGGCGCTCGGCATCTGCATCGTGCATCAGGAGCTGAATCTGATGCAGCATCTGACGGTAGCAGAAAACATTTTTATCGGCCGCGAACCGATGAAGGGACTGTTCGTCGACAAGGCAAAGCAGAACGCCCTGACGCAGGAGCTGTTTGACAAGCTGCACCTTGACCTGGATCCGAAGGCGACGGTCAAGACGCTCTCGGTGGCAAAGCAGCAGATGGTAGAGATCACGAAGGCGCTGTCCCACGACAATACCCGCCTGCTGATCCTTGACGAGCCTTCCGCCGTTCTGACGGATACGGAGATCGACGATCTGTTCGTCTTCATCCGCCAGCTCAAGAAGACCGGCGTCGGCATCATCTACATCTCGCACCGCATGGATGAGCTCAAGCGCATCACCGACCGCATCACCGTCATGCGCGACGGTCAGTATGTGGCGACGCTCGACACGCCCACTGCGGAAATTTCCGAGGTCATCCGCCTGATGGTCGGACGCACCATCTATGAAGAGCCGAAAACCAAATCCATGTGCCCGCCGGACGCACCGGTCGTGCTGGAAGCGGAGCACCTCAATTCGCTGGACGTGAAGGACGTTTCGTTCCGGCTGCACAGGGGCGAGATCCTGGGCTTCGCCGGTCTCGTCGGCGCGGGCCGCACGGAGACGATGCGTCTGGTCTGCGGCGCAGATCCGATGGATTCCGGCACGATCCGCGTAAACGGCGCGGACGTGAAGATCCGCAGCCCGAAGGACGCCGTCCATCACGGCATCGGCTATCTCTCCGAGGACCGCAAGCGCTACGGCCTGTGTCTGGGCCTGTCCGTGACGGACAACACGGTCCTGCCGAGCCTCGAGCAGCTGTTCAGGAGCGTGTTCGTCAACGATAAAAAAGCTGACCGCCACGCGCAGGACTATGTGGAAAAGATCCGCACAAAGACGCCCACGACCCACGCGCGCGTCGGCAGTCTCTCGGGCGGCAACCAGCAGAAGGTCGTTATCTCCAAGTGGCTGCTGCGCGACTGCGACGTGCTGATCTTCGACGAGCCGACCCGCGGCATCGACGTTGGCGCAAAGAGCGAGATCTACAAGCTCATGACCCAGCTCGCGGAGGAGGGTAAATCCATCATCATGATCTCCTCGGATATGCCGGAGCTGCTGCGTCTGTCCGACCGCGTGATCGTCATGTGCGAAGGACGCGTCACAGGCGAGCTTGACATTTCCGAAGCAACGCAGGAATCCATCATGACATTCGCAACCAAGAGAGAAGTGAGGGCTTAAACTATGGAGAAACTTGGAACAAAGAAACTGGATCTGCAGAAGCTGCTGGCTCCGGCTGCGCTGGTCATCCTGTACATCGTCTTCTCGATCTTCGGCAACAACTTCCTGTCTCTGGACATGGTCAAGAACATTCTCGAATCGAGCTATTACATCGGCTTCATGGCCTTCGGCGTGACGTTCATCATCATCACCGGCGGCATCGACCTGTCGCTCGGCACGGTCATGATGTGCGCGGCGCTGCTGGGCGGCTACGTGTTCAAGCAGGGCTGGCCGCTGATTCTCGCCATCGCGCTGACGCTGTTCGTCGGCATTGCATTCGGCTTTGTCAACGGCGTTCTGATCGCCAAGCTGAAGCTGCCTCCCTTCATCGCAACGCTCGGCACCCAGATGATGTCCATGGGCTTCGGCTCCATCATCACCAAGGTTCAGTCCCAGACCTGGCCGACCGCGACGGCAGAGGTCGGCGGCTGGTTCAAGAAGGTCTTCATCCGTGCGGAGCTGTTCGGCATCAAGGGCTTCCCGGTCGGCGCGTTCTGGCTGGTCGGCTTCTTCATCATCGCAATGCTCATCCTGCACAAGACGAAGTTCGGCCGTTATGTCTACGCCATCGGCTCGAACGAGGAAGCGACGAGACTGTCCGGCATCAACGTCGATAACTGGAAGGTCGCCGTCTATACGCTCTCCGGCTTCTTTGTCGGTATGTCCGGCCTGTTCTATGCCGCGGCCTACACCACCATCACCCCGGGCACCGGCAACGGTCAGGAAATGAACGGCATCACCGGCGTCATCATCGGCGGCACGTCCATGTCCGGCGGCTCCGGCACGATGGTCGGTACACTCATCGGCGTGTTCATCATGTCGGTTCTGAAAAACGGCCTGTCCTCCTGCGGCCTGCAGGCGCCGTGGCAGACGTTCCTCACCGGCGTGGTCGTCATCGGCGCCGTCCTGCTCGACATCGCAAGAACCAAGGCAGCCAATCGCGTCAAGAAGGGCTGAGCCCCATAAAAACCGTATCCTGCACGCCAAGGCGTGTTTGATAAAAATTATTAGGAGGAATCTATCAAATGAAAAAACTGATCGCTCTGCTTCTGGCACTGGTCATGGTTTTCGCTCTGGCTGCCTGCGCCGCCAAGACCGAGACCCCGGCTTCCACCGAGACCGATACCCCCGCAACGACCGACACCACCGCTGACACCGCCGCTGATGCCACCGAACCCGCACAGGAAGAGACTCCCGCTGCGGAAGAGACCTCCGGCGAAAAGATGTACATCCCCGTCATGGCGAAGGGCTTCCAGCATCAGTTCTGGCAGGCAGTCGCCGCTGGCTCCGCAGCAGCTGCTGAGGACTACAATGTCGACATCTACTTCGACGGCCCCGCTTCCGAGACCGAGATCGACGCGCAGGTCAACATGGTCAAGAACGAGCTTGCCAAGAACCCGAAGGCCATGGCTCTGGCGGCCCTGTCCACCGACGCTGTTACTGAGATCCTTGAAGAGTGCGCAGAGAAGAACATCCCCGTCATCGGCTTTGACTCCGGCGTTCCCGGCGACACCACCGGCGCCGTCAAGGCGACCGCCTGCACCAACAACGAAAACGCGGCTGCCATCGCAGCCGACAAGTTCAATGAGAACGAGACTGTCGTCGAGGCCATGAAGAACGCGACCTCCGAGAACCCGGTCATCATCGGCTGCCTGTCTCAGGACGCTGTCTCCGCTTCCGTTACCGGCCGTACCACCGGCTTCGTCGATGAGATGGCCAAGATCGCCGAGACCTATCAGCCCGGCAAGGTCTCCATCGAAGGCCACGCCAAGTGGGAAAAGAAGGTCGACGCTCCCGCCATCATCATTGAGGTCGCCATCTCTGCTACCACCGAGGCTACCGCTGTCCAGACCGCTGCCAACTCCCTGCTGGGCATGAACCCCGTTGCGATCTTCTGCTCCAACGAAGGCGCTGTCACCGGCTTCCTGGCTGCTGTTTCCGACGGCGAGGATCTCGCTGAGGGCGGCAAGTACGAGGGCCTGGTCGTCGCCGGCTTCGACGCAGGCGCGGCTCAGAAGAACGCTGTCCGTCAGGGCTGGTTCTACGGCTCCGTCACCCAGGATCCGTATCAGATCGGCTATCAGGCTGTCGCGCTGGCTGTCAAGGCCGCCAACGGCGAGGCTGTTGAAGACGTCGACACCGGTGCACAGTGGTACGATGCTTCCAACATCGACGACGAAATGATTGCAATGCTGGTTTACGACTAATCAAATCCTCCAATTTGATCAGCACCCCCCCTTTTTGCCGTGCCGCCTTCGGGCGGCACGGCTTTTATCTGCGGCCGGACGTGTCAGTATCATACGGCAATGCGAAACATACAGCGCCTGTAGGGGCGGACGACCGGTCACAGCCGTTCGCGACGAAGGAGCGTTACGGATGTGGATCCACCGCTTGCCGGTGCATATCCGCCCTTGAAATATTACGAATTTGCCGAGTTTCTCGTAAAATCAGTATGCTCTGCCGGGCGGACAGAGACGTCCGCCCCTACAGAGTGTGCGTCAGTTCTGCGCAAAAGAAAGTTTTTGACCTTGGCCAATGACGAAACGTTTCGTTTCCGGGAATGGAAAAACAAGACAGACGGGATGACAAAACACGGATGCGGATTCGGCAAACTGTATAAAAAAACGGAAAAACTTTGATCGCTTTGCCGCTTGACGCGGAGAAAAGGGGTGGAGTACAATGAGGATGGAACGAAACGTTATGCGCAGGAGCAGATATGGCTACGATCAAGGATGTTGCGAAGCGGACAGGGCTGTCCCTGTCGACAATTTCAAAATATCTCAACGGCGGCAACGTCCGGGAAGAGAACCGCGCGGCGATCGATGCGGCGGTGCGCGAGCTGGACTACTCCGTCAACGTGCTTGCGCGCAGTCTCAAGGCGAATCGCTCCATGACCATCGGCGTGCTGCTGCCGACGCTTTCCAGCCCGTTTTTCGGCCGCGTCGTCACCGAGATGGAGCCGCTTCTGCGGCAGAGCGGGTATGAATGCTTCATCTGCAGCTACGATTTTGACCGCGCGCAGGAGCTGGCCAAGCTGGAATTTCTCGCGCGCTACCATGTGGACGGGATCGTCTACGTGCCGCAGACGACAGATTTTTCCGAGGTCCGCGCGCGCGTCGGCCAGACGCCCGTCATCCTGCTCGACCGCACGATGGACGGCGCGGACTGCGATGCCGTTCTGGTCGATAACCTCAACGCCGTCTATGTGGGCGTCGAGCATCTGATCGGCCGCGGCCACCGCCGGATCGGCCTGATCGCCGGCCCGCAGAGCATCTCCACCGCGCGCGAACGCGCCATTGGCTACCGCCGCGTGCTGGAGGATTACTGCCTGCCGGTAGACGAATCGCTCATCGCCGCAGGGAACTATGATCTGGAATCCGGCTCGCGCCTGTTCGGCGCGCTGCTCGATCTGCCGCAGCCGCCGACGGCGATGTTCGTGACCAACTACGACATGACCATCGGCGCCCTCATGGCCGCGCACGAGCGCGGCGTCCGCCTGCCGGAGGATCTGGATTTTATCGGCTATGACAATGTCGAGCTGTTTTCCATCCTCTCGCCGCGGCTCGAGATCGTGGAGCAGCCGACGTCGGAGATCGCCCGGCGCGCGGCGGAGCTTCTGATCGCCCGATTGTCCGGAGACCGGTCGCCGGGACGCCTGCTGCGGCTGAAGGCCCGGATCACAACAACGTCAGACCTGCCCGCGCGCAATGGCACGGATGCCGGCGCAAGGGCTGAAGCAAGTATAGAACATTCAATGTAAAGGAGCTTATTGTATGGCAAAGAATCGTTACATCGGCGAATACCCCGTGATCGGCATCCGTCCCATCGTCGACGGCCGCCGCGGCCCCATGCAGCTGCGCGAGGGTCTTGAGGATCAGGTCATGGCCATGGCCCAGGCCGCAAAGAAGCTGTACGAGGAAAACCTGTACTATTCCAACGGCGAGCATGTCAAGGTCGTCATCGCTGACACTTCCATCGGCCGCGTGCCGGAATCCGCCGCCTGCGCGGAGAAGTTCAAGCGCGAAGGCGTCGCCATCACGCTGTCCGTCACCCCCTGCTGGTGCTACGGCTCCGAGACCATGGACATGGATCCCATGACCATCAAGGGCGTCTGGGGCTTCAACGGCACCGAGCG
>ERZ808246.849-NODE-849-length-24043-cov-4.865224_pt1 | contig 24043 bp, 14 predicted proteins | sample MGYA00521083_ERZ808246 | MGnify/ENA primary metagenome ERZ808246 (study PRJEB31516, sample SAMN03275577) | gut metagenome | biome: mammalia-associated habitat; material: feces | host: Papio cynocephalus | place: Kenya | collected 2012-07-07 ... | reverse complement strand
TTATGTCTTTTCCTTGTACTTTTGGCTACTTTTTACTTTTCAGATACACCTTAAGCGTTTCTTTTCCGCTTGAAGCTGCGTCCTCCTTTTTAGCAGATCCGGATAATTATTGATTGCTAAATTATATGAGGAAAGATATGGATGCTCTGATATTTTCTTATCCCTCGGAAAACCATAACGGACGAGTTGTCCGGGAGCAACGTCATCTTTTAACGACACCACACGAAGAATTGCACCATCAACGGAAACATTGCTGTAGGACAGCATAAGAACACGTTCGCCCTTGTCGATGTGAGCCCACGCAATTTTTGCAAGCGTTTGGGTCTTTCCTGTTCCCGGAGGTCCCCAAACAAATGTTATAGGTTGCTCCAGTGACATTCTTACCGCCGTCTCCTGCCCCTTGGCAATATCCGAATTATGATAGTCAATCTCTTTCAACCCATTACAGATTAGATCCTGTGCAATTTCCGACGGTTCAAGAGACAAATCAATAAGGCGATCTGATATAGATTGGAGCAAATAGCAAGCCTCCGCAGAAATATTCAACATTTCAATCTCTGCACCCAGATCAATTTCACTGACCAAATAGACTGAAAACGCTTCACAATTCAGGATCTTACCGGAAATTTGCGATTGTCCCTTCCATATCGTAACCGGCGTTCCTTCCGGATAATTAAGCTCATCTTCCGATTCAAAAAGGTACACGAATTGTCCATTGTCTCGTCCGATTCGCTTACCTTCCTGAAGCAGGATATGCTTTCCCCCGGTCATGCGAATGAAGGATATTTCTACGCTTAAGGCCGTCCTGTACGCCTGACAAAAATCAGCCACAGAGGAAAACGGTTTTATTTGAACACTTTTGTCTTTTTCCCGACGACGATTTGACGAAATCGACGCTTGAAGTTCATCGATTCGCCGCTTTTTCTCAGCTGTCTCAGCGTGCTCGTGTTGACTTACCACTTCTTGAACATTTTCTTTCAGGTCAACATCCAGAATCTTGAGATATGTCTGAAAGCAATCAGGATAACTAAACATTTTAGTTCCATCACGAAATGTCACAACGATTGTAGTTTTCTTTTGCTCTGTAATCACTCCATTACCAAAGCTTCGATGATACACACGCTTTCCTGTCAGATCCATTTCATCCAGCCTTTCCTTGCCTTGTCCATTATCGGGGCTTTTCTGTTGCCCCGCCTAATTTTACAAAACAAGATGTCCAATAAGCGTCTCTTTTATTTACTTTTTTATCCGCAAGTAGTATTTTTCAAGGCTCTTATCGCAGATATCCACAATATGCAGCCAATCTTCCCGTGTGAGCTTGCGGAAGATGATCGGGTTTACCTCGATAGTCTCCACATCCTTGCAACGCATCAGGAATCGCATATCCTCAAAGCGCTTGAAGGGGTTGGAGAGGATGTTCTTCTCCACATCCTTCTTAGTGTATCCGCCTTTTTGGTAGATACTGTTGGGCTTTTCCGCAATCATCCCGTGCGCCTTGCGGTCTTCATAGAAGTCAATGAAGTAATCCACCACATCCGGCAGCGCAACTCTGCCATTGCTGTCCATGTACTCATAAATCGCTTTGAGTAGGACCGGCTTATAGGAGAAGCTCATATCCATCGTTTCAATGAATTTCATGAACTTGTCGGCCATATTCTGCGGCGTGATGAGATCCCAGCCATACTGCTTGGCAATGTTTCGGACACTTTCCTCTCTGAAATAGTGGAACATCCGCTTATCGCCAAATGGGACAGAAAGGTCCGGCTTGATTTTCCCATCCTTGATATAACGGTCTACCGTTTCGGATTGCACATCTACCATCCGAACAAACTCAATCTGCGAGATCATATCCTTGACGCTGTTCTGCCAATTGAACAAGTCGATGATTTCGTAGTCGTTTACATCGATTGGCACATCCAGCCACGCTTCCGGCTTTTCTCCTTTGAACAGCATGTCCTGATCCAGCTTTTTCTTGTTTTCTGGAGCCAGCACATAGGCCATCGGCTGATATTTTGAAATGTCCAGCACACGATGCAAGCTGTAAGGCATATTGAACATATTGGCGTTGTCTACAAAGTCAATAACAAGCAGATCTTCTTTCCCCGGGCAACGGCGGGTGCCGCGTCCAAGCTGCTGCAAATAAATTGTTTTAGACATCGTAGGCCGCGCCATGAACAGTACTGTGGTATGCGGACTATCCCAGCCCTCATTCAACAGATCGCAGGCACAGAGAACATTCGTGGAACCAGTTTCATAATCTTTCAGAATCTTATCCCGGATTTCCACCCGGTCGCGTCCGGAAACAGCCTCTGCTTTCACGCCATTGTCGCGCAGCAGCTTTGCAATTTCTGCCGCATGATCTACACTTGCGCAGAAAATCACGGTTTTTTTGCCGTTCACATACTTCAGATAAGTGTCAACAATCAACTGGTTGCGCTCTGGGATGAATAACTTGCTTTCCAGATCCTGCGAGTTGTATTTAATGCCGTTGATCCGTACATCGGTCAGATCAATATTGGTTTTGACCCGGATACAGCGGATTGGCACCAGTACGCCACGCTCCACCGCAGTCTTCAAATCCATTTTATGGGCGACATTCTGGAACAGCTCCAGCATATCCTCGCCATCACTGCGCTCCGGAGTTGCAGTCAAGCCTAGAATAAATTTCGGATGGAAATAGGTAAAGATTTTCTGATAAGTATTAGCCGCTGCATGGTGGCATTCATCCACAATCAGGTAATCAAAATCCGTAGGCGAGAACTTCTCCAGATCCTTGGAGATACTCTGCACCGTTGCAAAAATAACCGTCTGAGTCATATCCTTCTGACTTCCGGTGTACTCTCCCAAAGTCGCTTCCGGCCAGACCTTGGTGAAAGTCTCTTTTGCCTGAGATGCCAGCTTCAATGCATTGACCAGAAAGAGTGTTCGTCCTCCCACAGCTTTGGCATCCGTAGCTGCAGTGATTGTTTTTCCGACACCGGTTGCATGGTACAGCAGCGCAATGGTTTTTCCATCCTCGCGCATCTTCTTCAGGTTATCGATAGCCTCCTGCTGGTAATCTCGCAGCTCTATCGTCTGCCCCATTTGAACCGGAAGATCCGCTTCAAATGCCTTGAACATGGGACTGCTGCCCAAAAAAGTAATCAGCTCATCCTTAACCTTTTCCGGTTGCTTCTCAAGCTGGCTGTAAATCCAGCGGTATACTTTCCAGTTGTCGTAGATCAGACTGTTCTGTTTCAGGAGGTCGTCAGCGTATTTGTTTTCGGACACCTTACTTGGGTTGTGGTAGGTCTCACCGTCAATCTCGATTGCAATCTTAGTTTCAGGCGATTCCAGCGCAAAGTCGATATAGCGATGTCGTCCATAGATGTCCACGCAGGGGTACTGAACCTGCAGATTTTCAGTTTTCTCTGGGCCGAACGCCTCACAGAACAGCTGAACAAACAATTCTTCTGCACGGCTGTTGACACTGGTTGCTTTGGATGGTTCCATGATGACCTCCTAAAATTCAGATACGCCCTATTTTAGTGGATTACAATAGTGCTCCACCAAAGTCCTGAATTACAAGATCACTGTCTCGGCCAGAAACAGCTTTTCCTGTAGCTTTCTCAATTTCATTCAAAATGGCAGTCGCACGTTTGATAAAGAAGTCATCAAATCGATCTGCGCGGATATCTCCCGTATCAATCAAATGCGTCTTAAGATAGCTATCCAGTATATCTGGTGCAACCTGACCTTTCTTTTCAATTTTGGTTAAGTACTGGCTTGGTGCCACTCCACCAATTTCACGGTTAGTAGAATACGTAATAGGTGTCTTGTTCACGACTGAATTCCATTTTGCGCGCGGCAACCCTTTTTTCTCGCAATAATCGCGCGGGAAGATATGGTGAATGTCTATGCTCTCTGCTTTATAAACCGTAAAGTCCATTTCACGACCGCTGATAAAATCTTTACACTGATTCTTCAAGATTCGTGCCATAATACCTTTATAGGCTGCACTCAATCTCGACTGCAAAGATAACAGACGCACCGGATTAAAGTAAAACTCCTGAACCGTTTTAGGCGTTTTGCTGGCATCATCCAGCCACGCCATCACTCCCACTACATCGTATACATAGCGCGTTTCATTTGCACTTCCATACATTTCACCAAAAACACCACACCAATACCATTGCTTTATTTTGTCTTTTACGCTTGTTGTTTTAATGCGATTATGATTTGCCAACAGCGTACAAAGAACTGCAAGTGGAATCAATTGCGTTGTATACGGCAAGTCCTTGCTGGAAAAGATTCTCTCTTCCTGCAATATTTTTTCTGCTTCCACAAATCCATCTGTCAGATCATCTGCGTATCGCTGATACTCTGCTAGTGTCAGATTCAAGACATCTTTCTTCTTACAACTTACGGTTCCTCCTTTTTTATACGAGGACAGCAATGTGCACGCCGTAAGGAAATCCGTCGCAGAAGTCACCGACAGAATCTCATCATTAAAATATTTATTCTTTCTCTCTTCCCAGTCTTTACGCAGTTCGAAATTGTCCATTGCAAAAATCGCAGTGACTAATTCAAAAACTGTAAGTGATACTCCACCAGTATTCACATTCTCAAAGACCTGGCAAACTGCCTCCTTGGGTGTATCTTTATCCAATGTAATCACCGGAATTGTATACTGCCCCAATGGAACAATTACTTTAGACAAAAAATCCATATACAGCTTTGCCGCATTCGGATCATATTGATGATATTGCATATAGTCCATCTGCCACCTGCTGTACTTACTAGGGTCCAAAATAATGTTCAGGGGAAACATGTTCTGTGCATATTCCTGAGAAGCAGAGGAAAGATCCAACTCAACTTTTCGGCCAAAATCTGAAGTTATTTTTCGATCTTTCGGAACAGAGACAATAGAATCCACCCGATCAATCGTACTGTTAACCGCTTTGACCATATCAATATAATAAAATCGCTCGATTTCCTGTCCTTTGTCCGTCCTTGTCCTAACCGCCTTTTCACTAAAAAGCGACGAGTAAACAGATGTCAATCGTTGCTGCCCATCAAGAATCAACTCATCTGGTGTTACTTTGTCTGCAGAAGGTGCCCCTTCAACAACTCGTGATTTGAAATGAATACTCTCATTACCGTATTCCAGAAACATTGCCGCACCAACAGGATATCCATTTGTAATACTTGCGATCAGTGCTTTTATTCTGCTGTCATCCCATACCCATCCTCTTTGAAAATCGGGAAGCTGCGTTTTTCCAGCATGAATCGTAGACATTAAATCTGTAATTTTTCTATCGTTTGTTTTCATAGCACGTACCCTTCTCACTCTACACCCAGCGCTTTGAACACCGCATCCTCCGCACTGCTGTAGAAGATCAGATTAAAACTTCCTACCAATTCAGGTGGTACAGTTCCAAGATCAGCGGCACTTGTAATCGGCAGCAAAACTTTCTTTGCACCACTATCAAGACAGACTTGCAAACTGTTTGCAAGCTCATCTACTTTTAGAATTGTACCGCTGATACTAATTTCACCTAGAACAGCAAGCGTGCTGACTGTTGGCCGACCAAGCGCAATACTGCACAGTGCAATCAGCGTAGGTAATGCCAGCTTTCCGGTCATGCCAATACCCTGCAGATCCTGATAATTGATGATGTAATCCTTAGATGTAGTGCTAATTCCTCCGCTGATGCGGTTTCCATTTGCTTTTAGGAAATTGAACGCCGTATTCGTTGACTCTTTGCAGTCACGGTCACTGCCAAGTCCCGTACGCTCAAACTTTCCACTACCAGGCAGCACCTGGCTTTCCAAGCGGAATACGCCAATCATGCTGCTTTTGCCTCGAGATACTGTGTAGACCTGTCCCGGATTACACATACCGTCTGGAATCAGCTTGCCGCCGCCCTGTTCGGGAACCGACACAAACTTTTCTTCAAAGGTATCCAGATCAATGTAGCTGAAATTCACATCGTAGAACTCCATACCCCCCAGCTTTTTCAGTTGCTCCTTCACTCGACGGCGCATTTCCAGCGCAAAGACAAGGATCTCCTCCAGTTGCTCTTTGGTAAACTCACCATCCGGGTACAGCAGCTTTACGTAGCCACCTACAATCTTACGAACAGCAATCGTATCACGCTGATTCAGATTTTTACCAAGGCGGAAATACTTATCCAGCGCATCGCCGTACTGTTCCTTACGCAGTTCCCGGATAAATTCAGCAAGATAATCCGTGATGAAGCCGTAGTCGTTGGTGAAATGCTCCGGGCGGAATTTTGGGATCTCCCAGCCGGGAATGTAACAATGCAAACGATCCAAAAATGCAGTGTCTGTTCCCATTTCAGGCGGAAATGGGTCAAACAGGCTGGAGGTTTTCAGCAGCACATCTACGCTCTGGTTAATGTTGCCCACAAAGACCATCGAGGCCGAGGCTGCTTTTTCCTCCTTGCCACGGGCAAAGGAACCGGATGCCATATAGTCCTTCATGATCTGGATGCCGTCTTTGTCCTTGAACTTGATACCAGCAACCTCATCAAAAGCCACACAGTCCCACAGACCCACCAAACCAACGGTCTTTCGTCCCATGTTGTAGAATAGGTTTGCCACAGTTGTCTGTCCACCGGACACCAGGATGCTGTTGGGGCTGATCTCCTTATAGATATGGGATTTACCGGTGCTGCGAGGACCAAGCTCGCAGAGGTTGAAATTGTTCTCCACCAGCGGCAACATACGAGCCAAAAGGAGCCATTTCTCCCGCTGGTTCAACTGCTCCGGCTCATAACCGCAAGAGCGCAGCATGACATCCATCCACTCGTCCTGCGTGAAGGCTTTACGTCCGGCGCGCACTTCCTCAATGTCGATATGGGGCATCTGGATGGGGGTCAGCTTGCGGATGCTGATAGGCGAAATATCTTTCTGCTTTTTCTGCCGGGGTTCGCTATCAAAGTCCTCCATACCAAAGCTGCTGTCACCTTCGGATTCATATTCCAGTTGGACGATGCACCAGATGCCGCCGCAGAGCAAACGGTCAAATTTTTCCGGGTAGTCGTCCGTAATGGGCACATTGGAGAGCCCCAGATTGGAAAACTCTGCAAAAAAGCAGTCTTTCTTGATATCCAGATGCACGGTCACCATATCGATAATGGTGTGGCTGCCGTTCCGGCGCAACTGAGAAAGCACCTTCTGCGCCTCATCCGGGCGCACAAAGTTGTCCGCCAGAATATGCTTCACGTTCTGCACGCCCTGCTCGATGATCTCCTCATCGTCCGAGCTGCAATACTGCCCCAGCAGAAACTCCAGCACATAGACCGGTACGTTGGCACCTTCCTTGATTTTTTTGGTCAGATCCTTACGGACGATACGACCATCAAAGTTTTCCCGCAGTTTCCGGCGCAGTTCTTCCCGGTTTCCCTCTGCTGCCTGATCCATCATTAGCATACAGTGTACCCGCCTTCCTTTTTGTTAGAATCCAAAGCCAAAATCGTCTGCAAAGGCAATATCCATCATCACCGGATGCCGCCACTGTTCCAGACCTGTATCCTCATCGTAGACCACAAGGTAATACTGCTTATCCTTGTCGTACTTCTTGTTCTTAAAGGTAAAACGCAGTCGGAAAATGCGCTTTTGTGCACTGAGCTCCCGGTTATCTGCCACATAGGTAGCCTCGTTGGAGATTTTTTCGTTGTCCTCCGAGATGAAGAACACCCGGTACTTTGCCGGTTTCACCGTATCACTGATCGCCTCCGACTGAACAAAATCCATGGAAGTGATCAGATTGGTGATCTTATGGACGATGCTTACCAGCGCAATTTCTGCATTCTTGGTCTCCTGATGCCCACGCTCCATCTTGATATCCAGCACCGGCACCAGCATCTCCTGCGGCGAGGAACCACCGTGGACGTAGTTGGCACCGCCGCCAGCAACCTTGAACACGTTGCTGCTGACCGGGTAGGATACCACCTTGGCATCCTGATTGCCCAGTACTGCGCCCATGCTCATGTGCCCGATGCCGTCGTCCTGAAGCGGAATAGTGGACACCACAAAGCGGCGGTTGACAAAGGCATTTTCCATGCTCTTGCCTGCGATCTTCTCGCTTTCGGACAGCTTATCCCGCTTGTAGATAAAGCCATGATCTGCCGTTACGATAAAATGATGGGTGTTTCCGCTGCCATTGATGCGGCGGATCAGATCCATGATCTCCTGCACGGCTTCCTCGCAGGCATTGAACACCTCATCCTCGGTGTTGGGCTTGTCACCACGGGCATCGATCTGGTTGTGGTACACATAAATGACCTGCCGCTTGGTGAGGACATCCCGCAGGTCTGCCACCTTCATGCTCTTGATCTCATCAAACTGGACGCACACACTGTCCGGCACATAGCTTTGCAGCACCTGCTGACGACCTGCCAGATTATCACAAAGGACTCCATCCACCCGTACCTGAAAGTCATCGGTCATTTCCAGCGTACGGTGCGGGAGAAGCGCTGCCATGCCCAGCCGGGTGTAGGAGGGCAGCACGCCCAACTGCACGTTCAACCGCGCCGAGCACTTGGGGTCATCCTGCATCCGGGCAAAAAGCTCCTGCCCTATCTCATACCGCATGGCATCGGAGATAATGACCACGGTACGCTCCTTAGCGTAGCGCAGGTTGGCGTTGTAGAAATCCCGCTGCAAGGGCAGCACTGCCAGAGCATCCTCCTGCTGGAGAGCCTCGTTCCATGCCGGGAGAAGGGTGGCAAGATATTCGTTGGTGTAGATATTCTCCACCAGTTCCCGCAGCGGCTCAAAGGCTTCGATGTTTTCTAGCTTATCATAATAGAAATAGAACTTCCGGTACTGCTGGTCCACTTGATAGTCTGCCGCCAGATAGCGGTCAATGATTGGCTTGAATCCCTCTGCGCTGCGATAGTTTGCCGCCTGCACCATGCAGTAGGCACTTTGCAGCAACTGGTAGGTCTTGTCGGTCTTCCTGCCAAAGTGCATCTTGGCACGCTTTTCGCACACCTCCGGGATGGTCAGCTCGTTGAGCTTTGCCCCGGTATCCTCGGCAAGGAGCCGCCCCATCAGCCACTTGACCAGCACCTGATCCAAAGCAAGGAAGGTATCACACTCCACCAGATCATCGGCACGGCAGCCGGAGAACGCCTGATAGACGTTCAGCCCCTTTGCCACATGATCCGAAAGTTCATCGTACTTATCCCGGTAAAGGACGCTGTTCATCAGGCTGTCGAGGAAGGCAATGATGTTGCCTGCCTTGTAGGACACAAATGATTTCCATGCCGCGGGAATGTCCGCCTGCACATAGCGGGCGGTATAGGTGACAAACATGGTCACCAGCAGCCGTTCCAGTGACGGCTTTACATCTGTATAGCCGAAATGCTGCTCGCACAGCCGCCAGAAGGACGGCAGTAGATCGTACTGTTCAAACTGCTGTAGGTAAGCATTCTCCGCAAGGCTGCCCTCGGTCAGCACGATGCGCACAACTTCCTCAAACGAGCAGGTGCGGGCCTTGCAGATTGCACTGAACAGACCAGTGAGGATGTTTTCTTCGTTGAAATTCTCGATCTCCAGATCGTAGAACCGCTGGGTGCGCTTTTTATCGGCAAAGAACTTGATGTGCTTTTCGAGGATAGGCTTGTACTTTTCCTCAATGCCAAGGTCTACCGACAGCAACGAGGCACGGTCGGCAAAGAACCGCTTGGAATACAGCAAGGTATCCTCCAAGTGGTTATCCCGCACATCCGGCTTCGGGAACGGTGCATAGATCAGGTAATTCGTGGTGGTGTCCACCCGTTCCAGAAAATATTTTGTGTAGAACTGGTTATCTGGCTGAAGATGGTATATTTTCGCATTTTCCAGCTCCACGCTCTCCATATCCTCGGCAAAGTCTGCCTTGTCATCATACCAGAACACCAGCTTGCGGCTGTCACCGGTAAATTCCGCATTCAGGCGGTCTATGATTTGTTTTAGATTTAATTCGGCCATACGGTTGTCCTTTTTGATGTAGATCTTTCTCTTAAACGATCAGATGCTTTTTCTTTGCTTGGTTTTCATTCATAATCTGAATTGGTCGCAATTTCCAGATTCGCGATTCGGGACTAAGCGCATTCTGCAATTTTGTCTGAAGTTCCGGATCGGGCTTCCATCCGCTTCCTTTTGTATTAACGACCACTATCGGCTTAATCTCTTTCACCTGCAACCCTTTTTCTCGCATCAAATCCGTCAGTCCGTCCTGTGTCTGTCGCCCCAAAAGGACACTGCCATAAAACTCTATTGTATGCCGCATTTTCTTTGTGATCCTCCGGACGAAATCATCGACGTTTACTGGATTTTCCGGTTCGTTTCCCTCTGGACAATTTGACAGTGCTGCTCGAGGACAGGATTCTTTTGCTTCGATCAAAAACAATTTATCACTCCGCAAAAGAATAAACTCACAGCAGGCGACTCCATGCGGACGAATCAGATCATACTGCGGTGATTTTTCGATATTGAATACATTGGCTTCGTTATATTCGCCAAACCTCATCTTGGACTCTTCAATAAACACACCCATTTTACAATTCCTCGTCGATTTCCTGCTCATAGAGCTTTATGGACGTCTGAATGATCGAATTGTCGGGCATTCCATCATGGAGGTTACAGATCAACGGCTCCTGCCCCTTGCTGAGCGAAATGCAGGTGACATTTTCCGGCTGCCTGAGTGCGATGAGGTACATCTTTTTAATCACAAAATAGGAATGCGTGGAGATAAACACCTGAATCCCCATCTCCTTGGAGACTTCCGCCAGCATATCCAGAAACTCACAGATAGCGGTAGGGTGCAAAGCCGATTCCAGTTCATCAATGAAGATCACGGAATCTTTGCTCAGGTAGCCATTCGCCAACAGGCGATCCATAATGGAGATCTTCTTTACACCCTCTGCGGTAGCACCGATAGAGAATTTCTGTCCGCTGGAATTTTTGTAGTACCATTTACCGGAGTTGTCGTCAAAATCCACCTTGCCATCCACAACATGGCTCAGTTCTTTCCGCGCTGTGGCAAACGCAGTAAAATTTTTACCCTTGGAAGGCGCAATCTGGAGAGCTTTCACCAGATCATAGTAGGTGTCGTCAAATCCAAAGCTGCGATCCACCTCGCGGGATTTCAGGATGATGGAGAACAGCGACAGCACTTCTTTTGCAGGCAGGAAGATGGAATTGCCCGACTTCTGCGCGTTGGGTGCCACTGCACTGCCCACCTTGGTGGCTGCACTCGAAGAGAACTGATACTCTAACGCCATATCTTTCTGGTCGGACTGCATTTTGAAGGTCAGGCTTTCCGGGGCCGAACGGGTGACAAGGTCGCCCAGTTTATCAGCCTGAAAAGTCCACCGCAGCTTATCCGAAAGAATATCCCCCATCGGGCGGACATCATCACCGCGCTTATAATCCTCCATGGCACGGACTGCCGAATAGAGCGATTTCAGCAAAAAGGTCTTGCCGGTGGCATTTTCACCGATGATCAGATTCAGCCCTGTGAACTTGTCGCAGCGGAACTCCGGCAGGTTGCCGTAATTTTTAAGATGAAGCGATTGGATTTTGAAACTCATAGTTCCTCCTCATTTCTTCTCTTTCGCCATGATATTCTTACTATCGGCCAGCACCTCATAGAACTTGCCATCGCTGGCGGTCTGGAGCTTGCGGTAGTTGACCTTCACACCGTCATCAAGGTCAAGTTCGATGCGGGAAAGTGCCAGATGGCTGATCTTCTCATCGTAGTCGCGGCACTCTTTCAGCTGTTTGGTCAGCTTGTCCTTGCGCTTGGAGGCGGCGGCAGCTTCGCGGGCGTTGGTGGTATGGTCCATCATATCCTGCATCCGGTTGATTTCGGATTCATACACGCGCTGCATCTTGTGCAGGTAATCCACACGCAGGGTACCGATGGTGTCCGAGGTGTAGCGGTGGAGATAGACCAGTGCCTTGAAGCCGTTCTGCTTGCCGCTATCAAACAGCCAGTAGATGGGGCGCTTGCCGGAACCGGTGACAGAGTAGGTCTGGCAGTGATCCTTGAAGAAATCGTTCAGGAAGTAGTTGCGGATGACCTCCCGGCTGGTGCTGCCCTTATTGCCCAGAGCCTTGGCAATGTAATCGAGGTTTGCTTCCAGCGTATCGGCACCGTACACCACCTTCAGCCAGTCGCACAGGCGGGCAACGATATCATCGTCCAGATATTCTTCATCGGTGATGGGGATCACGTTATCTTCATCCGGGAGGTAGCTGCTGTATTTGCTGCTGTCCCATTCGCCACCGGCATAGGCAAGGCCGGGCACATCCAGCGAGTAGCGGCCAAACATACAGCCCACCGCATAGCTGAGTAGGCTCTTGATGTCCCGCTGCAGGTCGGCCTTGCGCACAGTCACATCTTTATCTTCCACCTCCGGGGTCAGCTCATCCTGCAAGCCGTAAATGTCAATAAAAATGCGGTTCAGTTCTTCTTCGTTGGCTTTCAGCTTGTTAAAGCGCTCGTTGCATTGGCCTTGCCACAGCAGGTAGCAAATTTCCAACGGGCAGCTTGCTTCTGGCAAGTAGCCGTAGTAATAATCCATGGCTGCAGCGGTAGCCGTAGCGTCCCACAACCCTTTGCTCATACTCACAAGTGGGTGTGTCTTAAAGTCCCAAGAGGTTTCAAAGGCATCCCAATCGTTTTTTGAAAGCGTTGAACACTCGAAGCTCATCCACGATACGTCATTTTTTCTTGCAATAGATACAGGGACCTTACCGATATCTGCAGCAGTCATGCTAATAGTTGGATTTAGTACACTTACAATTTCATCGGCCACTTTTGAATTAAGCAGCGCACACATATAGTCTATATCCTCCTTCGCACAAAACAAACAAGGCCCTGCGCTTCCAAAAACAATTCCTTTTCGCAGTTTCCGCATCGAAATTCTTGTAGATATCTTGGACCAAGTAAGTCCTTCTCTAAAGTAAAACTCCGGTTCCCTTAATCTCGCATTGTTATTTCCAGATTTTTTTATTCTAACGGCTTCTTCACCAATGTCAATAACACTGTCAAAGAATCCATACCACTTACGGTATCCACCTCCAGTGGTAACCGGATACCACTTTATATTTTCTCTTTTTGTATCTGAGTAATCTGCTGCCTCAAAATCAGTATTTAATTTACTAACTTCATACCAATTCCTTAAAAAACTGTCATTATTGCCTGATTTAATACCTTCTTTAAGTCTGCACCTCTTCCCGACATTTTGACATTCGGAAAAAAGAGAAACTACTTTTTGAGACATCCAATATGCAGTAACAAACCCTGGAATCGTTTTAAAGTTGTTTTGACTCACACAGTAATAATTCTTTCGGGCAAGGAACATATCCTCTTTTCCCTGCTGGGAAGTCGGCTCAATCAGGCGGCAATAGGTGCCCTTATAATCGTCAATATGGTTTGTACAACGCACAAAAGCGGTAGTCTGGACGACCTCACCACCAATTTCTTCAAAGGCTCTTGCTCCAAGGTGTGCCATGTTGACGGTTTCGGTCAGCATCATCTTTTCGCGAAGCTTTTCAAAGCTAGACAGGAACATCCAGCTATGTTGGGTAATCATTGCCTGAAAACCGTTGTCAGCGGTCATCGCGCGGCAACGCTCAATAAATACTGCAAACAGGTCAGCCTTACTATCCGGGTAATTCTTTTTGACAAAGTTATTGACCCGTGCGCTCAGGTTGCTGGTTCCGGCATAAGGCGGATTCGTACAGGTGACCCAATACTTCCGTGCCATAGTTTCGCCAAGGTCGATGAGCTTTTGCAGTTCCTCGGCGGTCTGCTCCACACCGGCACTTTCCAGTGAAATCTGCCCTTCATCGTCAATACCACCCACAAACCGGCGCAACAGTGCCCAGTTATACTCCGGCACATTGAGGATGGAGCCGTACTCCTTGGCATCGGTCAGGATGTCCAGCAGACCTTCCAACTGCATTTTGGCGGTGTTCTTTTCCAAGTCCGAAAAGCCCGCCCCAAAGAACTTGAGGTGAGCCCGGTTGATGTTGTTGCTCTCCTGAATGGCATAGACATGGCAGGTGTTTTCGCCGTTGAGGATGCGGCGGTTGTACTGCCGTGCCTTCATCATCACGGCAAAATAAGCCAGCTGATAGGCACGATCATCAATGTCCAGACCGTAGAGGTTGTGTTCCAGAATGCTCTTGGCGGCATCCCGCTCGCTGTAACCCACACTGGTGTAAATTTGCATCAGCACATCAAACGCATACACCAGAATGTGACCGGAACCCATGCAGGGGTCGATGAGGGTGAGGTCTTCCGGGTTCAAGGCGGCATACTCCTTGCGGATATCCGCCAGCTTCGCCTGCACCTCCGGCTCCTGTGGGGCCTCGTCCAGATAATACTTCCAGTTCTGCCGCAGGTCGCTGTCCGGGTGACCCTCCAGCCACAGGCGGCCAAGGCTGTTCTCCACCATGTAGCGGACGATCCAGTCCGGGGTAAACAGCTGGGTCACTGCCGGGATCTCCTCTTTGGTGATCTTTCCGCTCTTTTCAAAAGCAGCCTTTTTGGGTTCGGTGTTGTAATACTGGTACAGCCAACCGATGATTTCAACCTGACCGCCCTGCTCAATGTTGAAGTCGCTTTCCGGGATGTCATGGGTCAGCTTGTACACCACGCCCTCCTGATCCACCACGGAAAGGTTCAGCAGAACTTCGGTGTAGTCGGTGGTCTTCTCAAACAGACCAGGCAGGATGTCGTTCAGCGCATTGCACTGCTTGATGAACAAAAGGCGGAACAGTTCGTCCAGTTTGTTGTCCTGCTTCCACTGGATGATCTGGGCTTCTTCCTCTGCGGTAAAGGGCAGGTCGGCATCAAAGGGGGTCGTGACCAGATCCGGCTCCACTTTGCCGCTCTCAGAGGAAAGCACCCGCAGGTGGGCGGGCAGATAGTCGTTCACTTCCATAAACCGCACAGCGATCAGGCGGTTGAACCAGGTATAGGCAACTTCCTCCATGATGTACTGGTAAGCGGTACGGTAATCGGTGTCAGTCTCTTTCTCACGGATGGCCGCCACCAGCTGCCGCCGCTGCTTGATGGCAGTGCCCGTCACCAGATAGGGGTCTGCTGCACCGATGTCGTAGAACTCGGCATCCAGCGTGCTCTGCGGCAGCGCATCCGCAATGCCCTTTTCGGTAATGCCCATCAGTCCGGCCCGGTAGCTGATATCGGCGATCAGCTTGTTCCGCGCCCAGATGGCAAAGTTTTTAATGGCTGTTTTGTTCATGACTATGTCTCCATCGTATCAAATTTTTGATGCCAGATAATAATAGTACATTACATTCTTTCCGGCTGCATCTTTCTTCTCTTTTACCTCAATTCTGGCTTGATTGCACATGTTGACAACCCTTAGAAAACCCGTTGCCGCCTCTGCTGAAACTGTCGATAGTCCAGCTACTAGTATAAGGTTTCTCCAAATATCGAACGCCCCGGATAGATTTGTCGAAGTTGTGATTGCTGTTGTCAAACCCGCGACAGCATATCCGGCTTTCTTTCGGATTTCCTCATCTGCAAGAACTTTATTTCCGAGATTCTTAAGAACGCTTGTCTGTGTCATAACCTCGTTGATTTCTTGGATTCTTGGCACAACTTCTGTGTTGTAAAGTTGCAAACAATCGTACTGAAAATTATCATCCCATGGCAACGATTCAATTTGATTTGAAAAACCATATATTGCCTTCCGAAAGTTTGTAAGCGGAACTTGATTTTCTTTCTTCAAATCAAGTAGTTCATCTACTGATGCAGCTTCCAGAGTTGGAAGTGTCATAAGGATTCCAGATGCAACACCTGCATGCCGCAATACTTTATCGTCCATTCGACCAATGTCAAGAACCTTTGTTTTTACGACAGATTCGATAATGCTACTACTCTGTTTATCAAAAAGGGGATATGCTGTACCATTGTACATAGCATTCATCAAATTGGCAAAGTATCCGCCACTTAGCTCATTTACGTCAAAGCGATGAAAGCCATAGTCATATACTGAAACAATATGACGATCCAACAAATCCTTTATTTCGCGTGTGCCAGGATTCGATAAGAGAGTTTCCGTCCCTGCTTCAAGATACTTTCGGCAATCGTCTTCTATCTTTTTGAGTTTGATTTGCGCTATAATTTCCTGTTTCGACCGACACTTTTTCTTCTTTAGATACGGTGCGTATAAATTCAACTGGCTCTCTGCTAAGGCAAGTTGAGCTTCAATTTCCTTGCTACCTTCAGGTTGAAACGACTGCAAAAAAGCTCTCATTGCGGCGATCATGCCGTCTAAGTCCTTGGCGTTAAAAACATCTTCTGGAAGATATTTATAAACGGCATATTCGACCATGCCAATTAGTTCAATCTCATCGGCATACAGAATAGAGCTCTTAATCAGCTTCAATTCCTCCAACAGGTTCAGGGAATTAGACACTGTGCCAATCGTAAACTTCATGGATACGCCTTTCTTTTACAGTTCCACATTCAGAATCGAATCATCAGCAATTTCTTTCAGAAGGTTCTCACGCAGGGCATCCAGATACTTGTCCACGTCCGCTGCGCTTTCCAGCCGCCAGGACGCTGCCCGTGCCACCGTTTTGATAGAGAGATTTTTGGTAGCACGCACCTTGACGGCAGGCTGCTGGACCTTCGGCTGCGTCACGGTGACGGTCTCGCCACGTTTGCGGGCTTCCTCTGCCAGACGCTTCTGTTCCACTTCTGCCTGTGCAAGTGCCTGCTGTGCCAGACGGTTGTCTTCGTCCACCATCTCATTCAGCAGACGGATCTTCAACGCATCGGACTTATCCTGATAGCTGCGCAGGGTAGAAACATTGTTGCAGTGTTCGGCACCGTCCAGCAGTTCCTCAAATTTCTCCATGTAGCCGCGATACTTGGCGTCTTTGTAGGGCTTATTGTTCAGCACCTCCAGCACACGGTTGCGGTCTTCCTTGATGGCATTGACTACCGGTGCCGACTGTTCTTCCAGAATATCATCGTACAGAGTCATGAATTTCTGGCGCAGTTCTGGCAGCTTAGGAATCTCGCGGTAAGGTACTGCCATTGTCACGATGCTCCGCATCTGCCGGACGACATCTTCCAGCGCAGCATTTACGATGTAAGTTTTGCTGTCATCGTAAATTTTCAGCATATCCAGCGTGCGGCGGAAAATTTCCTCCTGTTCGCTGTTGGCACTGAAAAATTTCTGCACCGGCTCAAAATCCTCACCGAAGTCCAACAGGTCATCCTGCTGTTCGCTGACTTCCTTGAAGAAGTCCAGTGGATCGTTGACCTGCAGTAGATTGCTCATCAGCTTTTTGCCGCTGGCCAACACCGGCTTGCCGGGGTAGGCATAGTTCTGATACCGGGGTTCCAGCCGGTCGATGGACGTGATCGTGCGCTCACAATACCGCCGGAAGTCACTCATCATGGTGTCTTCATCGTCCGCCGTAGGTGCAACATTGAACAGTTCCTTCATCAGACTGCGGACGGTCTTCTTCTGCTTATCCGGCACACGAACGCGCACTTCCATCAACAGTTTATCCACAAACTGCTTTTTGGTAATATAGCTGATGATTTCTTCCCCAGTGCGGTTGTTGGCGTTCACGCTTTCGCCGTTCACCGTAAAGGCAAGGTCGCCCCGTTTGAACAGTCGTGCCACCAGCCACTGCACATCGTCCTCCACAAAACCGTAGGGGGCTTTCATGAACCGATCCTTGATGGTTTTCATAGAGGTCTTCATGTGCATCCGGGAGTTGCCGCCGATAAATTGCAGCACATCGTCCAGTGCATGGACGTTTGCCTCAGAGTTATCCTCCAAGGTGAGGGAGAGCTGGTTGCTGCTGCGGAACAGCTTGCGGATGTCGGTCTCGCCCATGGGGGCGGTAATGTAGGACAGTTTATGGTAGACCGTCTGCACCAAACGACCGATTGCCTCATTGATGCGGCTGTTCACTTCCTTGCCGGAGGTACGCAGCACATCGCCGTTTACATAGATGGTAGCATCCTTCAGTGCCTCGGTCAGGTAGAGCTTGGCGTTGCTGTTGCGTTCCCGCATCTCCACACGCTTGGCTTCCTTGATGGCTTCGTACTTTGCAAGCTGCACCGAGGTGTTCTTACGCAGGAAGCGCTCGATTTTCAGGTAGGCACGCATTTCGGTCAGGAAGGAATCATCGTTGGGCAGTGCCACCAGCACTTCCTTGCCCTGCCCGGAGATCATCCGCAGGGTAGAGTCTTCCACGCCGCCCTCATACCACGGGGTCAGCACACGCAGCCCAATATCGTAGCTCTGGTTTGCCTTGTAGGGGCGGTCGTCCACCGTCTGGTTGAACGGGAAAGTATACCGCCCGCCGAATGCCGGATACTGGTACTTTTTGCTGGGGAAGATATCCTCAAAGATCATCTCAGCAATCTTCGTGAGGACTTCCGGCATCTCTACGTTTTCTTTTTCGATCTCATTGTTGATCTCCTGTTCCTCATCGGTCAGGAACACATAGACGCTGCCATTTTTCTGGATCAGCATCTGGCGCATCAGCACCTTCAGGGCTTCCTCTACCTCTGCTTTCAGGGCAAGGCGGTCATCGTCGATGTTGGAGATCATCAGGCTGGTGATGTTGTCCACATTTGCCTCGATCTCCACCACATATTTGATCAGGAACAGGGTCTTCAGCACGTTGATGGCAAAGACGTCCTTTTCCTTCTTTTCCGGGTTGATGTAGCTGTTATCATAGGCACGAATGATCACGCTGCTGTGGCTGTGGTCAAGGAAGTTTTCCAGTGCATCGTAGAATTTATGGAACGGCACAATGGCACCAGTTTCCTCGTTCATCAACTGCATGGCAGATTCTTTGAATAGTGCCAGCATGGAGCGCTCGCCCTCAGACAGGTGTTTACCAGATGCACCATGGGTGCGGATGCTGGTCAGCACACTGGCCAGCAGATTGAACTGATACGGAACAAACGGATAGACCTCTGCAAAATCTTCTGCATTCGCATACAGCTTTTTCTCTACACCATCGTTGAACACGATCAAATTCTTGATAATGGTGCCCTTCTGGTCATAGATAAGTCGCAGACTCTGGGCGGCGGTGTCGGTCTTTTCCAGAATACGCTTTTTGATAACGGCATCCACGTTTGCAGAGGACAGGGACAGACGGGTATCAAAGCGTCCCTGGATCTTAGAGAAATCGTTGCCCTTCACCTTGGTGATGGAGTCGATATCCTGCTGAGAGGTCACAATGACCCATGCCTTGCCCTGACATTCCTTGCCCAGTTCCTCGGTCACGGTCTGGAGATTCAGCATCAGCTTGGAGTCATCGCCGATATACTGGCCGATCTCATCCACCAGAAAGACAACATGGTGGTTGCTGCCCTTCTTATCTAGATAAGCCTTCACGCGCTTGGCAAAGTCCTCGATGCTGATCTGGTAGGGCTCCGTTGCCTTTTCGCACCAGTTGCGGGCTGCGGGCTCGCTCATAAAGCCCATTTCCACCAGAACCTCCACAACGGTGTCCTGAATAAAATCAAAGTCCTGCCGGGAATCCTCCCACGCATCGCCGTAGGCATCCTCAAACTTTTCCTTGAACGCAGCAAGCTGGTCCGCCTCAGCAAGGTGTCGTTCCAGATCCGCAAGGTAGGGCATGGAGCCGCAAAAGCCCTGCATCTCGTTGAACACCTTCAGGAATACGTTCACGATGGCATCCTTGTTCTCCTTGCTGTTGGATTCGCTTTTGGAGTCGATATTGAACAGGATCACATCCGTCGGCGTGTCTGCTGCCAACTTCATATCTGCCAGAACCATCTGGTTTGTGATCTTTTTATCGTCAATGAAGAAATCCAGTGCGTGCTTTCCGCCTACCTGCTTGTTTTCCAGCAGATAGGACAAGATCTTCAGGAAGTGAGATTTACCGCTTCCAAAGAAGCCGGAGATCCATACACCCATTTTCGGCGTGGTGCCCAGAATACCTTTTTTATAAGCCGCAAAAAAATCCGCAAAGTGCCGCTGCAGTTCACGGGTCACCACATATTCTTCCAGTTCCTGTGCAACATTGGTCTCTGCGCCCTGACCGACCACGATAACACCCTGAAGTTCACGGTCGATCTCCTTACGGAACATCTCCTTGATCTGCATAGCTACTGTATCCTCCCTTTATTTCACCAGCCGGAATGCCCGGTAATAGTTATCGTCCTTGATCTCGTTGAACAAGATCAGTTCCTGTTCGTTGTAGGTACCCGGAAAGAACATCACGACCGGGCAGCGTACAAATGCCTGATGCAAGTTGTTCAAAACCTTATGGGACCGCAAGATCGGATAGCACTTTCCGATACCCGTCAAAAACACGATGGCGTTCTCCGGCGTATGTTCCTTAATATACTGCACAATGAGGCTGTCGTTGTCATTGATCTTCATGGCGTTGGTAACCGCTTTGGTGATCCGCTCCATCCCGTTTTTCTTTTCAAAGTCATAACACTTTTCCAAAAAGTGCTTCTTCTCCAGAAAATCAATGATGACATCATAGAGATCGAATACCACCAGTTCAAAGTCATCATCACCACGGGCATTTTTGCCTTTCATATACTCGATTCGAGCACGAACTTCTAGCTCTTTTTCCGGTGGATAGTCGAAAACCCAGTAGTTCACCTCGTTGGCTCTGCCGGTTCCCTTACGGAAGGATGTTTTCCGGATTGCCGCTTCCATCTCATCCAGCCGGTCGCTCAGACATCCATTCACAGTTTCCATCTTATCTTACCCCCGTAAGCGCATTGACCATAATGGCATATCCATTGTCTTGCAGCCAGCGTTCCAGCGTAATGTCCAAAATCGGGCGCAGAATCTTGCGTGAGCTGCCCTTGTTTCCGTCCAGCATTCCTGCCTCGTAGAGCTGCGTTTTATAAGCCGAACCAAGGCGATGCAGTGTATAATCCTGAAATGATGCTACTTTTTCGCTCTGCATTTGCTTTTCCTTAAAGAAAACTCGAATATCTGCATCTGTTAATTCATCCACTCCAAGGATCAGTTTTTCTCGTACGACCTCATACACAAAGTCAAAGAAAAGTGTATCGTGTGCAAGCGTTGCAACCAATGCAAACATTTTCTGTGTAGCAAGGTCACTATTCAGAAAAACAGTGTAAAAACTCGGGTCCAGCATTTTGATACGCGCCGTAACCGTTGAATAAATCATCTGCGCGCGCGCCTTCGTGGATGCCTCATAAACATTTTCCTGCTCACTCTTCTGCTTTATTTCTTGAAAAGATCTTCCATCAGCTAAAAGTTGAACTGTTTTTCGGAATTCCATAAACCAGAATGAAAACTTTACAGCACCTGCACTATATGGTCTTCTATTCATCTATCGTTTCTCCGCTTTCGTTCTTCATTTTAATGTATCTGCCACTTTTAATTCTTGCATCTTTTGGTTTTGGGGCATCTGCCGGAATAATCCATTGGTGCCCGACACGTTGTGCCCCCTCAATGCGTCCTTCTGTACATAAGGTTTGCACACGCCTCGCACAAACTCCCCATTTTTCTGATATCTGCTTAATTGATAAGTATTCCATAGTAATCCTCAATGTCGCATCCACACAGATGATGATGGCCTACAATAAACCATTTTTATTTTACTCCAACAAACGAACGAAATCAATGCAAATGTCTTACAAATATGGCGGGCATTCTTTTACGCTCTCTCCTCTACAAACCCTATGCCTATGCCATACCATTCAACCCATAAATTGAGGACATGGGCATTCAGGCGCATCATTACCGCAAATCTGCTATCCCCCAAAAAGGCGATATCCCGGCATCAGTTTTCTTCCGATGCGGGATATCGCCTTTTCTATCGTGTTGTATATGGTATGGTTCAATCAAACAAGTGCAGCTCGTTTTCACTTTCCGCACAGCCGGTAGTCAGTTCGTTGGAAGAAGGATATTCCCATAACGTGCCCTATGCGCCGACTGTCTTTTTAGGCAAGCGGAAAGTTTCGTTCACCCTCATGGACTATCAGGCAGTCTTGTCGGCCAAACAGATCATTACCGACCACCCGAAACAAGATCTCACGATCCATTCGCTGAGCAAAGAAGTATTCCTCAATGAGCAAAAACTCAAACTCTGTTTTTTCCTTTGTTATGGAATATCCATTGGTGCGTATCTGAAAAGCTGCCGGATGATCAAGGCATCTGAACTGCTCGTCCATACGGATTTCAGCATTGAAGAGGTGGCCCATGCTTTCGGTTATACCAGCAGTGCAAGCTTTATCAAGGCCTTTCGGCAAAAGTACGAAACCACCTCATTGCAGTTCCGGACAGACGTAAGGCTGCGAACTGCAACAAGACACATTGCGGAATGACATATACAAGATAGTTGCACAGATAGTTTCGTATGCGGCCTGAAAGGACGCATTGTTGTAGCAAGCAGGGCGTCTGTCTATACAAACGCCATTTTTGCTTTGCAAAATGCTTGTTGGGGATTCCCAAGCCCTTTATAATCTGCATCGTGCCGATGCAGGCTACGCGTTCCTGCCGAACGCTTTTTGATAGAGTTCATGATTCAGTGATATCTGCCGGGCACAGAACCACTTAAACGAAAAAAGTGCCGGCAATGATTTTGTCGGCACCTATGGAGATTTGTTTACTTTTCCTTGATGAACCTCATATCGAGCACCTGCCTTTCGCCCTTATTATAAAGGTATCACTGCATCCATTGCAAGGATGTCAAGCGGTATGTAATCCGCAGCTCCCCTCTGCGGAAAAAAGTTAGAGTTCGGACAGTTTGGAAAGGATTTGTTTTCCAATGCAAATCAGTTCATCCAACCGATGCCGCAGGTCTTCAATGTCTGCAGCATAGAGCTGATTGCTTTCGTTCACGCGTTTTGCCACCTGATTCAGGTTGTTGCTGCAATTCTGAAGCAGATACGACATTCGGCGCAGCTGCGGCAGGTCAAGATTCAGGCAGTAGCCGTCCAATGCCATTTTGCGGATATACGCACTCAGACTGCGGATACCCATGCCATACATCTTTTCGTAAATCCGATTCTTTTCTGTTTTTGTGATGCGCAGGATCAGAATTTCATCTCTTTTTTCTCTCACCGGACATCACCATCCCGGTCCGAATAACTGCGGAACGGTTTGGCCGGTTCATCCTTGTCCGCTTTTTCGTTCAGAGCTGCCAGCACAGAAGGCCGCTGTGTTTCCTCTTCCGGCGATTCTTCAACTTCCTGCTCGTGGTGTTTTTCGTCCACATCTAGCTGTGCATTCAGTTCGGCCAACCGTGCAGATTTTTGTACCAGTTCTTCCTCCTGCGGAAAAGGTTTTGCCACTTCCAACTGTGCCGCCGCCTGCTGCTGCAGAAGATTCTCCAGCCGGTTTTCTGCATTAGCAATGCGCTCGCCAAAACCGGCCAAAAGATTATCCAGTCGGGTAATATTGCCATGCGGGTCTGCGCCCAGTGCCACCGGGTAGGTTGCCTTGCCTTTCAGCACTGCCTGCTGCTCGTTCCTAACCGGTTCATAACGCACTGACAGCTCGAAGCCACGGTACTCGCCCAGCACAACAGGTTCCGTGTCGGGAAGTTCTTTTGCTGCCAGAATCAGACGTTCACCGGCAGTCTTTTTATCATCGAACACCATCCCCTTGATGCTCATCCCGCAGAAGTTTTCCTTGTCCTGCGGGTGGGCCGCGGCAGTTTCCGCATCGGTTTTCAGGGCGGCAATGTGCGCTTTCTGCTGCTGAATATCTGCCGGGAACTGCGTCAGAAGCTTGTCTTCCAAACGGTATTTCTGACTTTGATGGTCTGCTTTCAGAACTTTCAGTTTGGCCACCTGCACATCAAGATCCATCTTTTCCTTAATCAGCGGGTTTCCTGCACACAGCGCCTTGACCTCGGCGTAGGAAAGAGCCTGCTCATCCACATCATCGCAGGAGCGCACCGGAGATTTGCTGGTCATAATCTGCGAGATAAATCGCTGTTTGTTTTCCAATGTCTGATCGGGTAAGAGGATGGCATTACTGCCAGCCCCTCCCCTAAGAAC
>ERZ808246.847-NODE-847-length-24074-cov-45.312211_pt1 | contig 24074 bp, 20 predicted proteins | sample MGYA00521083_ERZ808246 | MGnify/ENA primary metagenome ERZ808246 (study PRJEB31516, sample SAMN03275577) | gut metagenome | biome: mammalia-associated habitat; material: feces | host: Papio cynocephalus | place: Kenya | collected 2012-07-07 ... | reverse complement strand
CTCTTCCTGTTCCTTGATGGTCGCCTTGTCGTACGGATCGTCGATGAAGCGGCTCAGCACGCATTCGCCGTGCGCCGGCAGATCTTCGGAGACGGCGAAGGCGTTCACGCGGGCGGCGAGCGTCTTCAGGCCCTGCTCGTCGTATTCGATGACTTCGACGGGTTTCATGAAGGTGTGCACGCCGAGGCCGGCGGCGAAACGGGCGGTGCCGGAGGTCGGCAGCACGTGGTTGGAGCCGGACATGTAATCGCCCAGCGGGACCGGGGAGTACGGGCCGCGGAAGATGGCGCCCGCGTTGCGGATCCTGGCGATCACCGCGTCCGGATCGGCGGTCTGCACTTCGAGGTGTTCGGCGGCATACGCGTTGGCCGCGTCGATGGACTGTTCGATGCCGTCCGTGAGAATGATGCCGGACTGACGGCCGCGCAGCGACGTGTTGACGCGCTCGGCATGCTCGGTGCGCGGCACGCGGTATCGGAGGCTTTCCTGGACCTTGTCGGCAAGCTCCTCGCTGTCGGTGATGAGCACGGAACCGGCGAGCTCGTCATGCTCGGCCTGGCCGATCAGATCGGCGGCGAGCCAGCTCGGGTTGGCGCCCTTGTCGGCGATGATGGCGATTTCGGTCGGGCCGGCGACCGCGTCGATGCCGACGATGCCGGACACCATGCGCTTGGCGGTGGCGACGAAGATATTGCCCGGGCCGGTGATCTTGTCGACCGGATCGCACAGGATCTCGCCGTCCTGCGGTTCGGAGCCCTTGGCTCCGTAAGCGAACATGGCAATGGCCTGCGCACCACCGACCGCGTACACCTCATCCACGCCGAGGATGGCGCAGGTGGCGAGGATGGTCTTGTCCGGCAGACCGTCGGAGTTGCTGCGGCTCGGCGGGGTCGCGATGGCCAGGGATTCAACGCCCGCGGCTTGGGCCGGCACCACGTTCATGATGACGGAGCTCGGGTAGACGGCCTTGCCGCCAGGCACGTACAATCCGACGCGCTGCACCGGAATCCAGCGTTCGGCGACGCGTGCGCCTTCGGCCAGATCGGTGTGGAACGGCGCGGGCACCTGGGATGCGGAGACGGCGCGGCAGCGGCGCACGGATTCCTCGATGGCGGCGCGCACTTCCGGATCAAGCTCGTCGAGCGCGGCCTTCATGGCTTCGGCCGGCACACGCAGGTTCTCAGGGCGAATATGGTCGAACTTCTCCGCGAAATCACGCAGGGCCGCAGCGCCGCGGGCCTTCACGTCGTCAAGGATCGGCTGCACGAGTTCGGTGGCCTCGTTGGTGCCCATCTCAGCGCGGGGCATGGCTTCCAGCATTTCGGCTCGGGTCAGCTTCTTGCCTCGCAGGTCAATGATTCGCATATAGTTTTCTTCGCTCATAACGCACCATGGTAACAACGTCAAGTCACGAGAACGCCCTGACGTCTCACATTCAACCGCATTGTGAGACGCTGCGGGATATCAAAGGTTTCGCACGCAGCATCGCGCGGCGAAGAGCATCCACACCCTCCTTCCATCCGCGGCCCGAAGATAGGGTGTCCGTACCCCGATGTGTTACATGACATCCGTTACATGACGGTGTTAGGTTGCTGCCAATCAGGCAACCACGATGGCCAAGGAGGACACCGCCATGTCACAGCAATCGCCGGAAATTCCAAAGACAGCAGCAAAACCGAAATTCTTCTACGGATGGTGGATAGTAATCGGCGGTTTTCTGATGATGGCCACCTGCTATACGACCTTCGTCAACTGTTCGTCGCTGTTCCAGGCGCACATCGTCTCGGACCTGCACATGACCATCGGCCAGTACAACACCGGCACTTCGCTCGCATCTTTGATTTCGATCGTCGCCACATTGTTCATGGGCACCCTGATCGACAAGCTGGGCGCACGCCAGATCGCGTCCTGCCTGGTGATTCTTTCCGCAGTGCTGCTGTTCGGGTATTCCGCGGCCACCGCTCCCTGGCACATCTATCTGCTCGCCGCGGTCTCCGGCACGTTGATCACGTCCGGCGTGCGCCTGTTCATCTCCGTGGTGGTGACCAACTGGTTCAATCTCAAGCGTGGACTCGCCGTTTCCGCGGCGCTGTGCGGTTCCGGTTTCGGAGGCATGATCCTCTCCCCCGTGGCCAGCGCCATCATCGCCAACTACGGTTGGCGCACCGCCTACGTGGCGCTCGGCGTCATCTGCCTGGTGGCGGCGCTGCCGATTCCGGTGATCTTCTTCCGCACCAAGCCGAGCGAGAAGGGCCTGTTGCCGCTGGGCGCCGAACTGAGCGACGAGGAGATCAAGGAGGCCGAGCGCAAAAGCGGCCATTCGCTGTCCGAAGTGAACGTCGCGGTCGGCTGGAAGGTGCTGCGCAGGCACGCCGGCTTCTGGCTGCTGGTGCTGGGCTTCCTGTTCGTCGGCGTCATCAACGGCGCCGTCTCCGTGAACATGGTGTCCAACATGACGTCCGTCAACAACAACGGCACCGAGGTGGTGACGGGCGGCCATAGCGTGGTGTGGGCCGGAACCATCATGTCGCTGTACATGGGCGTCGTGCTGGTGGCGAAGGTGGCTCTTGGCTGGATCTTCGACCGTTTCGGCATGTACGGCGGCGTGCTGGTCGGATCCGTGTCCTGCCTGCTCGCCTGCCTGTTCCTGTGCTTCCCGACCACGGATTGGGGCCCGATTCTCGCCGCGGTCTTCTACGGCATCGGAACCTGCACCGCCACAATCGGCCCGTCGATCATGATCACGCACGAATACGGCCGTCGCGATGTCGGCAAGCTGACCGGTTTCGCGGTGTCCGCCACCGCGCTTGGCGGCATCATCGGCGCGATCGTGTCCGGTCTCGCGTTCGACAAGGCGTTGTCATTCACCCCGGCTTGGATCATCGGCATCGTCTGCTCGGTGCTGATGGCGGTGTCGTTGTCCGCTTCCGCGGCCATGTCCAAGAGCGTGGTGGCCAAGTGCATCGCCGACGGCGCTCCGAAGATCGACGCCGAAGGCAACATCATCGAGGATAGCCAGTCGGAAGATCGGTCGGTCTGACCACAGCCTCGTGAACGATATGGAACGGGCTGTGGAAATCCGTTGATTCCGGATTTCCACGGCCCGTTTCGTCGACGTCTTCCGACGCGTGTCCGACCGATCAGGACAGCGGCAGCGAGCTTGGACCGAACAGGATCTTGATCTCCGCGAACAGGGATGTGTCGCGCCTGACGCGGAAGCGGTCGCCGAACGTCAGCACCTTGGCGTTGCCCTTGTCGTCCATCAGCGCCAGTTTCACCTCGCACGGTCCGGGATGGCTGGTCAAAATCTCGCCCAGGCGCCGCGCATGCGACTGGTCAAGCGCGATCGGAGGCAGGACGATCGTCAGCGGACGCTCATCCTGCGCCTCCAGCGTCGGCACGGTGAATTCGGTGGCGCGCATGCTCACCGTCTCGTCGCGCTTCTCCACCTGGCCGCGTATCTGCACCACGGTATCGACCGCCAGTTCGGGCGCCGCTGCCTCATACACCTTGCCGAAGAACATGCATTGGATGGAGCTTTCCAGATCCTCGACGGTGACGATGGCCCAAGGGTTTCCCTTCTTCGACACACGTCGGTCCACGTTCGTGATAAGTCCGGCGATCGTCACCTGCTGGCCGTCCGGCATGCTTCCCGCACGGTCGATCAGATGGGCGATGGACATTTCACGCAACGACACCAGCACCGACTGCATGCCGCTCAACGGATGGTCGGAAACGTACAGACCAAGCATCTCGCGTTCGAAGTTCAGCTTGGTCTTCTTGTCCCACTCCTCCACGTCGGGCACCTGGACCATGGCGTCTCCCATCGCGGAATCGTCCTCGCTGGAATCGTCCAGATCCGCGAACAGGTCGAATTGTCCTTCCGCCTGCTTGCGCTTCAATCCGACCACGGAATCGATGGCCGTCTCATGAATGGTGAATAGAGCCCTGCGGTTCGGGTCGATCGAATCGAAGGCGCCTGCCTTGATCAAGGATTCCACCAAGCGTCGGTTCAACGCTTCCAATGGCACGCGCTTGATGAAGTCGGTGAAGTTCACGTACTTGCCATGGCCGTTCTCACGTTCCGCGATGATCGCATCCACGGCGTTTTTGCCGACGTTGCGGATCGCGCCGAGGCCGAATCGCACGACATCGCCGACTGCCGAATACTCGTACACCGATTCGTTCACGTCCGGCGACAGTACTTGGATGCCCATACGCCGCGCCTCGCCCAGATACAACGCGGTCTTATCCTTGTTCGTGCTGGCGCCCTGCAGCAGGGCGGCCATGAACTCCACCGGATAGTGGGTCTTCAGGTATGCGGTCCAGTAGGAGATCAAGCCGTATGCGGCGGAATGCGCCTTGTTGAACGCGTAACCGGAGAATGGCACGAGGATGTCCCACACAGCTTGCGCGGCCTCTTTGGAATACCCGTGCTCCCTCATGCCGGCGAAGAACGGGATCTGCTCCTTGGCCAGCACTTCCGGCTTCTTCTTGCCCATCGCTCGACGAAGCACGTCGGCCTTGCCCAGCGAATAGCCAGCGAGGATTCGCGCCGCGGACTGCACCTGCTCCTGGTAGACGATCAGACCGTAGGTCTCGTCCAGCACCTCCTTGAGTGGTTCGGCCACTTCGGGGTGGATTGGCGTGATCTCCTGCAGGCCGTTCTTGCGCTTCGCGTAGTTGGTGTGCGAGTCCATATCCATCGGGCCCGGACGGTACAGCGCGATCAATGCGGAAATGTCGTTGAAGTTGTTCGGCTTCAGCGTTTTCAGCAGTGAGCGCATGCCGTCGGAATCGAGCTGGAACACGCCGAGCGTATCGCCTCGGGACAACAGATCGTAGGTGGCGCGGTCGTCCAGCGGGATCTTCGTATGGTCGATGCGTTCCTTGCCGTTCGCCTCGATGTTGTTCAGGGTGTCCCGGATCACCGTCAAGTTGGACAAGCCAAGGAAATCCATTTTGACCAGGCCAAGCGTTTCGCACGTATGGTATTCGAGCGTGGTGGTGATGGTGCCGTCGGTACGCTCCAGCAGCGGCGACGTGTTGGTGATCGGCTCGCTGCCCATGATGGTGGCGCAGGCGTGCACACCGGTCTGCCGGATCAGGCCTTCGATGCCCATCGCCTCGTCCGTGATGCGTTTGGCATCCGGGTCGGAGCCGTATAGTTCACGGAATTCGCGCGCCTCGGCATATCGTTTCGCGCTCGGGTCGAAGATGTCGTGCAACGGAATGTCCTTGCCGCCGGTCTGCGCGGGCGGCAGCGCCTTGGTAATCTTCTCGCCGACTGAGAAGTCGTATCCCATGATGCGGGCGGAGTCCTTCAGCGCCTGCTTGGTTTTGATGGTGCCGTAGATCACGCACTGCGCCACTTTGTCACGTCCGTATTTCTCGCCCACATAATCGAGCACACGGCCACGTCCGTCCGGATCGAAATCGACATCGATATCAGGCAGAGAGACACGTTCCGGGTTGAGGAATCGTTCGAAGATCAGACCATGTTTGAGCGGGTCGAGTTCGGTGATGCCCATGGCGTACGCCACCATGGCGCCTGCGGCGGATCCACGGCCGGGGCCCACCATCACGCCGTGCGCCTTCGCCCAGTTGATGTAGTCGGCCACGACGAGGAAGTAGCCGCAGAACTGCATCTGGCAAATCACGCCGCATTCATAGTCGGCCTGCCTCAGCACTTCGATCGGCGGGTGGCCGTCGTAGCGCCGTTCCAAGCCTTCCTCGACCTTCTTCAGGAACAGCGACGTCTCGTCCCATCCTTCCGGGCAATCGAAACGCGGCATGAACGCGCCGTCCTCATGGTCGTCGAACATGACGTTGCAGCGTTCGGCGATCTCCAACGTATTGTCGCAGGCCTCGGGGATGTCCTTGAACAGTTCGCGCATCTCCTCGGCGGGTTTGAGGTAGTAGCCGGTGCCATCGAACTTGAATCGTCCCGGCTCATCCAATTTGGAACCGGAATTGATGCACAGCATGGCGTCCTGCGCGCCCGCATCCTCGGCGCGCGTGTAATGCGAATCGTTTGTGGCGAGCAGCGGCGCGTTGAGCTTCTTCGCGATATCCAGCAGTCCATCGGTCACCTGCTTTTCGATCTTCAGGCCATGGTCCATGAACTCGATGTAAAAGTTGTCACGGCCGAAAATATCCTGGAATTCGCCTGCGGCCCGCAACGCGTCATCGAACTGTCCCAGACGAAGTCGCGTTTGTATGATGCCCGACGGACATCCGGATGAGGCGATGACGCCTTTCGAGTACTTGGCGAGGATCTCCTTATCCATACGGGGGTAACGCATGACGCGTCCTTCGAGGTTCGCGTCGGTGGAGGCCTTCATGAGATTCACCAGGCCTTCGTCATTCTCCGCCCACATGGTCAGATGGGTTATGACGCCGCCGCCCGACACATCGTCCGGGTTACGACGCCGGTGCAACGGGTCGAGATCCGGATTCCAGTTGGTGTCCCAACTCACACGGGTGGGGTCCTGACGCGCGGTTTCCGGCGTCACATAGGCTTCTATGCCGATGATGGGCTTGATTCCCGCGTTGACCGCGTCGCTCCACATCTCGTAGGCGCCATGCATGTTGCCATGGTCGGTGATGCCGATGGCCGGCATGCCCAATTCCTTGGCGCGCTTGACCAGATCCGGTATTTTCGACGCGCCATCAAGCAGCGAATAATGCGTGTGGTTATGCAGTTGCACGAAATTTCCGGAAGTAGACATGCATTCCAATCTACCTGCGATTGGTGACGTAGGGCCTCATTCCGTGCCGTACGTCCACATAACTACTGCGGCTGGTCGGCGTGCCGCGCACGCATCACGTCAAGCGCGTGCTGCAGGTCGGCTGGATAATGCGATTTGACAGTGGTCCATACGTGCGTCCGCGGATGACGGAACTCGAGCTGCATGGAATGCAGCCATTGACGTTCGAGTCCAAGCGTCTCGCTCAGCTGCGGGTTTGCGCCATACATGGCGTCCCCGGCCAATGGATGCCCGATGGATGAGAAATGCACGCGGATCTGATGGGTGCGTCCCGTCTCCAGGTTCACGGACACGAGCGTGGTCTCGCCGAAACGTTCCAGCACGTCCCAATGCGTGATGGCCTCCTTGCCGGCCGGCGTCACACAGAAGCGGAAGTCGGAGACTTTGGCACGTCCGATCGGCGCCTCGATCGTGGCTTTGTCCTCCTTGAGGTTGCCCTGTACGAGCGCATGATACGTTTTGACGACCTCATGCTCGGAGAACTGCCGGCGCATCTCCACATACGCCAGATCGGACTTGCATACGAGCATCAGTCCCGACGTGCCCACGTCGAGCCTGGACACGATGCCTTGGCGGCCCGCGGCGCCGTACGATGTGATGTGCACTCCCCTGTCGATCAGGCTGCCAAGCACCGTCGGACCGGTCCATCCCACGGATGCGTGTGCCGCTACACCGACCGGCTTGTCCACCACCACGACGTCGTCATCCTCATAGACGACCGCCATATCATGGGCGATCGGTTCAGGCTGGGCGCGTTCCTCCACGATGTCGAATTCGACGGTTTCCCCCGCCTGCAGATTCGACGATTTGGAGATGTCCCTGCCAAGCACGCGCGCCTGTCCGCTTTCGATGAGATCCGCCGCTTTGGCACGGGAGATGCCGAGCATTTTGGCGACGGCCACGTCGAATCGTCTGCCGACGAGCGCGTCAGGAGCAGGTACGAGCCGGCTCATGCTGTCTTCGCCCCGTCAACGGTTCCGTTGGATTCCTTGGAGCCTTCGAGCTCGTCAAGATCCTGCCGGCTGTACGGTTCGCCGAAAAGCAGCAGCAATACCGCGGCGATGCCGGCGAGCATGAGGAACACGTCGGCCACATTGCCGACGGACCATCCATAGTTCAGAAAGTCCACGACCTTGCCGTTGAGGAATCCTTGGGCGTAGACCACACGGTCGATGAGATTGCCAAACGCTCCTGCGAAACCGAAGGCGAACACCACCGTCCATTTCATGGAGATGGTACGTACGGCAAGCGCCACCAACGCCACGCAGGCCACCATCGCCAACAGGGAAATCAGCCAGGTCATGCCGGAACCCATACCGAGGGAGGCTCCCGGATTGCGTACCAATGTGAACGACAACAGCTTGGGAATCACGCGTACGGCGCGCCCATCGGACAATGCGGACAACGCCCACACCTTGGTGAGCTGGTCGATCGCGATTGCCGCGATCGCGATACACGCAAAGACGGCCACGCGGACGCGCAGCCGTCTTTGATCATTCTTCATGATGTCAGACACAGGCTATTTCTCAGTCGTTGTTGTCCTGGGGGTCCTGATCGTAATTGTTCGAGTCGGACACCTGGTTGACGAGCTGGCCGAGGAAGTCAGTGAGTCGTGCACGGTATTCGGTCTCGAACTGTTTGAGGCCCTTGATGTTGCCTTCGACGACCTTGGTCTGGGCTTCGAGGTTGTCGCGGACCTGCTGGGCGTAGTCGTCGGCGGCGGTGCGGGTCTTCGAATCGTAGTCGAAGGCACGCTTCTGAACCTCTGCCTCGTAGGTGTCGGCTTCGGTGTGCTTGTTGGAGAAGTACGTGTCGGCGTCCTGGGTCTTCTGAGCGAGGTAGTTGTCGCCATCCTGCTGCTTCTGGGCCAGGTACGCGTCGCCTTCCTGCTGACGGCCTGCCAGATAGTTGTCGCCATCCTGCTTCTTGCCGGCAAGATAGTCGTCGCCTTCCTGGGTCTTCTGAGCGAGGTAGGTATTGCCCTCCTCGGTCTTCTGGGCCAGATATGCGTCGCCATCCTGGGTCTTCTGATTCAGATAGGCGTCGCCTTCCTGCTGCTTCTGGGCGAGGTAGTTGTCGCCGTCCTGGGTCTTCTGATCCAGGTAGCCGTCGGCATTGGCGCGGGTATCGGCGGAGTATTGGTCGGCCTCGGAACGGGTGCGGTTGGAGTAGTCGTTGGCGTTGCCGATGATCTCCTCGTACTTGCGCTGGCTTTCCTTGGTAATCTCCTTCGCCTTCGCCTTGCCCTTGTCGACATACTGGTCGTGCAGCTGCATGGCCAGCGTCAGCATGGCGGTAGCGCGTTCCGGCTCGGTGTTCGCGGATGCCGCGGCGCCCGCGATCTTCTGCAGGCTGCCGGTTTCGGTGCTCGGCTCGGACTTGGAGACCTGCTCACGCAGCTGAGCCTCACGCTCCTGGGACTCCTGCAGTTGCTGGGCAAGCTGCTGGATCTGGGCATTCTGCTGCTGGATCTGCGCGGCCTGCTGCTGAACCTGGTTATCCTGCTGCTGCGATGCGGCCGCATGCTGCTGGGTCAGCTGCTGGGCCTGCGCAACCTGGCCCTGGGCTTCCTCAAGCTTGGCGGTGAGCTGTTCGATCTGCTCACGCTGACGCTGGGCCACGACCACCTGTTCCTGGGCGGAGGCCAGCTGACGGGACAAATCCTCGGTCTGGGCACGGAACGTGTCACGCTCACGCTGCACCGACATAAGCTGTTCGCCAAGATCGGCCTGACCGGCAGCTTCAGCGGCCTGAGCGGTAAGCTGGTCGACCTGGGCGGACAGACGATCGATTTGTCCCTTAAGCTGCTCGTTCTGGGAAGACAGCGCGCGATTGCTTTCCTCCGCCTCGGACAGCTTGGTCGCAGCTACCTGAGCCGCCTGGGCGGCCTGATCGCCCGCGCCGGCGGCCTGAGCGGAAGCGGACTTCAGTGTCTCGTTCTCCTGCTGCAGGGACTGCACCTGTGCGGTCAGCTCGGAAATCTTGGAATTCAGTCCTGCGACATCCGGGCCAAGGGACTGCGTGGCCTGGCCACCGGCCACTGCCTGCTTGCCAAGGGCTTCCACCGTCTCAGTTACCTGGTCAAGGAAATCGTCGACCTCATCGACATCATAGCCTTCCTTGAACCTTACGGTCTGAAAGGTATGCTCCCTAATATCTTTCGGCGTCAACAGAGCCATAAATCCTTACACCTCGCTTTGGGCTTGATGCCTTGCTGTTGTTGCTTTCCGTGTCTGACTCTATCACGAAACAGCAGGGTTTTTGTGGAAAAAGCAGATTTTTATGCGTATCATACGAGGAAATCGATGACAACAAGAACAAAATAAAGAACGATGAATGCCACATCAAAGTAAATCGGTCCCATCGGAATAGGACGGATATACTGCCTCAGCCATCGCAGCGGGGGCTCGGTGAGCTGATAGATGGCATCGATCAGAGAGGCCACCACACCTCGTGGGCGCCACCTGGGAGCCAATGTCGACACCCAATCGAGAATCATGCGGATGAACAGGACCGTGATGTAGGCGTTCACCAGTATGTGGACGATGTATCTGAGCAATGTCAAAATCATGGAATGTCACTCTACACCTGGCCACAGCCAGCGACGGATACGAAAATGGCCTCCGAACAATCGGAGACCGTCGAAAAAAACTGTCGGAGAGGCGCGATCAGTTGGCGAACAAATCGTGCGCGGGACCCTTGTCCTCAGGCTCCTCGACCTTGATGTTCACCTGGGCAGGGCTCAACAGGAACACTCGCGGGGTCACGCGTTCGATGGAGCCGCGCACGCCGAACACGACGCCGGCGGAGAAGTCGACGATACGATATGCAACGGCCTCGGCCACACCAGTCAGATTCAGGACCACCGGAATACCGTCGCGGATGGCGCGACCGACCATCTGAGCGTCGTCATAGGTCTTCGGATGGATGGTGGTGATGCGGCTGACCCTGCCGCCCTGGAACGGATTGGACTGTTCCCGCGGAGTGGATGCGGCGGAAGAAGCTGCCGGAGAAGAAGGCATCGGGGTTACGGAATGATCCGAATCGAACGAAGTCTTGCCAGCGTCGACCTCCTCATCATCGAAATCATCATCCTCGGTGACGTCAGACATTCCCAAGTATGACATCGCATTCTTCATGAAACCAGCCATGTATCTTCCTTTCGCGTCTTCGCGCTGACTTTACCGCAGGAAATCCGGAATATCGAGGTCGCCCGGATCGTTCGCGGAAACCACCTCATGCTCGGTGGTCTGGTCGAACGAAGCGACGCTTGGCGCCGGATTGGACGGGATGTAGCTGGACAGCGGCTGCACCTGAGGAGCGGCCGGAGTCACCTGGGTCTGCACCGGCTGCTGCTGGACCGGCTGGACGGGCTTCGGCACACCTGCGGACAACGCGGACAGCGGCACCGTATCGTCCTTCTTGGCCTCGGCCGGCTTCTCCTCGGCGGCCTGGACGGTCTTCTTGGAAGTCGCATCGAAGCCCGCGGCGATGACGGTGACGCGCACCTCGTCGCCATAGGCGTCGTCCAAGGAAAGGCCCCAGATGATCTGGGCTTCCGGGTGGATGGCCTTCTGCACCAACGTGACCGCGGCGGAAGCCTCCTGCAGCTTCAGGTCGGTCGGACCTGCGATATTGATCAGCGCGCCATGGGCTCCTTCGATGCTTTCCTCCAGCAACGGCGAGCTGATGGCGATTTCGGCGGCCTGCGTGGCGCGGTCCTCTCCCCGCGCGGAGCCGATGCCAAACAGTGCGGTGCCGGCGCCACGGAGGATGGCGTTGACATCGTTGAAATCAACGTGGATGTACGAATTCGAGGTGATCAAGTCGGTGATGCCCTGCACGCCGGCAAGCAATGCGGTATCGGCGGTCTTGAAGGCGTCGACGATGCCAATGGTGCGGTCGGACAACTCGAGCAGGCGATCGTTCGGAATGACGATCAGCGCGTCGACCTCCTTGCGCAGGTTCTCGATGCCAAGCGCCGCGGAAGCGGAACGCTGCGGGCCTTCAAAGCTGAACGGGCGGGTGACCACGGCGATGGTCAATGCCCCCTGCTGGTGGGCGGCGCGCGCCACGATCGGGCTGGCGCCGGTACCGGTGCCGCCGCCTTCGCCACAGGTGACGAACACCATGTCGGATCCCTTAAGAGCCTCTTCGATATCGGACTGATGGTCCTGCGCCGCCTTGGCACCCTTCTCCGGGTCAGCACCCGCGCCGAGGCCACGGCTGGAAGCATCATTCAGCGAGATTTTGACATCGGCGTCGGATCGCAGCAGATCCTTCGCATCGGTGTTGATCGCAATGAATTCGACGTTCTGAAGACCTTCAGTAATCATGCGATTAACGGCGTTGCCGCCGGCTCCACCGACACCGACGACCTTGATGTTGGTCTTGTCGTTGAAATTGTCAGTCTGGGCAATCTCGCTCACCATAGTCTCCTGTTCACTCACGTACATGCACAACTCTATCGCAATCGTGCCGATACTACACGCACTTTCCCACGCGTGTACCACCGTTTTTTCACTTTTTTACCGTCGCCATGCCCATTTCGCCGGGTGCAGGGCGATTTCACCACCGCGACATCGCCGGTTCGGACACCCGCAACCCCACCATCAGTAGCTGGCATCCATCGGGTCGTCCCCGAACAGGGCCTCGCGCTCCTCGTGCGTGGTTTCCCTAGATTCCAGCCATCCGTAGGGCAGATGCACCTTCTTCGCAAAGCGAACACGGCCCCTTGGCTTATCCGCGATTCGTTCCGGGAAACGGATGCTTGGATCCAGCTTGTCTATCTCCCGTCGCACATCCCCAAGATTTTCACATTCCATGAAAGCCCGGCGTGTGGAACCGCCCACGGGGAAGCCTTTCAGATACCACGCGATGTGCTTGCGCAGGTCGTGCACGGCCATCTGCTCGTCGCCATCGTAGAATTCAGTCAGCAGTTCGGCATGACGTTCTATCACATGGCACACATCGCCCAACGTGGGATCGATACGCTCATCACTGCCGGCGAACGCATTCTTGATATCGGCGAACAGCCACGGGCGACCTTGGCAGCCGCGGCCGATCGCCACACCGGCGCAACCGGTCTCGGAGACCATCTCCAAGGCATCGTTGGCACCCCAGATATCGCCATTGCCGAAAACCGGAATGTCGAGTTCGGAGACCAGCTCGCCGATGCGGGACCAATCGGAATGGCCGCCGTAGTATTCGGCTGTGGTGCGCGCGTGCAGGGTGACGGCCTTGCAGCCCTCCTCCTGCGCGATATGCCCCGCCTCGAGAAAGGTCTCATGCTCGTGGTCTATGCCGACGCGGATTTTGGCGGTGACCGGCACGTTGGCTTTGTCGCAGACCTTGACCACACGCTGGATGATCTCGCGGAACAGATCCGTCTTCCATGGCAACGCCGAGCCGCCGCCGCGACGCGTCACCTTGGGAACCGGACAACCGAAATTGAGGTCGACATGATCGGCCATGTTCTCGTCGATGACGATTTTCGCCGCCTGCTCCACAATCGCAGGATTGACGCCGTACAACTGCAGCGAACGAATCTTCTCGCTCGGCGCGAAACGGCATAGCCGGAGGGCTTTCGGATTCCGGGCGACCAGCGCACGGGCGGTGATCATCTCCGCCACGTACAGGCCGTCGGGACCATAGCTTTCGCAGATCACGCGGAACGGCCAGTTGGTGACGCCCGCCATCGGCGAGAGCACCACCGGGGTTTCGACGTGGACCGGGCCCAGATCGACGGGCTTTATAACGGGAGGAACCGACGGCCGTTCCGCGTCGGTACGCGGGTCAAGCACGTCGGATTCCTCGTAGGCATTCACAATGCTATCCGGCATAGGTCAGACTTGTTCCGTTCAACCGTTCGGCATGGCCGATCAGTACAGGCCACCGGCTTCGGCGATCTTGACGGACTCGGGCCATGCCTCGCCGCCCATTTCGACCGGCATCTGCGGCACGCTGACGCGCTTCTCGCCGATGCGCTCGGCGATGTAGTCGGCCACCTTGTCCAGGCTGACGCGTTCCTGCTTCATGGTGTCGCGTTCGCGGATGGTGACGGCCTGGTCGTCCAAGGTGTCGAAGTCGACGGTGACGCACAGCGGGGTGCCAATCTCGTCCTCACGACGGTAGCGGCGGCCGATCGCACCGGCCTCGTCATAGTCGATCATCCACTCGTTCTGGCGCAGGTCGGCGGCGAGCTTCTGCGCCACGTTCTGCAGATCGGGCTTCTTGCTCAGCGGCAGCACGGCGGCCTTGACCGGAGCCAGACGCGGGTCGAGGTGCAACACGGTACGCTTGTCCACACCGCCCTTGGTGTTCGGAGCCTCGTCGACGTCGTAGGCGTCGACGAGGAAACACATGAGGGAACGGGTCAGACCGGCGGCCGGTTCGATGACGTACGGCACGTACTTCTCGCCGGTGGCCTGGTTGAAATAGCTCAGATCCTCACCAGAATGCTTGGCGTGCGCGGACAGGTCGAAATCGGTGCGGTTGGCGATGCCTTCAAGCTCGCCCCAATCGGAGCCTTGGAAACCGAACTTGTATTCGATGTCGACGGTGCGCTTCGAATAGTGGGCCAGCTTCTCCTTCGGGTGCTCGTAATGGCGCAGGTTCTCAGGCTTGACGCCGAGGTCGAGGTACCACTGGGTGCGGGCGTCAATCCAGTACTGGTGCCATGCTTCGTCCTCGCCCGGCTTGACGAAGAACTCCATCTCCATCTGTTCGAACTCGCGGGTGCGGAAGATGAAGTTGCCCGGGGTGATCTCGTTACGGAAGGACTTGCCCATGTTGGCGATGCCGAACGGCGGCTTCTTGCGGGACGAGGTCATGACGTTCTTGAAGTCCACGAAGATGCCCTGCGCGGTTTCGGGACGCAGGTAGTGCAGGGAGTTCTCGTCCTCGACCGGTCCGAGATGGGTGCGCAGCATCATGTTGAAGTCACGCGGTTCGGTCCACTTGCCACGGGTGCCGCAGTCGGGGCAGACGATGTCAGCCATGCCGTTCTCCGGCAGCTTGTCACCATGCTTTTCGGCGTAGGATTCCTCAAGCTTGTCGGAACGCTGGCGCTTGTGGCAGTTGAGGCATTCCACCAGCGGATCGTTGAAGACGGCCACGTGACCGGAAGCGACCCACACGGGGGTCGGCAGGATGATGGAGGTGTCCACGCCCACCACGTCGCCACGGGTGACGACCATGGAACGCCACCATTCGCGCTTGATATTGTCCTTCAGCGCGACGCCGAGCGGACCGTAATCCCATGCGGAACGGGTTCCACCGTAGATTTCGCCGGCCGGGAAAACAAAGCCACGACGCTTGGCAAGGGATACGACTTCATCGAGTTTGGATACAGCCACAATGCACCTTCTGGAGTGAATGGTTTGGGGTCTTTACAACCGCACAGCCTACCGTCACATGCTGACACCCGCGGCGGAACGCGCATGCACGGCGCGAGGAGGGACCGGAATGCGGAAAAAGGGCCTCCCGCGAATGCGGAAAGACCCTGGAGGTGAAATGGAAAGTCGGGTCCGTCCCGATTATGCGGAACCGTGGGAAGCCACGCCGGCAGGGTCACTGCTTGCTGGCGTTCTTGTCCTCGACGGTATCATTGTCGAGCAGCAGCGACCAGATCTTGCAGTTGAGCGTCACGGAGTTCTTGGAGGCGTCCCCGTCGGTGCTGATCTGGTACTGCACGTCCTCCGGCACGGCGACGCGATTGATGTTCTGCACGCCCTGCACGAAGTTGCGCATCGGATCGTAGTCGCCGGACGCCGTGATGGTCACCGGCACCTGCACCAATGTGCCGGCTTTGATGCTTCCCTGCATTTCAGGAGGCATCACGGCGAGCGTGGCGTCGTTGAAAGACACTGAGGAGATGGTGACTCCGGCAGCTTCGGCCGCGCCATTCAACGCGTCGATGAACTCTTTCTGGTTGTAGCCGTCGGGAATCTGACGCTGCAGCTGGCGCAGACGGTCCTTCTGCAGGCTAATCGTCTCGCTGGCCACTCGCAGCTCTTCGATGCGGTCGCGCAGTTTCTTGTTGGTCTCATCGATCTGCGCCGTCTGCGCGTTCGCATCCTTGATATGGGTGATTCGAGGAGAAACGCCCACCAGCCATGTGAACATGATCACGATCACGATGCTGAGAGCCAAGGCTATCCATGCGATTCTATGCTTGTTCATGTTTCCTCCCGCTTATCAGTTGGATGAACCGTCGGAGTCGGACGTGCCGGACGAGGCCGAAGCCTGTTGATCGGCTTCCGACGTGCCCTGCGCGGCTTTGGTGAGGCTCTTGCGCAGCTTCTCGAGCAGCGCGCGGTTTTGCTTGTCGGCACCTGCGGAGTTGTCGCTTCGTGAGGTGGTGTTGCCGTCCATCTTCAGAGACACGGTGCCCTCATACGTGTAGGTGGTGCCGTCTTCCTTGGAATTCTTGGTGATGGACTTCACGTAGCCGGTCTGGTACGTGGGGATATCGGCGAAGTTGGCGATGAAGTCCTTGGCCGAGATGAAGTTCGGGGACAAGATGCTGAAGTCCACGGTGATCACGCCGTTGCCGGACCAGACCGTGGCGGTGTCATCGGTGGAGGATGAGCCGCTTTCCGAATCCGAAAGCTGGTAGCTCTTGAGCTCCAGACTCGTGTACTGGCCGCCTGCCGGGAGCGCGCCATTCAACGAATTGGCCACCTGCATCCAGTCCATTTCGTCGTACAGCATGGAGATCTTGGCCTTCTGCGAATCGTCCAGAGAATTCAACGTGGCCTCGACGTCCTTGAACTGCGCCTTTTCCTGCTGCAGGGACAGAGTCTTCTGCTGCGCCACGTTCACACGATGGTCGGCCCAGGAGGACTGCAATCCCATGAAGGCGCTGACAATCACCGCGATGGCGACCACGAAGATCAGCACATACGTGAGCAGGTACTTGATGGCTCGGTCCCGGTTGAGGCTGACGATGGAACGCGGCAGCAAGTTGGCTCGCGTGTCCCAATCGGCGGGATTCTCCGTGTTGTTGTGAGCGCTGCCCTTCAGCGTGCTGCCGATGTCCGACATATGCATGGACAGCAGCGAGGTCTTCTCTCCCCTTCGGAGGCTTTCCTGCTGGTTATCTCCTTGCCGCGGCCACGATGCGACTTGACGGCTTTGTCTTTGTTCTTCTTCATGATCGCGCTCACCTCGGTTTCTTTCCGATCACCAGTCCAAGCACACCGCCCAGATCGACCGCGTGTGCCACGATGTTCTGCCGTTCCACTTCCTTGGACAGTTTGAAGCGGACGAACGGATCGCCGATGCGCACCACCTTGTTGATGGAGCTGGCCAGCACCGGCGGCAGGCCGATGAGTCGAGCGCCCGCGCCTGCGAGGATGACACCGCTGATAGGGCTGTCCGCATGGTCGATGTCGTACATGTTCAGCGTGTTGCGGATGCCGACGATGAGCTGCGCCGTGGTTTCACGGATCACCTCTTCGGCTTTTTCGAGCCGCTCGTCACCGGTCACGTTCTGCAGGCCGATCTGGTTCTTAATCCGTTCCGCATCGTCGAAGGAGATGCTCAGCGCGCTGGCGATGCCGTCGCTCACGTCATCGGCGCCGGACGGCACGACTCGCATGTATGCCGGTTTGCCGTCTTTGAGCACGATGACGTCGGTGCAGTTGCCGCTGACGTTGACCACGGCTTCGGTCTGCGTCTGGTTGGAGTCTCCGAACAGTCGGGCCAACGCGAATGGGCCGGCGTCTATGGAGGTGATGACGAAACCGGCTTCTTCGGCGGTGCGTGCGGTCTTCTCCAAGCCGCTGCGCAGGGTGGCCACCAAAATGCCGTGCAGCTGCTTGCCTTCCTGTTCGTTGTTCACGATGGACATCGGCACGAAGTCCAATTCGGATTCCTCGATGGGAAGCGGAATCATGCCTTTGGCCTGGAACGGCAAAGTGGACCGCAGGTCCGCAAGGGGCATGAACGGGAAATCCGCTTCACGGAACACCATTCGACGGCTCGAATAGACGAGAGCGGTGTTCTCACGCGGGAACTTGAACCGTTCCACCAGCGTCTTCAAAATGCCGGTGACCACGTCGACGTCCACCACTTCGCCATCCACAACGGCTCCGGTGGGAAGTGGAATCGCTTGGAAATGCTTGATGGTGGGCGAATCCGTGTAGGGGCCGTCTATGACCGCCGCCCGTATGGCGTCGTTCCCAATCGACAGCACCGTTATTGCTCTCATGGTCTCTCCTTATATATAGGTCCTGAAACACGGATGCGCTATGCGAGTCCGGTGAATTGCAGGTACAGTGTGGCGATCGGTGCGCCGGCGAAGATGCCGAGCCAAGCGCCGAGCAGCATCGAAGGGCCAAAGGGAATGCCTCCGTGCAGGCCTACTTTCTTGCTGGCGAGCAGCACCAGACTCACCGCTCCTCCGATGAAGAACGCGGCGAACGCGCCGATGATGAACTGCGGCCAGCCCAACCATCCGAGCACGAGTCCGAGGATGAACGCGAGTTTGATGTCACCATCCCCCATACCTCCTTTCCAGATGAGGGAAAGCACGAAATAGAACGAGAACAGTATCAACGCGCAAAGCGCTCCGCGTCCGAGGCGCAGCCACTCCCCTGTGCCGAGCGACGCCAAGGCCAACAATGCCACGGTGGCGATGAGCGTCGGCAGCAGCACCACGTTGAGGATGAGATGGTGGTCCAGGTCGATGAACGCGATGACGATGGACACGCAGGCGAACACATACAGCAATGGCAGCATCCACGGCGTGTACGCGCCGAACAGTCCACCGATGGTCACTGCAAAGAAGGCGAGACCTCCCAACGATTCGACCAGCGGGTACCGCGCGGCGATCGGCTCCTTGCAATGCCGGCATTTCGCACCGAGCACCAGCCAGGAGATAATGGGGATGTTGTCATACCATGCGATCTGCGCCTTGCATTTCGGGCAGAAGCTGCGTTTCGGATTGGTGATGCTGATGTGGTTCGGCACGCGCCAGATCACCACGTTCAGGAACGATCCGAAGATGCAGCCGATGGCGAATGACGCCGCCAGCAGAACCACCACGGTAGGAATGTCGTCGATAACACTCATCATCGATCACCAGTTCTTCGTCTTGGAGATGTTGGAATCCACCACCGCGGAAAGATTGGTGTTGGATGGAATGGTGACGGTCGTGGTTTCCGTGGTCCACGTGTAGGAGCCGAAACCACCTTTATGGCCATAATCCACATCTGCGTTCCATGCCTGGGACTTGATGATGCGTCCGCGCACGTCACGGTTGGATCCGCATTCGAGCATCTTCAGCATGGCATGGCCATCGCTGCGATTGTATTGGCGGTCAATCGCTCCGGTCTCATCATTCTTCACATAGTCGCCGGGATAGATTTCGGTCAGGCACAGGTTGCTTGCCGTCTGGCCGGAATCCTCGCCGATGGCCACCATCTGCACCATCATGTTCGGGAAGATCTTCTCGGTGCTCATGCTGCCCGCAAGACGGTAGCCGCGCTCCACCAAGCGCCCGACGCGCTTGGACGCTCCTTCGATCACATAGTTGCCGGGTGTGGAGCCGACGATGTCGAGCGCCTGAAGAATAGGCACGCCGGAGGCGAGCATGGATGAGAAGTTGTTGCAGAAGCGGGCAAGCGCCGCGTTGGTGCTGAGCTTGCCGAACACCGGAGCCTTCAGCGTGAACGGATCCCACCATGTGCGGATGATGTCCTTGTTGCGGTTGCGCTTCCAGAAAACGGCCAAGGCGACGGCCGCGATGATGATAGGCGACGCGTATGGCATCGCCTTGCCCATATCCACCATGATCTGGGTGATGAGAGGCAGCTGCGCGCCCATGGAATCGTACATGCTGGCGAAGGTCGGCACGATGGTGAGCAACGTTGTTCTTGTCATCCTCAATAGTGAGTGTCACCCCCTGGTCACAGTCACAGTATTGCCGTCGCCAAGGTCACAACCGCTGGTCGCGGTAGTGCCACAGGTGGCACTACCGTCAATGATGCTATCCGGAATCTTGCCATTGTGGCGGTGGCCGCGGTCTCGACCACCAGCAGCCCGACCAAGGTTAAGCCCTTCTCGCCCTTAGCGCGACGATTCAAAGCAGCATGCGCGCTCTTCATGATGAATCCCTCTTTCCAAAACCCGAAGACCACCGCATCGCTTCCAACGGTGGCCCCGAGAAGCGGCCTTCCACGGCCCCTGATGGAACCGCCCTTTTTATTGATTCTTTCTGGCTCACATAACCAGGTGGTTTCAACTATAGAGCAGAAAAACCGGTCACAAACACAGAATCAACACATTCCCCGATGAACGCCCGTACAACGACACATCACGATTCCATCACAGTTTCATGCACATTTTCTTCACAGACGACCATCCTCGCTCCCGTCTGCGGACCGACAGGATGCCGCGACCCAAACGACGCAATTTGGTCCAGTGTTGGACCAATCTTATGAAACGTTCGCAAAATAACTGGAATCGTTTGCAAGATTTGCATAAACCCATTGGAAACCCGCGAAGGAAAATCACCGAAATCATCACAAAATCGTATTACATCGGCGTGCCGGAGGTGATGAATCGTAAAGCATCTCACAAACACCACATAACCAATACATAAAAAACGACTCTCCAAAGAGAGCCGTCTAGATGAAAACGTTATGCAGAGAGCTCATCCACATTTGCTGAAATCAACCGACACGCCGGATGCGACATTGCGCGCGGTGAATGACGCGGACGTGTTCGATGTGACCGGCTTGCCGCCCACGAACGAACCGGTGACCGGAGAATACCGGACCACCCGGGTGCCGGCATCCACCGTGAAAAGGCTCGTGTTGAACAATGCGTTGTCCGTGGTGCCGGCAATGGTTGAGTCCATCACCGATCCAAGCACCACATGCCTGCTCCACGCGCCGGAACCGGCGTCATATGGCCTGGTTCTCACCATCACCGACCCATAGCTGTCCACCGATTTTCCCGACCAAGCGGCTTCCGCGTAGTCAATCACCGCGCACCGCCTCACCCCATCGGAGTCATAGGTGACCAATGCGCTCTTGCCGCCATCGTCCTTGACGCCTTCCGCGTTGCGGATGTACTGGTCCAAGCTGCGCACCGATGCGGCCATCTCCGTCGATGATCTGGCTCGAATGGTGTCGGAACTGGTGGTGTGCAGATGCCGCACGATCGACATGGCGAACAAGACGGACACCACCGCGAAGATGAACAGCGCGACCGCCATCTCCACCAAGGTGACGCCCCTGCCCCTCCGCACGCCTGCGCAATGAGCGCGACAGCCTGCGGTTCAAGCTGAATCCGGAATGCTTCTCTTCCATGATGCGCCTCGATTCCCTAGTCTCCGACCACATTGAGCAGCCCGTTGGTGGCGCGGACGGCCGTTTTGCCGTTGTTCAAGCCGTCTTTCCAAGTGACGCCCACCACCACGCGGACCATGGGCATATAGGTCTTCGATCCGAAGATGAATCCCTTGGCGGGAATGGAGTTCCGATTCAGAATCGCGGATCTCGGCGAAGCATCCGCCATGCCATCCAATCCGGAAACGCTTGAAGTATCGGTGATGCCCACAAAGACGAAGCGGTTTCACAACCCACGGTTCCGCTCAACCGGTAGCACTTCTCCACCACGGTGTTCCGTGTGTTTGGTCTGCTTGGCGTCCTTGCCTGTGGTACCCCTCACCGGCTGGATGCATTTGCCCGCATCCATGTCCGGCGCATCCGTCGCGGCCAGATCCGAAGAACTTCGCCGCCATCGACGACGTTTCCGCCACCACCGGCATGCCGGTCACCCCCATGGCGGCCATGCCTTCGCAGGTCAGGGACGCCATCAACCGCCATCTGCGCGCCAACGCCGAGCCGAACGAGCTTTCGCAGGAGATCGCGGCGACCGCGAAAAAGAAGTCAACCTCGGAGAGGACAACGCCGAGGACGCCTCCCCCTTCGCACGATTCGTCAGCCCGCTCATCAGCCAGGCCATCAGCCAGGCCATCGACTGCGAGACGGAACCCATAAGCGCCGACGACTGGCCGAAACGGTGCTTGGCTTTGGCCGATTGGTTCATCGGTAAGCTTGGAGGAAAAACCTCGCTACGCTATTTCAATCTGATGAAAGCACTTGGAATGGCGCTCATGCTCGTCAGCGTGTATTGGACTGTCAGCGCGAGCATCTGCGACATCCGTTACGATTACGCGCCTTCCAGGGCGATGGCGAACTATGCCAAAACCTATCATCTGGATAAGTACCGGTGGATGTCCGGATGGACCCGTCTCGTCAAGACGGCCGACACCACGCCAAGCGTCGCCGAATTGATCGACAAAGGCGGTTACTGCGCCGGCGGAAACGATTGCATCGATTACACTTCCTGGCTGCCACAGACACAGACGGAAATGGCCCCGTACTTCAAGCACAATCTTGCGGCGAACGCGTACAAAGGCCACAGCTTTGCGTCATGGGATTGGATAGAACACCCCTACAAGAGCAAAAAAGATCTTGCCGCTTGGAAAAGCTGGGGCGAGCCGGAAGTCTACGACACCATCTACCAGCCGTTCTATTTTTCCGTTTTGGGATACGATCGCAACGACTACACCAAAGTTCACGTCGTCGATACCGTCACGCCTTGGAAAGACCAGCGATCGACCGACTCCTACGACATCTACGTTCGCAACGACATCTACGAGAACGTGATGCACTCCCCCGATACCGGCATCATCTGGCCGGACGGATCCAGACGGAAATGATTGTCCACCAAATGCGCGCGGCGACGAGGTGCTGCGCGTTCCAGTAGACTGAGGTTATGCTGTTGACTGATTCGAATTCTCGCGGCTCGCGAATCGCCAAAAACGTTCTGATCACGGTCATCATATGCGCGGTGTTCGTCACGGTCGTGTATTTCAAAAAGGGCACCGTATCGGATGACAACGATTGGGCCACGCAGCAGATCGAGACCATGCAGGGTATTCGGCAGACGGCGCAGGACGGCGTCGCATTCGCGCAAGGCATGGAGAATTCGGACGAATACGCGGCGCAGATCGAAAACGTGCAGCAGTACATCACCGACTACGATTATTTGGCGAAAACCAGGGAAATCCAGTCGATCACCACACACGATCCGGTTCAGCGGGCGCTCGGTTCTCTGAATCGCAATCGGCAGCAGGAAGCCGTTGACAATATGCGGATCACGGCAAACAACCTTGATAAGCAGACCAAGACGTTGCTCGAGGCGGTGGACAAGACCATGGCGGACGATTTCACCCAGCATGGCGGCCAATGGCTGCTGCAGGTGGATGATCCAACGCAGGTGAACGAGCTGATCGACCGATATGGAAAGGACCGCCATTACGCATCCATGCGGGATCTGCTCACCGATCTGAAGTCGTTGCAAAAACTGCGCACGACGGTGAAGCAGCAGGTGTCGGATTCGGTGGCCAATCTGCATAATGCGGAAGCCTCCACCGCGGCGATTGCCGTGCCGGCGCTCAATGGCGATCTTGATCCGGCCGGTTGGTACACGCTTGCGACGAACGTGGCGGGAACGATGGGCGTGCAGATCGAGCAGACCATGGAATACGGCTGCGGCGGTCAAATCAGCGGGCTCCCCCAGGAATCCACAGTGGCATATTACTGCCAGGCATCGGACCGTACGCAACGGAATGTCGTGCACATCCTCACCACGCATCCGTCATGGACGCAGACCGCGCGAAGCCCTTGGCTGGTGGATGTCGTCAAACATGAGCTTTCGCACCGTTCGATCATGATCTCCTGCGGAACCATACAGCCCGCGATTACCGGCGACCGCACGGAAGCTGTGACGAATTCCTATTCTGCGCTGTATTTCGGAGCCGACCGCGGACGCATCGCCGAACAGCAGCAAGGTCTGGCCGCGTACGCGATGGATGAGCAAAGCGACCAGATCGCAGCTTCCATCCACGATGGCAATTGCGGGTGAGCGGCAATCTCAGGAGCTAATACGGAATATTCCAGCTCGTGATATGGATTCTCGGAAAATATCCGATTATGTTATCGTTTTCACTGTATTCATGTGTCGGAAGTCGTTTTCCTAGTCGAAAGGCAACCAACGACGGCACCAGACCAGTACGGTTCTCAAAATCCGTATAACCCCTATGGCTCCTTTAATGCGGACACATCACCATCAGGCGCAACGGACGGAACCCGGCAATCTCAGCGATATAATAGCTACTATGCCGCATCCGGCACACCCGTGCCGCCACCCGACATCGATTACGCCGCGATCGGTCGCACACATAGTCTCGATCTGCCTGCATACGGTTGCAATATCGCCGAT
>ERZ808246.846-NODE-846-length-24076-cov-5.901503_pt1 | contig 24076 bp, 31 predicted proteins | sample MGYA00521083_ERZ808246 | MGnify/ENA primary metagenome ERZ808246 (study PRJEB31516, sample SAMN03275577) | gut metagenome | biome: mammalia-associated habitat; material: feces | host: Papio cynocephalus | place: Kenya | collected 2012-07-07 ... | reverse complement strand
ACCCCTCAAGATTGAGGGGCAGGGGTGTTGAGGTGCGAGTTATCGCACTTTTTTACAGTGGGAAAGTATTCCTCAATTACACTACCAAACCCATTGCTTGCTTTGCTATCTCATCATATACGTCATCAAGGTCAACGAGTGGTGTTTTTTCTTCTTCGGTAAATTCTACCCCTAATTTTTCGGCGGTGCTTATGATGCCGCCCCTCAAGGTTATTACCGGCATCATAATGCTTGTGTCGTGGTGCGTAAGGTTTGCGGCAAGCTCTATATACTGGTCATATCTCTGCTCAACACTGAAAATATATTTTGAAATGTCCGTCCTTATGCCGTACTTGTCAAATAACGCTGACAGCGTTTCTAAGGCGTATTTATCCCCTCTGAATGAATTTATGTACCGCATTGCTGTCTCGGACGGTAATTCGCCCTGCAACTGCCCTACAACGTTTACAGCGTTAATAAGTGCAGGGTTCTCGAGGTTTGTTTCATTTTCGTTTTCCATTTCGGTATTTTTTATTTCCTCCAAAGCCGAAACGATTTTTTCAACTACGCCCTGCGCTTTTGACTTGTAAACCCCCTCAAGCTCGTTTATGCGCATTTCCTTGCCCTGCTCGGAAATATCCCCGTTATCGTTAATTTCCTTTCTTTGGGTATTGAGCGCAGCTATCAGCCGGGCAATGTCCTCAATGTGTTCTTTTACCTCTAAAGTCAATGTTTTTGTTTTGTCGTGATTAAGCATATTTACCTCCAAAAATTATAAATTATTTTTCTGCTCCTTTTCTATCAATTTTCGTGCCGCCCACTCGGTGGAGCTTTCCAAAGTGTGCTTAAAACGTCCTACGCCCCCAATTCTGATTGAGGAGCTTATAACGTCCTTCCCGTACTCTCTGACTTCTTTTTTGCGCCTTAGCTTGTTGAGAGTACGCTTTATAATATCCCGTACATAAGTCGCACTAACGCCGATTTTTTCGCCTATTTCCCGATACTTCATACCCTTGAAATAATACAGATATAAAACCTCAAAGCCTTGCGAATTGTCTGCAAGCGCCTTTTTTATATCTCGAACTATTTCAAACTTTGCAATATTTTGTATCACATCGTCCTCAAATTCTGCCGTTTCATCGGCTATGGTTTCGCCTAAGGTGGTTTCGGTGTCTGCCCCCTGTAATACCTCGTCAAGGCTTCTGCAGTTGTTCAGCGGTTCATTCAGTGCGGTTTTTATCCTGTACCCTGTAAGCTCGTTAAAACGGTTTAAGACGGGGTATTTTAAGAATGTCGTAAATTTATATTCGCCCCCTTTCTTGCAGTACACGCCGACAGCTTCACGCAATGCGAAATAGCTTTCGTTTGCAAGGTCTGACACCTCTACCCCTGCCGCCGTACACCTTTCGGAATGATTGTTATAGTATTTGACGGCTAAAGCATACAGTAACCGCCTTGTTTGACTGTACAGCTCCGAAAGAGCCTTATTATCGCCGTTATTTGCTTTTTTTGCAAGTTCCTCATTTGTCATTGCATTTTTTACCGTCCTGTGTTATAATTACAATGACTTTAAATTCTTAGCGGAGCGGTGCATTTTTTGCATTTGCTCCGCTTTTGTCAAGTTTTTTCAGGTTTTTTTCAAAGTCTCGGAAGCTTGAGCCAATGCTTTATATTGTTTAACACTTTCGGGGAGTAATGTTTCCTCACGTGCTTTATCCGCCCAATACTGATATTCTCTTTTAAACTGTGCCGCAATTGAGGTTTGTAAAAAGACTTCGTCCTCGCTTGATAATACCTTTAATCGGCTCGGACTTCCCAATGCCTTTTGGACAAGCTCGGGGAGCTTTTCAAACTCTGTGCCGCTGTTGTATGTAGAATTGCGGAGCGCCTTATTTACAAGCGTCCAAGCTTCCTCCGGCGAAAGCTCATCGGTGGCGGTTAAACCAATTGCCGCCGCCCTTACTTCCGCTATGGAGGGCGCAAACTTATTTGTGGCTATAATCCTTTGTATTGCCTTTGTTATAAGCTCACAGCTCAAATCTGACAGCATACCGTGCCATATATTAACCGCCCCCGATAACTCCTCTTGTGTCTGGTCTTTGTAAAATGCAGGGTATGCCGCTTTCAATACCGCTAAAATTTGTGTGGTTTCCTGCTTCGTCATTTCGTTACTCCTCCTTCACTCGACAGCATAGCCAAAAACGGGTTGCCCCTTGATTGTTGTGCTGTATTTACTCCTGTGGGGATATTACTACCCTTGTCCTGTTCTCGGCTTAGCCAGTTATTAACAAATCGGCTTATACCGCTTCTTGTTTTTTTCTTTTGGGGATTTGCATCTAACCACCCCTTCATTTTTCTAAGCTCCTGCATTATGTCCGCATTAGGATACAGCTCCTCCCACTTGATAACGTCCTTGTTAAAAATTTCAAATTCGGTTTTGTCATTGAGCGGTAATTTGATGACGGGCGGCTCGGAGCAGTTTTGCTCGGAGCTATATATATTATAATCATTACCATTCTCATTCTCATTTACATCTACATTATCATTATCATTAACATTAACATTAACATTTACATTATCATTATCAGCTTTTTTTGCTTTTGTTTGCTTTTTTTGGTTTTCGTCAAAAACCTTTTGCTTTTCCGAAAAACCATTTGCTTTTGCTTGCTCGGTTTCCTTTTTCGGACGTCCGCCTTTTTTGCCTGCTTCCCTGCGTTTTTCTAAGGTTTCAGCATATTTTTGATTGTTAATGTCTATGTCCTTTTTTATAAATTTGAATGCCATTTTTGCAGCGCCCTCTAAATTACTTTCGGTTCCGCTTCTGACATAAGCAAAGATTTCTTTAAATAATTTTCCTGCTTCTTCATCGGACAGGTCAGATATTGGCTCTTCATATTCTGTATACAAAACAAAGCTCTTTTTATCTTCCACTTTTATAAAATCCTTTCTTGATATTTTTTCAAAAATTTCTCTGCCGGTGCGGTTGCCCGTTTCATATCTTTTATTCTGCCGTTCATCTGCCGAACAAACTCGCTTACATCTTCGTTACAACTCGGCAGAAAGTACCCCTTTGCACTACTGCATATTATTTTTCCCGACTTGCGCAAAATATTGACTGCGGAGGTTATATCCCTCTCGCTCCAATTTAACAGCTTGGAAAGCTCTTTGGCGGTTATTGCGTGTTCCTCGCCCCTTGACAGGCAAGCAACCAAATTTAATACATTCATTCGACCACCGCCCTTTTGCTTTCATTTTGGAGCTGTTCCAATAACAACGGGTAATTTACCATACATTTTGTACCGCACATAATACAGGGTAATTTGTGCTGTTTCTGCATTAATCTTAATGCGTGTTCGCTTAAAATTCCCGTTGCCGCTGTTTCCCGTATTGTGTAAAAAATTTTTGTTGCCATTTTTCCTCCAATCTGCCTTTACAAGTCAACAAAAATATGTTACACTTATATAAAGGCTATATTTTAATTTTTTTCAATAGGGTATTTGCCTTAATGCTATGAGTTGCCGCTCATAGCATTATTTTTTTCGCTTTTTTTATAGCTGTACGAATTTCGGCTTTCTTTTCTTCCGACAGTTCGTGCCGTAATAATCGGGAAAAACCGCCGTCGCTCAATCCCAAAACTTCCGCCACTTGCCAATATTTAACCCCATTATCGGCAATTTCTTCTCTGATGTCCGAATTTCTCATTTAACCCCTCCTTTCATATCTTTGTTGTTATTATATCACATAATGAGAACAAAGTAAACTAAACTATAACAAAATTAATTATTTTTTATTTTGATATACTTAGGTTTCCTTAAGTAAATACAAGTTTATTTTTATTGTTATTGTTGACTTTTAAGCGCATTTGTGATATTCTATATTAAAGAGGTGATTTTTTATGGATATAAATAAAACTTTTCCCGATAGATTAAAAAAAGTACGGCTTGAAAACAAATTATCACAGCGAAAACTTGCAGAAATGGCGCACACTACAGCCGCCACAATTTCAGCTTATGAAAAAGGCGGAAAAAAGCCTTCACTTGAAAACATAGCTAACATAGCAGAAGTTTTGAACGTTTCTATAGACTGGCTTTGCGGTATTGCCGATGATATGACGCCAAAGCTAAAAACATTGAAAGACGCTGCTGAATTGCTAATAAAAATAGATAGCGAGGGCGGGTTTAAAATCGAAAAACTATGCGAGAATACTTCAGACGATGCAATGTATTTTGGTTTTTCCATAAAAAACTATGCCGGTTTGATATTTTTTGACAGTTTGAGCGATCGTCAAAAAATGGAAAAGGATGTATACGTTTTTTTTGATAATTGGATGAAATTCAAAAAATTATTGGAGGACTATAAAATTGATGATGAAATATTTGATTTATGGAAAGAAAAGGAATTGAAAAAATTATCAAAATGGGATATTAGAGATTATGAGTTGCCGTTTTAATGAGGAGGATACCAATGGCAAACATACAAGAACGGAGGAATAAAGACGGTAAGCTTATTTCGTTTTCAATACGTGTCCACAGGGGCAGAGGGGCGGACGGCAAACAATTAAAGCCGTACACCGCAACATTTGACGTTCAACCCAATTGGAAAGAGGAAACGGCACGCAAGAAAGCGGAAGCATTTGCGGCAGTGTTTGAAAAAGAGTGCAAAGAGGGCGTAAAAAGCGATACAAAGCAAACATTTCAAGCATATTGTAATTATGTCATTGCCCTAAAAGAACAGCGAGGGTTAAAGCATTCCACCATTGCAAGGTATAAAGATTTAACCGAAAGAATATACCCCCATATTGGGCATATAAAGCTCAAGGATTTGCGTGTAGACAACTTAAACAATTTATATATGCATTTACTTCAAAATGAGAAAAACAAGCATACAGGCGCAAATTTAAGTCCTAAGACAGTGATTGAACATCATAGGCTAATATCGACAGTACTGGAACAGGCGGTAAAGGAAAGTCTGATACCGTTTAACCCTGCAAGCCGTGCGGACTTGCCTAAGGTCACGCACAAGGAAATAAATTATTTTCAGCCGGAACAAATACAAGCAATCGGCAAGGCTCTTGAAAATGAGCCTATCAAGTGGAAAACGCTTGTACATTTATTTCTTATCACAGGTGCAAGGCGTGGGGAAATCCTCGGCTTAAAATGGGATAAGGTAATTTTTGACAAAAACCAAATATATATTTGTAACAGCGTTCTTTATTCCGCCGACATCGGGATATATGAAAGCACGCCCAAAACGGATAACTCAAAAAGGATTGTCTCGTTGCCCTCCGAAACAATACAGTTATTAAAACAATATAAGGCTTGGCAAGCGGCGGAGCGGTTGCGGCTCGGTGCATATTATGAAAATAATAATTTTGTCTTTACACAGAATAACGGTAAGCCGATGCACCCCGACAGCATAACCGATTATCTGAATAAATTCTCAAAAAAATATAATCTGCCGCATATCAATCCGCACGCTTTCCGCCACACTATGGCAAGTATGCTTTATTATAACGGTGTTGACAGTGTCTCAATCTCAAAAAGATTAGGACATTCGCAAGTATCGACCACCGCCAATATATACGCTCACGTTATCGAGGCGGCAGACAAAAAGAACGCTGAAATCTTATCGGATATATTCCTCAAAAAAGCATAGTTTTAAAATAGAGTTGAATTATAGTTGAATTATTCGACCGATTTTAAGGTAAAACAAAAACCGCTTACTTTGCCGAAATGGCTTAGTTAAGCGGTTTTTCAATGGTTGCGGGGGTCGGATTTGAACCAACGACCTTCGGGTTATGAGCCCGACGAGCTACCGAACTGCTCTACCCCGCGATATTAAGCACTGTTTTACAATGCTTAAATATTATAGCACATACAGTTATATTTGTCAAGTGTTTATTTTTTCTTTTTTATGGAAATTCCCAATTCGGGCATTAAAAACCGGAGCAATGCAAGAATTATCCGCATTGCCCCTGCTTTTTAATTACTTATTCATTGCTTCTTCAACCGCAACGGCAACCGCAACGGTCATACCAACCATCGGGTTGTTACCTGCGCCGATAAGTCCCATCATTTCAACGTGTGCCGGAACTGATGAAGAACCTGCGAACTGAGCGTCCGAATGCATTCTTCCCATTGTATCCGTCATACCGTAAGATGCCGGACCTGCCGCCATATTGTCGGGGTGAAGTGTACGTCCTGTACCGCCGCCCGATGCAACCGAGAAGTATTTCTTGCCCTTTTCGATACATTCTTTCTTATATGTTCCTGCAACGGGGTGCTGGAAACGTGTCGGGTTTGTTGAGTTACCTGTGATAGATACGTCAACGCCCTCTTTCCACATAATTGCAACGCCTTCACGGACATCGTCCGCACCGTAACAGCGTACCTTTGCTCTTTCGCCCTTTGAATATGCGATTTCTTCAACTACGTTTAATTCGCCTGTGTAGTAATCAAACTTAGTCTGAACATAGGTAAATCCGTTAATTCTTGAAATTATCTTTGCGGCGTCCTTACCGAGACCGTTCAGTATAACTCTTAACGGTTCTTTACGAGCTTTGTTTGCGCTTTTTGCAAGGCCGATAGCGCCCTCTGCTGCCGCAAATGACTCATGGCCTGCGAGGAATGCGAAACACTTTGTTTCGTCACGGAGAAGCATTGCGCCGAGGTTACCGTGACCGATACCTACTTTTCTGTCGTCGGCAACCGAACCGGGGATACAGAATGACTGCAAGCCCACACCGATTTTTTCAGCAGCTTCAGCCGCTGTTTTAACGCCGTCCTTGATTGCGATAGCTGCACCTACAACGTACGCCCAGCAAGCATTTTCAAAGCAAATCGGCTGAATACCTTTTACTATATTGTATGCGTCAACGCCCTTTTCATCGCAAATCTTTTTTGCTTCTTCGATTGATGAAATGCCGTGCTTTGCAAGCTCTGCGTTGATCTGATCTATTCTTCTTTCATAACTCTCAAATAATGCCATTATAGTTTACCTCCTTCTTATTCATTTCTCGGGTCGATAAGCTTAACAGCATCTTCGACTCTGCCGTACTGTCCGCTCGCCTTTTCGAGAGCTTCGTTTGCGTCCATACCCTTGCGGATATTTTCCATCATTTTGCCGAGGTGTACGAACTTGTAGCCGATGATTGTATCGTCTTCATCAACAGCAACCTTTGTGATGTATCCCTCTGCAAGCTCAAGGTATCTCGGACCCTTTTTGAGTGTTGCATATGTAGTACCTACCTGCGAACGCAAACCTTTACCGAGGTCCTCAAGTCCCGCACCGATGGGCAGACCGTCCTCGGAGAACGCAGTCTGTGTACGTCCGTACACAATCTGGAGGAATAATTCTCTCATTGCTGTGTTTATAGCGTCGCATACGAGGTCTGTGTTGAGTGCCTCGAGGATTGTCTTTCCGACAAGAATTTCCGAAGCCATAGCTGCCGAATGAGTCATTCCCGAACAGCCTACCGTTTCAACAAGCGCCTCCTGGATAACGCCCTCTTTTACGTTTAATGTAAGCTTACATGCGCCCTGCTGCGGTGCACACCAGCCAACGCCGTGCGTCAAACCGGAAATATCCTTGATTTCCGTTGCCTGCGTCCATTTTCCCTCCTGGGGTATGGGAGCAGGACCGTGATATGCGCCTTTTGCCAAAGGACACATATTTTCTACTTCTGCTGAATACTTCATAATATTACTCCTTTCAAAAACTGCGGACATTTCCGCCCTATTGTATTTAATTATATCACAACTTCGGCGTTTCTTCAATAACAAAATATACAAATATATTATCTTTCCCGACCTTTTATTTATGAAAATTCTTCTTGTTGCAAAGAGATGCAGGCTGTGATATACTGTAAACAAAGGAGTGATTTTATGCTTTTGTTTTATATACGCCACGGCGACCCGATATACGACCCCGACAGCCTTACTCCGCTCGGAGAACGGCAGGCGGAGGCGTTGGCAAGGCGGCTTGCGCTGTACGGGATAGATGAGATTTATGCGTCAAGCTCAAACAGGGCAATGCTTACCGCAAAGCCTACGTGTGAGCTTTTGCACAAGGAAATGACCGTGCTTGACTGGTGCAATGAAAAATTTGCCGGCGAGGATTTCTTTTTTGAGGAGGACGGCTCTCCCGAATGGGCGTTTCAGCATCAAAAATACCGTGAACGTTTCGTTTCGGACGAAATCCGCAGCATGGGCAGGGACTGGCACAAAGCGTTTGCGGACAAGACCTTTAAAAGGGGATTGGACAGAGTGCAGAAAGAAACGGACGCATTTATGAAATCGTTCGGCTACGAGCATGACCTTGAGCGGAATTTATACAATTGCGTGCGTGAAAACAAGAGCCGCATTGCGCTGTTTGCGCATCAGGGTTTCGGAATGGTGTTTTTAAGCTGTCTTTTGGATATTCCGTATCCGATGTTCAGCACGCATTTCGATTTTACTCATACGGGAATGACGGTGATAGACTTTTCCGAGCGCAGGGGCGCAGTTGTGCCAAGGGTTTTGCAGCTTTCGGGCGACTCGCACATTTACAGGGACGGTCTGCCTACCAAATACCAGAACGAAATATACTTTTAAACACCGAGCGATATTGGACAAACGGCGGTGAAAAATCACCGCCGTTTTCCTATTTATGTACTTTTACAACTGCACCGCCGTTTAAGCGTGACTCCTCCGCACTTATTCCCATAAGCTGGCTCTCTATCGAATCCGCCAGGCTTGTGCGGTTTTTCGTACTGTCTGTAAGCGCACCGTACAGATTGCTTATCAGTATCGAATCGCCGCCGCCGTGACCTCCGGCGATATGGAAATCTATAATCTCCTTTTTCTTTCCGAACGGCATAACTTCAATCGTTCCGGCACGCTCGTCAAGCAGAAGCTCGCCGTGCGAGCCGAACAGGTTAATTCTTCTTCCCGGTTCTGCGGCAAACACCATTTTAAGCGTTCCGATAACGCCGTTTTCAAACCGCATCTGCACCATCTGACGGTCGACAACGTCCTTGTTGTTTTCAACGCCCAAATCAAATACGCATCTGCCGAAATACGTATTTTTTATACCCTCGTACAAATCCTCCTCCGTGTTCGGATTTTTGAGCGAAACCTTACTCCAGGGCCATTCAAATTCGGGACAGCCTTTCTCTTTCCACATATCTATGTAAATTTTCTTTGCGCTGTAAGGACATTCCTCGACATACTTGCAGTCAAGACATCTGCCCGAGGCGTCCGGGGGCATATTTTCCTTTCTGAAAAAGCTTAAATCTCCCACAGATGAAACGGTATCGCACTTTGCGCCGACATAGCGCTGCATCAAATCCAGGTCGTGGCTGCATTTTGCGAGAATTGTCGAGAAGAACAGTCCGCTCCTCTGCGACTGTATGCGCACGTATGCCTGCGCCTGATGCCAGTATGCGACACGCTCCATTGCGTCAACCGCAAGCAGTTTGCCGATTACGCCGCTTTCGAGCAGTTCGCCGAGCTTGACGAATGCGGGACCGTAGCGCAGTTCGTGGCATATGGAAACGATACATCCCGTTTCTTTCTGCACCTTGAGCAGTCTGTCTATCTCCTTGCGTGAATTGCTGACGGGCTTTTCCATAAGCACATTGTAACCCATTTCCATTGCTTTGATACACTGCTCGACGTGCTTATCGTCATATGTTGCGATAATGAGCACGTCCGCACGCTTTTCGGCGAAAAACGTTTCCTCATCGGAAAAGAGCATATCATCCGAAAGATTAAGCATCATTCTGCACTTTTCAAGCTGTTTCGGGTTAATGTCGCATACGGCGGTTATTTCAAACTCATCACTGTGCTGATTTTGCATAACCTGTCCGTACATACTTCCCCGTCCGCCTGCGCCGAGGATTGCGGCCGAAAATTTTTTCTTCATATTAATATCTCCGTTCGGTTTCGTTAATTTAATTGTAGCACATTATTTATGAAAATCAATATAACAATTAAATCAATAATTGGACTTTTTGATACTTTCATCTTGACAAGGTTCGGTTCTTTTGATATGCTTTAATCGGCGGTGAGAGAATGAAACTGGATTTTTCGGAATTAAGCGATTACTTTTTTGATATTTCTGATATATATGCCGTAAGACAGCAGGCGAGCGGAAGCACGAGATTTATTATGCAAAAACCCCGTGCAACGGACGGACTGCTTCTTTTTGCGAACACAATGGGCGTATGCTACCAAAAGGGAACGGAACCGCTTATTGTTCCGCAGGGGGCGCTTGTGTATCTCCCGAAAGACAGCCATTACGTATGGGAAAACTCGCCTGCCGAAAACTGTGACGAACAGGAAAATCTGCTGTTTGAGTTTGTTCTCAGCCGTGCGGAGATATTTCATGGCAAAAAAGGGGAGCTGTCGCATTATGCGCCGTCGGGGGAGCATATAAGCTTTGGCGATTATGTGACCGTTGTTACGGCAAAACATTCCGAGCTTTACAAAAAGCTTTTCTATTCGCTTATCGATTCGTTTTGCCGTCCGAGGTTTTCGCCGCTTTCGGTGTACCGCTCGGCTTACAAAATATTTGACACTTTGTCGGGAAACTGCCGTATCGAGCGTGAAAACACAGCGGATACACGGGTAATAAAGGACAGCATAAAATATCTGGAAAGCAGTGACGCTGATTCAAAAAGCATAAAGGAGATTGCCGATGAGTGCAGTGTAAGCGTCGGATATTACGAAAAGCTTTTCAAAAGCTTTTCGGGTATGACGCCCGTTGAATACAGAAATCTGCACAGGATTAACCGCATAAAAATGCTTTTGCAGACGGGCAAGGCAACGCTTGACGAAATCGCCGCACAAATGGGATTTTGCGACAGCGGATACCTTTGCAGATTTTTCAAAAAGAATACCGGCATGACGCCGAAAGAGTACAGAAAAATTTATTTACAGCAGACAATGCCGCATCAAAAATGAGCGTAATGCTTGATAATTTGTATTCGGTATGGTATAATATGAAAAAAGTCAAGGAGATGCAATATTAATGAAATTAGGTATAGTAGGACTTCCGAATGTCGGAAAATCCACACTTTTTAACGCAATAACACAGGCAGGGGCGGAATCGGCAAACTATCCGTTCTGTACGATTGAGCCGAATGTGGGAATAGTTGATGTTCCGGACGAGAGATTGGACAAGCTTTCGGAAATGTACAACCCGAAAAAGGTTACTCACGCATTTATCGAATTTGTGGACATTGCGGGACTTGTAAAGGGTGCGTCAAAGGGAGAGGGACTCGGAAACAAGTTTTTGGCAAACATTCGTGAATGTGACGCTATAGTACACGTTGTACGCTGTTTTGAGGATTCGAACATAACGCACGTAAGCGGAACGATAGACCCCGTGCGTGATATAGAAACGATTAATCTTGAGCTGATTTTCTCGGATCTTGAAATGCTTGAAAGAAGAATTGACAGAACGAAAAAGGCTATGAAGGGTGACAAGTCGCTTGCAAAGGAGCTTGAGCTTTTGGAGCGCATCAAAGCCGCACTTGAGGACGGCAAGCCGGCACGCTCGCTCGAATATACCGAGGAGGAGGAAGCAATCGTTAAGGATTTGTTCCTCATATCCACAAAGCCCGTTATATATGCCGCAAACGTTGCGGAGGACGATTTTGCAAAGGGCATAGAAAACAACAAATTTGTAAATACCGTTAAGGAATTTGCCGCCGCCGAACACTCGGAGGTTATGCCCGTATCGGCGAAGATAGAGGAGGAAATTTCACAGCTTGAGGGCGAGGAAAAGCAGATGTTCCTCGACGAGCTGGGAATGACGGAATCGGGACTTGACAGACTTATAAAAGCAAGCTATTCGCTTTTGGGACTTATAAGCTACCTCACGGCAGGCGAACCCGAAGTAAGAGCCTGGACGATTAAAAAGGGTACGAAAGCGCCGCAGGCGGCAGGAAAAATCCATTCGGATTTTGAAAGAGGATTTATACGTGCCGAGGTTGTGCATTATAACGACCTTATGGATTGCGGCTCGATGGCTGCCGCAAAGGAAAAAGGACTTGTCCGCAGCGAGGGCAAGGACTACGTTATGAAAGACGGCGACATTGTGCTGTTCAGATTTAATGTATAAAATAGGTTTAAAAAGGCTGTAGCAAAATGAAATTTTGCTACAGCCTTTTTATATTTCCTCAAACAAAAAGAATTTATATACGGGTATATCAAGCACATATGCAATATCAAAAAGAGTATCAAGAGATATTGCTTTGCTTATATTTGGTGCTTCAACATGTCCGATAAAAGCCGGTGTACGTTCAATTTTTTCTGCAAGCTGTTCTTGTGTCAGCCCTCTCAACTTTCTGTAATAAGCTATCTTCAACCCTAACTGGAGATATTCCGTTTCATATATTTTTTTCATAAGACCACCTCATATGTTATTTTATCAAAACATAATAAGTATTGACACGAACAGTTAATTATGTTATTATATCTGTTAGATATAAATTTATTCTTTAAAAAACAAAATGGGAGGTGTTTTTGCTACGATTGATAATAAAAGGATAAATTTAAAGGTCAATTGTAAAATGAAAGATTTTCAAAACGGGCGATGCCCGAAAAAATTAAACTTTGTGATTTTACACACTAAAATATGTAAAAAAGGAGAACTACAATGAATACAACAGATAAAAAATACTTTTGCAAAAAATGTCATGCTGAAATTGACAAAAATTTAAAAAAATGTCCCAACTGCGGAGCAAAAACCGGCGGCAAAGGAAAAATATTTATAGGTATTGCTATTGCTTTCGTTGCTCTGATAATTATTATTTCGATTATTCCCGATACGGAGGACACATCTAAATCTACATCTTCAAAAAGCTCCTCTGCCGTTACCGCTGCTCCTACAACAACACCGATTCCTGCCGAAAATAAAAAAACAAGTTCAAACAAAGTCTTGGATTTATTCAGTTCGTTGGGAGAATCCGAAGATATACCATTTACAATATCCCCAAAAGCGGCTGATACACTGACGGCACACCCGGAATTGTTTACAGAAAATAAAAATGTAAATCTTAATGCTTACACAGATCTTTCTCTTGATTACAAACAACTTATTAAAAATATTAATAACCACGGCGATTATCTTATTCATATAGATAACGCTTATGTTGTTTCTATATATGAGGACACGTCGGATAAGCAAACACTCAGTCAATTAGAGATAGCGGATGCCAACGGAAACAGGTATCTCATTTACAGTCTTACCGCTTATAATGATATATTTGAAGGCGATAGTATGATTGATATTTATGCTCTCCCGCTGGCGCTGACCACGTATAAAGTTGTAGGCGGTAACGGAGACAGCTCAATGCAGGCAATAGTATGTGCAGCTGCCTATATAAAAAAATTCAATTAACTAAACACTTCCACGGTATTCACCTACACCGTAAAGGTCGATATATTATCGACCCGAACACAAAAAGCGGCTGAAAAGCCGCTTTTTGCATTACATTTCTTCTGTTTTCAGCTCTGTCAGGCTGTCCATAATTGCAATATGAGGATAATCCGCAAACTGCTCACGCACCGTTGTGCCCGTCGTTACGGCGGCAAAGCTTACGCCTGCCCTCTGCGCCGTTTCGGCGTCTACAAGGCTGTCGCCCACGTAAAGGACTTCGTCCTTTTCAAGTCCCATATATTCTATCGTTTTCAAAAGTCCCTCCGGCGACGGCTTAGGCTCGCTCACATCATCGCCGCCGACAATGAAATCAACCGCATCGCTCATATCGTTATTTTTCAGTATATCACGTATGCGGAAGCTGTACTTTGTTGTAACTATCCCCGTTTTGATACCCTTTTCTTTAATTTCGGCAAGGAGCCGCACCGCCTCGGGGAACATTACCGTATTTTCTACCATTACCTCGTCCGCCTTATGCACGAAACAGTCACGGAACAGCAGTGCTTTTTTCCCGTCCGTATCGCCCGTGAGTATCGTATATGTTTTCGGCAGTGAAATTCCTATCGTGCGGCATATGCTTTCCTCGTCCGCCGCCGCATAGCCGAGCTTTGCAAGTGCGTACTGCATACATTCGATTATCCCTTTTTCGGAATTGCCGAGTGTGTAGTCAAAATCAAAAATTATTCCCTTTATCATTTCTTTCTCCTTTTCGTTTTGGTGTGAGGGTTCGCCGTATCATACCGATATTTTATCACAAAATAAAAAATCAGTCAAATTTAATCAAAAAACAATGAAAATATGTAAATAATAAATAAAAAGAAATTATTTGAAAAAAGGTATTGCGAAAACGTGTCGATTAGTGTATAATAAAAAGGATAAAAAAATTTAGGGGGAATGTACTAATGAAACTAAAAGGCAAGGATTTCATATTAGGCTTCCAGCATTTATTTGCAATGTTCGGCGCAACGGTGCTTGTTCCTGTTCTCACAGGCTTGAGCGTATCGTCAACATTGCTTTTTGCAGGAGTGGGAACGTTATTGTTCCATTTGTTGACGGGGCGTAAGGTCCCTATTTTTCTGGGTTCTTCATTCGCTTTCTTGGGCGGATATTTTGCAATCGCAGATTTGTGTAAGAACGCAGGAATAGAAAATTTCTCGGCATATGCCGGAGTCGGCGTTGCATGTGCCGGTATGATTTACGTTGTAATAGCAATTTTATTCAAGGTTTTCGGCGCAGGACGGGTTATGAAGTTCTTCCCGCCGGTAGTTACGGGTCCTATTATTATTTCAATCGGTTTAACTCTTTCAAGCACAGCTATTTCAAGCTGTTCGGCTAACTGGATTATCGCATTGGTTGCAATCGCAGTCGTTATTGTATGTAACATTTGGGGAAAAGGTATGATAAAAATCATTCCGATACTTCTCGGCGTTATTGCGTCTTATCTTGCGGCTGTATGTATGGGACAGGTTGATTTTACCGCAGTAAAAGAAGCCGCTTGGATAGGTCTCCCCATAAAAACACTCAGCGAAACAACTTTCTCGCTGTTTGAAAATTGTAACACTTCAGTGCTTATCACTTCTATCATAACGATTATGCCTATCGCTCTCGCAACGATAATAGAGCATATCGGCGACGTTTCGGCAGTAAGCTCGACCGTAGGCAAGAACTTTATCGCAAGCCCCGGACTTCACAGAACGCTTTTGGGCGACGGTCTTGCAACAACTCTTGCAGCTCTGTTCGGCGCTCCGGCAAACACTACATACGGCGAAAACACAGGCGTTCTCGCTCTTACAAAGGTATACGATCCGAGAGTTATAAGACTGGCTGCATTCTTTGCAATCCTGCTTTCATTCTCGCCTAAGTTTGCCGCAATAGTAAGCGCAATGCCTGCCGCTACAATGGGCGGTATATCGCTTGTGCTTTACGGTATGATTTCGGCTGTCGGCGTAAGAAACGTGGTTGAAAATCAGGTTGACTTCTCAAAATCGAGAAACATTATCATTGCCGCACTTATTCTTGTTCTTGCAATAGGCGTTAAGTTCGGAACAGGCGAGGCGGAAGCCGTTGTATTCCACATCTCAAAGGTAACAATCAGCCTTTCGGGTCTTGCGGTTGCGGCAATCGTGGGTATAGTTTTAAACGCTGTACTCCCCGGCAAGGATTACATTTTCAAAGAGGACGAGGATAAAGGCGTAAACACAGGTGTTAGTTTCAAGGTTTGATTGACGCATTGCCGCTTTGCGGCAGAATGGAGGATAAAATGTCAAAAGTATACGTAATGGATCATCCGCTTATTCAGCATAAGATTACAATGCTCAGAAGCGAGACGACAACAACAAAGGATTTCCGTGAGCTGGCAAACGAAATTGCCCTTTTAATGGGATACGAAGCCACAAAGGACCTCGATCTTGACGATGTAAAGGTTAAGACTCCGATAACGGAAACCACAGGCAAAACAATAAGCAAGCAGGTTGCTCTTGTTCCGATTTTGCGTGCGGGACTCGGAATGGTTGACGCTCTTATGAGCCTTATTCCGGCTGCAAAGGTGGGTCATGTGGGACTTTACCGTGATCCGCAGACTCATGAGCCTGTTGAATATTACTGCAAGCTGCCGACCGACATCGAACAGCGTCAGGTACTCGTGCTTGACCCGATGCTCGCTACGGGCGGAAGCGCAGTTGCGGCGATTGATTTTATCAAAAAGAGAGGCGCTAAGAGAATTAAGCTTATGAACATAATCGGTGCTCCCGAGGGTGTTGAGGCTGTTCAGAAGGCGCATCCGGACGTTGATATTTATATCGGCGCACTTGATGAAAAGCTGAACGAAAACTGCTACATCGTTCCCGGTCTGGGCGATGCCGGCGACAGATTATTCGGCACACTGTAAAAGACAAAAAGCGGTACAGCGAAAGCTGTACCGCTTTTTTGTTTAATCAATTTTAATATCGCCCGTGTTTGTTATAATTTCGCATTTGCAAACAATATCCTGTGCAGTGTGCGTTACGGCAGCCGCAATTATCGCAAACGTATCGGTCATCGACCCGAAGCGTTATTCCGTATGGCGTGCGGTTTTTGCAAATGCAAAGGTAGGGGTCGATGCCCTCATCGACCCGAAACGTTATTCCGTATGGCGTGCGTTTTTCGCAAACGCAAAGGTAGGGGTCGATGCCCTCATCGACCCAAAACGTTATTCCGTATGGCGTGCGGTTTTTGCAAACGCAAAGGTAGGGGTCGATGCCCTCATCGACCCGAAAATAAAAAAGTTTGCTTTCCGTGCTTTTTTACAATTATTTTCAGATTTTAAGTACAATTTAACAAAAAAAGCAGTCTTTTTATAAATTTGTTTGACATATTGCTTTATATGCTATATACTTATATTATTATTGAAAATAATTATCAGGGGGGATAATATTTTGAAAAAAAATCTTAGCAGAAAAGAGCTTGTATATATTGCAAGTATGTTATTCGGACTGTTTTTCGGGGCGGGAAATCTGATATTTCCGATTTATATGGGTCAGCTTGCCGGCACAAAGCTTTTAACGTCGGCAATCGGATTTTTAATTACCGGCGTCGGCTTGCCGCTTTTGGGCGTTACGGCAATCGGTATAAGCCGAAGCGACGGTCTTATTGAACTTTCAGGGAAAGTCGGCAAAGGCTACAGCGTATTTTTCACCTGCGCCCTTTACCTCACAATCGGACCGTTTTTCGCAATTCCCAGATGTGCAACCGTTCCGTTCACCGTCGGTGCGGCTCCGCTTTTGGGAAATGCAAACCCCACAATTGCTCTTGTTTTGTTTTCAACCGCATTTTTCGCCGCCGTACTCGGCTTTTCGCTTTTCCCGGGAAAAATTCTTACATATGTCGGTAAGATACTTAACCCCATATTTTTGGTTTTTCTCGGTGCGCTTATTTTAACGGCACTTATCTTTCCCAAGGGCAGTCCTGCGTCGGCGCCCGTGGGAAACTATGCAAGTATGCCGTTTATGACAGGCTTTTTGGAGGGGTACAACACAATGGACGCTCTGGCAAGCCTTGCGTTCGGAATTGTTGTTGTCACCGTTATCCGTGATTTGGGAATAACCGAGCCTGCGGACGTTGCAAGAAACACCGTCAAAGCAGGTGCATTCAGTTGTATTATTATGTCCGTAATTTATTTTGCGGTTGCATATGTAGGCTCCGTAAACGCCTGTGAGGGAGCGCAGAACGGCGGCGACGTGTTTGCGTTTGTGGCAAACCGATATTTCGGACGTGCGGGTGCGCCGATTCTTGCCGCAATAGTGACCTTTGCCTGCCTTAAAACGGCTGTGGGACTTGTAACAAGCTGTTCCGAAACTTTTGTAAAGCTGTTTCCGAAGCTTTTCGGATACAAAACATGGGCGGTTATATTCAGCATTGTTTCGTTCCTTATCGCAAACCTGGGTCTTACCGCAATTATAACCTATGCCGTGCCGGTACTTATGTTCCTTTATCCGCCGGCAATAACGCTTATACTGCTCGGAATTTTCGGCAAGTATTTTTCCAACAGCAAATACGTTTACGGCTTTGTTACGGGATTTACCCTGTTTGCCGCAGTGTTCGATTTTCTCGGCGCACTGCCCGAAAGCGTAATATCGGCTATCGGGGCAAAGGGAATAATTAATTTTTCGCTTAAAGTTTTGCCCTTTGCATCAATGGGACTCGGCTGGATTGTTCCGGCAATTGTCGGACTTGTGATTGGTCTTATTGTAAAAGCGGTAAAGAAATAAAAATAACGGAGATGCGGTTTCGCATCTCCGTTATTAATTTAGGGACGATGAAAGGCATCGTCCCGCAACGTTGTACATTTCGGCAGGAGCAAGCCCCTGCCCTACGGCGTACAGTTTCATAATCTATCGGGGTTACCCTACCCGAGACGCTATTTCCTACGGCGTGCGGTTTCCGCAATTTGTAGGGGGCGATGCCCACATCGCCCCGCAACGTTGTACATTTCGGCAGGAGCAAGTCCTTGCCCTACGGCATTTTATATTCTGTACACCCAATTGTCCTTTCTTGCCGGGGCGTCGGGATATTCACAGTCAATATAGCCGAGGGCGCAGTGTCCTATGCCCTCATAATCTCCCTTTATTCCGAGGGATTTTAATATTTCCTTTCCCTCCTCCGACTCAAACTCCTCTTTTGCACGGTGTATCCAACAACTGCCGATACCCTGCTCGTGCGCCTCAAGCATAAGATTTCCCATAACAAGGCTTCCGTCGTACACGGCTGTGGGGCGTGATTTATCCGCCAGAACAACAAGTATTGCCGGCGCACCGTAGAACGGGTCAAAGCCTTCCTCCCAGCCGCCGATTTTTCTGTTCATTTCCGAAAGCTTGTCACGCATTTTCTTATCCGTCACCGCTATGATTATCGGCGACTGCGCATTGCGCCCCGTTGCGGAGTACACACCTGCCTCTATGATTTTTCCGAGAATTTCCTCCGGTATCGGGTCGGACTTAAATTTTCGGATACTTCTTCTTGTTTTTATCATTTCCAGAACGCTCATAAGATCACCTCATTAACCAAAATCCTTACTGCCGTCAAGCTTTTCCGTTTCGGAAAAGCCTTTGTTTGTGTTTTCCAAAAGCCAGTCAAAAGCCTTGCCCTCTGCATAAACCCTGTCCCAGCAATTATGCATACAAGCCTCAAACACCGTAAGCTTTGCACTTCCTCCGCATTTGTTTACGGCGTCCGTCATTTTACGGCTTTCGGCACATAAGACCACGTCATCGTCCGCACCGTGAAACGCCCATACGGGTACGTCCTTCAATCGTGCGGCGTTCCAGTACATTCCTCCGCCGCACAGCGGAACAATTGCCGCAAAAATCTGCGGCAGAGTCATTGCCAGCTGCCATATTCCGTAACCGCCCATACTTACGCCCATACCGTAAAACCGTGATTTATCGGTAAAATCCGCATTATAAACAAACTTTGCAAGGTCAATAATCTGCTCGAAAATCTCAAACCATGTATCCGCATAGCACTGCGGAGCAACGGTTATAAAAGGAAATTTGTCACGCTGTTTGCGATATTCAAAATACGAATTTTCCGCCAGTTTGCCAAAATCATCTCCTCGTGTTCCCGCACCGTGCAGGAAAAAGATAACGGGATATTTTTTTCCCTCCTCATATCCGTCGGGCAAAGAAATGATATACTTTAATTTTTTATACTCTTTTCTGATCATAATGAAAACATCTTCTTTAATTCTTCCGTTAAATGTGCGGCAACAATTTTATGTCCGTCACGCAGAGGGTGGAGCGGCTCGGCGGGAATCCAGCCGTCGGTATCTATAAAATACACACTGTCGCCGTTTTTCCTGTTAAATTCCTCAACGGTTGCTTTAAGCTCTTTCGGGTACGCTTTACAGAACGCCGAAAGCACAACAATTTTCGAGTCGGGATTGATTTTTCTGACCAATTCCAGAAATTCCGCATATCTTTGCGTATATTCTTCAGCCGACGCACCTCTGTCGTTTGCGCCGTGATTGATAACGATTATTTCCGACCCCTGTGCCTTTGCCGGCGAGCCTGCGAAATTATACGGATACGCCAGCGCCGCTCTCGGCACGGAACCGCAGCCGCCGCCGCAAACGCCCGTTGCGCCGTAACCCATAATGACAGGCTTCATTCCGAGCGCCTCGGCAGTCAGATATGCGTATGTAGCGGTTGAATCGTCCTGATTGGGGCGGTTATACTGGTCATTGTTTTTATCAAAATTATAGAATGCGTCTATCAAAACGCCCTCCGTAATCGAGTCGCCTATAAATTCGATTATTTTTCTGTCGTCTGCCGGCAGTTCCGCACCTTTTTCAACTTCAACACCCTCAAAGCTGAGCTTGCCGATAAGCGGTCCGTTCCAGCGGTGATGCATCTCGACAGCACCCTTATAAACAACCTTTATAAGATGCTCTCCCTCGGTCGGTGCTTCGACTCTTATAACGTGGTCGAGCGGTACTTCCACTTTCGCTCCGCCGTCAACCGACACCCATATATGCGGAAACGGCTGTACGCTGAATCCCGTATCAAAATGCATTACGGCAGCAGTGCCGCTGTATGCGATTTCTATCATACCGCCGGGCGCCGTGGTGACTTTGTTCTCGCCGATTTCGCCCCATCTGCCGGTATATCTTATTGATTTATCGTTTGCTTTTAAAAACATATTTAAACCTCCGTTTTTTGTTACATTATACCATTGATAAAAAAAGATGTCAACAATTCTGTTGACAAACGGGCAATTAAATGTTATAATAAAACAAACGTTGCAAAACAAGTGTTTTATTACGCTTAAGGAGGACAAAAAATGCCGCCGAAACCTAAATTCACAAAAGAACAGATAGTAAGCACGGCGCTTAAACTGGTGAGCGAAAACGGCGCAGATTCGCTTACGGCGAGGGAACTGGGGAATGCACTCGGCTCATCGTCAAGACCGATTTTTACCGTGTTCAGCGGTATGGACGAGGTACGCAGTGCCGTAATTGACGCCGCTGAGAAGAAATTCTCGGAATACGCTGAAAAAACGGCGGCGTATCCGCTGAGATTTAAGAGCGCAGGTATGCAGATGCTTTTATTTGCGAAAGGCGAGCCTAAGCTGTTTCAGCTGCTTTTTATGCAGGAAAACAGCGGTGTAAAAAGCTTTGACGATTTGTTCATTGCTTTGGGGGATTTCGCAAGCGAGTGCATAGAATATATTACAAACGATTACGGAATTTTGCAAAGCGACGCAAGGCTTGTTTTTGAAAATATGTGGATATACACATTCGGGCTCGGTTCATTATGCGCAACGGGTGCGTGCAATTTTTCGGAGGCGGAATTGAGCGGAATGCTCGGCACCGAATTTGCCGCAATGATGGCGCTTATTAAAAAGGATTTACCGCCTTTGGCGGAGAAACGGAGGGTATTATGAAAAAATTATTCGGAGTTGTTTTGGGGGCACTGCTCATAGCGGGCGGTGTATTGTATGCATTTGACGTGCTGAATATAATAAGCTTTGATTTTTCTTTTGACGGCTGGTGGACTATGTTTATAATAATACCAAGTCTGTACAGTCTTTTGACGTCCAAAGACAAATCGGGGAGCATTATAGCGCTTGCAATAGGCGTTTTCCTGTTGCTTGCCGCACGTGATATAATTGATTTCGATATAATATGGAAGCTTATTCTGCCCGTAATTGCCATAGTTATCGGTATAAAGCTTATAGCGAAAGTTCTCGGCAAGGAAAAACCCAAAATGATTGAAGAAAAGATTGTTCAAGCCGATGGGGTTTTTAAGGAAAACGAGCATCATTCCAAAATATGCGCTATATTCGGCGGAACAAAATGCAATCTGATTGATGCGGAGCTTAAAGACGGAAGCGAGATAGATTTGATTTGCGTCTGCGGCGGTGCGGAGATTACCGTTCCCGAAAACGTGGAAATCAAAACGAACAATTTCTGTCTGTTCGGCGGAATTTCGGACAAAAGACCGCAAAGAAACATTGACAATCCGATAAGGGTTACAATTAACGGCTGCTGCATATTCGGCGGTGCGGAAATTAAATAAAGGGGGAATTAATATGGAATCTTTAAAAACAATTCAGGGTTTATCGAAAGCAGGAAAAATTTTTAGTACAATTGCATTCGTATGCTGTATAATCGGTGCATGCAGCTGTGTTATCGGACTTTTGTGCCTGATAATCGGCGGAAGTACCGCAGCGGACTTTATTGAAAGTGCAGGCAACATAAGCATCGGCACGGTTTATGCGTCGATTGTCATAGGTCTTATCCTGTGCATAAGCGAAATTATCGTTTCGTGGTCGGCACGCCTGTATTTTATACACGAGCTTGACGCCGGCACGCCATTTACCTTTGACGGGGCAAACGAGCTTTTAAAACTCGGCATAAAAACGATAGCCGTTTCTATAGCGGCAATGATTGTTTCGTACATAGCGCAGGAAATATTTCAGCACTTTTTTGCAAATATCGCCGAGATGGATTGGCACAATTCCGACTCGGTTGTTATCGGAGTTGTATTTATTTTGATTTCGTTTATATTAAAATGCGGTACGGAGCTTGCGGAAAGCAAGAAAGAAGAAGAAAACATATAAATAAAAACCGAACTCTTTGAGTTCGGTTTTTTTGTTTGTGGAAATCACACGCTGTAGGGCAGGGGCTTGCTCCTGCCGAAAAATGCATACGGCACAGAATATTGTTTCGGGTCAATGAGGACATCGACCCTTTCATTTGCGGAGATTGTGTCGTTTTTTCAAAATTCAAAAGGTACAGGCTCTTTTTTTATGCTGTTGAATATAATATGTGTAAAGACATATTTTATAAAGAGGGGACTTGATTTTATGAATTCAAAACTGGAAAACATATTAAAAGGCTTTAACTCAAATCAGCTCAGAGAAATAAACGATTTTCTCAATTCGGCACAGGGACGGAACATAAAAAACAAATTAAACAATGCCGACAAGGAGCGGCTTATGCGTGAATTTAACAAGCTGGACTCTGAAAAAGTTAAAAAGCAGATGCAGGGGTTAAATCCCGATGAAATTATGAAAATCATTAAAAATTTATAGAGGTGTTTTAAATGGCAGACGCAATGGAAACCTTAAAGGGTATACTCGGCGATGACGCCGAGGACAAAATAAAAAACGTGATGGGCTCGCTTTCCGCCGGCGGCACGGACAATAACAGCCTTGAATACGTTATGCAGATGAAAGATATTATGTCAAAGCTTGCAAACGACAGAAACGATCCGAGGTCTAATCTTCTGATGTCTTTAAAGCCGTATATGCGTTCAAGCCGTCAAAAGTCGATAGATAACGCCGTGCGGCTTTTAAATCTCACAAAGCTTACGGGAATAATGCGTATGAAATAAAAAGGAGAGATGTACAATGTACCGAAGCTACAGTATGAATAATATGCCGCAGCCGATTATGCACCGCAGTGAAAAACCGTCCGTGAAACCGCCGCCGCCAAAAGAAAAACCTCCCGAAAAAAAGAGTGCGGGAGGTTTTTTGGCAGATTTGGCAAACGATGATATTATTCTGCTTGTCGTAATTCTCATTCTGCTTATGGACGATTGCGACGACAAACTGCTCATTGCCGCACTGGGATTTATTTTCTTTTCGGATTTTTTTTAAAAGTATAAAACAATCCGTATAAGGCGAAACTACATAGTATAACAAAGAATACAAAGGGCGGTAAGGCAAGTGGAATACGGATCGAGATTTTTTAAGTGTGTGGAATGTGAAACGTTGGTGGAGGCGCTCAATCCGCAGTGCTGTGACGAGCTTATGTGCTGCGGAAAGCCCATGCTTATGATGCGTGCCGACACAGACGAAACGCTTGCGGAAAAGCACAAGCCGATAATAAAGCGTGAAAACGGCTGTATGACGGTATGTGTGGGACGTGTTCTGCACCCGATGAGCAACGAACACAGCATTTTATGGATTGAAATAAAAGGCAAAAACGAATGTCGGCGTGTACATCTGAAAAAAGGTGACGATCCTATCGTGATATTCCGTGGTGTGGACGACGGAATACGCTACAAGGTATACGCATACTGCAACAAACACGGGCTATGGTGCGCACAGGCATAACGGGATAACACCCCGTTATGCCTGTTTTTTACTGTATAGGAAATTGCGTTTTTTGAAAAAGTATGATATAATAGAA
>ERZ808246.845-NODE-845-length-24083-cov-7.976444_pt1 | contig 24083 bp, 22 predicted proteins | sample MGYA00521083_ERZ808246 | MGnify/ENA primary metagenome ERZ808246 (study PRJEB31516, sample SAMN03275577) | gut metagenome | biome: mammalia-associated habitat; material: feces | host: Papio cynocephalus | place: Kenya | collected 2012-07-07 ... | reverse complement strand
TATACTTTTTTAATATTTATATTGGTATATATTCCGCCATATATACCGTTCTTCAAACCGCTTTTAAGCGGTTTTTTTATTTTTTTTGCTGATTTTAGTTATAATTTGAAACTTAAAACAGTATTATATAATAAATATATGAAAAAATAGAGAGTAAAGAGAGTAAATATATATAAAACTCTTTTATTATCTTTATTACACGCGGGGTAGGGCTTGTCTACCCCGCGAGAGTAAACTGAGTAGCATATATCTCTAATCCTTTTAACAATTATATTTGCTATATCTAATAAAAAAACGGCTAAAAGAGAGTAAAGAGAGTAGAGAGAGTAAAAAAAACAAGAAGGGGGTTTTTAAATGAAGAATGGTATGTATGAAATAGTACAACAAACAAACTATATAACTGAAAAACAAATAGAAGACGGCATAAAAAACGGCTTTAAATCTATTTTACAGTATGCTTATATTTTACACGATAAAGACACAGACAAAGATGGCAAACCTAAGGCGGCACACTATCATATTTACTTACGTTTTAGGTATAGCGTTGATAGTAAGACAGTAGCAAACTGGTTCAATGTAGAAGAACAATATATAAACAAAATCAAGGGGCGTTTTGTGGATGCTTGCCTTTATGCTAATCATTCAAACGCGCCTGACAAATACCAATACGATATAAACAACATCAAGGCTAATTTTGACGTGGCGGCTTTTCAAAAAACAAAAGAGCAAGCGATGTCTAAAAAGCAAGAGATGGATTATATAGAAGATATAATTAACCGTATTAGCGTAGGCGAAATAAGAGACTTCGAACTTAATAAATATGTTTCCCCTATTCTATATACTAAGTATGATACTAAACTAGAAAAGGCGTTCAAGCTTTTTGATAGAAACTGGCGTTATGAAAGACGTGCCAACGATATAGAAGTATGGTTTTTTACTGGCGGGTCTGGAAACGGCAAGACTACTATTGCTAAGGCAATAGCTGAAAACATTATAGAGCAAGGTAAACACAAAGGTATATGTATATCCTCATCAAGTAATGACCCGCTACAAGATTACCACGGCGAAGACTTTTTAATACTAGACGATTTACGTGATAACGCTTTTACTTATACAGATTTAGTAAAGCTTTTAGACAATAACACAAGGTCTTCTATAAAGAGTAGGTACAATAACAAGACTTTCTATGGTAAATACATATTTATTACTTCTTACTTACCGCTTGAAGACTGGTATAAGAATAGAAAAAACAAAAACGACGCGGCTAATGAGGACAAAAAACAGCTATATAGACGTATAACAAAGTATTTTAATGTTTTAAGTGATACAGTAGAAGAATATAATATTGTAAATGGTGATTTAAATGATAAGGACTTTATACGTTCTTACGATAATCTTATACCTGATTTTTTAGACCTAAAAGAAAAACAAGAAAAGGTCTATACTGATTACGATGTACAGGGCGCGTTTTCTATAATAGCCTCAAAGATGGGTATTGATGTACCGCCTGAATGCTTAGAAAAGCTTTTAGTTTCTATATGTACAGATAAAGAACTAAATAAGCAAATACAACAAAAACGCGAAGACGACGCTAAACCATTTTAAAATAAGGGGGGTTTTACTATGATTGAACAAATAAAAAGACGTAATATTTCTAATGATGAGTGTTTAGATGCTTTTTGTACCATCTATAACTTTTTATATCCTGACCGTAGGTGGCTTACGGCTGAGGATTTAAAAAAGTACTATATAACCAAGCAAGAAAACCAAGAAAAACAAAAAAACGCTAAATAATTAAGTGGACGGTTTAAAAAGCCGTCTTTTTTTATTTACGAAAAAGTTTCGTTTACTGTATTGTGTGTTTTTTTAGTATATGATACAATATAGAAAGACGTATGCGGATGGAAGCCGCTGGCACATCCGCGTGTTTATATAACTAGAAAGCAAAGGGGTAAAATACTATGCCTAATTATAGTGGTATTTCACAGCTACCTAATGGCAACTATCAAGTGCGTATACAAGTAAAAAATAAACATCTGAACATTAACACAATAAAACGACTGGACGATGATGGTAAACCCTTTACAACAAAAAAGGCGGCGGCTGATTATAGAGATAACTATATTACTATTATGTTAGCTGATAAAACCCCCGCCCCCTCTAAGGATTGTACGTTATCTGATATATACACCCTTTACTTGAATACAACGGCACACAACAAAGCACAAAGTACACTAAGAAAACAAGAAAGTATGTGGCTTAATCACATACAACCGCGTTTTGGTAATATGTTATTATCCAATATAACCCTAAACGACCTTAACGGCTATTTAATAGAGTTATACAACTATGGCGATGACTACAATAAAAACGCTAACTATTCTTATAAGTATGTAGAGGGCTTTTTAAAGTTCTTCTATTTACTTTATAGCGTAGCTTACAACGCTGAATATATTAGCACTGACAAATATACCCGTATGTTTATAGACCGCTCCACGCGTCTTTCTATGCCTAAGATAAACCAAGAAGACAAAGAACGGTACGACGATGTAGATGTATTTACCCCTAACGAAATAAGAGACTTAGATACCATTTTTAGGCGTGGTAATAGTTATACGGCGTTTTTATTGGGGTACTATTGCGGCTTACGTATTTCTGAAACTTATGCGCTTACGTGGTCTGATTTTAGCGTATTGGATAAGACTATTACCGTAAATAAACAACTTTTGTACCAAGACGGCGTATGGTGCTTATGTCCAGTAAAAACTTTACAAGCCGTAAGGGTTGTTGATGTTCCTCCTTTTCTTTTTGAATATCTGGAAGAAAAACTAAAAGAGTTTTTTAAGATACAGAACGCTATTAAGGACGGCGAACTTTTAGGCTATCGTAATTATGAGTATGTTATAGACAAAACTAAACGCCCCTACGAAAAGGTACAAGGCTTAGACTTCATAAACAGAAAGGAAAACGGCGAACTACTAACCCCTAACTCTATGAAGTATTGGCGTAAAGTGATTAAACAAGAACTACGCCTAGACTTTAAATATCATAGCCTACGAAAAACACACGCTACTATGATGGCTAACCTAAATACGCCCGTACAAGAGTTAATGCTACGCCTAGGACATAAGAAATATAGTACTACTATGGAATACTATATAAACCAAAACAACCTAGCAAAAGACCGCCTAAAAGCTAACCTTACGCTCTTAGATTATAAGAAAATTTAGTGTATTTCTTAGTGTACGAAGTCAAAAAACGGCTATATTACTTATACATTCGTGACGAAACCCGCCACGGCAAGGCCTTCGAGGGCCTGCTGAACCGGTACTTCGGTAAGTAAATCAAGGCAAAAAGGAAACCGCCGGAAGGCGGTTTCCTTTTTGCCTTTTCTGGCTGCGTCAGTCAGTGACCTCATAATCCAGCACGCCCCAGGTGCCGCCGATCTTGACCACATAGACGTCGTACTTTGTGCGCTCGATATCGTCTTCGCCGGCGATCTTCGCTTTGACGGTGATAACGCGGGCATCCGCGATCGAGTCGGAGTCAAAGCTGATCTCTTTTTCCAGAATTTTGATCCACCAGTCGGTTTCCTCCAACAGCTTTTTCACGGAAATGTCTCTCGTCCGGGTCACCTCTGTAGAGACCTTGTACTTGCCGAACTCATCCTCCAGTTCCTCCTGGTAGTTTTGGTCGGTGGCCTTGTAGAACTGGCTCCAGGAGGTGATATCCGCAGAAAGCTCCTCGCTCTGGGCTTCAAAGAATTCCTCTTCGCTGCCGTCGTAGCTGGAGAGCCGGAGGGCGTTGAAGTCAAAGGCCCACAGGGAGGTGGCGGTCTTATCATTTGTGTAAAGGGCCTGTATGTAGCGCTTGGCTATAGAAGAGGGGCTGCTGCGGCTGATCAGGATCACGGTCACGGTGATGATGGCCGCAAGCGCGGCGGCGCCGATCAGGATGAGTTTCAGCGGCGGTTTCTTTTTGGCTGCGGGGCTGGCGCCGCTTTCGGGTGCGGCGTCCTGGACCACAGCGGCTTCCTCGGCCTTTGTGGGTGAGGTCGTGCTTTCCGGCCCGTGTGGGATGGCCTGCTCCGGCGTGGCGGTGACGGTCTTATTTTCTTCCATTTTGGTTCCTCCTTGTTTTAACTACTATTTGTAGTTTATAGTGACTATAAAAGTATAATATACAAAAACCGAATTTGTCAAGATACACTATCTCTATCATTGCCGATCAAGGATAGAGTAATTGCAAATGAGGTGAGTATATGGCAGAAGAGATCAGGATCAAAAAGAAGGCGACGCGCAGGGGAGATGACGGCTATAAGGTCGTCTCCGTGCGGATGAGAGAGGAACTGATCCAGCGGCTGGATGCACTGTCACTTAAAACAAACCGTTCCCGGAATGAACTGATCAATTTGCTGCTGACATCCGCAGTAGACATCGTGAAGGTAGAGGAATAGAAGCAGAAACCGCCGGAAGGCGGTTTCTGTCTGCTTGGCGATCTGTTTGCAGAGCCATCGGACGCTTGACCGCCGCGGCGGGTTGCTATTTCGCGCGCCGTGTGGTACAATGCACATATATGACCGCAAAATTCCGAAAAGGAGCGAAGATAATGAACGAAGAACTGAAAAATATCCTCTCCCGCGTGGACCACACGCTGCTCTCTCAGGGAGCGACCTGGAACGAGATCAAGACCATCTGCGACGACGGCATCAAGTACGGCTGTGCCAGCGTGTGTATCCCCGCCAGCTACGTGGAGCAGGCGGCGGAATATGTGGACGGCAAGATCGCCGTCTGCACCGTCATCGGCTTCCCCAACGGCTACGACACCACCGCCGCCAAATGCTTTGAGGCTGCCGACGCGGTGAAAAACGGCGCGTCTGAGGTGGACATGGTCATCAACATCGGTTGGGTGAAGGACGGCCTGTACGATAAGGTGCTGGATGAGATCCGCCAGATCAAGGCCGCCTGCGGCGGCAAGCTGCTGAAGGTCATCATCGAGACGTGCCTGCTGACAGAGGCGGAGAAGATCGAGCTGTGCCGCGTGGTGTCCGAGTCCGGCGCGGACTACATCAAGACGTCCACCGGCTTTGGCGGAGGCGGCGCCACCCGTGAGGACGTGGCGTTGTTCAAGGCCCACGTGGCGCCCCATGTGAAGATCAAGGCCGCCGGCGGCATCGCGGATCTGAACGACGCCAAAGATTTCATCGCCCTGGGCGCGGACCGTCTGGGCACCAGCCGTATCGTCAAGGCCGTGAAGGCCATGGAACAGTAATAATAAGGAGGAACCACTATGCCTACGCCCCATAATAACGCCAACAAAGGCGATTTCGCCAAGACCGTCCTCATGCCCGGCGATCCGCTGCGGGCCAAGTTCATTGCCGAGACGTTTCTCACCGAGCCGAAGCTGGTGAATAACGTCCGCGGTGTGCAGGGCTATACCGGCACCTACAAGGGCGTGCCGGTGTCCGTGATGGCCAGCGGCATGGGCATCCCGTCTATCGGTATCTATTCCTATGAGCTGTACACCCAGTACGACGTGGAGAACATTATCCGCGTGGGCAGCGCCGGCGCCATGCGGGCCGACCTGGAGCTGGGCAGCGTGGTGGCCGGTCAGGGTGCCTGCACCAACTCCGATTTCGCCAGCCAGTACGAGCTGGGCGGCAGCTACGCGCCCATCTGCGATTTTGAGCTGCTGATGGCCGCGGTAGAGAGCGCCAGGGAGCTGGGCGTGAAAATGCCCGTGGGCAATCTGTACTCCTCCGATACCTTCTACGACGCCGCCGGGCGCAATATGCGCTACGCCAAGATGGGCGTCATGGCCGTGGAGATGGAGGCCGCCGGCCTGTACTGCACCGCCGCCTATACCGGCAAGCGGGCGCTGGCCATCTGCTCCATCTCCGATAACCTGGTCAACGGCACCGAGCTGTCCGCCGATGAGCGCCAGACCACCTTCACCAACATGATGAAGATCGCCCTGGAGGTGGCCGTGAAGATGGCCGCCAAGAAGTAAACAACGGTCACGGCAGCGCGGGAGGATATCCCACGCTGTCGCTATGTGCGATACATTTGTACGTTTCGTGCAAACAAAGTGTAAATTTTTGATGACATTTGTTTACATTTCGCCCGCAAAATGCGGTTTTCACTTGCCAAAGGCGAAAAAGCCTGCTATAATGCACAAGGCACAGGGGGAGGAAGACCCCATGCCGAAATGATGGTTTTCCCGCCGCAAGGCGCGAAAATAAAAAAATTGAGGAAGGTAGAATAACCATGAAGAAGTTTCTTGCAATGATCCTGGCTCTGGTTATGGCGCTGTCCCTGGTCGCTTGCGGTCAGAAGGACGAGACCAAGACCGATGACCAGACTCCCGCCGGTGACAAGACCGAAGTCACCGAGATCACCAACGCCGACGAGATCGCCGATGAGATGACCTCCGAGGATGGCAAGTACGAGATCGCGTTCGTCACCGACGTGGGCCAGCTGAAGGATAAGTCCTTCAACCAGGGCACCTTCGACGGCGTGAAGCTGTACGCTGCCAACAACGGCCTGAGCTACAAGTACTATCAGCCCGCCAACGGCGACCAGGCTACCGATGACGACCGTTACGATGCCATGAAGGCTGCTGCCGAGGGCGGCGCCAAGGTCATCGTGGCCGCTGGCTTCATGCAGGCTACTGCCCTGACCAAGGCCGCTGCTGAGTTCACCGATGTCAAGTTCGTGTTCGTGGATCGCGACAGCGCTGTGACCACCGAGGACGGCACCGCCCTGAAGAATGTTCTGGGCATCTGCTTCCAGGAAGAGCAGTGCGGCTATCTGGCCGGTTACGCTGTTGTTAAGGAAGGCTACACCAAGCTGGGCTTCACCGGTGGTGGCGGCGGCGACAACCCCGCTTGCTGCCGTTATGGCTACGGCTTCGTGCAGGGCGCTTCCGCTGCTGCTGCTGAGATGGGCGTGAAGGTCGAGATGAACTACTCCTGGCTGTACGGCGCTTCCTTCTCCGCTTCCACCGAGCTGCAGACCATGGCTTCCGGCTGGTATGAGAACGGCACCGAGGTCATCTTCGCCTGCGGCGGTAATATGTTCCAGTCTGTCGCCGCTGCTGCCGCCGCTAACGACGGCGCCGTGGTGGGCGTGGACGTTGACCAGTCCAGCCAGTCCGAGACCGTTATCACCTCCGCTATGAAGGGCCTGTCCGCCTCCGTGCAGTGGGCTTGCGGCAAGGTCTATGACGGTTCCTTCGACGAGATCGGCGGTACCTTCGTGACCCTGGGCGCCAAGGACAACGCTGTGGGTCTGCCCACCGCTACCTGGTCCCTGACCAAGTGGACTGTGGATGACTACAACGCCATGCTGGCCAAGATGGCCGATGGTTCCCTGACCGTCGACAACGACTACTCCAAGCTGGACAGCACCGACAGCCTGACCCTGAACCTGGTCAAGTAATCGGAACGTACTTAACAAAAAAAGAGACGCCTGCGGGCGTCTCTTTTTTTGCGTCAAATGCGTCGCGAGCGTGATACCGGGAATGAAATGCGGCTGTTTTGCTTGCAATCTGTGCATATATGCTATATAATAAATTTATGCCTTTATCGCCATTAGGCAAAATAATAGAGGAAAGTAGGTGGCGGCATGGATAAGACTCCCCCGTATGTGATCGAGATGCTTCACATTACCAAGGAGTTCCCCGGCATCAAGGCCAACGACGATATCACCCTCCAACTGAAAAAGGGAGAGATCCACGCGCTGCTGGGCGAGAACGGCGCCGGCAAATCCACGCTGATGAGCGTGCTGTTCGGCCTGTACCAGCCCGAGGCGGGCGAGATACGCAAAAACGGCCAGACGGTGAAGATCAACGACCCCAACGATGCCACGGCACTGGGTATCGGCATGGTCCACCAGCACTTCAAGCTGGTGGAGGTATTCTCCGTGCTGGACAATATCATTCTGGGCGCCGAGACGACGAAGTGTGGGTTTTTGCAGAAAAAGGAAGCGCGGAGGAAGGTCGAGGAGCTCTCCAAGCGGTACGGCCTGTACGTGGACCTGGACGCCAAGGTGGAGGATATCACCGTGGGTATGCAGCAGCGTACCGAGATACTGAAGATGCTCTACCGCGACAACGAGATATTGATCTTTGATGAACCCACGGCGGTGCTGACGCCGCAGGAGATCGACGAGCTGATGGCCATTATGAAGAACCTGACGGCGGAGGGAAAATCCATCCTCTTCATCTCCCACAAGCTCAACGAGATCATGGCGGTGGCGGACCGGGTGACGGTCCTGCGTAAGGGCCGCTATGTGGGCACCGTGAACACCTGCGACACCAACAAGCAGGAGCTGTCCAACATGATGGTGGGCCGCCCGGTGCAGCTGGAGGTCGTGAAGGAGCCGGCCAAGCCCACGGACGTGGTGCTGGAGGTCCGGGATCTGTGCGTGCCCTCGCACACCCACAAGCGCAACGCCGTGAATCACGTCAGCTTTGATGCCCGCGCCGGCGAGATACTCTGTATCGCCGGTATCGACGGCAACGGACAGACGGAGTTCATCCACGCGCTTACCGGCCTGGATAAGAGCAATGGCGGCACAGTGACGCTGTGCGGCAAGGACATCTCCCACGCCAGCATCCGCCGCCGCGGTGAGTGCATGAGCCACATCCCCGAGGACCGGCACAAGCACGGCCTGGTGCTGGATTTCACGCTGGAGCAGAACCTGGTGCTGCAGCGGTATAAGGAGCCGGAGTTCGAAAAGGGCGGCTTTATCAAGAAGGACGCGGTGCGTGCTTACGCCGAAAGGCTGATCGAGGAATACGACATCCGCAGCGGACAGGGCCCCGTGACCACCGCCCGCAGTATGTCCGGCGGCAACCAGCAGAAGGCGATCATCGCCCGCGAGGTGGACCGCAACAAGCCGCTGATCGTGGCGGTGCAGCCCACCCGCGGCCTGGACGTAGGCGCCATCGAAAACGTACACAAGGAACTGGTGAAGCAGCGTGACGCCGGCAAGGCGGTGCTGCTGGTATCCCTGGAGCTGGACGAGGTCATGAGCCTTTCCGACCGTATTCTGGTCATGTACGAGGGTGAGATCGTGGGCGAGTTCGACCCGAAGCAGATCACCGTGCAGGAGCTGGGCCTCTATATGGCCGGCGCCAAGCGGGCGGACAAGAAAGAGGGTGAGACGGCGTGAAGCAAAAACTGACAGATCTGTATGCCAAGAACGGCACCAAGAAGGTCCTGGCCTCTCTGCTGTCTATCCTGGCCGGCCTGCTGCTGGGCAGCATCGTGGTCATTATCGTTGGCCTGGCGGAGCAGAAGATCACCACCGCCGGTATGTGGGAGGGCGTCCGGCTGATCTTTGCCGGAATCCTCAGCACGGGCCGCGACGCCGCGGGCGCGCTGACCTGGGGCTTTAACGCCCAGAATGTGGGCAATATGCTCTTCCGCGCCATGCCGCTGATCATGACCGGCCTTTCCGTGGCGGTGGCCTTCAAGACGGGCCTGTTCAATATCGGCGCGCCCGGCCAGTACCTGATGGGTACGCTGGTCTCCCTGTCCGTCGCGCTGGGTATTCCCTCCGAGTCCGTGCCCGTGGGCATCATCTGGCTCCTGGCCTTTCTGGGCGGTATGCTGGCCGGCGCCCTGTGGGGCGCGATCCCCGGCCTGCTGAAGGCATTGCTGAATATCAACGAGGTGCTGGCCTGTATCATGACCAACTGGATCGCGGCCAATCTTGTCACCTGGATGTTTGATATCAGCAGCTTCAAGAACGTAACAGAGGGCACGAAGTCCGGCTACATCTACAAGACCACCTTCAACGGTGTGGCCACGCCCAAGCTGGGGCTGGATCAGCTGTTCCCCGGCTCCCAGGTCAATGCGGGTATTCTGGTGGCCATCATTCTGGCCATCGTGGTGTACATCATCATGGAGAAGACGGTGTTCGGCTATGAGCTGAAGGCCTGCGGCGCCAACCGCCATGCGGCCCGCTATGCCGGCATCCCTGACAAGCGCAACATCGTGCTGTCCATGGCCATCGCCGGCGCGCTGGCCGGTGCCGGCGCCGCGCTGTACTGGCTCAGCGGCAACACCGAGTTCTATTGGAACACCTATCAGGCCCTGCCCGGCGTGGGCTTTAACGGCATCCCCGTGGCCCTGCTGGCGGTGAACAACCCCATCGCGGTCATCTTCACCGGCATCTTCATGGCCATGCTGGATATCGTCGGCCTGCAGCTGACCAACCTGACCGCCTACAACGAGTACATCACCGACGTGATCATCTCCGTCATCGTGTACCTGTCCGCCTTCTCTCTGCTCATCCAGATGATGCTGACCGGACGGAAAAAGAAGCTCGTCGTAGAGCCCAACAAGACCACCACGGCGGATATACCGGCAGAGGCGGAGACACAGCCGCTGGATATGCCGCCGGAGGACAGACCGGACATACCGGCGGAGGAAGCGCCGCAGGTACCTGAGCAGCCGGAGGAAGGAGGGGAGCAGGCATGACATTCCTGATCCAACAGACCATGATCTACGCCGTTCCCCTGATGATCGTGGCGCTGGCCGGCGTGTTTGCCGAGCGCAGCGGTATCATCAACCTGGCGCTGGAAGGTATTATGATCCTGGGCGCGTTTATCGGCGTGCTGTTCGTGAACATCATGCAGACCAACCACGTCTACGACGCGGCCAAGGCTGCCGGCGACTGGGTGGCACTGCAGGGCTTTGAGCTGCTGGCCATGCTGGTGGCGGCCATATTCGGCGCTATTTTCTCTCTGCTGCTGAGCTTTGCCTCCGTCAATCTGCGGGCGGACCAGACCATCGGCGGTACGGCGCTGAACCTGATGGCTCCGGCCCTGGTGCTGTTCCTCATCCGCATCATCGCCAACCAGAATACCCTGCAAATGGCCACCGGCGACGCGGCCAGCTGGTTTATGATCAAGAAGACCACCCTCGGCTACGCGAAGACGGACGACCTGGGCTTCCTGGGCAATACCTTCCTGCACAAGGTGTATCTGGCGACCTATGTCTGCATCATCATTTTCGTGGTGCTGTCGATCCTGCTGTACAAGACCCGGTTTGGCCTGCGGCTGCGCTCCTGCGGTGAAAATCCCCAGGCGGCGGACTCGGTGGGCATCAACGTGTACAAGATGCGCTATGCCGGTACGACCATCTCCGGCGCGCTGGCCGGCATGGGCGGCTTTGTCTACGCCCTGACCACGGCCAACTGCACGGCCAACGGCGATGTGGCGGGCTTCGGCTTCCTGGCGCTGGCCGTTATGATCTTCGGTAACTGGAAGCCCCTGAACATCGCCGGTGCGTCGCTGCTGTTCGGCCTGTTCAAGTGTATCGCCGCGGCGTACTCCAGCCTGGATATCAACGGCGACGGCGTGTACTGGCTGGCGGAGATCGGCATCAGCTCCCACGTGTATCGTATGCTGCCGTACCTGATCACGCTGATCGTGCTGGCGTTCACCTCCAAGAAATCCCGCGCGCCCAAGGCAGAGGGCATCCCCTACGACAAGGGCCAGCGGTAACAAAAGCACAAAAAGGAAGCACCCGACCGGGTGCTTCTTTTTTGCGCTGTTTTACATGGATTTTACAAAAGATGGCCTGTGAACTTGACATTTATACCTTACAATGTAAATGGACAATAAGGTAACATCTGAGAAAATGTAAAGTTGAGGGAAAGAAAATGGATATTTTCCATGTGCTGACCATGCTGGGCGGGCTGTGTCTGTTTCTGTTCGGCATGAATTTCATGGGCCAGTCTCTGGAACGCCGGGCCGGCGGCAAACTGCGTACGCTGCTGGATAAAATGACCGGCAGTGTGGGCGCGGGTTTCCTGACCGGTCTGGGGATCACCGCCATCATCCAGAGCTCGTCGGCCACCACCGTCATGGTGGTGGGCTTCGTGAACTCCGGGCTGATGACGCTGCGGCAGGCCATCAATGTCATCATGGGCGCCAACGTGGGCACCACCGTCACCGCCTGGCTGCTGAGCCTGGCGGGCATCGACGGCGGCAGCGTCTGGATACGGCTGCTGAAGCCCACCTCCTTTACGCCGGTGCTGGCGCTGATCGGCATCATTTTCTATATGTTCTGCAAGGATGGGCGGAAAAAGGACACCGGCGCCATCCTGCTGGGCTTCGCCACGCTGATGTTCGGCATGGACACCATGAGCAGCGCCGTGTCCGGGCTGAAGGACGTGCCGGGTTTTGCGGAGCTGTTCCTGATGTTCACAAACCCGCTGCTGGGCGTGCTGGTGGGCGCCGTGCTGACGGCGGTCATCCAGTCGTCCTCCGCCTCGGTGGGCATTTTGCAGGCGCTGGCTTCTACCGGCCAGGTGAGCTACGCCGCCGCGGTGCCCATCATCATGGGCCAGAACATCGGCACCTGCGTCACCGCCCTGATCTCCTGCGTGGGCACCAACAAAAACGCCAAGCGCGCCGCCATGGTGCACCTGATGTTCAATGTCATCGGCGTGACGGTGCTCCTGACGGTGTTCTGCATCGTCAAGGCCATCTTTGCCCCGGTGCTGCTGAACGAGGCGGCGTCTATGGCGGGCATCGCCGTGGCCCACTCGGTGTTCAATATCCTGTGCACGGCCATGCTGCTGCCCTGCGGCGGTCTGCTGGAGAAGCTGGCTATCCGCCTGGTGCCGGACAAGGCCCACGCGGCCGATAAAACGGTGGAGCTGGACCAGCGCCTGCTGACCACGCCGGCTGTGGCGCTGGAGCGCTGCCGGGTCGTCACCTGCGAGATGGCGGAGGTGGCCGTGCGGGCGCTGCAAAACGCCCTGCGGAGCTTTGACCACTACACCGAAGCGCTGGCCGCCGCCATCCGGGAGGATGAGAGCCGCTGCGACCACTATGAGGATGTGCTGGGCACCTATCTGGTAAAGCTCAGCGCCCAGAAGCTGGGCGAGCAGGAGAGCGAGGAGGCCGCGGAGCTGCTGAAGGCCATCGGCGACTTCGAGCGTATCTCCGACCATGCGGTGAACGTGCTGGAATCGGCGGAGGAGCTGCGGGAGAAGGGACTGGCCTTCAGCGACGAGGCAAAGCGGGAGCTGAGCGTGCTGTCCGCCGCCGTCAGCGACATCCTCATGCGGGCGCTGGACGCCTTCCGGCAGCAGGATGTGATCGCCGCCCGTCAGGTGGAGCCGCTGGAGCAGGTCATCGACGATCTGAAGGAACAGCTGCGTACCCGGCACATCCTGCGGATGCAGCAGGGCCAGTGCAGCATCGAAGCAGGCTTTGTCTGGTCCGACCTGCTGACGGATCTGGAACGTACCTCGGACCACTGCTCCAATATCGCCGGATGTGTGATCGACGCCGCCCACCACGACCTGAATATGCACGCCACGCTGGATGCGGCGCGGCGCCGGGACCCGGACTTCCGGGAGCAGTACCGGCGCTGCGCGGCGAAATACCAGGTGTAAACAAAAGAAGTCCCTCCCGTCGGGAGGGACTTCTTCTTGTGCGCTCACAGCCCGCGGGAGGCGCGCTCCTGCGCCTCGGCCACCGCCCGCTGGCGGCAGACCTCCATCCAGTCGGGCAGCTTGTCCAGCTCGGCGGCAAAGGCGGCCAGCTGGCCGGGAATGTCGATCTTCTGGGGACAGACAGCGGCGCAGGCGCCGCAGCCCAGGCAGGCGTGGGGCCACTTGTCCTTGGGCAGCGCGTCCAGCTGCATTTTGATGGTGCTGCCGCTGCCGGTGCGGAGCTGGTTGTACTTGTGCAGCAGATCCGGGATATCCAGCTGCTGGGGACAGCCGTCACAGCAGTAGCGGCAGGCGGTGCAGGGGATGGAATTCTTCATTTTCTCCGCCGCGGCAAAGAGGACTGTTTCCTCAGCGGGGGAGAGGGGGTCAAGGTGCTCGAAGGTGGCCACGTTATCCATCATCTGCGCCATGTCGGACATACCGGAGAGGACCATGTGGACGTTATCCAGTCCCTGAAGCCAGCGGAAGCCGAAGGAGGCAATGCTGGCGCCGGGGCGGAGAGCGTGGAGCTGCTGCTCGCTGTCGGCGTCCAGGGCGGCCAGCTTGCCGCCGCGGACCGGCTCCATGACCCAGACGGGGATATGGTGCTTTTCCAGCAGCTCGTACTTTTCCCTGGCCCGCTGGATGGTCCAGTCCAGATAGTTCAGCTGGATCTGACAGAACTCCATCTCCTTACCGTAACGGTCCAGAAAAGCGGTGAGACAGGGAAGGTCCGCGTGGGTGGAAAAGCCCAGGTGCTTGATGCGGCCCAGGCGCTTCTGCTCCACAAAATAGTCGATAATGCCCCACCGGGGATCGGTGTAAATATCCACGTCGTTTTCATAGACGTTGTGCAGCAGGTAGAAATCGAAGTAGTCCACCTGACACTTCTCCAGCTGCTGGGCAAAGGTGTCCGCCGGGTCCGGGTCGCCGGTGAGCATATGGCCGGGGTATTTGGTGGCCAGGTAAAAGCTGCTGCGGGGATGCTTTTTCAGGCAGCGCCCCACCACCGTCTCGGACAGATTTTGCATATAGGGCCAGGCAGTGTCGAAGTAATTGACACCGTGGGATAGCGCATAGTCCACCATCGCCTGAGTGGTGTCCTCGTCAATGGCGCCGTCCGCCGTGGTGGGCAGACGCATGGTGCCGAAGCCCAGCAGGGACAGGTGCAGGTCCTGAAAATCACGATAGATCATGGCATTGCCCTCCTTTTTTTGTGGTGCTATTGTACCGCGAAAAATGGCGGAGCGCAAGAGTGGAATTGGCCGTGCGGTACGCCTGCGCCGCCGCTGCACCCGGGAGAGGGCCTGCGGCATGATGAAGACGGTCCCCGGGGGAGACAGACTGCGCCAGCTGAAATGCGGGCCGGAGATGCCCTCCTGAAAAACAGACCACCCCCGGCTCCTCGCCGGGGGTGGTTTTGCTTGCTCAGGGCAGCAGTGTTTTCTCCAGGAAGTCGTAAACGGCCTCGGCGGTCTGGTGGACGGAGTCCAGCAGGACGTATTCATCGCTGCTGTGATAGTTCTCGCCGTCGGCGCCGAAGATGACGGCCGGCGCGCCCAGCCGTGTGCCCAGGTAGTTGAAGTCGCCGATGCTGGCGAAGTAGGAGATGGTGGGTTCTTTGCCGGTGACCTTGCGGATGGCGTCCAGCAGGGAGACGGTCATGGGGTCGTCCCGAGGAACGGTGTAGGGCATGAAGCCGCGGGAGCCCTCGGACGGCGCCTCGCGGAAGCAGATCTCGTGCCGCCCGGTGATACCGGCGCGCTGCACGGCCTTTTCGATCTCGCGGACGATGGTGTCCGGGCTCTCGCCCACCACGATGTGCCAGAACAGGCGGAGCACGGCGAAGTCCGGCACGCTGCACGCGCCGCCGTCGGCGCTGATGCCCACCACGCAGCAGGTGCCCTTGCCCAGGTGCGGGTCCTCGATATAGTCCACCTGCTCCAGGGCCTGCGCCACCTTGGCGGCGTCCAGCAGGGCGCTGTGGCCCTTCTCCGGACTGGCCGCGTGGGCGGACTTTCCGTAGAAGCGGACCTCCAGGCCATAGCCGCCCCGGGCGCCCAGGCAGACGTCAGGGAAGGGATTGCCGTCGAAGCCGGCGCTGGGCTCGGTGATGATGGAGAAGTCCACGTCGGAGAGATAGCCGTCCTCGATGAGGGCATTGGTGCCCAGGCCATAGGGCCCCTCCTCATCAGAGACCAGCGCCAGCTTGATCTTCCCGGCGAAGGTCTTGTGGGCGGCGGCGAAGCGGGCGGCCGTGACCATCAGCGCGGCGCAGCCGGATTTCATATCCAGCGCGCCCACGCCGTAGAGCCTGTCACCGTCCAGTTCGCCATAGGGGTCACGGGTCCAGCCGCCGCACAGCTGCACGGTGTCCAGATGGCCGTTCAGGCAGATGACCGGTCCGGGCTTGCCGCCATCGATAACGGCGATGACGTTTTTCCCGTGGAAGCCGGTGACCTTCGCCTCGTGGTATTCGTGCAGCTGGGCGGGCAATCCCTGTCGGCACAGCCAGTCTCTGGCGAAGGCCATGATCTCGTCCTCGTGGAAATATTCGCTCTTAATGGCGGTGAGCTGCTGCAAGAGCGCCGTGACCTCGGTTTTCTGTATCATCAGTATGATCATTCCTTTCTGTTGTGGGGGCAGGGGATATATCCTTTCATTATGCAGTATAGCAGAGAGACGTTTAACGCCTGTTGGCCCGGGCGTTTTTCGCTCATTGCTCCACGCGCCGCAGCGCGCCGAAGTACCACGCGCCCAAACCGTCGGACACCACACCGGTCACGTCGCCGCGCAGGGCGTAGGCCTGCTCCTTCTCGTACAGCGGTATCACGTTGGCGGTGTCCAGCAGCAGCCACTCCGCGTCCTTCAGATAGGCATCCCGCGCCTCGGCGGACGTGCTGGCCGCCGCCACCCGCATCAGGATGTCATAGGCGTTCATGTAGATCAGCGCGTAGTTCCGCGTGTCGCCGCTGCGCCACAGGTCCAGATAGGCCGACGCGTCGTTGTACAGCGCGTCCAGCTCCGTCAGCGCCAGGGTGAACGCGCCGCTGCTGAGCAGCTGCTGATACGTCTCCGCGTCCTCGCCCTGTAGGGTCACGTTCAATCCCAGCTTTTCCTGCCACGCCTTCTGCAGCTGCTGGGCCAGCGCCGTCTGCGCCGGCGTATTCCGGTACAGCAGCGTCACCGTCCCCAGGCTTATCAGCGCCTCCGGCCGCCGTAGGCCTGCCTGCGTCATCAGCTCCAGCGCCTGACTGCACCGGTCTGCGTAGGTCTCCGCCGCGCAGTCGATCACTGCGCCGTTGACCGTCCGGAATTCCCCGCCCTCGGCGGTGCGAATGCCGTGGGGCACCAGCCCCTCCGCGGCGGCATAGTCCGTGCCCAGAGCGCCGGCCGCCGCGTCCCGGTCGATGACCAGGCTCATGGCCTGCCGCAGCTCCGTCCGGTCCATGTTGGTGGCCATCTGGTTGACGAGCAGCACGCCCACGGTGCTGCCGCCGCCGTAGGTGCCGTCCTCTCCGGCTGCGCCGATGACCGCGTCAGCGGTGCCCGCGTCCTTGGCGGCCTCCGCCGCGCTCTTGAACCGGATCTCGATCCGGTCCGCGCGCACCTGCCGCGCGTTATAGTGGTCCTCCTGCTTCACCAGCGTGGCGAAGAGACTGTCGCTCCAGTCGCCGGTGCGGCGGTACGGTCCGTTGCCCACGAACCACGTCCGGCTGGCGCTCCAGCCCTCGCCGCCCTCCACGGCCTTCTGCTGTACCGGCATGGTGGACACCGCGGTGCACACCGCGTCCACAAAGTACGGGCACACCGTGCTCAGCGTTACCACGAGGGTGTGCTTGTCCTCGGCATATACACCCAGCGCCTCCGGGTCGCCCGCGTGGGCGTCCTCATAGCCCGCCACCATGGACAGGATCTCCGCCTCCGGGCTGTCTGTCTCCGGCGATACCAGCCGCCGCCAGGCGTACACGAAATCCGCCGCCGTCACGTCGCTGCCGTCGGACCACTTGCCGTCGCTCCGCAGGCGGAACGTGTACGTCTGCGTGCCGTCCTCGTTGTCTGTGCAGTCATAGGTGTGGGCCGCTGCGGGCACCGCGCCCTCCGCCGTCCAGCGGTACAGGTTGTCGAACAGGTGCAGCACCAGGGTGCGCTCCGCCGGCGTGGCGGCATAGGCCGGGTCCACCGTGGACACGCTGCCGGTCATCACCACCGACGCGGTGCTCTCGCCGCTGCCGCCGCTGCCGCAGCCGGCCAGCAGCGCCGCCGTCATACACAGGCACAGCAGCATAGCCGCGCCCCGCTTCCATCGTTTCATAGGACTTCCTCCGGGAATAGACTTTCCCCCATTATATATGCTTCTGCGCCAAAAGTAAAGCCGCCCTCCGGGCGGCCTCACTTTGTTTACAATTACTCCGCGATCAGCAGCTGGGCGATCTGCACGGCGTTGGTGGCCGCGCCCTTGCGTACCTGGTCGCCGCAGCACCAGATGTTCAGTCCGTTGTCGCTGGTCAGGTCGTCCCGGATACGGCCCACGAACACCAGGTCCTGGTCGCTGGTCTCCAGCGGCATGGGATAGCGCTTGTTGGCCAGGTCGTCCACCAGCCGGCAGCCGGGTGCGGCGGCGATCAGCTCCCGGGCGCGCTCCACGCTGATCTTCTCCTTGGTCCGCACCACGATGGACACGCTGTGGCTCCGCACCACGGGAACGCGGACGCAGGTGCAGCTGACCTTCAGCTCCGGCAGGTGCATGATCTTCCGTCCCTCGTTCTGCATCTTCATCTCCTCGGAGGTATAGCCCGCAAAGGCCTCGCCGCCGATCTGGGGGATGACGTTATAGGCGATCTGATACTGGAATACCTTGGGCTCCACGCTCTTGCCCTCCCGCAGCAGCTCCACCTCGTCCATCAGCTCGATGGGGCCGCCGGCGCCGGCGCCGGACACCGCCTGATAGCTGCTGGCCACGATGCTCTCGATGGGGCTGTCGTGGTTCAGGGCGTTGATGGCCACCAGCGAGACGATGGTGGTGCAGTTGGGGTTGGAGATGATGCCCTTGTGCTTCTTCACGTCCTCCGGATTGATCTCCGGCACGATCAGGGGCACGTCCGGGTCCATGCGGAAGGCGCTGGAGTTGTCCACAAACACCGCGCCCGCCTTGACGATGGCCGGGGCGAACTGCTTGGCGATGTCGTTCTCCGCCGCGCCCAGCACGATGTCCATGCCCTTGAAGGCCTCGTCACAGGCCAGCTCCACGGGGATGTCATGGCCCTTCCAGTGGACGGCCTGCCCCACGGATCGGGCCGACGCCAGCAGGTGCAGCTCCTCAATGGGGAAATCGCGCTCGGCCAGTACCTTCATCATCTCGCGGCCCACCGCACCGGTAGCGCCCAGAATCGCAACTTTATACTGTTTCATAGTGATTACTCCTTTGATAATTTCATGTTCTTCGTCCACCGCTGCGGACTTTCCACGCGAATAGTAAAGCGATGGATCCTGCGTTCAGACGAGGCGCGGCGGTGCAGGCGTACTTTGTGTACGGCAAGCCGCTGCAACGAAGTATGAGCGCAGGAGACGCGCTTTACTTCACAAAGCTATTGTACAGCACCCGTATAGCCTTCTCAAAGTCGGCGCTATCCACGCCCACGATGATATTCAGCTCCTCCGGCCCCTGGGTGATCATGCGGATATTGATGCCGTTTTCGCCCAGCTTGGCGAAGATCTTGCCGGAGGAACCGGGCTGGAAGGCCATCTTCCGGCCAACGGCCGCCACCACGGCCATGCCGTCGGTAACGTGCAGGCTGTCGGGCTTGATCTCCTTCTCCATGTCGCCCAGCGCCTGGTACAGATACGGCGCGGCCTTGCCTGTCTCCACCACCAGCGATACCGAGTCGATACCGGAGGGGATGTACTCCACGTTGATGTGATAGCGCTCCAATATCTCCAGCACCCGGCGGATAACGCCCAGCTCCGAGGACATTCCGTTCTTGGTCATGGTGATGACGGAAAAGCCCTTCTTTCCGGCGATGCCGGTGATCATGCTGCTCTCCTGCAGCTCCGCCTCCGTGTCGTCGAAGGCCTCCCGTATCATGGTGCCCGGGTGGTCCGGCTGGTTGGTGTTGCGGATGTTCAGGGGAATGTTCTTCTCCCGTACCGGGGAGACGGTGCCCTCGTGCAGCACCTGCGCGCCGATATAGCTCAGCTCGCGCAGCTCGGCGTAGGTGATGCGCTCGATGGGCCGCGGATCGGGCACGATCTTGGGGTCGGCCATCAGAAAGCCGGACACGTCCGTCCAGTTCTCATACACGTCGGCGTCCAGTGCCGCCGCCGCCAGCGCGCCGGTGATATCGCTGCCGCCCCGGCTGAAGGTGTGGATGCTGCCGTCCGGCAGCACACCGTAGAAGCCGGGGATGACCACCCTCCGCCCGCTGGCCGCGTGGGCCAGGGCCTGATAACTGGCCTCCTGGTCCACCGTGCCGTCCATGCGGAAGTGCAGCCACAGGCTGCTGTCCAGAAAGTCGAAGCCCAGGCAGTCGGCCATGATCCGGGCGGCGAAATACTCGCCCCGGCTCACCAGCTCGTCGGCGGAGATGCCCTTGTCCATCTTGGCGCGCAGGGCGTCAAACTCCGCCTCCAGCGGTGTGGACAGCCCCAGCTCGTCCCGGATCTCCAGATACCGGCTGCGTACCATATCAAATATGCCGTCACAGCTGACGCCGTACTGCAGGTGGGCGTGGCACAGATACAGCAGGTCCGTGATCTTGTGGTCGTCCTTGAACCGCTTTCCGGCGGCGCTGACCACCACCACCCGGCGGGCGGGGTCCGCCTCCACGATGGAGCGTACTTTTTCCAGCTGGTGGGCGTCCGCCATGGACGACCCGCCGAATTTCAACACTTTCAACATAGTCCTTGCCTCTTTCGCTTTGGTTATTGTGTGCAGGTTTTTTATGCGCGACAAAAAAATATTTTCTGTCCACGAGAGAAAAACACTTGCTTTTTTGATGGGGACAGTGTATCATAGCCTTATCAGAAATGCAAGACCCAATTTCAAAAGTTTTTCCGGAGGCTTTTTTACCATGATCTACCACAGCACAAGAAACGAGCAGCTCACCGCATCCTCCACCCACGCGGTGCTTCAGGGCATCGCCCCGGACGGCGGCCTGTACATCTGTGACCCGGCGGCCCTGCGCTTCGACTGGCGCGCCGCCCTGGAAAAGGACACCCTCTCCATGGCGGCGGATATCCTCCACGCCCTGCTGCCGGACTTTCAGAACATGGACCGGCTGGTCCGCGACAGCTACGCCGGCAAGTTCCCCACGTCCGACCTGACGCCCCTGACCCCCGTGGCGGATAAATATGTGCTGGAGCTGTACCACGGTCCCACCTCCGCCTTCAAGGATGTGGCCCTCAGCGTCCTGCCCCGCCTTATCGTGGCGGCGGCCAAGGCCGAGGGCATGACGGGCGACGTGGTCATCCTGACGGCCACCTCCGGCGACACCGGCAAGGCGGCCATGGAGGGCTTCCACGACGTGCCCGGCACCCGCATCACCGTGTTCTACCCCTACGGCGGCGTCTCCGCCGTCCAGCAGGCCCAGATGGCCACCCAGGAGGGCGCCAACGTCCGCGTCTGCGCCGTCCGCGGCAACTTCGACGATGCCCAGACCGGCGTGAAGGACATCTTCGCCGCCTGCAAGGACAAGGACCTCCACGGCGCCATGCTCTCCTCCGCCAACTCCATCAATATCGGCCGTCTGGCCCCCCAGGTGGTCTATTACTTCCGCGCCTACGGCGATCTGGTGAAGTCCGGCCGCATCCGGCTGGGCGACGTGGTGGACTACACCGTCCCCACCGGCAACTTCGGCGACATTCTGGCCGGCTACTTCGCCAGGCAGATGGGCCTGCCTGTGGGCCGCCTGATCTGCGCCAGCAACGCCAACGACGTGCTCACCGAGTTCCTGACCACCGGCCGCTACGACAAGCGCCGCCCCTTCTACAAGACCACCTCCCCCTCCATGGACATCCTGGTGTCCAGCAATCTCGAGCGCCTGCTCTATCTGGTCAGCGGCGATGCCAGCTGCGTGGAGCGCCTGATGCGTGAGCTGAACACCCAGGGCTGGTATCAGGTCAGCGGCTGGATGCTGGAGCAGCTCCGCGCCGTCTTCGGCTGCGGCTGCTGCGACGATGCCGGCGCGGCGGAGGTCATCGGCCGGGTGTGGCGCGAGCACAAATACCTCTGCGACCCCCACACCGCCGTGGCCTGGGCCGTAGCGGAGAAGCACACCCGCGAGGGCGTCCCCATGGTGGTCCTGTCCACCGCCTCGCCCTATAAGTTCCCCGCCGCCGTGCTGCACGCCCTGGGCGAGGCGTCCGGTGACAACGAGTTCGCCATGATGGAGCAGCTCCACGCCCTCACCGGCACGGACATTCCCAAAAACCTCCGCGGCCTGGAGGGCCGCCCCGTTCTCCACACCGACGTCATCGACAAGGACGCCATGCTGGACTATGTGCTGTCCGATGTGCTGAAATAAAAGAAAGGAACCGTTCCCTATGAATATCGTTTGTTTGGACATGGAGGGCGTCCTCGTCCCCGAGATCTGGATCGCCTTTGCCGAGGAAAGCGGCATCCCCGAGCTGCGCCGCACCACCCGCGACGAGCCGGACTATGACAAGCTCATGCGCTGGCGTATCGACCTGCTGCGGCAGCGCGGCCTGAAGCTCAGCGCCATTCAGGAGACCATCTCCCGCATCGACCCCCTGCCCGGCGCCAAGGACTTCCTGGACGCGCTGCGTAAGGATACCCAGGTGGTCATCCTCAGCGACACCTTCGACCAGTTCGCCATGCCCCTCATGGCCAAGCTGGGCTATCCCACCCTGCTGTGCAACACCCTCGAGGTGGACGGCGAGGGCTATATCACCCGCCACCTCATGCGCTGTGAACACTCCAAGCTCACCACCGTCAAGGCCCTCCAGTCCATCGGCTACGACACCATCGCCAGCGGCGACAGCTATAACGACCTGGAGATGATCCTCCACAGCAAGGCCGGCTTCCTCTTCCGCGGTCCCGACAAGATCAAGCAGGACCACCCCGACCTGCCCGCCTTCGAGGACTACGGCGACCTGCTGGCCGCCATCCGCGCTGCCCTGTAACAGCGGTGCTGCGGTGAAAGACAAAGACAAAGCAAAAACCGGCGCCCCCCGGCGCCGGTTTTTGCTTTGTGAAAGGAGTGGTAAGATCACATCTGGACGCGGTTCTCGCGGGTCCAGCTGGTGATGTCCAGATGGGGATAGCGGCGGCGCAGCTCGTCCAGCTTGCCTTCGGTGTCGCCCAGTGCGGCGATGCTGTTGATGGCCGCCACATCGGCGGCGTTCATGGCGTGTGCCTCATCGGCGCCGCAGGACGCGCAGTGATAGCGCTTGGTCGCCTCGGAAAACGTAACATCGGTGCTGCCGCAGACGGCGCAGCGGGTGGTCTTGGATACGATAGCCATAATGTATTACCTCCATATTCTTGTTTCGTTTCGTTGTCCTTATACTACCACAAAAGTTTTCAGTTGTAAAACGCATAATTGTATTTGCAAGTATGAGAAAAAGTATGATATAATAGTGACAGCGACTGTACAGGAGGTCCCGCCATGAGCGTATCCAAATACCAGATGTTCCTCAAGACCGTGGAGTGCGGCAGCTTCTCCCGGGCGGCGGAGGAACTGAACTTCACCCAGTCCGGCGTCAGCCACGCCGTCCAGGCGCTGGAGGACGAGCTGGGCATCACGCTGCTCAGCCGCAACCGCGGCGGCGTGGTGCTGACGGCCGACGGCCGCGCGCTGCTGCCCCGGGTCGAGGCCCTCTGCGCCGCCCACCATGCCCTCATGCAGTCCGCGGCGGACCTGAAGGGCCTGGACGCCGGCCTGGTCAAGGTGGCCACCTTCTCCAGCGTCTCCGCCCAGTGGCTCCCCTCCATCCTCAAAAGCTTCGGCGACGTCTACCCCAACATCGAGTTCGAGGTGGTGGACGCCGATTTCTACGGCCAGACCGAGGAGTGGATCCTCCAGGGCAAGGTGGACTGCGGCTTCCTGCGCCTGCCCTCAGCAAAATCCCTCTGCGCCCACCCCCTGTACCGGGATGAGCTGCTGGTGGTCGTTCCCTGCGGCCACCCGCTGGCAGACGCGGCGGCCTTCCCCCTGCCGGCCCTGTCCGCCGAGCCCTTCATCCGGCTGGAGGAGGGCCGCGACTACGAGCTCACCGCCGCCCTGGATGCCATGGGCGTCCACCCCAACGTGAAATACACCGCCCGCGAGGACCGCACCATCCTGGCCATGGTGTCCAAGGGCCTGGGCATCAGCCTCCTGCCGGAGCTGATGGTCCGCCATAGTCCCTACCCCGTGGCCGCCTGCCACGCCCCCGAGCGCTTCTACCGCAATATCGGCATCGCCGTCAAGGACGAAAAGGCTCAGTCCGCCTCCACCCGCCGCTTCGTGGACTACGTCCGCCGCTGGGTGGCCGAAAACGGCGAGGACTGACCCCCAGCCTTCCCCTTGTAGGGGGCGGCGTCCTCGACGCCCCGCACCCTCCCGTAAGCCTTCCCCCTGGGGGTTCGCGGTATTGAATGACACGCCGGTGGCGTGTCAGACC
>ERZ808246.843-NODE-843-length-24087-cov-3.995215_pt1 | contig 24087 bp, 18 predicted proteins | sample MGYA00521083_ERZ808246 | MGnify/ENA primary metagenome ERZ808246 (study PRJEB31516, sample SAMN03275577) | gut metagenome | biome: mammalia-associated habitat; material: feces | host: Papio cynocephalus | place: Kenya | collected 2012-07-07 ... | reverse complement strand
CAATCTTGTCGGCGTGGTGGCAGCGGTCTCTGCGGGCGGCGCGGGAGCGGTTTTCTGGATGTGGGTGACGGCGCTGATCGGCGCCAGCACGGCCTTTGTCGAGGCAACGCTGGCGCAGATTCACCGGAAGAATGACCCTTTGTACGGCGGCTACCGCGGCGGACCGGCCTACTACATTCATGATCTCCTGCATGGGAAGAAGAAAAAGAGCGTGATCGCGGTTCTGTTCGCTCTCGGGACTTTTGTGCTGGTGCGGCATCAGTCAGGTGAGCGGGAACTCCGTTTCTGCAGCGTTCAGTAATGCGTTCCATATGCCGCCGATTGTGACGGCGGTGCTCCTGTGCGCGGTCGGTGCGGCTATCGTTCTTCGCAGGAATGTCACGGTGAAGGTGCTGGATTTCATTGTGCCGGTCATGGCCGGTTTCTATATTTTTCTGACGCTGTTTGTCGTCATCAATCATTTTGCTGCGCTCCCCGGCGTATTCGTCAGAATCTTTGAGGAGGCTTTTGGAATCCGTCCGTTCGCGGCGGGCGGCTTTGGCACGATTCTGATGAACGGTGTGAAAAGAGGCCTGTTCTCCAATGAGGCAGGATCGGGTTCGGCTCCGTGCGCTGCGGCAACGGCGGATGTGGATCATCCGGTGAAGGCAGGACTCCTCCAGTCGCTCGGCGTGTTCATTGATACGATCGTGATCTGCAGCTGCACCGCTTTTGTCATGCTGCTCGCACCGCAGGAGGTGACGCAGGGACTGTCCGGAATGGATCTTCTGCAGGCGGCCATGCGGTATCATTTCGGAGAGGCGGGGGTGATCTTTATTGCGGTCACATTGGGCCTGTTCTGCTTCTCAACGTTCCTGGGCATTCTGTTCTATGCGCGCTCCAACGTGGCGTATGTGTTTGGGGATCGGTGGGCTCCGCAGACCATCTATAAGATCATTGCGCTGGCCAACCTCTTTGTCGGGTGCCTTGCGGCGTACACCTTCGTCTGGGACCTCGGCGATGTCGGTATCGGGCTCATGACGGTGTTCAACATGATCGCGCTGATTCCTCTGTCGCGGGAAGCGGTTGCAGCGCTGAAGGATTACGAGGGAAAGCAGAGAAAAAATAGAGAAAGCGATGGAGATGGGAAGCAGGACGAAGGGCAATGATGCTGCTGAATTTGTGAAAGTTTTACGAACTTTGTGTATCGAACAGAGCAAGTCCTGTATACTGTAGCAGAGAATAAGGAGAAAGCAGAAATCCGGCAGGAAGAGAACGGAAAGGACAGAATCATGTTCCAATCGGTATTTGAGAACAGAGGAAACTGGTATAAAGGAAATCTTCATATGCACACAACACGCTCAGACGGACGTCTTCATCCGAGGGATGCAGTGGAAATCTATCGGAAGAGCGGATACGACTTCATTGCTCTGACGGACCACAGACGCCCGTCCGTGATGATAGAGCCTGGAGAAAGAAGAGATCCGGATGACTGGGACAAAGGCGCGGGACAGACAGCCCACGAAATGACGTCTTCTGTGAGTAAAGCAGCGACAGAAAACGAGGATGGTATCGTGGACGCTGGCAGGATGCTGATCCTTTCCGGCGTAGAGTGGGACACCGGCGGGGCCAATACCAAGGCGCCCGGGGATGTTCTTACCTATCATATTCTCGGGATCGGCATGACCTCGAATCAAGGATTGAATTACAGAGAAAATCCTCATCCTGCGCCGCAGGAAATCGTGGATGCGATCCGGGCCGACGGCGGCATTGCCATTCTGGCGCATCCTGCGTGGTCGGTGATGGATCCGAAGGGAATCCTGAACCTGAACGGGATCACGGCAGCGGAGATTTATAATTCGGTGTCGGATCTTCCCTTTAATGGGCAGCGGGCGGACTCCTCCGCGTGGTTTGATATCTGGGGAACCAACTATGACCGGCTGATCCCCGCGGTTGCGAGCGATGACGCGCATGGCTATGAGGGAGATCAGTGCTGTTCCTATACGATGGTCAATGCAGCGGAGCTTTCCAGAGACGGCATTCTGGATGCGCTGCAGGCCGGAAATTTTTATGCAAGCCAGAAGCCGGTAATTCATGAGATGGCGATTGACTGGGAGAGAGGAATTGTGCATCTTGAGTTTTCTGAGGATGTCATGACAGTTGTGTTTTACAGCAATCACATCTGGGTTCCGCAGCGCGTGACGCAGGTGAAGGGTGGCAGGATGGATTACCAGATTGCTCCCGGTGAGTTTTTTGTTCGCGCAGAGCTCATCACGAGAGACGGACGGAAGGCGTGGACATCGCCGGTTCGTGTGGATTGAGCGGGTACTGCCAGCTTTATTCGAGGGGGGAAAATCACGAATATTGATGGAGAAACAGTATGAAGACAATCAATCAAAAACAGTTTGCAGGGGACTCTCATCCGAAGGCGCAGCCTTCGGGTGAGAGTCCTGCGCATAAGAAGGAGGAGCCGTCTCCGAAAAGCCGGGCAAAGGGCATCCTGTTCATTGTGATTGTGATCGGGATCATGGCCGTGCTGATGGCGGCGGTGGCAAAGCCGCTCCTTGCGGCCTCCCAGGATCCTAAGGCGCTGGAAGCATATCTGGAGAGCCAGGGGGCTTGGGGCGTCTGGATCTATATGGGAATGGTAATTCTTCAGATTTTTGCTGCGATTGTTCCGGGAGGGCCATTTGAAATCGCAGGCGGGTACCTGTATGGCGCCTTCCGGGGAGCGCTCCTTTGCGACGCCGCCATGACGATTGGCAGTGTCCTGGTGTTTCTGTTTTCCAGGAAGGCGGGGCGAAAATTCGTACATCTGTTTTTCTCGGAGGAACAGATCCGGTCCGTGCGGTTTCTGCATGCTTCCGGGAAAAAGGAATTCTTTTTATTCTTGTTCTTCTTGATTCCGGGGACACCGAAGGATCTGATGTCATATGTGGTGGGGCTTACGGACGTTTCGCTGGGAACCTGGATTTTCATTACGGCAGTGGGAAGGTTTCCGGCAATTTATCTCTCGACGCTCAGCGGAACCGCTTTGGAAAACCGAAATTATGGTACCTTTATCCTGATTCTGGTGCTGATTGGTCTGCTCTCGCTTGCTGGAATCTGGGCTTATCGAAAGAAAAACAGCAAAAAAGAAGACGATGCTGCAGACGATTCGAATTCGAATACCGCAGACTGACAAACGGTGGGGGGAGACAGATGATTGTTGCACAGTATTTTGATTATTTTATTATTTTCAGTTTTATCGGGTGGGCGTATGAGTGCATTTACTGCACGGTGAAGGAAAAGCACTGGCAGAATCGTGGCTTTCTTTTCGGCCCGATCTGTCCGATTTATGGCTGCGGCGTGGTGGGAGCACTGATTATATTCCACCTTCTCCCTCCGATGACCGGAGGTAAGGCCTATCCTGTCTGGGAGATTTTCCTGGTCTGTGCGGTGGGAAGTGCCATCATGGAGTTTGTGACCTCGTGGGTTCTGGAGAAATGGTTCCATGCGGTCTGGTGGGATTACAGCAACGTTCCGCTGAACCTTCAGGGAAGAATTTGTCTTCCGGCGACCTGCGGCTTTGGCCTTGCAGGAATCGTTGTGGTAAAATTCGTGCTGCCGTTTCTGGAAACGCTTCCGACAGAGGCACATCCGATTGAGAATGAGGTGCTGAGCCTGATGTTCGCAGTGCTTCTGGGAATGGATCTGGCCCTGACCGTAGCCAGCCTGACGAAAATTCTGGACCGAATGAGTGAAGTGGAGAAGGAATTCAACGAGAGAATGGAGGCCGGCTACCAGACGGTTCAGCAGGGACCGGCGGCTGCATACAGCGCAGCCAAGGCAGCCGCGCAGAGCGCCGGAGAAACGGCGGTGATTGCCGCGATGCTGGTATCCGATACGGCGAAGACGAAGGCAGAGAAGTCCGGACAGGAGATGTCGGAGAGGGTCCGTCGGATGATGGAGAGCTTCTCGGGACGTGAGCGCTATCACATCCGCAGTATCCGTGCATACCGCCCGAAGACGAAAGGCATCGGACAGACGGATTCTTCAGAGAAGCTCCGCAGGCTGTTTGAGTCACTTCAGAAAAATGCGTCACAGCGAAAGAAAAGCAAATCGTGAAGAAAGACGGCTGCCGCGGACAAACGGCAGCTGTATTCGGCACAAATGCCTTCGAGGATTTTGCTTCAGCGAGGAATCAATATGAATCACTTGTCCGTGAAGGAAGAACGGGAATTTCAGGAAAAAATACGAAGCATTGCCTGGGATCCGCGCTGCCTTCGGATGAAACATTATATCCAGCATGGCACGATTACTACCTACGATCACTGCATGAATGTCGCAAAGGAGGCCTTCTGGCTGAACCGGAAGCTTCGGGTTCATGCAGATGAACGGCAGCTGGTGACGGCAGCTTTTCTGCATGACTATTTCCTGTATGACTGGCATACGCACGGCGATCATTTGCATGGCTATCATCATCCGCACATTGCGGCGGTAAATGCCCGGCGCGATTTCGGCATCAGCAAAGAGGAAGGAAAGGCCATTGAGAGCCATATGTGGCCGCTGACGCTGTTCCATGCGCCGTCCTCGCGCATTGCCTGGCTGGTAACCCTGGCGGACAAGATCTGCTCCTCGAAGGAGACGCTGCTCGAGCGCAGACATGCCGGAGAATCGAAAAATTGAACACCACCGGGATGTGTGATGTCCGGCGGGCCAGCGCTGTACCTTGCCGCCGGATTAGAGTAAGATAGAACGCGGAAAAAAAGGATACAGAGAAAATGCCTGCGGAAACTGTTTTCCGCGGAAGCGGCCGCCGCAAAATGCTGCGGCGGGAGAAAGGAAGAAACGGAATGAAAATTGTGGTATTGTGCGGCGGACTTTCGACAGAGAGGAAGATTTCCTTTTCCTCGGGAACCAAAATCTGCGGAGCGCTCCGGGAGAAGGGACATCAGGCGGTGCTGGTGGATCTTTTCCTCGGTCTGGAGGATATGGGAGAAGAGGTCCTGGCACATCCGGAACAGCTTTTTGAGAAGCTTCCGGAACTGAAGCCGGTTGAATTCGACGGAATTGCCCCGGATCTGGATGCGGTCCGGGCCTCCCGGAAATGGAAGGATCCGTCCATTGTGGGACGCGGCGTTCTGGAAATCTGCAAGAAGGCAGATATGGTTTTCGTGGCACTGCACGGGCTCAATGGAGAGGACGGAAGGATTCAGGCCGCATTTGATCTGATGGGAATTCCTTATACCGGTTCCGATTATCTCGGTGCCGCAATGGCGATGGATAAGATCACTACCAAGAGAATGCTGAAGCCATTTGGAATCAAGACGCCGGCATGGAAGGAATACCATCGTGTGAAGAAGGAGCAGATCCCAGCCATTGCTGCGGAGAATACCGTTCCGTGCGTGGTTAAGACGCCGACCGGCGGTTCCTCCGTCGGCGTGTACATTGTAAAAGAAGAAAAGGATTTGGAGCCTGCGCTTTATGAGGCCCTGAAATACAGCCGGGACATCCTGGTGGAGCAGTTCATCGAGGGACGCGAATTCACGAATGCGGTGCTTTTGGACCGCGCACTTCCTTCGGTTGAGATCATTCCGCATGTCGGAGGATACGATTATTCCAACAAGTATGCGGCGGGAGCAACGGAAGAAATCTGCCCCGGCAGACTTTCAGAGGAAAAGGCGGGCCAGATGGGAGAGATGGCCCTTACCGTTCATCGTGCGCTGGGGCTTCGCACATATTCCCGCAGTGACTTCATGGTGGATCAGAATGATGACATCTATTTCCTGGAAGTGAATACGCTCCCCGGAATGACGCCGACTAGTCTGGTTCCGCAGGAAGCAGCTGCTGTCGGGATTTCCTATGAAGATCTGTGCGATCAGATTGTACAGGATGCCGTGCGCTATGCGTCGGGAAACGAGGGATAATCGAATTGAAACCGGTGCCGGGCCGTGGGACGAGAGCTGAGTGTGCATGAAGCGAAAAGGCGCATTGCCTTCTGCGTACCGGCTGTGATGAGACAAAGCAGAAGAGCGTAATAACGGAAAGCGGCAGAAATACAGATACGAGAGGTCAGGAGTAAGAGGAACGCGAAATGGAAGCAATTACACTACAGGATCTTGTGCAGGCGGTGAAGGGAACCCTTCTGGGCAATTGCCGGGAAGAGAAGATAAGGATCACAGGAACCTCATCGGATAACAGGACCATCCAGGAGGGAGATGTTTTTTTTGCCTTCGTCGGAGAAAAGGCGGATGGTCATCGGTTCGTCAAGGCTGCACTGGAGGCGGGAGCTGCCGGAGCGGTTGTCTCCAAGGATCCGGGAGAATATGTGCCGGGTAAATTCTATGTGCTGGTGCCGGATACGATTCTTGCACTGGGAGACCTGGCACGCTGGTACCGCGGGCAGTTTGATATTCCGGTGATTGGCATCACGGGGTCCGTCGGCAAGACCACGACAAAGGATATGATTGCTTCCGTCTTGTCAGAGAAATTTGAAACACTCAAAACAGAGGGCAATTACAACAACAATATCGGACTTCCGAGAACGATCCTCGGGCTCTGCCATAAGACACAGATGGCGGTGATCGAAATGGGAATGAATCATCCGGGAGAGATTGATTATCTGGTTCATATCGCACAGCCGGAGACGGTGACGATTACGAACATCGGAGACGCCCACATCGGAATTCTTGGCAGCAAGGAGAATATTTTCAAGGCAAAATGTGAAATATTCGGCGGCCTGAAGGACGGCGGCCTGGCTGTGATGAATGGAGATGACGCCTATCTGCCCCGCCTCCGCGAGGATGAAAAAAAGCAGGAAGAATTTGCCTTTACCTATGTCGGGGAAGGAGAAGACTGCAGCTGGAGAGCCGTGGATATTGAGGAGTCTGCACAGCAGTCCATGAGCTTTACTGCCGTGACGCCGCTTGGCACGTTTCCGGTGAGGGTGCCGGCACTTGGACATCACATGATCTATCCTGCGCTGACGGCGGCGGCGATCGGGGCGCATTACGGACTGACGGCAGAAGAGATTCAGGCGGGAATTGCGCACTATGTTCCGACGAAGATGCGGATGGAAACCCTTCACCTTCCGGAAAATGTTGTTCTGTATAACGATACCTACAATGCGAATCCGCAGTCGATGATGGCGGCGCTCCGGACGCTTTCGCACACAGAGGCAAAGAGAAAAATTGCGGTCCTTGGTGACATGGGAGAACTCGGTGAATCCGAAGAGACTCTTCACCGCGAGGTAGGAAGATATGCGGCAGGCCTTCCTCTGGATGCGCTGGTGGCCGTGGGAAGAGCGGCGAAATTCATCGGACAAGAGGCGGCGGACGGACTTTCGGGGGTTTACTGCTGTGAGAGCAAGGAGGAAGCCAAAGAGGTGATCCGGAAGCTGGCAGGACCAGAGACGGCATGGCTGTTCAAGGCGAGCCGCTTTATGGCATTTGAGGAGCTTGCCAAATATGCGGAAAGCCTCTGCAGGTAGCCGAAGAGGAGAATTTTATAAGAAAATTTTCTTTGCATGGAGCAGCTGCAGATTCGTCACCCATGGAAGACAGAACAGGAATCATTCACGCAGTATGAGTATTTTAAATTTAGAACACATCAGCAAGAATCTTGGAGGCCGCGTCATTCTGGACGAGGCCTCCGTCGGTATTGAGGCAGGCGAAAAGGTCGGGATCATCGGTGTCAACGGGACCGGTAAGTCAACGCTTCTCTCCATCATCGCGGGGACAATGGAGCCGGATGAGGGAGAGGTGATCCGGCAGAAGTGCCTCCGGATATCCTATCTTCTTCAGAACCCTGTTTTTGACGCGAAGAAAACGCTTCTGGAGAATGTTACCTCGATGGTATATGGAAAAGCGGACCACTGGGATACCAAGGGAGAGGTACGGGCGCATCTTCTGAAATTCGGAATCCCGGATCCGGATGCGGATCCGTCCTGTCTGTCCGGCGGGCAGAAGAAGCGTGCAGCCCTGGTCGCGGCGATGCTGACGCCGTCGGACGTTTTGATTCTGGATGAGCCAACCAATCATCTGGACTCGCAGATGATTGAGGAGCTGCAGAAATTCCTGGAGTCCTACCGTGGAACGCTGCTGATGGTGACGCATGACCGGTATTTTCTGGATGAGGTCACGGATGTGATCCTGGAAATTGATAAAGGAAAGCTCTACCGCTACGAGGCGGATTACGAGGGCTATCTGGAGCTTCGGCAGGAGAGGCTGGACAGTGCCGTGGCTGCAGAGCGCAAGATGGCGGCCCTGTACAAGAAGGATCTTGCCTGGATGATGCGCGGAGCAAGAGCGCGTTCCACAAAGCAGAAGGCACACATTCAGCGTTTCGAGGCGCTTCGCGATCGGGAGAAAATCGAAGAAGAGCGGCAGGTGGAGATCGAATCTCTTCCGTCCAGAATCGGAGGTAAGACGATAGAACTGGACCACATCAGCAAGAGCTACGGTACCAGGAAGCTGTATCAGGATTTCACCTATCACTTCCGGAAAAACGACCGCATCGGGATCATCGGACCGAATGGCTGCGGGAAATCAACGCTGGTGAAAACGATTCTGGGGATCCTTTCACCGGATTCCGGGACGGTTTCCATCGGGCAGACGATACAGTTCGGCTATTTCTCCCAGGAAAACGAACAGCTGGATGAATCTGCGCGGGTAATTGACTACATCCGCAGCACTGCGGAGTATATCCGAACCGCAGACGGACTGGTTTCGGCTTCGGAAATGTGTGACCGGTTCCTGTTCGATCCGAAGATGCAGTATGCACGGATCGAAAAGCTCTCCGGCGGGGAGAAAAGAAGGCTGTACCTTTTGCGGGTTCTCATGGAGAATCCGAATGTCCTGATTCTGGATGAGCCGACAAACGATCTGGATATTCAGACGCTTCAAATACTGGAGGATTATCTGGACCGCTTCAGTGGAATCATTCTGGCGGTGTCGCATGACCGCTACTTCCTGGACAGGGTGGTGACACGCATTTTTGCCTTTGAGGAGGATGGACACCTTTGGCAGAGCGATGGAGGCTACGAGGAATACCGCGAGCATCTTCTGCAGGCGGGAAAAGAGGCGGCAAGAACGAAGGACTTCCGGGGAGAGGAAGGAAGAGCATCCGGTGAGGATCTGCCGGGGCTTCGGGAGAAAGACGGGGCGGCAGCAGGCCGCACCCAGCATAAGGCCAAGCTTTCCTACAAGGATCAGCGGGAGTATGACACGATCGAGGAAGAGATCGACCGGCTTCAGGCGAGGTCCGATGCGCTTGCGCAGAAGATCCCGGAGGCAGCAACCGATTACGAGAAACTCCGGAAGCTGACCGGGGAAAAAGAGCAGCTGGATGCCCGGATTGAGGAGCGTATGGAGCGCTATCTGGAGCTGCAGGATTTGGTGGACGCGCTGTGAGAAGCTGCATTGTGCGGCTTCTCACAGCGCATCCAGACTTTTGATCAGGAATCCGAAGGGTGCTATATCGCAAGGAGGAGAAGTTCCATTTTCGGGAACTTCTCCTCCTTACGTTTGGAAATGCTTATGTGAAGAATCTGGGAACAGACTACTCCTGCCCCTGCGCGGCAGCTGCCTGCTGGGCTGCAAGCTGTGCGGCCAGGTCTGCCTGAACCTGTGCCTGTGCCTGCTCAGCGGTCATCCCCTGCGCCATATAGTTCTGAACGGCCTGAGCGACAACAGAAGCGGCCGCGGACTGTGCGGCAGCCGCAGAAGACGTCTGGTCTGTTGACGAGGTTCCTGAAGAGCTGCCTGTATCGGATGCGTCAGAGGCTTCTTCGGGCTCCGATGTTTTTTTCGTAGAACTGGGCTTTTGTCCGGTATACTTGATGGCCTCTTCGGGCTTCATCCCGCCGAAGACAACAACCGGCATGCCGGCGTAGACATTGGCGTAAATCTTTTTGGCCTCGGAAACCGGGAGGTTGATACAGCCGTGAGAACCGGCAGTGAGGTAAATCTCTCCTCCGAATTTGCTTCTCCACGTCGCGTCGTGGAAGCCAATGCCTCCGTTGAATGGCATCCAGTAGGTGACCGGTGATTCATAGTCGGCCCCCTTCAGTACAGCGGGAGATTTGCGGTAGAGAAGGCGGAAGGTTCCATCCGGTGTAAAGCGGCCGCTGTCGATGGCCTTTCCGGAGACACAGTCCGTGCTGACGACGCATTTCCCATCGATGTACAGATAGACATGCTGCTCATCCAGATCGACCTCTGCGTAAGAGGAGCCGATGTCATCATCCCCATGCTGAGCAGCTTCCTGCGTCCAGACTGGCTCCACTTCGCCGCTGGTTCCCTGCTCCAGGAAAGTGGTCAGGGCCTCGGCGGTTGCCGTGCGGTCCATCTTCCAACCGTAATTGCCGCCCGATACTGTGACAGTCTTGCCGCTTGTGGTTTTGAATTCACGGTCCTCTCCGTAAGTGTCGTACTTTTCGGCAAGAGAATCTACATAGGCCGAGATCTGTGCAGTATCATATTGAATTCCAGTGGACGAGGAAGCCGCACCCTCTGAGGAGGTCTGGATCTCTTCGGGAACGGAAACCAGCGCGGCAAGGGATTCACCCTCCAGGGTTTCCGTGTCATCTCCGAACGGAATGGTGACGGTGATGCCGGTCAGACGGTTCAGCTCCGCTACGGTTTCCTGAAGCTTTTGATCTTCAGATGTAACAGCCGCAGATTCATAGCACTCATCGCCGAGTGTAAGGTCGCTTTGATATGCGGCAAGGGCGGTTCCGACAGCCTGGAGAACCGCATCCCGGATGGGGACGGAGCCTCCATCCTCCGGAACGATCTGGTAAGATCCGTCTGTAAAGGCATAGGTGGCATTCGTGGGCTCTACCTCGTTGGAAGGATCAAAAACAGAGAGCGTGTCGATCAGCGCATCAAGGGCAGCGCTGTCATAGGTGGCCGTGGGCGGCATCGTCAGTTCGGTTTCGGTAAAAAGCGTTTCGGGCCATTTCCAGGAAGCTTCTTCCTGCAGGAGAGTTTCAATGGATCCGTCAAAGGATGGCGACAGAGAAACCTGCGAGGCGGAAATGGTGTCGGTTACCTGGTTGCGCCCGTGAATGGTAAGAACGTAAGAGGAAGCTGAGGCATTGAACTCTTCCTCGACGGTTTCCGGACTCTGACAGGAGACCTCCGTGCCATTGATGGACGTATGGAAACCGAAGTGACCGCGGAAGTAGAAGCAACCGATGATGTAGCAGGCGCAGCCAAGGACAAGGAGCGCACAGAGAATGGCAAGGCCGATCTTCTCCGCAAGGACCATGCCGGCACGGCGTCTGCGCGAGCGGGCAGCCTTTTCCCGCGACTCTGCGGAGTAGCTGTAGTACTGGTCATCCTCGTAGGCGTCATCGTCTTCATAGATGTCGCTGTCTTCATAAAATTCGGCGGCATCGACAGTATCTTCGGACTCATGTTCCTCTTCATGCTCCCGAGACATTGAATTTTCCACAGGATCCTCCGGCTCTTTCTCTTCGGACTGAGGGCATTCTTCCTGTTCTTCAAGATTCCCGGACTCTGTGTTATTGACAACGGCATCTTCGGAGAAAGTGTTTTCCGAAGGGAGATCCTCGAACCCGGGTTCATGCCCGGCTTTTAATTTATCGTGGTTGTTTTTCTTCAATTCTGTTTCCCGCCTTTGGTGCGTGTGCTGGGGTCAAAATGTGTGAGATCGTTTACAATTGCTGCCGCAATCATCATGCCTGCCGCAGGCGGAACAAAAGCCGTGGAGCCGGGGAGATCACGCCGCTCGGTGCATTTGCGGACGGAGCCCGGAGGGCAGATGCAGTGGTGCAGGCAGGAATTGTCGGTATCAATGGGACGGATGGCCGGCTCGGTAGAATAGACGACCTTCAGCTTCCGGACACCGCGCTTTTTCAGTTCGCGCCGCATGACTCTTGCAAGAGGATCCTGCGAGGTTTTGTAAAGATCGGTCACGGTCAGCTTCGTGGGATCCGTCCGGTTCCCGCAGCCCATGGCAGAGATGACCGGGACCCCTGCGGCCTGTGCCTGCAGGATGATTTGTATTTTACCGGTGACGGTGTCAATGGCGTCTACGACATAGTCAAACTGGCTGAAATCAAACTGTGCCGCCTCTTCCGGAAGAAAGAAGGTCCGGTAGGTATTGACGGTGATTTCGGGATCGAGATCTGCCACGCGCTCGCGGGCGGCATCGACCTTGTATTTGCCGACGGTGCTGCGCGTGGCGAGTACCTGCCGGTTGAGATTGGTGAGGCAGATCCGGTCGTCATCAATCAGGTCCAATGTGCCGACGCCCATGCGGGCAAGCGCCTCCACGACACTTCCGCCGACACCGCCGATTCCGAAGACCGCTACGCGGCAGTGGCGGAGAAGCTTCATGTTATCGGGACCGTAGATCAGTTCTGCTCTTGAATACTGGTTCAGCATAATTACTCCGTTGGGTGCAGAGAAAACGGAAACGCCGTTTTCCTGCGTACTTGTTTTTCCTTCTGTCCGGATGCTTCCGGAACAGCTACCTTATTATATATGTTTTATACGGAAAGTACAGAAAAATTGCGCGCGGCGGAGTGCTCTTTTATGTCACGGAGCGAAGTGCTTTTTTGCCGGATATATTGCTGGATACGACTGGAAAAATACCGTGGAAGGATGGTTCCTTTGAAAGTTACGCCGTGCTATAATCCGTGAGCAAGTCGGAGTAAAATATTCCTGAAACAGAAAAACGATTCCCGCCTGCTTCCTTTATTTTCGGAAGAAACGGAGAAAGTCAAGAAAGGTGATCCAGCGATGCAATCCGATATGACCAAGGGAGATCCGCTCTCTATTATTATTCGTTTTACCATTCCTCTGTTTATCGGCAACGTGTTCCAGCAGCTGTACAATATGTGCGATACCATCATTGTAGGACGCTTTGTTGGGCAGAACGCACTTGCGGCGGTCGGCTCGACAGGAACTGTCATGTTTCTGATCCTGGGCTTCTGCTCCGGACTGACCTGCGGCTTTACGGTTCTGACCTCGCAAAGGTTCGGCGCCGGGGATACGAAGGGTGTGAAGAAAAGCGTAGTGAACAGCATTATTTTGTCCATCGTTCTGACAGTCATCATGACGGTGGGCAGTCTTGCAGTGATGAAGCCGCTTCTTCGGCTGATGAACACACCGGAGGAAATCTTCGCAGACGCCTATTCCTATATTTCGGTGATTTGCATGGGCATTGCGGCAAGCGTTGCATACAATCTTCTGTCTGCATTCTTGCGCGCTGTCGGCAACAGCAAAATGCCGCTGGTGATACTGGTGTTTTCCGCAGTCCTGAATGTCATTCTGGATCTGGTTCTGATTATTGTCTTTCGGATGGGAACCATGGGCGCTGCGCTGGCGACCGACCTGTCGCAGGGAATTTCCTCGGTCCTGTGCCTGGGCTATATTCTGAAGAAGGTGCCGGATCTGACACCGGAGAGGGAGCTGTGGAAATATTATCCGGATGCAACCTCGAAGCAGCTGAGGGTCGGCATTCCGATGGCGCTTCAGTTCGGAATCACCGCGTCCGGTACAATGATCATGCAGGCGGCCATCAATCTGTACGGCGCAACGGCGGTGGCGGGATTTACGGCAGCCAGCAAGGTGCAGGGGCTGATTACCCAGGGAAATTTCTCCATCGGTCAGACGATGGCCACCTATGTCGGACAGAACTATGGGGCGGGTGAGTACGAGAGAATTAAAAAAGGTGTCCGCTGCGCCTCAGCTTCCATTTCGATTTACGGAGTCCTTGCGGGGATTCTGGTTGTCGTAGCACTGCGGCCTCTTATTGCGCTGTTCTTTGCAGCAGGAACCGACCTGAACGCGATGATGCCGTATGCGAGAATGTATATTATCTGCTGCGCACTGTTCTATATCCCGCTTGGCAATATCTTCGTGTTCCGCAACGCAATGCAGGGCTGCGGCTACGGACTTTTGCCGATGCTGGGCGGCGTGGCAGAGCTGGTCTGCAGGCTGGTTCTTGCAGTTGCCTCCATGATTTCTATGAATTTTCTCCTTGCCTCCCTGTGTGATCCGATTGCGTGGCTTGGAGCCTGTATCTTTACGGGGCTGTCCTATCGCTATGTCATCCGAAAGGTGGGAGAGCTTCTGAGGCCGGAAAAGGCGGGAGCCGTATGACGGGCAACAGATCCCGCAGGCGCGGGCGATGGGCGCTTCTGGATGTGATCCGCGGAATTACGCTTCTTAGTATGATTGCCTATCATGGGGCCTGGGATTTGGTATATCTGGCTGGAGTGGACTGGCCATGGTATCACTCGGAGGGAACCTTCTACTGGCAGCAGTCGATCTGCTGGACCTTCCTGCTCCTGTCCGGCTTCTGCATGACCCTGTCCGTTCACAAGTGGAGACGGGGGGCGCTTGTCTTTGCTGCAGGACTTCTTGTGACGGCAGCAACGCTGGTTTTCCTTCCGCAGGACCGTGTGGTGTTCGGGGTTCTGACGTTTCTCGGAAGTGCAATGCTTCTGACAGCATTTCTGGAACGTTTCCTTGAAGCAATTCCACCGGTCATCGGGCTTGTCCTGTGCGCCGCTCTGTTCTATGTGACGCGGTGGGTGAACGGCGGAAGTCTTCAGCTGTGGAGAGGTGTGACCGTTCCTCTTCCTTCCGCCTGGTATCAGGGAAATATCATGACCTGGCTGGGTTTTACGGATCCGTCGTTTTATTCCACCGATTATTTTTCTCTTCTTCCGTGGATTTTTCTCTTCTGGTGCGGCCTGTACCTGGGAGAGCTGGTGCAGGGATGGGGAGAATGGAAGAACGCGGTTCTTCGCATCGATATTCCGCCGCTGTCTTTTCTTGGCAGGAATTCACTTTTGATTTATCTGCTGCATCAGCCGGTTCTGTACATGCTGGTGACCCTGGGGACAAGGTATTTGCGGGTGTGATACACTAATAAAGTACGGCCTGCCTGTGCGAAAACTGTCAGGCGCCGCGCAGGTGCCAGTCGTCTTCATAGGGACAGCAACGCAGCATATCCGGAATCAATCTGCAAGCAGAGGATTTGCATGAAAAATCAGCGGATGCTGAACCGTTACATTTCGGGAAAACAAATTTATGAGCAAACCAAATTGGATTCAGACCGTGATGTCTGTTGCGGCCTGCAAGGGAACAAGAGGCTTTCTTCGCATTACTGGGCGGGGCGGAACCGCGCTTCCGGGGAAGATGGCACGCATTTTCGCAAAGGACATTCTGGAGGTGACCAGCTCCGGCATGGAGATTATTGTGGTCACGGGAACCAACGGGAAGACCACGACCTCGCGCATGCTGGAGCATGCTCTGACGGCAGCGGGGAGAGAGTGTCTTGCCAACAAATCGGGGGCGAATCTTCTCTCCGGTGTTACGGCGGAGATAACCTGCAATGCAACCTGGACGGGAAAGCCGAAGACACATTATGCCGTTATCGAATGCGACGAGGGCGCACTGAAGCAGGTTGTGCCGCTCATTCATCCGAAGGTGATTGTGGTGACAAACCTGTTCCGGGATCAGCTGGATCGCTACGGGGAGGTCATGCATACGGTGGAACAGATCCGGATGGGAATTCAGAAGGTGCCGGAGGCGGTCCTTTGTCTGAATGCGGATGATTCGCTGGTGTCCTCATTGGCCTTTGACGTGCCGAACAAGGTGGTCTGGTATGGACTGGATACGCCGGTCGGAGAACAGAAGGACGCGGCAATTTCGGATGCGAAATACTGCATTCGCTGCGGAACGCCGTATCAGTATCATTATCATACCTATGCACATCTGGGAGATTTCTATTGTCCATCCTGCGGCTATCACCGCGAGAAAACGCAGGTGGCAGTGACGAAAATCGAGAAGATCGCAGCGGACGGCAGCACGGTGCGGATGCGTCTTGCTGCGGGGACGGCGGAAAGCGGCAAGCCTTCTGACGCAGAAACCGGGACCGGAAATGACGCAAATGAACGGCAGGTCCGGATCGGGCTTCCGGCCGTTTACAACATTTACAATGCGGCGGCTGCGGTCTGCGCCTATACGGCGTTCGGACTTCCTGCACAGGAGATTCTCTCTTCCCTTGCGGATGTTCATTCGAGCTTTGGCCGGATGGAGACCTTTGAAGTCGGGAATAACCGTGTTCAGATGATTCTGGTCAAGAATCCTGCTGGCTGCAATCAGGCACTTGCCTATGTGGCTTCTCTGGAGGAGGACTTTAATCTGGTGTTCTGCCTGAATGACCGGACGGCAGATGGACATGACATTTCCTGGATCTGGGATGCAGACTATGAGCAGGTGATGCAGGACCTTCATGTGCGTCATATCTATGTGTCCGGAGACCGCGCAGCGGATATGCAGCTGCGTCTGAAGTACGCGGACTGCGCGGAAGAGAAGATTACGATGATGGATGACAACGAAAAGCTCCTGGAAGAGATGAGAAACAGCAGCCTTCCGAGCTTTATTTTGCCGAATTATACATCTATGCTGGCTCTGCGCAAGGTTCTTTCGGATGCAACCGGCGGAACGGATTTCTGGAAAGGGTAGAGAAGAACGTATGGAGCTGAAGATCTGTCACCTCTATCCGGAGGTGCTGAATTTGTACGGAGACCGTGGAAACATCCGCTGTCTGTCCAAAAGGCTTTCCTGGAGAGGCATTGACTGTCATGTGGACGAGCTGAAGATCGGAGACAAGAAAAGCCTGGATGACTATGATCTGTTTTTCATTGGAGGAGGCCAGGACTTTGAGCAGGAGGTTCTTCTCGATGACCTGAACGCGGGAAAAGGTGCGGAGATCAAGGCGGCGGTCGAGGACGGGAAGACCTTCCTCTGCATCTGCGGCGGCTACCAGATGATGGGGCATTATTATCAGACTCATGAGGGCGTGAAATGTGAGTTCCTGGGGGCCGTAGATTTCTATACGGTCGGCGGTGACCGGATGATTGACAATTACGCATTCCGGCTCGGAGAAGAATCCGGCGGGAGCACAGTGGTAGGCTTTGAGAATCACAGCGGAAAGACGTATCTTGGCTTAGGCGTGAAGCCGCTTGGAACGGTTCTGAAAGGCTGCGGCAACAATGGAGAGGACGGAACGGAAGGTGTACGGTACCGGAATGTGTTTGGAACCTACTCGCACGGACCGGTCCTTCCGAAGAACCCGGAGTTTGCGGATTTCCTTCTGAAAACCGCACTGCAGCGCCGCTACGGAAATGCGGCAGAGCTGGAGCCTCTTCCGGATGGCTTTGAGAAGACGGCACATGACCTTGTCCTGAAGGGCGTGCTGGAGGGAAAGCAGGGTGCGTAGTTCGGAAAAATCGAAGCGGGAAGCCCAGCAGGATGCGGGAAATTTTCTCTGGAATGCAGTCGGCGGCATGCTCAATGCCGGCCAGTCGGTTTTCCTTCTGATTGTCATCACAAGAGCTTGCGGTCTGGAGGCAGCAGGAATTTTCTCCATCGCATTTGCAACCGGGAATCTGTTTCTATACCTTGGCAATTACGGCGTACGCAATTATCAGGTGTCGGATCTTTCAGAGCAGTATTCGTTCTGCGACTATCTGCGGCACCGCCTGTGCACCGTGGCTTTGATGCTCGCAGCGGCGTTTGTCTATACGGTGTGGAGTGCGAAAACGGGCGGATATTCTCTGTACAAGACCTCCTGTGTCCTTGCTATGTGCGTGCTGAAGGCAGTGGATTGTCTGGAAGAGGTGTTCGAAGGACGGTATCAGCAGAAGGGACGTCTGGACCGCTCCGGCAAGCTGGTGACCTTTCGGCTTCTTTGGAGCGTTGGCGGAATGATGGCGGTGCTCCTTGCGTCCAGGGATCTTCTTGCCGCGACCTGGAGCGGGGTGATTCTTGCGCTGGCGGCGTCCGGCTTCCTGATTCTGAGATATCGGGATACTGCGGAGTTTGTGGGGACGCCGCGGTCCTTCCGGAAGATCGCGGGTCTGATGAAGGCATGCTTTCCCGTGTGTGCTGCCAACTTTCTGTCCTTCTATCTTATCAATGAACCGAAGTATGCCATTGACGCGGCCATGGACGAGACGGCGCAGGCCTGCTACAACTTCATTGCGATGCCGGTGTTTGTCATTCAGCTGTTGAATATGTTCCTGTATCAGCCGATGCTGATCCGCATGACCTCCTCGTGGGAGAATGGAAGGAAAGGAGAATTCCTCGGTTATTTCAGAAAAATTGCCGGGGCACTTGTGATGATTTCGATGCCGATTCTTCTTGCGGCATGGCTTTTTGGCATTCCGGTGCTCTCCTGGCTGTACGCGACGGACCTGTCAATGCTGCGGGGGGAGCTGCTGCTGATTATGGTCGGCGGCATTTTCCTTGCCTTCAATGGATTCTATTGTGCGGTTCTGACGATTGTGAGACGACAGAACGAAATCCCGCTTGCCTATCTGGTGGGAACGTTTTTTTCTCTTGCGCTGACGCCTGCCTTTGTTGTGCGGGACGGCATCCGGGGAGCAGTGCTTGCCTTTGTTCTGGTGATGGCCGCAGTGACCGTGCTCCTTACGGGGCTTTTTGTCTTCGCATTGAGAAAAAAGAGCGTGTAAGGTAAGATAACTGTATTGTTGCTCCGCGGGAAAGCCTCCATGGACGACAGGAAAATGTCGGCATCCGGGACCGGACTTCTGCGGATATATTCTGTATTTGAGGAATTCTTCATGGTATTCAGTTCAATGGTATTCCTCTGGATCTTTCTGCCCGTCGTTTTCGTACTGAGCCTTCTGATCCGGAAACCGAAATTTCAAAATATTCTTCTTCTGTCCGCCAGTCTTTTGTTCTATGCCTGGGGGGAGCCGCGTAATATCCTTCTTCTTCTGGCATCCATTCTGCTGAACTGGCTGTTCGGACTTCTTATTGAGCGGTTTCGCGGGAGGGCAAAGGTCTTTCTGATTCTGGATATCCTTGTCAATCTGGGACTCCTTTGCTACTTCAAGTACACGGATTTTTTCATCAATACCATCAACCATGTGGTACCGGGGGCGTCCATTCCTCTTGCAAACATTGCGCTTCCTATTGGAATCAGCTTTTTCACGTTCCAGGCGATGAGCTATGTGATTGATTTGTACCGCGGACAGATCAAGGTTCAGAAGAACCTGCTGTATCTGGCACTGTATGTATCGTTTTTCCCGCAGCTGATTGCCGGTCCGATCGTCAAGTACCGGGACATTGAGGTGCAGATTGAGAACCGCTGCGTGACGGCAGCCGGCATTTCCTCTGGCTTCCGGCGTTTTGTCTACGGCCTTGGCAAGAAGGTCCTGATTTCCAACCTGGTGGCACAGGCGGCGGACAATCTCTATGGACTGGATGTCTCTTCGCTGACGGGTGGGATGGCCTGGCTCTGCGCCTTGACCTACACGCTGCAGATTTATTATGACTTCTCCGGATATTCCGACATGGCGATCGGACTGGGCCGGATGTTCGGCTTTGAGTTTCTGGAGAACTTCAATTATCCGTATATCAGCTCCTCCATCCGTGAATTCTGGAGACGCTGGCATATTTCCCTGAGTACCTGGTTTCAGGAGTATTTGTATATCCCGCTTGGAGGGAACAGAAAGGGAAAATTCCGTACCTATCTGAACCTTTTGATCGTGTTCTTCGCGACGGGCATGTGGCATGGGGCGAGCTGGAATTTCATCGGATGGGGCATGTATCATGGGCTCTTCAGTGTCGTGGAGAGAATCGGCTTTGGAAAGGTGCTGAAGCGATCGAAGATTCTCTCCCATGTCTATACGATGATGGTTGTGATGATCGGCTGGGTGTTCTTCCGCGTGGAGAATATACGGCAGGGCTTTTCCATCGTGGCCCGCATGCTGATGCCCTGGAGATATACGGAGACGGACATCCTTCTCGGAACCCAGGTCGGAGCGGAGGCGGTCATCGCCATGGTGATCGGTATTCTCGGCTGCGGCATTCTGCAGGCGGCATTCTCCGGGAAGAAGACCGCGGCTCTTGCCGAAAAGTGGAAGGGAAGCATTGTGGAATTTGTCTGGTGCGCCATGATCCTGTTTGTCAGCATCCTGCTGCTGGCGAACAACACCTATAATCCGTTTATTTATTTCAGGTTCTGACACTCGAAGATGCCTGATGGCATCTTCTGCGATGCGGATAGTTTATTGGAGAGAGCATTGAAGAATAGCAGAAGTGAAATGGAAACAAAGCCGATGGAGCTGAAAAAGCCGGTGCAGATTTTGTATCTGGCATTGCTGGCGGTCATGATCGTGCTGCCGGTTGCCTTTTTTGCGGTAATCCGCAGCCATGTGGACACGGAGAACTATGAGCAGCGTACTCTGTCGCCGCTTCCGTATTCTCAGGAGGCGAAGGCGGAGGGGGTCGTTACAACGCTGGAGACCTTTCCTTCACAGTTCGAGGCCTGGTTCAACGACCACCTTCCGTTCCGCAATCAGCTGCTGACACTTCACGGGCTTGCGGAATATAAGCTTCTGAAAACATCCTCTTCGCAGAGTGTGATTGTGGGAAAGGACGGCTGGCTGTTCTATAAGGGAGCACAGGTTGCGGATGAGGATCCAATCGGCGATTACATGGGAACCGATCTCTTCACTGACGAGGAGCTGCAGAAGATTGCTTCGAATTTCACCGCTGCCAGGGATGAGCTTGCAGCCCGCGGGAGTGATTTTGTGATCTACATTGCGCCGAACAAGGAGCGGGTTTACAGTGAGTATATGCCGGATATGTACGGAAAACCAGCAGAATACGGCAGAATGCAGCAGGTGGTGGACTACCTGAATGAGAATACGGACCTGAAGGTTGTCTGCGGATATGAGGATCTGATGTCGTTCCGTGAAGCGAATCCGGACACTGACCTATATTATAAATATGATACGCATTGGAACAACCTCGGAGCCTATATCGGCTCGGAGAGGCTGGTCCATACGCTTGGCTATGATTTTACGCCGCTGGAATGTGTAGAGGTGGAGGACCGGCACACGGGAAGCTATGATCTTGCGCGTCTGATTCACCTGGGGAATGTTCTGAACGACTGTCCGAATTATGTGGTGAGCGGATATACGCCTCATCCTATGGAGACGGTTCAGGAGGATGGCGGGAAGGTGTTCCGCTTCCATACGACGGATGGCTCTGCTCCGGGGGGAAAGCTCTTTGTCATCGGAGACTCCTTCTCGACGATGATGTCACCGTATCTGGCCTGCCATTATCAGTCAGGATACATGACCTTCTACTATCACTATTCGCACGGGCAGCTCCTTCGGGAGGAGCCGAATGCTGTGGTGTATGAGACAGTCGAGCGCTACATCGGAAACATGCTGGATTTTACACTGACGGACGGGTATCAGGGAGATGTGAGGGAATAGCGCACTCGAAACCGCCTGATGGCGGTTTCTCCTGCTTGCTCCCACGTCGGAGAATTTGCCTTCGCGAAATTCTCCTCGTGGCACTCGAAGGGGCGTGATCGTGGTTTCTCCTGCTGGCAGACATATTCGGAAAAGAGGATAGAGAATGGATAAAATTGCAGTATTGATTCCCTGCTATAACGAAGAGAAGACCATCGCCAAGGTGGTGGCAGACACGAGAAGGGCGCTGCCGGAGGCCGTAGTCTATGTGTATAACAACAATTCGTCGGACCGCACGGCACAGCTGGCCGAGGAGGCGGGCGCGGTGGTGCGCAATGAGTACATGCAGGGAAAGGGCAATGTGATCCGGCGGATGTTCCGCGAGATTGACGCGGAGTGCTATGTCATGGTGGACGGTGATGATACTTATCCTATGGAGAAGGCTCCGGAGATGGTAGACCTGGTGCTTCATCGCAATGCGGACATGGTAGTAGGTGACCGGCTGTCCTCGACTTATTTTACGGAGAATAAGCGCCCGTTTCATAATCTCGGCAATTCCCTTGTGCGCGGCAGCATCAACCGTCTGTTTGACTGCGAAATCAAGGATATCATGACGGGTTACCGGGCCTTCAGCTATGATTTTGTGAAGACATTCCCGGTTCTCTCCAAGGGCTTTGAGATTGAGACGGAAATGACCATTCACGCCGTTTATAATAACATGCAGATTGAGAACGTCGTTGTGGATTACCGCGACCGCCCGGAGGGGAGCACCTCCAAACTCAATACCTTCGGCGATGGATTCCGCGTTTTGGGAACGATTTTCAATCTGTACCGCAACTATAAGCCGTTTGGCTTTTTCGGGATTCTTTCCCTGATTCTGGCGGTGCTTTCGGTGATTTTCTTTATTCCGGTGCTGACGGAGTATGTGCATACGGGCCTCGTGGCGAAGTTCCCGACGCTGATCGTCTGCGGATTTGTCATGCTGGCAGCGATTCAGTCCCTGTTCTCGGGACTTATTCTGTCGAATCTGGAACGCAATAACCGGCGGAATTTCGAGATTGACCGCAACAATCTTCATATTATGCGATAACCGTTCAGCACGCGTGGATTTCAGAATTAAATTGGCCGTGTGCGGGCTTCAATCTTGAAATTCGTATGTGCTGAACAGAACAGATGCAAAGAGACAGGATGCGGGAACCATGAAAAGAACAGGAAAAGAGCAGCAGGAAATCGGACAGCCACAAGGAACAGACAGAACAAAGAGCTACTGGGCTGTGCTTCCGGTGGCTCTTTTTTTGCTGTGTGCAGCGGTTCTGTATCTTGCGGCGGGAGATTCGGCGCAGATCGGCATTGCAGACAATCTGGATCTTTTCCAGGCGCAGTATCAGATGCTGAAGAATACGGATACCTTCACGGCACAGGGAGCATCGGCTCCATTCCTGCACGGCGTCTCCCGGGATGTTCTTCCGGGGGAATTCTCCGTGGAAGCGCTGCTGTATCGGGTCTTTCCGCCTCTTGGGGCCTACCTTCTGATGTATTTTTTCAAGGTGATTCTGGCGGTCATTTCCTTTGTGCTGCTGGCGAAGGAGCTTGATCAGCGCGGACTGTTGTCCAGGAATCCGGAAGAAAAGGCATTGCGGAATCTGACGGTTCTCGGCGGGTTTGCCTATGGCATTCTGAATCTGTTCCCGTCCTTTGGAATTTCGTTTGCCTCGGTCCCACTCCTTGTGTGGATGGTTCTTAGGCTGGAGAGGGCAGAGGGAAGTTTAAATGTGACATCGGTGCTGGTGCACCGGCTGCCGCATTCGGCAAAACTGCCTTTGCGGATTTTGACTCAGGGAGATATAAAAATGGCTCTCTGGCTGGCCGGGATTTTTTGTTATCCGCTTCTTTCTTATTTTTCCTATTTTGGCATTTTCCTTCTGGGATACCTTGCGGCTGCGTTTTTGGGGAAGAGCATTCGGGACAGCGTGCGCAGGCGGAGGGTTTCTCTGGATTTCCGACTCCTTGCGGCCACGGTCGTGCTGGCACTTGGATATATGACGTTCGAGTACCGTTTGTTCCGGCAGATGCTGCTTGCAAATGAGCCGACGATCCGGGATACGATGGTGCAGACGAGTCTTGGCGGAAAAGAAATTCTGCAGTGGATTCTGGATGTTCTGATCAACGGAGTCGGCTTGCACTGTGAGAGCGCACACCGTTTCATTGTTTTGCCGGTTTGCCTTGTATATTGGATCGTTCTGAATGTCGGGTATCTCCGGAGAAAAGAAGGAAGAAAAGCGTTCTGTGACCTTTATAATCTGGCCGTTCTGATCCTGATTTTCAACAGCGTGATCTACGGACTGTATTACTGCGGACCGTTCCGGTCGTTTGTGGAGAAGCTGGTGCCGCCGCTCAAGGGATTTCAGTTCAGCAGGACCGTATTCTTTAACCCGTTTCTATGGTACGGAATGTTTACAATCGCACTGCAGCGTCTGTATGTGCGTCTTGCAGGATCCGACAGGGTGAGCAGATCCGGAAGAAAGCGTGGCTTTCTTGTATGGGGATTGATGGCAGCCGCGATTTTTTCCATTCTGCTGTACGGCAATTCCTACAATGACCTTCTTCATACTGCAAAGAGTGAAACTCGAAAGGTGATGGGCATTGGGCCGGAAGATACGCTGAGTTACGGAGAGTTCTATTCGACGGAATTGTTCGGGCAGGCATGCCGGCAGATCGGTTATGAGGGAGAGTGGGCTGTGGCCTATGGATTTCATCCGGCTGTTCTGGAATACAACGGCATTGCAACTCTGGACGGGTATCTTGGCTTCTATTCGCAGAGCTATAAGGAGGAATTCCGGAAG
>ERZ808246.842-NODE-842-length-24088-cov-17.707777_pt1 | contig 24088 bp, 19 predicted proteins | sample MGYA00521083_ERZ808246 | MGnify/ENA primary metagenome ERZ808246 (study PRJEB31516, sample SAMN03275577) | gut metagenome | biome: mammalia-associated habitat; material: feces | host: Papio cynocephalus | place: Kenya | collected 2012-07-07 ... | reverse complement strand
AGACCGCATTCAAACATCTGACCTGCCTCTATGAAAACGAAATAGATCCAGATTGTTTATACAATTATCTTCAAGAAGTCGCTAGTTTCGAAGTGCCAGATGATCGCAGAAGCAAACTCAAATCAATGCTCGAAGATTCAGATATGAGAAGATGCATCCGCATATACGATTATCTCACATATGGGAAGGAATATTTAAATAAAAAAAGCGCCTCCACAGTCACTATTAATAGTGTCTCTCCCTCGAACCAAGAGAAACACCTGACAGCTCAGTGAAGGCGCCTCGCCACGGACCCAAACAGACAGCCGACAGCTCCTCGACGTTGTAAGTCCATTTGCATAATACATCAAAAAGCATGACCGCACGCCATATTAAGCTAAATAATAAGAAGTAGAGGGATTTTCCAGAATAAGATTAGTCTATTAGATTATCATGGTTTTGTCATCGAGTTGTCGAGCATAGAATCAATGGGCCACGGATGCCCCAACGGCTGGATGGAAGAATCTCAATAGCCAGTCCCAGATGAACGGCGACGCGCAATGAAGCCATAGTTTGGCACGCCGATGAGCTCAGGTAATTAAGCGTCCAGAATATCCGACTAGGCGGCGTTTAGAGCGTAGAAGTTCACAACTGCGCAAACAACATTCAGAAGCACAATATAACCCTTCTATCCCCAAAAACAGCCATGATTTCCCCGACGTCATTTCGCTCATATAAAATTCTATGAGAAACAGGGACTTTGAGAAGAGACGAGAAGAGGGAAACATGACGCCCGCAGGCACCCATCGAGAGACCACGACCGGCACGCACGCCAGACGTATCGCACCGGCACATTCCAGAACCGCGAATAGGGGGGGGCGAAATTCCAACATCGAACTGCTCCGCATCTTCGCAATGCTCTGTGTGGCGTTCAACCATTTCCCATGGCCGACTCAAGGCATCGTTAATCCTGAGGGTTTTTCGCAACATCTGCCGACATCGCTTGCGCTTTCACTCATCAGTAATCTCGGCGGTCTAGGCGATTGCCTTTTCTTCTTCATCAGCATCTGGTATATCTGCGAGGAAACAGCCAACTACAAACGCCAATGCAAACGTGTCTGGATTTTGGAGCGCGAACTGCTGTTTTGGTCCATTCTGCTTCTCGTCGGCAACCTTCTTTCGCAAGGCCTCGGTTTCCAAGACAGCTATTCGAAGAAGGAGCTATTCGTATATCTCATCCATGGACTTTTCCCCGCACTCTCCACGCATTGGTGGTTCCCGACACATTACATGCTGTTCCTGCTTATCGTTCCGGCGCTTTCAACGGGGCTGCGCAGCGTCGGAAAGCATCTGCATGGAATACTGGCGATTATTTTGTTCGCCTTTAATGGACTGATTCCGTTCGAGATCATGGATAAACTGCCAAACGGCAATTTCCATTCGACCATGAATTATTCCGTGTGGTTGTTCATCTACCAGTTCGTGCTTATCACCTATATCAAGTGGTACAGGCAGAATTGGCTGAAGTCCAAATCTTTGATGACCGCATTCAGGTGGATCGGCGGTCTTGCCAATGTCATCTCCCAGTTGGCCGGCACCATTCTTCTTTCAATCGTCTCGAACGAGTACGTCAACCCTTGGTACCTTTGGATGAACAATCCAGCATGCTTCCCGTCGATGATGTTCGCCTTGGGATTGCTCGCCATCGCGCAGCAGAAGCAACCCTGGCACAACGTTCCGGTCAACACACTGGCCTCTGCGACATTGACCGTATATCTGCTGTTCACCGATCCCTTCACCCATTCGATTATCGCCGCTTTCACGCAGTTGGTTCCGCAGCATGGGGCAACGCTTCTTCTCGTTGGCGTCATCGTCTGTTTGGCGACATTCGCATTGTGCATTCTGCTCGGAATCATCCGCCAGGCGTTGTTCGCCGTCACCATCGACCGGCACCGCGGGCGCTGGTTCGAGCTGCTATGGAACAAGGCATCCGCTTGGACGCACATTGCTTAAAGGACGGATGGATGGCTAGTGACGTTTTGCCGAACTTATCGTCGGATCTGCCACCAGCCACTTTCAATAAAATCCCATCGCCGAATCGCAACATCAGCCGATATGCAGTTTCCTCTTCAGCATGCCCACCAACATGGAACGCTCCTTCTTTCCGAGCAACAGCACCACGTCCAAAAGCATCGTGACCAGCGCATACAGGCAGCACGTCAGAATCAGCGAGACCCAGCCATTGGCGACCAGCGCAAACACATGCCTGATACCCCAGCAGACGGCAGCCGCCACCGCGGTGGAGGCGAAGTACCGAATATAGATGGGATAGAACTCGAATTTTCCAATACCCAAGCATCTGGATGCGTAAATGGGCACAAATGTCACGTTCGCCAGAATCTCGAACAGTGGCGGAATCGCCGCCACAAGGAAAACGCCCCACTTCGGAAGAACCTCGATGAAAGCGATCAGCACCACCATGGACAGCGCGCTGTAGACGAGCCATCCGATGGAGTACTTCTTCAAACGGTTGACGATCAGCGGCAGATTCTGCAATGTCGTGGCAACGCCGGAGATCAGCAAGCCCAGCATGGTAAGCGTAAGCAGCTGGTACAGCAATCTCGTATCCTGACCGTGCTGCCACAAACGCATGAAGTCATATCCCGCGACAAGCATCGTCACGAAAATAATATTCGTGAAGAAACCAGTCACCTTCATACCCGATTTGAGATCTTCGATCAGTTCCTTATGCTTGCCCTGCGCATAGTATTTCGTCTGTTCAGGGTAAAACAGGCTCGATACAGTGCCCATCAGTCCGCTGATCTGGTTCGGAACGGTCTGGGCAATAGACAGCATGCCCATCAGGTACGGGCTGATCATCAGGTTCGCCACCAGCAGCTGCAACCCGAACATCATAATCTGTTAAAGCTTGGTCACCACATTCCAGACACCGGCCGCGAGCATCTCGCGGATGCTCCTCCAAGACACGGAATCCTTCTGGAAGGATATATCAGGAAGCAGCACGCGCGTATACGAGCGGTTCATCAGCGTCATCACCGCAGTCGCCAAGCATACGGCCAAGCCCACGTAGTAGACCTTCGGCGGCAGGATTCCAAAGAGCGCGACCATGACCACCACACGCACCACGGAGAACGCGAGATTCGCGATGCTGCTCAGATACAGCTTGTTCTTCACGAACGTGGCGACGGAATACACCGTGGCGATGGTAGAAAGCATGAAGTTCAGGAAGATGAAGACGAACAGGGTTTTCACATCGCCTACAAGATGCGGGGAGATGTTCACCAGCTTGTCGAGGAACGTCACCACCGGAACCGCGACGACCACCAGCACAGCGACCATGACGCCATTCGCCGCAGGCGTGGACGAATAATACCCGTTCGCCTTGGACTCATCGCCCTCATGATATGCGACCGTGATGAAGCGCCCAGCCACCGAATTCAACGCGATGGTAAGCAGCTGTGCATAGCTTACAAACGTGTTCGCCAATCCGACGAACCCATAGGCCTCAGCACCGATGTTACGCACGATATATGGCGTAAGCGCCAAACCAATCCAACGGAAACCGCGAAATTCACCAAGCTTGCGACCATGTTCACAAACAGTTGCTTCTTATCTCCCATAATTCAACCCATTACTCGCTAATCGCCCTCACGAAATCATCAGAAGCGAAACCAAACCGCGTGCAAATCGACAGGCATTACCCGACAATGCGGATTACACATCTAGCGGATTTTAGGCTTATGCCACAACATTCATCAAACGGCGAACTGATAGGCGACCCGGCCCGTTGCCATTGGCAATATCTTTCGGAATTCTTCCATAGCCGATCAACAACCTGATGCAGCAGTCAAAAACAAACAAGGTGGATGGAACAGACGTCCCATCCACCTTCGGATAATGAACCACCAGCCGCGCGCTACAGTACAGCCGTCGACTTACGCATGCACCGTCACGATATCGGAGCCCTTGAAACGCCGGGACATGCAGGTTTCCGCTTCCGGCAGGAAATGCCCCACGGCGATGTACATCACCAACAGCTCGTTGTCGGGCAGATTCAGCAAACGCCGGGTCGCATCATCACGCCCCGCCGGCAGGCAGGTGTTCAACGGGCATGCGGCCAACCGCTGCTCTTCCAGCGCCAGCAACAGCGACATGCTGAACAAACCGCCGTCGACGAAACCTTCATTGCGTTCATCCGGATTCATGAACGCCTGGATGTCGCTGGTCACCAGCACCAAAGCCGGCGGGAACGGGTACCCGTTGAAGCCATGCTGGATTGGCATGAGCTTGGCGATGAGATCGGCATTGGTGATGATGTGCACGCGCGTCGGCTGTCGGTTGCATACCGACGGCGTGCGCATGGCGATGTCGACCGCGCGTTCGATGTCTTCGGCATTCACCGGCTCATCGCTGAATTCGCGCAAAGAATGGCGGCTTTCGGACAGCTCCACGAAGGTCTTGGACGCATTGTCGGCCTTGTCCGAAGCCTTGATCGTCAGCACGCCGCCGTAGCGGGAATCGGCATTCGCGATCTCCTGCCAGATGTCATCCGGAAAATCACGACGCATATAGGTCAGATCATACGAGTCGGTCTCATGGCGGACCTTGTAGTCATGCAATGCCGACATCGCGGAACGGTAGATATCGTTCGTGCGGTAATTGGCGTCTTGCTGCCGGAACGCCACCAGCAACGGAGCGAACTCCGCAAGCACGCCCTTGCCGAAGCCATGCCGAAAATTGCCGTGGCTGAGGCCCTTTTCGATCTGATGGGTGAAGAATATGGTCCTGGTCTCCAGGTGAGCAAGCCTAGTGGAACCGCGCTTGGCGTAGTTCCGCGCGAACCGCCTCATCTGGCGGCGCGTCTCCTGACGCAGGCGCGCCGACGCCTGAATGCCGCGAACCCATGCAATCACGGACTCCGGCAATAGACGCTTCAAAGTCTCTTTCATAATCACTCCTCTCCGGACCGCGTTCCGTTCAACGCCTTGCGCAGATAATCGACGGAACGATCGATTTCTCCCTGCAATGATCCGCGCACGTCGGCATAGTCGATCGTGCCGGTATCCCAAGGCTGGCCTTCGATAAGCTGCCGGGATTCCAGACCACTGAGCTTCAATAGCGAAGTCATGCGATCGTCCATATTCACTTTTCCATTGTGCTTGCCACGGACCACATGGAACTGTTTGCCGAATATGATGGAGAACGCAGTGCCGTGGAACGATGCCGACAGCACATGCTCGGCGTGCTTGATAAGGCTCAGATAATGATTCGGAGCGGCCACGTCGAGCAGATGGAATCCGTACTTCTTCAATCCGTAGGACTTGTTTCCGGTGAACATCACATACACCGGAAGCCCTTTTTGCTCGGCGAACGCCTGAACGGCCTTGGCGGCGGAATCGTTCAGTTCGATGGAGTCGATCGCGTAGTAGAAGATATACGGCTCGTCCACCAAACGGGGCTCGGTGATGGCATCGTAGGTTTCTGCCGGCACCAGCAACGTGGGATCAAGCACCTGCTCCACATGCTGGCTCAGCAACGGCTGCAGATACTGCTGTGCGGAAAGCTCACGTACGGCGATGGCGTCGTAGCTGGAGAGCAACTCCTGATAATGCTTCGCCAGCGCGGTGTCGCCACGCTTCTCCAGAATATGGCCGCCCATGCTGGACGCGAAGGAGATCTTGCGGCTCTTCTGCACGAAATTCAGCAGATACGCATCGGAATAATCCCATGCCTCGGTGTTCCAGATCTGGTCCGAGCCGGAGACGAACACATCGTATCTGCCGTCCAGCTCACGCAACTGTTCCGCATGCTCATAGAATTTCGGCGTGAGCTTCAACGCGGAATGGACCAATGTGGTGAAATCGTCATGCCGCTGCTGGATAAGCCTGTGATGGAAGAACGCGTACAGGTTCTTCACCACGTCCTTCGGACCGGACACCTTCTTGTACACATCGTAGATGTACTGCTGGCGCGGCGTGGAGAAATCGATGACGTCGCAATCGTATCCAAGCCGTTCAATCAGCTTCTGCGTGGCAAACGCCTGAAGAAAGGACCCATTGTTATGCGCAGCATGGTAGGTGATCAACGCAGCCTTGTTCATATGTCCAACTTTCATCAATCTTCTTGACGGCCGAAAAATCAGTGCAGCCTGCCCCCTATTATATTAGGACGCACCCTGTTTTCCGCCGTCAACATCCGAGCAATCAGTCAATCAGTTCGGTCAGTGGCCTGAACTGCCCGGCGAACCACGTTGCGGGGAATTCGGGATCGGTGACCTGCATCACCTGATCGACCAACTGCGGAACCTCGTCCACGGTACGGGCAAAGGCGATGTACGGCACATCCTTCAACCATTCGTATTCGAAACCGACCTTGCCGTTCGAATTGTTCAACGCCACGCATGGCGTGCCGGTAATCGCGGAGAAGATCATGCCATGCAAACGGTCGGTGATGACCAGCCGAGCCTTTTTGAATTCCGCCCATTTGTCGGCGACCAGTTGCTCGCCGAACACCCTCGATACCGGATAATGATCATCGCTGATGGTGGTGTCGGTATACCGCCACTGATCGCTCACCGATGCGGCCACGTGTTCCAGAAGACGTTGCGCAGCATTGTCGGAGACCTTCTCCACGTCGTTGCGCATGCACAGCAGCACACCATGACGCTGATCGAATGGAGCATCGTCCTCGCCTTGGATGGACAGCACGACATCGGGCGTCAGACGCACATCGCAGTCCGGATACGCCTCCTTCATCCGCTCATACGACACCTGCTCACGCGCGACCAGATGCAGATCCGGATGGGATGCGTAAATCTTCTGCGTATGGCGAAGGTACCGCTGGCTCGCCTCGGTGTCTTCGTAGCTTATGGTCTGGGGAAACAATACGATACGATTGCGCTTCATCAGCGAAATCAGACGAAGGCGATAGTCCTCCTCCCGCTGGTACAACGTGCCCATGTTGCCGCCACCATGCAGGTAGATCACATCGTCCGGCGTGCAATATTTGCGCAGGCATGACAGAATGGCTGTGGAATCGCCGTCAAATGAGAGACAGGGACGTGCGCTGGCCGCAAGCAGGCGTCGTTCCGCGACAGCGATGGCATGGTCTCCGATATTGCAGTGGTCGGGGCAACACGTGAGAATGTTCTTCGGCGTATCGGCGATGACTGCGAACTCGGCGCCATGCAGCCGCAATCCCTCCTCGCAGGCGGCATGCTGAGTCCACATGCGCAGCCGTCCGTCTCCGAACAGCTCCTTGACGGCGTATTTCGCCTCGGTCGTCAACGACATCATTGTTCCTTCCTTCTCTGTTGTGCACAAGGTCTTTGGCTACATGCGCTCACCTATGCAACTTATTCATCACCAGTTGCCGGAACCGACGGCGATCCTCCCCGTCGAACGCCACGAACAGATTGATGGCTCCCGCCACAATCGAGCACACCGCGGCGGCCACGATAAGCAACAGCCACGAATCCGCAGGAAACACCGAATGGTACGCGAAAGACACCACCATGACGGAGACCACGCATATGCATCCACGAATGATGGCCCTATAGAAGGTATGCCATGGCAAATGCAAACAATGTGCCGCGTATACCGGCGTGAAAGTCAGATTACGAATCAGACCCCACACCATGGACGCAACGGGAATCGACCAGATGCCCATAGTGGTGAACCGCATCATCACAATGACCGTCGCCACATAGGCGACGCCGAACACGACCCACATCAACGCCGGAACCTTGAGCTTGTTGGTCACCGTGTACACGTTAAAGATGGTGTTGATGCTGCAGGTCACCACCATCGGCACCAAAGTGAGCAAAGACAGGCCCTGCAGGAACCGCGCATCCTGGGTAGGCACCCATACATGGAAGAAATCGACGCCGAACACCATCAGGAAACCAATCGGAATCATCATCAGGTATCCCATCACCTTGATGGAGAAATCGATGCTGTCGAGCAATTCCCTCTTCTGCTTGCGCGCATAGTAGATGGTGAACTGCGGAATGAACACACCGACCAGCACGCCCACCAAGGACTGTATGAAGTTCGGCACCGTCTTCACGATGGAATACTCACCGCTGGCCTGCGCGCTGACGAACAGATTCGCCAGATAGATGTCCAATGTGGTGAGCAGCACCGTGCTCAGCTGGTTCACGGAGTTCCATACGCCTGAGCTCAACAGCGTCTTGACGGCCTTGCCGCTGAACAGCGTGTGATCGACCTTGAATTCCGGTGTGAGCTTATGCGTGTAATGGATGTTGGCGCATGCCAGATACACGGTCACGATCATCATCGTGCCGGTGACGAACCAGATCTTCGGCTTGAACACCGCGAACAGCGCCACAAGAATCACCGCACGCAGTATGTTGCCCTCGATGTTACGCTTCGCGCTCAGTTCCAACCTGTTCTTGACGTAGAACACATTGCTGAACACGCTCAGTACCAGCGAGATTTCCATGCCCAGCAACGCATAGGTGAAGGTCAGCTGCACATCGGTCAGCAATCCCGCCGGCACGTTCATGAACTTGTCGATGAACAGCACGAACAGCACGCTCGGCACCGCCAGAATCAGTGCCAGCGCCGTGTTCGCCATCAACACCGAGTTGAAATACACCTGCGCCTGCTTGGTGTGGCCCTGGCTCATCTCAATCGTCAGGAACCGACTCGCCATGGAGTTCAATGCCACGGTGATGATGTTGATGTAACTGATGAAATTGTTGGCCAACGGGACGAAACCGTATGCCTCGCTGCCCAACGTATTGATGATATACGGCGTCAGCACGAAATTAATGCCGAACTGCACGCCGAACGCAATGACATTGGCGATCATATTGATCGCCAGGCGCTTGTTATTACCCATGCCTCAAGCTATCCCCATACCCGTAGGGCTCCGGCGCCATTAAACATCCCCCCAGCAAGAGGGGACGCGCCCCTGCCTCATGTACCGCACCAAACATCTTGGCGTTATTTTTATTATGAGGTTTCCCAATGACAACGAAATACGAAAAACAATCCCTCAATGAAGGCCCACAACACCCTCAATCGCCCCTCGCGCTCCTTTATGCGCTGTAATCCCCTGTAGATATACTGACTTCCCGAAAGTTCATATGTCGCTTGAAGGCAAGAAGCATATTACGGGTGGGCCGCGCACGCCATTCTTTCCCCCCGCATGTTCGTCATTAAGGGAGGCCAAACATGAGCAACAGGCAATTCGGAGGACCGGCGCCGGCCACCGACAGACTCCACGCATCCGACGAGCCGCGACCAAACCCCTTGGTCACCATCATCGTTCCCGCCTACAATGCCGCGGATTATCTGCCCGGCTGCATGTCCAGCATCGTCCGTCAAACCTATGCGAACCTGGAGGTCCTTGTGGTCGATGACGGGTCGACGGACGGATCTCCCGCCATCTGCGACGCATGGGAACATAAGGATCCACGCATCCACGCCATCCACCAATCCAATGCCGGCGTGTCAGCGGCACGTAACACCGGCCTCGACCATGCCACCGGCGAATACATCATGTTCATCGACAGCGACGACATGATCGAACCGAATACCGTGGAAATCATGCTGAACCGGGCGACCCGCAACCGCAGCCAAATCGTTTTCTGTGCGAATTGGGATGGCCATATGACGCAAAACGGCTGGGAACCCATATGCCACAACACCTATTATGATTTCTCGACCAGCACCAGCGAGGAATTCATCGGATGGTTCGACAAGCTTGCCGATGCCATGTACATCTTCGCGCCATGGGGCAAACTATTCGAACGCGCCTTCATCGAACAATGCGGGGCGCGTTTCCCCGTGGGGGTGATCGTCGGCGAAGACTCCATGTTCAACTTCCAACTGTATGCAGGGGCGGAACGGGTCAGCTGCGTGCCGCATGCCCTGTATCGCTACATCATCCGCAGCGCCAGCGCCATGAACTCGTTCAAAACGCAATGGTTCACCGACCGTCGTGATGTGTACCGGCATCTTCTCCCCACCATTCAGGGTTGGAATCCCGGCTATCTCAACAGACACCGTCTGGGTTTCATCCGCAACATAGACATCATTCTCGACAACCTATACAATCGGCAGCGTAATTGCAACGGGCACGCAAGGCTCGCATTCATCCGTGGCATCGTCACCGACCCGGCCGTCATCGAATGCGCGACGAACGTCCAGCCGCACGGATTGCGCGACACCATAATAACGAAGCTGCTGAGGACCCATTCCCCGTGGATCATCACTCTCTACGCACAGGCGGTAGGCCTGCTCAAACGCATTCTGCGCCGATGAACCGTCTCATGCATCCACGTTGAGAACCTATCCGCACTGTTTCATCCACATACATCCGCATTCATAAGGAGCGCCATGCACGACAACCAATCCACCGAGGCATTTCCAGGAACCAGCACCCACCCTGCGCCGGTCGAACCGGCAACGGGAAACCCTCTGGTCACCATCATCCTGCCCGTCTACAACGTCGCGAAATGGCTCGACACCTGCATGCAGAGCATCGTCAAGCAGACCTACGCCAATCTGCAGATCATCCTCATCGACGATGGATCGACCGACGAATCACCCGCCATCTGCGAGCATTGGGCCGCCGAAGACAGCCGCATCAACGTGGTGCACCAACAGAACGCAGGGCTGTCCGCTGCGAGGAACACGGGATTGCAATTGCGCAAGGGCGAATACGTCTGCTTTGTGGACAGCGACGACTACGTCGAGCCTGATTACGTCGAACGCATGCTCGACACCGCACTTACCGAACAGGCCGATATGGTGGTCTGCAACATCCGGAAGGAAGACGAGGACGGCAATCCCGTCAAAGAGCCCGATCCCGCTTTCGAAGCAAAAACCTTCACCTGCCGCCAGTACATGGCATATGCGTTGCAGTCGAACTGGAAGCACACCGTGGCATGGAACAAGCTTTATCGGAGCTCGATTTGGGATGATTTCGGATACCCGGTCGGCAAAATCCATGAGGATGAATTCGTAATCGCACAGATCATCGCCCGCTGCTCCCGCATTGTATGCATCGACGATGCCCTATACCATTACATCCAGCGCGGCGGCAGTATCATGACCAAAAAATATTCCATCCGCAACCTCGACAGGATCGAAGCCCTGTGTGAGCGGTTCCGATTTTTGAAATCACATGGTTTTGAAAACTGTCTGCCAACGACAATCGACAACATTCTCTGGACTTTCATCATCGCCCAGCCCCAGTTGCGCGATGACCCCCCGGCATGGCGGCGTCTACAGTCGCTGTCAGCCCAGTCACGCACCCTGTGCCGCGCGTGTCTCGCCCAACCGATGTCTACTGCGAAAAGGGCTAAAATCCTTTTCGCGGCTCTGTTCTCCCCTCTGACGTTCGCCAGAATCCGCAATCGGCTGCGTCACTGATACGCGCTGAATTCCCGTCAACGCAGAAGCGCACTTTTTATATGCCTGAGGGTCTCCGTCGCAGATGGACGCGGCGGAGGCCCTCAGGCACCATTAGCGCATGGTTCATTCTTCTGGCACCATCCGGCACCAGTCAGTCGGCCATATGGCTGAGCGCCGAAAGAACCTCTTTCAACTGATGCCGGGTCAAAGCACCATACGGCATACGCCATACGGATTGCATGATCTTCCTCTTAAGCAGCCTTTTGAGTTTTTGATCGTTTCGCAAAGAGGGCGATGCCTTGATCTTCCGCAAAGACATCGCAGCCCCCGCCAACACCTCATAATGCGTGTATTTCTCCAATGCCGCATTCGTGCGCCGCACATACCTGCATACCGCATCACGTGATTCCACTCCCGCCAGAAGGGAATTCTCGGAAACATCGTGCATCAGGGAATCTTCACGCATCAGATAGTGATACCCCGTGTTCCCCATCAGCACGACCTTCCTGCATTTCGTCCGCAGTTGCAGCAACATGTAGGCATCCTCCCCCACAATCAGGGAAGGCTCGAAACGCAGGCCATCATACAGGCCCTTCCGCGCAAGCGTGGACCACAACGCGTACCCGAAATGCCCCAGCAGATGCCGGCGAACGATGTCCGTGCCGCACACCACCGAAGTATCCGCAGTGCCGAATTCAATCGACATATCCGCATGCTCCCCGTACAACGCGTCGCTCAGCACCTGCAGGTAATCCGGTTCGATCCAATCATCGCTATCGACCCAGGCGACATACTCGCCCTTGGCGAGATCCAACCCCTGATTGCGCGCGCAAGCGACGCCCTGATTCGACTGGTGCACCACCTGGAATCGGGAATCCTTCCTCGCCCATGCATCGCATAGTTCCGCGCTGCCATCGACGGATCCATCATCGACCACGACAACATCCAAATTATCGTAGGTCTGGTCGGCGATGCTCTGGAAGCAACGCTCCACATAACGTTCCGCATTGTATACCGGCACGATCACCGATATCAAAGGCCGAGCCTCCATTTTCCCTCCCATCAAACGCGGCAATGCGCCCCATGCCTCGCACCGGCATGCCGCTTGCCCATGACTCCGGGAAGCATGCGATTGGCGAATTCAGCCAATGGCACGCACAGCACACAAGCCAAAGCGACGATCACCAGACCAAGGCACTGCTGCATGACATCCAGCGTACCGACGAATACGCCGAATCGCTGGAAAATCTCCAAAACGATTCGCAGCGCAAGCTGGTTGAAACAATAGAAGATCAGCGAGTTCCTGCCCACATAAAGCAACATGGCATGTATTGGCGCGCAACGCAGTCTTTCCAATCCCCGCATGAAGCACACGCCCATCATCACACCACTCAGAGCCGCGACCATATAGAACGGATACCAGCCATAATGGTTCAGGTCTATATCCAGCCTCATTCCGCTCACCTTCACGTTCAGCAACGCGAACACCAAGGTCACGAACAACCACAGCACACCGAATCCAGGTGCGAGCACCCACCGGGGAAGGCGCTGTCCATAATGATGGACAAGATACCCCAATACGAAAAACAGGAAGCCGGAGCAGGCCGTCTCCAAAGCCCACGGCACGGTATGCCCGATGTACACGCAATACAGATAGCCCACCAATGAAAGCAGAATTCCAAGGGAAAGGATTCCGCCGGCACGCTGCGTGATATGACGCAGCATCACATATGCGGCAATCTCAATGGCGAACAGACTGGTGAAAAACCAAGGAACCACATAATAATCCCCGCCTCTGAGCTCCACAAAGAGACCAATCGCCCTGGAAACCAAGGTGCCCGCACCATGTTCCCCCATCAACATGGAGTTCAAGGCGTCGCCAATCAGGCATACGGCTCCGAAAAAAGCCCCAGGAACGATAAGGGTGCGGAACCTCCTCCATACGAAGGATTTGAAATCAGCATATTTCCGTATGGAGAACACGTATCCCGACAGGAAATAGAACAGCGGCATATGGAAGGCGTACAGCACATCACGCGCGCCATCGGGGCAAATCGTATGCCCCCAAAAGACCAACAACATGGCAAAGCCCTTGCCATAATCAACCCACTGGATTCTGCGCTTCGCTCCACAACTCGCAGAAGCATCGCCATCGCACAATACCCCTGTACTCTGCGGCGAATCAAACATGCGCTCTCCCTTTCATAATCCCATTCAACAATTTTTGCCACTGGTGCAGAATATGGTCTTTGCCATACCGCTCAGCATTGCTGTCGCTCTTGGTGGAATACGCGATGCGCTTCTCCCGATCATCAAGCAGATCATTCACCGTGGAAGCCAAAGCATGCGTATCACCCAAAGGCACGATTCCGCCGTTCACTCCATCCTCGATTATTTCGGATGGTCCGGTCGGGCAGTCGAAGCTCACCAGCGGAAGACGATGCGCCTTCGCCTCGAGCAGCACCATCGGCAATCCCTCGAAGCGGGAAGTCATGACGAACAAGGCGGATCGACGATAATACGCATCCACATCGTCAACACGCCCCGCAAGCGTCAATCGTCCGTCCAGATGGGCATCATGAATCTTTTGCTCCAAAGCCGGACGATCCTCACCCTCTCCCAGAATCACCCATCGCCAATCCGGATGGTTCGGCAGAACCTCACACGCGGTGTCGACCAGCAAATCGAAGCCCTTCTGGTACGTCAGGCGGCCGGAACTGAGAATCAACCGGGAGTCCGAATCGTAAGCAACCGGTTCCGCAGGCGCCTCCATAGGATTCGCAATCGCAATCACCGGGCATTTCAGCCTGAGATGCCCCTCATACAACTTTCTGTCGGTTTCCGTCAACGTTACGATGGCGTCGGCGGAACGCGCAGCCCAACGACGGGTGAGCTTGCGGTATGGCACACCCGGGTTCTGCAGATAATTGAAATGCTCCCACGAGATGACCTTCACACCTGTGGCACGCCTGATCGCCAACGAGTACATATCAAGGATGCCGTCGATATCGATCAACACATCGATGTGGTGAGCCCTCACCGCCTTCTTCAACCGTTTGCATGTATCGAAGTAATGCTGGATGCCATGCGTGGGCACCGGATACAAAGCGATCCGGTCAATACGCTCGTCGATGTCGAAGAACGGCTTGTCGGATTCCTCGAACAGACTGATGAACGAGATATGGTAATCCCCCATGGTCGCCAGCGCGTTCGCGATCATCACGCCGACGTTCTCAGTGCCACCGGAACGGGTGATGTCACCGGAAAAGAATGCGATATTCATCAGAAACCCTCCATTTGCAAGGCACGTTCCTGTTGCGTCAGCGGAATTTTCTGGTAGTGGTTCAACACCAGCAAATGCAACACCGGGAACGTAGCCGATTCATGCCTGGTCCATGAACCGAAATCCGGTTCGAAAATAAACGAGGCCAACGCGTATCCGACGAAGATGCACAATGCCAGGAACAGCACCGGCTCATTGATGGAGCTGATCTGCCTCATCAGATTGAACATGTAGAACGTCACCATAAGCTGGAATGCGAAAAACGGCAGGTAATACGCGCCGCGCAACGCCAGCTCCACCGGGAACATCATACGGAAACCGTTGATGATGTAGTTCACCATGAATATCGGCAATCCGCCGCCCGGAATCCAATTCTTGATCTGTGTGACCGAATCGCTGCTGTCGCCGAACGACGTGCTGTATCCCGCCCTCAAACCGATCATCTGATTGTATTCTCCGGGCATAATCACCGAAGCCGCAATCATCATCACGTAGATGACGCAAAACAGGATGGCGACGATCTCCACCAACGAAATCAGCGACAATTTCTCGTTCCGCTGGCGGAAGAAGGTCAGCACCGCGTACACGACGATGATCAAAGCGGCGATAAGAATGTAATACTGCCGGAAGAACGTGCTTTCGTAATACAGTATCGCCGCGCTGAGCAGCAATTTGATGACCGGATTGTCCAACGGCAGCATAAGCACCACATACACGGCGAGGAAGAACGCGAACTGAATAATATCCTTGCCGATGGTGAAGATGTAGATGTTCAGCAGACCGACGGTCGCCAGAATGAACAGCGACTGCAGCAGATCAGGGGAATCCGCCTGCATCACCATCACCGCCAGCAGCATGGTGAAGATGATGCCCAGGCAAATCGACCAATCAAGCATGGTGTCGAGCCGCGCGAAATCCAACTGCGCGAACAGGTTGGAGGCGACGCGATAGCTGCCCTCCCATTCCTGCACATCGGAAGTCGGCAATCCCAGTGTCGTGTTCGTCATGCTGAGAATGCGGTTGTTGTCGTAGAAGTACTTGGGCGGCAACACGAACGCCACCATCAACTTCGCGATGATGAACACCGGAAGGACGCAGAGCAACAGCGCGTTCTTGTTCCGGCGTTCATACGCATTGCGCAAGGCGCGTATCGCCTTGCGGCTTCGCGGCTTATTCCATAGGGCAGAACTCATGCATGCTCCCGCTCGGCCTTCGCCAACGCTTCCTTGTAGAAGCGCTGCAGCCATTCGGCATTCTTGACGATGTCGAAGCCGGCCTTGGTCACCAAAGCAGGACCTTCGGCGCGGTCGGCGACCTTGGGGTGCGCGACCTGCGAGAGAATGTGTCTTGCCCATTCCTCCGGCTTCGCCTCAAGCGGCACGATCTGCGTGTTGCCGATGATATCGCACTGCGGCGGCACGCGGTCGGAAATCGTGCATGGCAGGCCGGAAGCCTGGGCTTCAATCATCGTGACCGGCAGACCCTCGAACAGGCTCGGCAACACGAACGCGTCCATGCCCTGCATGATGCGGTTCACATCGGAGCGCACCCCCAGGAACCTCACCGCGTCGTGCAGGCCAAACTCGTCCACCTTGGCACGAATCTGGTTCTTGAGCTCATCGTGCAGTTCGCCGCCGCCCACGAGCCAGAGCACGGAATTCGGGTGCTGGTCGTGCACCGCCTTGAAGATGTCGATCAGGAACGTATGGTTCTTCTGCGGGAAGAACCGGCCCACGTGGCCCAGCACGATGGTGTTCGGATCGGTGACGCCGAACTCCTCACGCACCTGACGCGCCGTATCGGCATCGTACCGGTACAGGCTCGTGTCGATGGCGTTGCGCTGCTGGATGACCTTGCCACGGTTCTTCTTGCCGAACAGCCAATCGCCGGCCTCCTCGCCGCATGCGAACATATGCGTCACCTGGGCCGGCAGACGTAGACGGAAGTACTCGCGGAAGATGGATTTGAGGTCGAATCCCACGGGGCGGTTGTGCGCGTGGGCGATGCGGACCGGAATGCCAAGCTTCTTGGCTTCCTTCAATCCGAAATAACTACGTTCCTCCAGATTGGAATGGATGATCCGGTATTCCGGATGTGCTTTGAGGAACTCGCGAATCTGCTTCTTGTATTTGCCGAAGTACTGCGGGTACATCGGGCACATGCGGTAGACATGGCCGCCAAGCCGCTCGATCTCATCCTCATATGCGGCGCGGTAGTCCCTGTTCACCAGAAAATCGTAGACGACTTCGTCACGGTTGAAGTGACGGAGATAGTTCATCATCATGGTTTCGGCGCCGCCACGGTCCATCACCGTGTCGAGCACCAGAACGCGCATGGGCGCGCCATCACCACGATTGTTTTCGGAAGCAGAGTCGTTCAATTGCAATTCCTTAGTCTGTCCATTCTTCCGATTGTTCACCCCGCCCGCCTTGTTCGGTCTGCGTATGGGCTGAATCACATGCTTCTGTTCCACAGACACCACGCAATCCGCGGGCACGTCGCCGTTGATGACGCAGCCTGCGCCGATCACCGTGTTGTCGCCGATATGCGATCCCTTGAGGATCGTGACGTTCGACCCGATCCAGCAATGGCGTCCGATGACCACCGGAGCCGTGGAATACCCTTGGTCCTTGATGGGAACATCCGGGTCCGCGAAACGATGGTTATGGTCGTAGATCTTCACGTTCTCTCCGAAAATCGTTTCGGAGCCGATCTCGATGGAATCGAGCGCATGCAGGGAGCAGCCGTCGTTGAACGCCACGTTGTCGCCAAGCCGAATCGACGCGTTCGCGCCTTCGACCGTGGCATGGAAACGCTTCCTCACATGGAAACCCTTGCCCCACGTGAATTTGCCGCCGTAGATCACCTTGTACAGCGCCTTCAGCAAAAGACCGCAGATTCGGTACCAGACCTTCAATATGATCATTGACGATATACCTCCGTAATGGCGCCCAGCATCGCATCCATGGTGAACCGGTCGAGATAACCTTGCCTCGCCTGTTCGCGGGGAATCGGATGGGCGAGAAGATCTTCCACCGCCGCGACTCCGGCCTCCACATCCTTCGAGGGGAACAGCCTGCCGCTGCTCGGACGGTCGACCACCTCGTTGTTGCCGGTGACGTCGGTCGCTGCGACGGGAACGCCGGCGCGCAACGATTCGACCAGCGAATACGGCAACCCCTCATACAGGGAAGTCAGCAGATACACGTCGAACGCGGCGACCACGTGATCGGCGTCGGCACGGTATCCCAGAAAATGAATGTTGTCGAGAACATCATGCTGCCGCGCGACATCCTTCATCGATTCCAGATACGGCCCATCGCCGATATAGGCGACATGAAGCTCGGGATGCCGTTCGATGAGCTTCGCGGCGATGGCCACGGAAGTCATGGGGTCCTTCTGCTCCACCAAACGTGCGGTCGAACCGACGAGCTTGGCGTCGTCAGGCAGATCCAATCCAAGCCGCGCCCGGGCTTCGCGCCTGTCGGGAAGCCGCACATCCGCCAAACCGTTGTACAGCGTGCGGAATTTGGACGGCTTGTCCAAACGTTCCGCGATGGCGGCCTTGCGTTCACCGTCGGACACATTGAATGTGAGCGTGGTGGCGTGGCGGGACAGCATGCGTTCGATCATGATGAACACATCGCGCTTCTTGCCGCTGAATTCCGGAGCGAGAAACGAGTACGCATGCGGCGTGTAGAACACCTTGTTCACATGGCACAGCTTCGCCGCGACACGGCCGATCACCCCGGCCTTGGAGCTGTGGCAGTGCACGATGTTGGGACGGAAGGCGCGAATCTCGCGTATCACGAACCGCAATGCACGCAGTTCGCGCTTCGGCTCGATCTCGCGCACCAAATCATCGCACGGCCGGAGCGTGGCGAGCTTCGCCAGTTCCGGCAACGCCTGCGCGAAGTAGTCATCAATCCGCGACGTTCCGTATATCAACTCGATATCGAACAGACTGGGATCCAGACCTCTGATCAGGTCGGCGACATGACGGCTGGACCCACCCATCGATTCGATGATGAGCAGCACGCGCATTCTGCTCATTCGTCATCACGCTTCACGCCATGAGACGAAGCGCGGCGCGCGGTCCGCTGCCGCTTTCCGTCCGTATCGTCCTCATAGTAGTAATACCCGCTCTCCTTGCCATGATGCGAGGCCTTCACCATGTTGAACACCACGCCCGAAGGCTCGGCACCGACCAGCTCAAGCTCGGTGGCGACTTCCTTCAGACCCTTCTTCGTAGACACGTTCTGCGCGACCACCAACAGCATGGTGCCGCCGGCTTTGGTGAACATTGCCGCGTCCGTCGTCACGTTCATCGGCGTGCAATCGACGATGACCTCGTCGTAATGCTCGGCGGCCTTCTCCAAAAACGTGTGCATCGCCTGGGAATTGATCAAAATGGAAGGATTGGCCTGCTGCTCGCCCGCCGGGAGCACATGGAAGTTCGGCTTCCAGTACTTTTGAATGGCCGTCTCCAGCGGAGTCTTTCCCGCAAGAACGTGGGCCAGACCGATCTTGCCGTTGATGCCCAATGCGGAATCGATTGAAGGACGGCGCAAGTCGGTGTCGACCAGCAACACACGATGGCCCTTTTCGGCAATCGCCGAAGCAAGGTTGACCGCAATCGTGGTCTTGCCCTCATTCATGTCATCGGAAGTGATCACCGTGACATTCGACATGCTCGTTTTATCGGGTGTGATGAAATCAAGGTTCATGGCAAGGCGACGAATCGCCCCCGCCGCGACACCAGCCGGATTCGCAACCACCACCGGCGACGTGCCGTTGAAAACATCCGTCTTGGGGATGTTGGAGATGATGGGGGTATGCATGATGCGTTGCACATCCTCGGCCTGGCTGATGCGCCTGTCGGCAAAATCGACGATCACGATGACCATCAAGCCGAGCACCACGCCCACCAAGGCACCCTCGAACCACATCTTCTTGATATTCGGAGAAACGGGCGCGGATGGCGTCTCCGCCTGGCTGATGATCGACAACTCGACGTTGTTCAATCGATCGTTTTTATCGCTCGCATAGCTGTCGTCCTTGATCCGCTGCACCAGACTCGCATACACGGAATTGGCGATGTCGGCCGCCATCTTGGGATTCGTGCTCTGCGCCGTGATGGTGATGAATCCGTTCTGATCGCTCGAAGCGATCAAGGAAGACGCCAACTTCTGCACCGTCATGTTCAAACCGAGCTTGTCGATCACCGGCTGCAGCACCGACGGAGCCGTGGCGACACGGGCCACAACACCCAATTTGCTGCCGTTGCCCACACTGTCTCCGGCTGAAGCGGTATTGCCAATTGCAGTCATCGACGCGGAATACACGGGAACCGCAGAATGCACCAAACCACCGGTGACGCCCAAACTGGCCAGCAACACAATCACGCCGAAAATCCAGCGTCTCTTGATCATTTGAAGAATATCAGCAACAGTCAATGCTCGCTCCCATTCGAAATCTTCTCAATCTACCTGCTATTTAATCAGAAAGGGTGACCCCCGGTACCGGGAATGCCCATCATCAAATGTATTTTTTGTAAATTTGTGCACCCCTCATCGAAGCAACGGGGTCTGGTCGACCGTCAGCGGGGATTGACCGCCATTGGCGATCGTCTGCACCTTGAAGGTATATGAACATTGTTGCCCGGGACTCAGGGTGATCTGCAACGCGCCCACGGTGTGTCCGTCGTGCGTGGTGAGCAAATCGAAGTTCTTCTTTCCGTCCGGCGGATTCCAGCTGACCAGCCTGCCGCCGGCCGGAGCGTAGTTGAACACGTTGACGCCGATCTGACCGGCCTGCATGCCATTGGCCAGATCACCGAGAACGTACTGCGGCGTGGAAGCCACTTCATCGGCGCTCATCGTGTTGGCCAGCGTCACCTTGACCTGATAGACCTTGGAACCGTCCTCGTTCTCATGATCGAGTTTCGTTGAAACCGAACGCTTCAGGTACCAATCCATCTTCGACTGGCCCAAATCATTGAGGTACACTCCGACGGCCGGCTTGGCGGGGGTGTCGTTCAGGCCGCCGCTGATCGCAGTGCCGTCGACGCGGTTCTGTTCGGCGCTGTGACTTGACCAGAACGAGATGTGCCCGCCCTGCACGCTGGAAACGACGCCCATCCCCAAACGCATGAGATTGCCACTGGAGATCACCTGGTCGAAAGCGGCCTGCGCGGCCTGGGAGAAGAACTCGTTCTGCCAGTCGCTGTCATCGGATCGCGCGTATACATCGTGCAGAAGCACCTTCATGGTATTCGAGCCGTCGAGCACGGTGCCGTCCGACATCGTCACCGCGCCGACGTTCTTCAGCATATCCCGCAACGCCACGACGTCCACTCCGATGACTCCATCGATCTGCTGGCCGTCATGGGTGCGCTCCCACAGCGCCTTCGCGGCTTCACCCGCCCGTGGGAAGTCCGGGGTCAGATTCACATCCTGGGCGATCCTGCCCATCATATCGCTGAACAGGCCCCGCTCTTCGTCGGTCAGCGAGACAACCGACTGGTCTTGAATCGCAATGGTGGTGTCGGGCACGAATCCCTGCAACTGGATATGCCCCTGCTGCACCGTCAGCACGCCCCACGAGCCGGGCATGCCGCCCGTGGCGCGCAATTCGGCGTTGTTCTGCGCGAGAATCAGATAGTTGCGGGCCTGCGAGGAGCCATCCAGATTCAGTATCGACGGCGCGATGTCCGCGAACCGCGAGCACGCATCCACCACACCATCACCGGCATCGACGATGCGCTTCGCCTGCTCCACGATCTCGGACACCTTGCCGATATGCCCGTTCTCAACCGCCTGCATATCCGCATCGGCCTTGTTCATGGCCGTATCCGCAATCTCCAGATTGGTCGCGGCGTTCTGCACGCCGGACAGGTTCACCGTACCGTCCTTCAACGAAACCGCGTTGAAATCGACCGCGTTCACCGCATTGCGCAACTGCGGCATGACATCGTCAGCGATGTCGTTCGCCACACGCACCGTATCGCGCACCGCCCTTACATCCTTGCCATAGTACGGAATGTACTCAAGCACCGCCCATCCCGGACTCTTGATCTGCCGATACACGCCATTGACATGGTCAGACAAATCATCAAGCGACTGCATCATCAGCGTCTTGTTCACCGTGCCCTGGGACATGTCGACCGAAGACTGCAACTGACGAGCGGACGAGACCGCGCCCTTCGCCTCTTTGACCATGACGAACGCGCTTACCGCCAGATAACCCAGATAGGCCGCAAACGCCAGTATGAGCGCCAGAATCACACGAACGATACGCTTATAGCGAAGACGCCTGCGGCGTCGTTCCAACTGCTCGCGCGTCAGCTTCTTGCGCCGGCGATTGTCGTTCGGATCATCGATGACGTTGGAGTAATCAGGTGCGATCACATCGTTTCCATCATGCTGCCCATCCTGCGAGAGTGCGTCCATAAATACCCCTTAATACCGCCTGCCAATGCGCGTGCCGCATGTCTGTACGCCCGTTCCGCAACATTGAAGCGCCCGTTGCCGGGTGCAAGTTCCGCCGAGGGCACAGTATACTCATCAGACGGCCCAACGTGGCCCCTTCAATGACCGGAACACGCTGTTCACATCTCCCAAAAGCCCGCGAATACTAGAAATACCCCCCCCCGAAAAACCAACTCCCCCCTAAATTACACGCTGAATGTTAGGCCTCGCTATAAGATGGTACCTGTGATGGGTCACCCACTTGAACCACACAACTTATACGCACAAGAAGAGGGGAAATCAATGAAAAAGATTCTGTCATTGATTGTGACCATTGCAGCAGTTTTGGGCTTTGGTTTCGCAGCGGCAACGGCATCGGCGGATCAGTACGCGCCGACCATCAATCCTAACGAGATCAGCTACGACGCGAGCACCGGTACCATCACCGTGACCGTGCACTCCAACGGCGCCGTCGAGCAGGGTTACAAGTTCGCCTACGCTCAGTACGATCACACGCAGGTCTCCGACGTGACGCTCGTGTCGGATTTCGACACCGTCAAGTACCTCGGTGAGGTTTCCTCCGACGATTTCAAGCTCGCGCTGAAGCTTACCGACAGCGCCCGCAAGAACGCGGGAACCGTGAAGTTCAAGGTGTACCTGTCCAAGGAGCATCTCTCCACGGCCGACCTGTTGAAGAACATCGGCAATGAGGATCTGGTGAAGGTCGTGTCCAACAGCACTGATGCCAACAGCAACACTTTCGAAGTGACGATTCCGTCCGTGGGCGAAACCACCACCAATAACAGCGGCACCAACGCGACCACCGCCAAGACCGGTGCTTCCGTGGCACCGGTCGCCTTCGGCGTCGCGGTTCTTGCCGCCGCCGGATTTGCATTGGCGTTCGCACGCAACAAGCAGAACCGCTGATTCCAAAGCGTTCCAAGGCTTCCGATTCCTTGAGTCGGAAGCCTTTTTCTTTTCCCTTTAACGCTTTCATCCTCTTCCACGGAGTAACAATCATGCGCATCATGTTCGTTTGCCACGGCAACGTCTGCCGATCGGCCTTATCGGAATATCTGCTTCGCGACGCCTTGCCGAACGTGACGGTCACCAGCAGCGGACTGCTGTATTTCGAGGGACATCCCATGGAACGGCATTACGTGCGGGAACTCGCCTCCCACCACATCGACGGCACCCCGCACAGGTCGCGTCACATCACCGACGCGATGGTCGATGGCAACAATGCGATCCTGGTGTTCACGGACGCCCAGCTCAGCGAGCTTCTGCAGGAATATCCGATGGCGGCGCGCAAAACATATCTCATCGACGATTTCGCCAATCTCGCCCATGCCTGTCTCTCCGACGGAGATTTCGCACAGGCGGCGACCATCGGGGAACGTTTCGAAATCATGCAGATGAACGAACCGTTCAAACGGCCTACGCTTCCGCGGGCCAAGGAGATCGAAGACCCTTACGGAGGCACGGACGCGCTCTACACCGAAGTCGCGCAAGCCATCGAAGCCAACATCCGCACCATCGCGGATGCGCTCACCAAGTAAATCGCACTGGGTGAATCGATAGCGAAGCGCGTTTCACGATTGACGGTTCAGTCAGCAAACACGCTTTTCCATAGGATTCCTTCATAAGAAATTCACTATGTGGACATTATCGGTCCAAGAAACGGACTTGATACCTCGCTCCGATATGGTGGCCGCATACAAAGCACGACGCTTCGCCGTTGTCCGATGCCACGCAAAGCGTGTGATGGCATCGAATGACGGCGAACATGCGTCTTGTACATGGACAACACGGCATACGTGTGCGTGGTGACGTATGTGGCGTGCATGTGCGGCGCATGGCGTGCGCGTGCGGAACAATGCGTCACAACGCTAAGGCATCAATACGAAAAGGGGCATGATGAGCGAGGAAGACAAGCTGAACGAAGCGGT